>Ga0180430_10000350_pt1 | contig 51000 bp, 49 predicted proteins | sample SS_ome_9_FD_132999 | JGI IMG/M metagenome (GOLD analysis project Ga0180430, IMG submission 132999) | Hypersaline lake sediment archaeal communities from the Salton Sea, California, USA - SS_1_S_2 metaG | ecosystem: Environmental > Aquatic > Non-marine Saline and Alkaline > Hypersaline >...
GTCACCCGGATCAAAATCCGCGCTGGCAGAGCTGACCGTCGCCTCGACCACGAATTCGCCTGGGCGTTTCGGCGTAGCCCTGAGTGTCGCTTGAACCGTTTGATTGGCGACCATCTGGTCGGTAAGCTGGCAACTGAGTATGCCATCGACGAACAGGCTGCAGCTCTGTACGCCTTCGACCACCGGCGTGCCCCGCACGTCACCGCTCAGGGCCAAGTCAAGTTGCACATCATCGGCAGTATCGCTGCACTGGTTGGTCACCTCGATGGTATAAGTTACCGTCTGTTTGCGCAGCACAGATTCGGGATAGCCGCTGATCGTCAGCGACAGGTCGACTGCCTCACCCGGTGCACTGGCGGTGATTTCGGCGAATGCCGGTTCGCTTTCCAGGCTTCCATCGCTGACTACCAGGCTGACCACGTATTCACCGGGCTGGTCGGCCATAAAGTATGGCCGTGGGTCGGTTGGATTGACAAGGGTTGCTGTACTCGAATCGGGGCTATCCTCCAGGACCCACGAATAGGTCAGCGGATCACCATACGGGGCGGTGCTTGCGGTGCCGTCGAGCTGCACAACCGAGCCGGTCGTTACTGTCGTATCCGCCACAATGACCGCCAGCGGTGCAGACGGTGGTGGGTTGAGTACTGCCCCACCGACCAGGCTGATCTCAGAGACATTTGCACCGATCACCGGTCCGCTGGCGCCCTGCAACGGGCCCATCTTGCGGTCGATCGAAAGCAGAGTGCCACCAACGTAGCTGTTCGATGCCAACTGTACCGGCGTCTTACCGGGACCGACATTGATCAATACCTGGCTCGGTTCGGCGCCACGGATACTCGCATTCGGCCCGAGCACGAACTTGCCGTTCACGTTCAGCACGAACAGGTCTTCAGGGCCGCCCATCAGTTGCAGGGTGAGCGGGGTCGTGCTGCTGGAGCGTGAGAAGTCTAAACCATCGACCGCAATCACATTCAGGCCGCCATTTCCGTAAATGTTGGTAGAGGCTGTGATTCGGCCAAAGGTCTGGGTTTCTGGCAATCCGGCGTTCATCTCCGCGGCTTCAAAGGCCTGGAGTACGGCGCCCGACAGGTCGGCATCTTCATATCTCGTGCCTGTCACCTCGCCAGCATCGGAGATGATGTCCTGCGGCAGCAGGGTCTGATCGATGTACAGGTCCCCGTTAATGGTAGAAGGGCCCTGGAAATCGAGCGTACCGTGAGGGCCGACTCCCACGTCGCCGTAGATTGTTGCGGCAGACAGGTCGAGTTTGGACTGCCCATCGGTCTCGGCTGTTGGCTTGCCGAGGCTGAGTACGGCGAAACCACCGGCACTACCAAGCCCGAAAGCAGGATCGGGCTCCCAGGCAGACATGCCTGGAGCCGCCACCATCAGGGCAAGCAATGGAGTGATCACGCCGATTCGGAAAAAGGATTTCGTGTTCATGACGCACCTCCTCAAAGGTTTGAGGTGACTCGGGATCAGGCGCCCGATGAACACGAAAAGAACTGCGCACGCATTCCCGAGGCGCCGGTTTCTTCCTGTCTCCAGTTTCAGACCAATGCCCGCAACCTGCACTGACAATTCGCAATTCGTTGCTTTTCTGTTTGCGGCTTGAAATTTTTGGTGCGAGGAATGAGAAAACACTTCCGGGGTATAAGTTTCGCGGACGCGATCATCCGTGCGGTACTCAACATTCGGACGCCTTATCCGTATGTTGTTGCATCTATACCTAAAAAAGTAAGGGTTATGCTCTCAAGGCATCCGCATGCGGTTCGAACGGATTCTGCTCTGGCATTATCAAAGCGCCATACGCGTCGGGTTGATTGCCTTGGTATCGGTATTCCTGAGCAGTCCTGTTTTTGCGGGTAAGGTCTATAAGTGCGTTTCTGAGGATGCCAGCATCGTCTATCAACAGACACCGTGCTGCGAAGAGGAGCAGGAAGAGGAAATCGCGCTACCCGACTTCGTGAAAGGGGAGGATGACCGAGAGTCCGAGCATGCAGCGTCGATCAGGGCGCTGAAAAAGAAATCCGATATTCAGTATCTGGAAATCAACATCAAGGAAAGTGAGAGACGCATCGAGTCCCTGCAGAAAGCCCGGCAGACCAAGGTGGACTACTGGCGGGGAGTCATCCTGTATGCGACCGAACACGTGCAGACCATAAAGCTGGAAAAGATCATTAATAGCGTCAAAGATAATTACGACCGTAAAATTGAAAAAGAGCAGGAAAAAAGGCGCGCGCTGGAAAAAGCGACTGGCGGAATTGAAGTTGAAAGCGTCTTTCTGGATATTGCCTTTCATGCTGGACCGCCCGCTACAGGAATGCTTCGGCCTGGAACGGTTAACGACTGTTGACGGGTAAACCCATAAGCCGAAATACGTTGTCTCTGCAGATGAACTGGTCGCAAACGGGGCCAACTTTCGCCTCGGCCTGACTCGTTCGCTTGAAACCGGTCAACCTGCGCAAGGCGTACTGTTGGCGCAAATGGAAAATGCACATCCTGGTGCGGCGCCAAAAGCGTGTCGCGATTGTGTATTGTTAAAAAATTGGGCGCGTTCTCCTACCGGGATATGCTCGCGCGACGAGCCCGTCCATCATCAGACCAAGACGGCCGGCAGTCTCAACGGGAATTCCTATGAAGCGCGATATCAGTCTCATACTCGGTAGTGGAGGGGCCCGTGGACTGGCCCATATCGGCGTTATCCGGGAGTTGGAGCAACAGGGATTCAGGATCAAGTCTGTGGCTGGTTGTTCCATTGGTGCCCTGATCGGCGGCTTCTATTGCGCAGGCAAGTTGGAGGCGTATGAAACCTGGGCCACCAAGTTGACGAAGTTCGACGTGGTGCGGTTTATGGATATTTCACTGATACCCAAGGCAGGCATGATGAAAGGCGACCTCATCATGGAGACTCTGCGGGAAATGATCGGTGATCACCGCATCGAGGACCTCTCGTTGCCCTTCACTGCAGTTGCCACTGATATCGTGGCAAAAAAAGAAGTCTGGTTGAACTCCGGCGACCTGTTCAGTGCTATCAGGGCCTCGAGTGCCATACCCGGCATTGTCACACCCAAGAGCATCGGCGGGAAAAAACTCGTCGACGGGGGATTGCTCAATCCACTCCCCACGGCGCCGGCCATGCTCAATGCCTCGGAACTGACCGTTGCTGTGGGCCTGACGGGCCAACACGTCGCGGAACCTTTCGGTACTGCGAAAAACGATGCTGAACCAAATGCGCTGCAGGAGTATCGCAGCAAGATTGAAGGCTTTCTCAATCGCCTGCAGGATAGTCTGGGGCTGGAGTCGGTTATGTCAGACGCTGCCAGCGAAAAGGAGCTGGGCCTGACGGATGTGCTGCTGGGTACGTTTGATACGATGCAGGCCGCCATTGGCAGGCATCGCATGGCATCGTATCCGCCAGACCTGCTGATCGAAATCCCCGGCAATATCTGCCAGACCCACGAATTCTACAAGGCGCGAGAACTGATCGAGGCCGGGCGTTATTGGGCTGGCCAGGCACTGACAAGATACGGAGACCGGTTCGAGGCTTGAAACGCTGGCCGACCGGCTTAGCCACTGACATCGCGCAGGCGAGCAATGTAAGCAGCAGCCAGCAGCGACAGCAGTCCCAGCAGCCCCAGCACAGCACCAAAGCTTACAAGGTCGGCGATGATGCCGATGCTGCCGCCCAGCAGCATGATCACGCCGATCACGGTGTTGCTCACTGCTACGTAGGCCGAGCGATCTTTGCTGCTGGCCATGTCGACAAGGTAAACCTTGCGTCCGAGCCTTGCTCCACCATGGAACAGGGCGATGGAAAAAAATAGCCCACCGTGCAGCCACACCGTGTTCAGCCAGATAGAGCCGGACCAGTCTAGCGCCCAGGTGGCAACTCCGAGGAGACCAGCGCCAGTGGCCGCAATAACCATGACCGTTCGACTGGAACGGTCGCTGATGCGACCCCAGACCGGGGCGCTGAGGCTGCCAGCCAGTCCGCTGGCGACGATCAGCAGCCCCAGCCCGGCAGCGCTCCCGCTGTATTGTTGGGCAAGCAATACGTAGAAAGGCGGCGCCAGGGCGACACTAAGCAACAGCCCGCGTGACACGACATATCGACGAAAGTCACGATCCTCGCCCAGCAGGGCCAGGCTCTTCAGGGCGACGGTAAGGGCGTTGCCTCCACCCTCGGTGGCGCCCGCTTCCTCAGCAATAAATGCGAAGCTCGCCAGTGCCAACGCCCACAAAGCAGCCGCGATCACCAGGAAGGTTATGAACACAGTGCTACCCTGTGTCTGGCCCGCGGTGAACTCCAGGTAGAGGCCGATCAACAAAGTGACGACCCCAGAGATGCCGGCGGCATATCCCATCAATGCGCCCCGCTTGGTTTTGGACACCGTCTTGCCCAAGACATCCTTGGCGGAGACGGAACACAGCCCGCGGGAGAGGCTGAACAGCACCACCAGGCCCAGCACAGTCCATCCTGCCTGGGTTCCATCCATTGCCGCAGTGCCCAGTGCCATCAGCAACAGGCTGACCAACGACAGGGCGCCACCGAGCAGCCATACGGCTTTGCGTCGCGCCATGCGGCGTACGTAGGCTGCAACCAGAAGCTGCGGCAGCAGCACGCCGGCCTCGCGTATCGGCACCAGGAAACCAGCGAAGGCGGCTGGTGCGCCCAAACTGCCCAGCAACCAGGGCAGCACCAGGCGGGCGCTGCTCAGCTCGTCAGCGATCTTGGTCAGCAGGTTGGCCAGCAGGTAGGCGAAGAAGTTGCGCGGCTGGTGGTGGCAGGCACTTTCCGGTATGTCCTTGCAGACCCGGGCATCCTCCTCGCCGAGTACTTGTTCGTAGATGCGGCCCAGTCGCGGATAAAGCCTGGTGAAATCTTGTTGTTGTGCCTGTGACATCGGATGAGGGACGTGGTTGGGAGACCGCCCGCCCATCACGCTGGCACGCCTTGCCAGTCGCCTGTCACGGGCAACTCGTCGTGGGACATGGGCGCGCTGGCAACCCTTCGCTCCAGGCGGCCGTCAGGCCTTAAGTCGCCGGTCACTCGACAGATTTAAGCTCTTTGACAAACTGATTGGAGCGGGCGATCGAACTGTTCATGCGTTCGATCAGGCGGCTGATGTCGGCTTTCAGGCTTGTGAATTCCCCTTTCAGGGCGCCAATGGCCTGGGCATTGAGGTTGTGTTTCAGGAACAGCACGTTATCCCGCAGGCTGGCCAGCACAGGTTGCATGCTGTTCTCGGCCCGCTTCATCGACTTGAGCATCTCCCGGTAGCGCTTTTCGGTTTCACTCAACTTGCGGGCGCTGGCGGCTTTAAGACTCTGGTTACGGTAGAGCGTCAACTCTTCGCGCCACTCGTCGAAGAGGGCATCCGCTACTGATTCCACTTTCTCGATGCGGTTGCTGACCTCGGTGGCGGATGATTCGCTCTCCTCGTATTCGTCGTTCAGCCGCTCAAACGCCTTTTTCAGATCGGATTCCTCGAGCTGGACGACCGAGGCGAATTGATCCAAAGCCGATTTGAACTGTTCCTGGGCATCGACCTGCGCCTCTTGCGCCGACTCTACCCGGTCCACCAGGATATCCCGTTTGTGAATGCCGACCTTTTCCATGGTGTTGTAGTAAGCGGATGAGCAGCCTGTCAGGCTGAGAATGGCGGATACGATTAGGATGAAAAATGGTTTCATGCTTGGTTCTGCTGAAGGTGGATCAGGACATGCGTTTGGCGCATTTGAATTCTGCCATACGCGAAAAGGGAAAATCATTTTTTCAAAATCGGACGCCCCATTTCGAGTTCGCTGGCCCGGCCGGCGTGTTGATTGGCGTTTGGCTGCGCATGAAGGTGAAACCGGGCCGGTGGGTACGAGCCGTGACCCGGCAGCTGGGCTCGAAAACGGTTTTTTGCATCGGTGGCAATGTTTTGTCCTGGACGCGACGGAAGGCCGTTTGCGGTGAAGCCAAAAGGCGGGCATTCTGGCGCAAACGACTGAAAAGAATCGGTATATTATCTGGCAACCCTTAGAGTCCCGTCTGAGTAGGCTGGCTCTTGAGGCGCACTACAATCATGTTGGAGGAATGTATGAAGAAAGTTGTTTTGACGGCGATGCTTTTGGGCCTGTCGTTCACGGTTAACGCGGACATGAATCAGCACAAGGCTGAGGCGAAGAAGATAACCGGCGAATTCTTTGCCGAATTGAAGGGTGAACTGGTCAAGGGAATGAAAGCCGGGGGGCCGGTGACTGCAATTGGCGTCTGTCACAGTCTTGCGCCGGCTATCGCCGAGAAACACTCTCAGAAATCCGGCTGGGATGTCGGCCGAACCAGCCTTCGCCTTCGCAATCCTGATAACGCCCCGGATGCCTGGGAGGAAATGGTCCTCCAACAGTTTGAAGAGCGCCGTTCAAAGGGAGAGGGGCCTGACACCTTGGCCTATGCAGAGGTCGTTGAAGAGAACGGTGAGCAATACTACCGTTTCATGAAAGGTATCGTGATGCCGCCGATGGAAAAGTTGCCCTGCCTGAAGTGTCATGGCGAGAATCTCGACCAGACAACGGCTGCAAAGCTGGATGCGCTCTATCCACAGGATCAGGCCCGTGGTTACAAAGCAGGACAGGTCCGTGGTGCCTTCACGTTGAAAAAGAAGCTGTAAAACCAGAACCTTGAGACCGGATCTGACGCTGATGCTGCGGACGACCGCAGCGGTCAGATCGGGTCTGAAGACGACAAGTCAGCTTTCTTCCTCTTCCTTGTCGTCTTCCTCCATTTCGATCCCTTCAACGACGCGGCCGATGAAGTCGTACATCACCAGGTTCTTGCCGAACTTGCCCTTGTTGAGTTCCATGCCTTCCGCGAGGCTCATGGGTTTATAGGCGTAGTGCAGGGCCTCGTCCTCTTCGATCTGCTCTTCCATGATGTAGATCTCCACCTCATCGTCGAACCAGTCTTCCATAAGAAACTTTTTAGGTTCTGCCAGCTTGGTGAAAGTCACCTCCCTGATACCCATGTCCAGGGTGAATTTCTGACCGGTTTCGAGTTCTGAGATGTTGATAACACCATCTTCCATCTGTTCTTTCCTCATCAAGACAAGACGCCTACTTGATGCCAGCGCCCGGAAACAGGATCCAATCCCAATAATGTCAAATTGGAATCCACTAAAACCCTTAATCATACGTATGCGGGAAGCAGTTGACGACCCATGCGCATTCGCAGCTCTCCACGCATGATAAGGGCTGCAACGACTTCGGCCTGTTTGGACCAGACGATGTCCTGGTTGTTTGCCGGGGGCCCGGTGATGCCTGAGACCAAAAGTCACAGTGCCCACAGCGGGTAGAGTTTTTTTCGGCAGAAACGATTGCAAGCACGTCTGCGCCAACGCCTGGAAGGTGTCAAAAAGGTTGCCGTTAGCCGAGCGGGTATACTGTGCGGGAAAAGGTCCAAGGTTGCATTTCATTCGTGGCAAAAATTAACTTCAGGGTCAGCTTTCTGGCCTTCTTCCTCGCCTTACCGAACATCGCATTGACCCAACAACTGAGCCAAGAGGGTCGCGACATTCAGCTTCCCTCTGTCGTCGAAGTGCCGATTCGCTTGTCTCTCGGCCGGTTGTTCGAGATGGCAGAGCAGGAAATGCCCCTGCAGGCAGGTAACTGGCGGCAATGGAAGAAAGCCTATGGCGTTTGGACACGCTACCGCGCCTGGAGGGGGCCACTGGCAATCTCGATGTACAACAACGAGTTGTTGGTCCAGGCACATGTTCGCTACTGGATTCAGGCCCGCAAGAGACTCGTTGGAGGCGTGACCCTCAAGTCCAGTTGTGGTGTGAATGAGTCGCCACGGCAGGCGGTGATTGGCATGCGTATTCGTTTTGACTGGGCCGCAGACTGGACCCTTTACCCACGATTTCAGGTCATGCCAACGCATTTCATCAATCAATGCGAAATGACGATTGCGAATATCGACGTGACGCCGCTTGTGGCCAGGGAATTCCAGAACGAACTGCGTGCAAAATTGCAGAGGTCCCTGATGACACTCGCGCCAAAGCTCAGAGCAACTCGTTACCAGGCCGAACAGGCCTGGGAGCAGCTGCAACAGCCTGTGCAATTCTGGAAAGATCATTGGTTACTGCTCAATCCACAGGGCCTGGCACTCTCGCCTTTGCGTGGGCAGGGGCAATGGGTGGATACCAGGCTTGCTCTGTTGATGGCGCCGGAGGTGGTTGCCAGCCGGGCTGAACCCGTGACGCCACGCTTGCAGTTGCCGCCACTCATGCAGCTGTACCCTCAGTCCACAGGCGTCAACCTGCGCCTGGTTTTGGATACGCGCTATGCGGATATCAGCCGGGCTATGGCGCAGGTTTTGGTGGGTGAAACCTTCGATATCAGCGGACACCAGGGGAGCGTCGAGGCAATCGCCGTGAGTGGCCAGGGACAACGCGTTTCGGCCAAAGTGCGTCTAGGGGGGGAACTGGCCGGCGACGTCGTGATTACCGCCAATCTCGGGTTCCAGGCAGAGACTCAGAAATTTGCGCTCAGCGACCTTCAATACGATGCCACTCTCGAGGATATCTGGTTGGAAACAGATGCAAGGCTCCTTTACAACCGTCTTCGCAAAGGCCTGGAAAGCAGTGCAAATCAGCATATCCAGGAGCAGATAGGGCAATGGAGGCAACGCCTGATGGCTGTTTTCGACCGGTTTTGGACCGAGGAACTGCAGCCGGATTTGACCCCACTTCATCTCAAGAACGTGCAGGTGAGCCTGTCAGAGAATGCTATTCAGCTGGATGGCCTGTTATCCGGTTATGTCCTTCTTGACCACTAGGCAGGATGGCGCTGGTCCTGGCAGTGGCAGGTCCATTGAGCGATGCGTCGAAAACGATTCAGGTGTACGGTAGCGGTAGTGTTGACGCGAAGGGCAAGGCTTTATGTACCGTGTAAGTTATCCACTTTTGATCTTGCTGACGGTGACGCTGCTCGCGGGCTGCGCGAGCATGACGCATCGAGAGCCTGTGCGCATCAGCGTGGCGGGCATACAGCCCTTGGCGAACGAAGGGCTGGAGGCCCGCTTTGCTGTCAAGCTACGTGTACAGAATCCCAACGATAGCGCTCTCTACTTCGATGGTGTATTTGTCGATATCGAACTTCAGGATAAGAGTTTTGGCACCGGCGTGAGCGATCAACGTGGAAACGTCCCGCGTTTCGGCGAAGCCGTGGTGGAGGTGCCGGTAACCGTGCCCCTGACTGCCGTTGTGCGTCAGTTGTTCGGGGTTGCGAGCAATGAGGGAACGCTCGATCGGGTCAAATATCGCCTACGTGGTCGCCTCGGAGGCAGCCGGCTGTTTGGCGGCATCCGTTTTGACGAACAAGGTGAGGTGGAACTCGGGCGAAGTCCGGCTCGCTGAACGCCCTTGATGATCCTGGGAGCACCCAAGCCCCATTCGTGGGCCCCGGCCTGGAACGTTCCAGCTTCGCGACCAGTAAGTGACTGTGCCAAGGCATGACTGGGGCATGTCTTGCGTGTGATTCTCTGGTAGCGATCGCCGCGATCACGCTTGTTTAATCGAACTCACTTTCCTGGTAGTCAAAGGTGAGTTCTTCACCCTGTTTGATCGATATTCGGGCATACAAGTCGAACCCATCAAACTCGGTGTTGCCGGGAACTGAATGGTTCAGGAAACGCAGCAGGTTTTTTCCATCGCGCCCGATTGCAGAACTCTCGTCATCCTGGTCTTCGTAAACCCAGAGTACATAGATGTCATTGCTGGAAGTCTGCGGGCCCCAATAGGTGCCAATATATTCGCCTTTTCGAATCTTCCGATTGGCGAACAGGCCGGTACCATGGATCGTGGAATCGGCGGCGAATACCAGTTTTTCGAGTTCGTTGTTTTTAACCCGCTTTGAAGTAGGCAAGTTTCTCTCCGCAATATGGCTAGTTGCAGACTATAAACTGTCCAGCTCGTGTCCGGAAAGGCATGTGGGCAGCCAATGGCTTCAGATGTAGGTTCATTGTCTTTCGACTCAATAGAAACTGCTCATTCCCACAGGGTCTTTTTGCGACGGCAAGTAGCCTGGAACGCGATTAGATGGGGAAGGCTTTTGAAAAAAGCGTCACGATCAACCTGAACTGAACCTGGCGTGTATGTCTGGTAGCGTTACCTAGAGTTCGAGCCTGATTTTACCGACTACTTCCACCTCGCCGGCTTCATCGATGGTTGCAACCAGCAGTTCGCCGAGATCGATCAATTCCATCGTCAACGAATCAATGTTTGGGCGATGATTGACGAATACCAGCGGGGTTTTTCCACGATGCCTGCTGAGCAGCGAACTGGCTTTTGCCTGGAAGGCTTCTTCAGCCGCTGCATCGCCGACCGGTCTCTGGCGCAAATCCGGGTCCGTCACGTATTCCCCGAAAGCAATTGCTGCCGTTTCCGTGCATCGACACATCGGGGAGCTGATCACCTTTGGCTTGATCCCATATTTGGCAAACGCCGCTCCGACTGTTTCCGCCTGAATCCTGCCGTATTCCGTCAATGTGCTTTCACCTTGGCACTTGCCCGACGCGTCCCAAGCAAGCATGTTGCTACCATCACGATTACCGGTCGATTCGGCATTCCGCATCAAGACAACCAGGTTTTCATCCTGCTTCAGTCTCAGCCAAAGCGATTCGTCTGCAAGGGCCATTGAAGTGGTGAGGGTGAGTAAAAAGGTCCAAACGATGCGCATAATCATTTCCCTGATGTTGGGGATCAGCAATCATAAAAAAGCTGACTCTGATTTTTTTCAGCGGCCTTGGTTTACCTCAACTCCGGTTCTTCTTGTTGACGGCCTTTGCCTGTCGAGGGTTTTTTCTCGGCCTTCCGTAGAGAACCCTTAGTTCATCCTTGGCCTCTTGCAAACACTTGCGTTGTTCTGGCTGAAGCCGTCGACCGGCCCGGTTGATGTAAAAGTTCAGCATGGACATGGCGGATCGAAAAGGATCGGATTTTCGTCGTTGGCTGCCGTCCGCAGACCTCTTCAGCGATTTTGCAATCGCTTTCGGGTCGGTCAGTGAAAACACACCGGCCTCGAGATCCAAGGCGCTGCTGGTGTCTTTCACCTGCCGGGACCAATGCCTGTCTTTGGCAGGGGGTTGCTCAGTTTTTTTCAGCCTTGGCATATGTCGAACGTCTACCGATCATCCCTCACCAATATCCCATCGGGCCTGGATTTTTTGCGGCGATTCTTCTGACCTGGCCCTCCGGGATTTTCCTGCCCGATGAGCAGCTGGTTCAGCCGCGATCAGTATCGAGTCCACTAAACGGGATACCCGACAATCGGGCCATCGACCAGTCAAAGGTGGCCAGGTCCTCCCTGTTAAATTGCCTCAGGTGCGAATGACCGCAGGCACGCGCCATGACTTTCATCAGGTCCACCGAGGCTCGCAGGAAATTGTTCAGGCGCTCGGAGGCCTGCTCGACATCAAGGCGTGCGCGCAATTCCGGTTTTTGCGTCGCGATGCCTGCCGGGCAATTGTTGCTATTGCATATGCGTGCACCAATGCAGCCGATCGCCTGCATGGCGCTGTTTGCCAGGGCAATGCCGTCAGCACCCAATGCCAGGGCTTTGATGAAGTCACTGGGTACGCGAAGTCCGCCGGTGATGATCAGCGTCACATCGCGCCCAACCCCGCTGCTGTCGAGGTGGTGTCTTGCGCGTGCGAGGGCAGGGATACTGGGTACGCTGATGTGGTCGCGAAAAAGCAGCGGTGCAGCACCGGTACCGCCACCACGGCCATCGAGGATGATGTAGTCCGCGCTGGCCTCCAACGCGAAATCAATGTCTTTCTCGACATTGTTGGCACTCAGTTTGAATCCAACGGGAATGCCGTCGGTGAGTTCGCGGACGCGCTCGGCAAAGTGCCTGAAATCCGCTGGAGTATCCAGGTCGGCAAAGGTTGGCGGCGAGATAGCAGGCCGTCCTTCAGGAATGCCGCGCACTTCTGCGATCTTGCCGATGTTCTTCGCCGCAGGCAGGTGGCCCCCGGTCCCGGTCTTGGCGCCCTGGCCGCCTTTGAAGTGAAACGCCTGGACGTTTGGCAGGTGTTTCTCATCGTAGCCGAACTTTGCGCTGGCCAATTCATAGAAGTAGCGGCTGTTGGCCGCCTGCTCTTCTGGGAGCATGCCTCCTTCACCCGAACAGATGCCGGTGCCGGCCAGTTGTGCGCCTTTGGCGAGCGCGACTTTCGCTTCTTCCGACAACGCACCGAAGCTCATGTCCGACACGAACAGCGGCATATCAAGCAACAATGGCTTGTTGGCTTTCGGCCCTATGACCAGGCCGGTTTCAACAGCAGCATCTTCCTGCAGTGGCTTGCGCGCCAGCTGGGCGACCATGATCTGGATATCGTCCCACTGGGGCAATTGCTCACGGGGGACACCCATGGCGGCCATCGGGCCGTGATGCCCGACTTTTGACAATCCATTGCGGGCCAGCTCGTGGATAAACTCCACGGTCGGTTCCTCGGCTGTGTTCTTCGCAGTGGGTGCCTGTTCCTGTTGGGAATCGAACCCCGGACCCTCTGAACCGATTTGGTCATCGGTGAATTGTGCGTGGGTGCCGTCGCAGAAGGGCGTGTTGCTTGTATGTTTGCAGGCGCATAGGTAAGCCTCCTGGTCTTCGTCCGACACGATCACCCGGGGGGTGAACTGCGTGCCCGCATGCGAGCCATCGCAGAATGGCTGGCTGTTGGAGAGGCCGCAGGTGCAGAAGTGATACTCCTGGCCTTTGGCCAATTCGACTCTGACCGGCTTGTTGTCGGCGATGATTGGATTGGCCATGTGCTTACCTTGACAGGTCCCGTACGACAGTGGCGACGCGAACGCCAAACGCCTTGGCTGTCTCGATATCGCCGATAGTTGGCGCTTCATCGGTTCCGGCATCTGAGGGCGATTGGGCCATCAGCCCGCCGAAAGAGCCCAGGTAATTGAGATCGTCGCGGCTTGCAGCCTTCGTGTTCGATGGCATCAGTCCGGTACCCACCCAAAGCATCGAGTGCTGCATTGCCAGGGTCATGAAGTAGTGGAGGGTGGAATGCTTGTCGCCGTTCATGGAAGCCGAGTTGGTAAAACCTGCAGCAATCTTATCTTTCCAATCCTGAGTGAACCACCGTTTGCTCGACGCGTCGGCAAACTTTTTGAATTGCCAGGACGCCATGCCCATGTAGGTGGGTGAACCAAAAATTATTGCAGCCGAGGCATCCAGTGCCTCCCACTCCGAATCAGCGATCTCGCCATCCTGATTGATGGCGATCAGTTTGCCGCTCACGTTGTCGATGCTGTCGATACCGCTGATGATGCCTTTGGCCTGGTTGGTAGTGTGGCCATAGCCGCTGTGATAAACAATGCCGATCGTTTTCATGTCACGATTTCCTCAACGAGTTTGTGGCTTGATGATGTTTGCCTGGGGCAGGTCGAACAGCAGGATCTCGGCATCCTCTATGCCGTTGAGATCGAGCCTTTCCTGCTTTTGTATCCTGAGGCCATCACCCGGTTTCAAGGTGATGTTGCCGACTTGCAACTGGCCCCGTGCCAGGTGCAGATAACCTTCGCGCTCGGCATCGAACCGATAATCCAGCGACTGGCCCGGCCCCAGCAGGGTGCCAAACATCAGTGCATCCTGGTGCGTCGCAATGGACCCGTCCCGGCCATCAGGCGATACCAGCAGTACCCAATGACCGTGCCGGTCCTCAACAGGGAAGTGTTTCTGATCGTAGCTCGGCTCGATGCCTGTTTTGTTCGGCTGCAGCCAGATCTGCAGGAAATGCACTGGCTCGCTCGATGAATGGTTGTATTCGCTGTGGGTGACGCCAGTGCCGGCACTCATGCGCTGCACATCACCAGCGCGGATCACCGAGCCGTTGCCCATGCTGTCCTGGTGTTCCAGTGCACCCTCCAGCACATAGCTGATGATCTCCATGTCGGTGTGTCCGTGGGTCGCAAATCCTCCGCCGGGTGCCACCGTATCGTCGTTGATCACCCGGAGGTTGGATACGCCCATGTGTCGCGGGTCGTAATAACCGCCAAAAGAAAAGGTGTGGCGGCTGTCCAGCCAACCCTGGTCAGCATGGCCTCGGTCGTCCGCTCTCCTTAACGCCATCATGTCGCTCTCTCCTGTATGAATGCCCGTGGCTATACCCTAGTGAAATACTTTATTAATTAAAACGGCATAAAAAGAAATAGACTGTTACTGATTTCGTAACAAATAATTTGCCGCGCAACATGCGAGCGGGGATGAGTTAAATGGATGACAGAGAGGCATTCTTCCGTGTGGTCGAGGAACGGGGCTTCGGTGCAGCAGCCAGGCGCCTGGAGACCACGCCGGCTTCTGTCAGCCGGCGAGTCAAGGCGCTGGAGGAGCGCCTTGGTGTACGCTTGCTGCAGCGAACCACACGCAAGCTAAGCCTGACCGAGGCCGGAGAGCGTTACTTTCATGAGGCACGTCGTCTGGTAAGTGAGCTTGATGATCTGGAGCAGGCGTTGAGCGCCTCCGCGAACGCACCGGAAGGGGAGTTGCGCATCGTTGCACCAATGTCCTTTGGGCAACGAAGGCTTGCCAAGCTGGTTGCGCGTTTTGCGGCAGAACATAGCAAACTGAGAATTTCGCTGACCCTCGATGATCGTGAGACCGACCTCATCGACGAGGCGGCAGATGTGGCGATCCGCATCGGTTATCCCGCCGATTCCTCGTTGGTAGCCCGTGCCATTGCATCGGTCCCGCGTCATACCTGTGCTTCGCCCGAGTACCTGGAGCGGCATGGTCGCCCGGAAACACCCGAGGACCTGCTGCACCATGCCTGCCTGCACTACAACCTGATCTCGGAGCGCGAGGAGTGGACTTTTCTCGGTGATGGTGGCGAGCAGACCCTGGCAATAAAGGGAACTTTCTGCAGTAATAATGGTGATGTCCTTGCCGCTGCGGCGATGCAGGGTCTGGGCATCACCCTGTTGCCGGATTTCATCGTCGAAGAGGCTCTAGCAGATGGCCGTCTGGCCAGGGTGCTGGAAAATTTCGAACGTGCACCACTGACCCTGTTCGCCCTGTATCCTTCGCGCCGACATGTGCCGGCGAAGACGCGCAGATTCCTGGAGTACCTGCTGGAACACCTCGGCAGAATCGGATGAATGTGCCAGTCGGGCTGGATCCGATGATCTTGTTTGTTTGTGCAGTTCAGTTCAATGCGGGATGACTTTTTGTATGCCGCGTTTAGACAGCCAGTGCTCGAAACTGACGTCGGTTGCGGCAAGAGAGGCAGGCGATGCGAAGCGGCTTCTGTAGCGATCGAAAGCGGCACGCAGGTAGGCCTGGTCTGCAGCTGGGATTGCATTCCATTCCCTGGTCAATACGCGTTTAGACATGTTGCTGTTCTGCCATTTGGGCTTCGGAGTCCACTTTTCTACTTACGCCAATGACGTGACAGCTTGATTACAGGTGCCTGGGGCAGGCCAATGCTGGGAAAGCTTCGCAAGCAAAAAAGCAAGGCCAATGGGTAAACATGACCTGGCATTGGGAAACCATATGAGCAGCAGAGCCGGTTACGGGGCGGTAGTACGTTTCGACAGCGTTTTTTTCTTGCGCGAGATACTGAGGCGACCCCGAAAAAGAATCTCCATACGGGCCTGTTACGGTTCCTTACCTGGACCCGGATACAGCGGCGGCAATGGTGTTGAACGCGTCTGCTCTTTTTTCGCTAGGGCCCGTACTGCTGGAGCCAGAGTCTGCCATGCTTTGTCGCCTTCCCAGGCCGACGTTCCCGGTGCATAAAGAGCTCGGTCCAGCTCCTGCAGTTCATTGGCTGCGTCGGGTGACAGGTGCACGGAAATGTCACCAAGGCGACGTGGAGATTCATCCGGCCAGTGTGCGTTGGCCCAGTCGATCAGCGCCTGGCGCGCTGCAGGTGCGTCGTTATGTCGACAAGCCCGCTCCAAGCGCCGCAAAGCGCGCTTGGGATCGCTTTGTTTGGGGGCGTCTGTTGGCGGCTTGGGAGACGGCACCACGCCTCGCTTCGCGCGCCACCAAAGAACGGTGCTGAACAGCCAGGCGAAGGCAAACAGTCCGGCGAGGCTTGGCCACAAAGGCAGGGACCAGGATATGTCCCGCGCTCGGTCCGGGGGGAGGGTATCGAACCCGGGGAGTTCCATCTCGTTGGCGCCGCGCCCGAGTTCAGGGGCCGCTGTTGGCATGCGGGCATTGTCGCTGCCACCCGTATTGCCGACTGCGCCTGGCAACACCTCAATCGCCCGACCAGGTATCCGCGCAAACTTCTGTTCACCGGCGGCATTATCCCACCAGGCGAGTCTGACCTCCGGCAGTTGGTGTTTTCCTGCCTGCGCAGGCACATATGCCGCTTTGAATACCTTGCGGGCAAGCAGCGTGTTGCCTTCTGCCCAGGTCTGCGCCTGGCTCTTGTCCGGGTAGATGGTCATGCCCGGTGCAGATTCGAACGTCAGGTCGGGTAGCTGTGCGCCTGTCACACCTTCGGCATCGATCGTCATGATGCGGGTGACCGGTTCTCCGACCTGAAAGCGCGGTGGATCCGGTGTCCAGGTCTCCCCCAGGCTGAGCGAATCGGCCGGCAGCCATGGCCTTGCGGTACCTTTCGGTTGTGGTAGCACGTCGAGTTTTACCTTGCGGCCATGCAAGCGGGTAAGGCGGCTCCAGGCGAATATGCCGTCTTTGTTGCGGGCTCTAAGCTCGGTCCGGCTGTCTGTGTTGCTCGGCTTGGGCTGAGGCATCTGCGCCTTGAAAGCCGGCCCCTCGATCTCCAGCGGGCCACTGCGTTGCGGGAAGATGGCGTAGTGACGTTCGACCACCTGGTAGCGCTGCCCGTTGCGGTTGGTCTCGTAATGCCGGTCATCACCAACCCGCTGGACAACGGCGTTGGCGGCAACCGGGTCGTCGAGGGCTGCTTTGCGTAACGGTATGCTGTGCAGAATGCGGACCGTGTAACCGACGCGACTTTGCACGTAGGGTTGCGTGGTGGATGTTTCCACTTCCAGTAGAACAGGGCGAGCCAATCCCAAGGCCTGGGACTGTTCTGCAGGCATAACGTCGAGCGTGATGGAATTGCTGAACTGGTTTCCCAGGGTCAATGCCGGTACTGCGAGCTGGCCGGTTCGTCTCGGGGCGAGGATGTACTTCCATTCGCGCCAGCTGCTGGTGCGGCCGTTGATAATCTGTACCCGCGAGCTTTGGCTGCGGTCGAGGATCTCAAAGTCCTGTTCCAGTGGCGTGATGTTCGGCTCACCCATGGATGGGCCGCTTGCTAGCAACCGCAACAACACCGTTTCCCCCTCGATGATCCTGGTGCGGTCCAGACTGGCCTCCAGCCCGGCCGCTATGGCGGCCGGCGCCAGCAGTACGCAAAGTGCAAAAAGCCAGGCGGTTGGTATCGAACCAATCCGGGTATTCACCGTAAACCTCCCCTGGGGTCAGCTTGAGGTAACTGGCCACTACGTCGCAGGTGCTGCAGCAGGAACCTTTGGCGCAGCAGGCCGGCCGGGTCATCTTCCACGCTGCGCAGCATTTGTTCCATGACCTGCGAGCCCTCCGGGTCGTTGCGCGCAAACTCTGCCAGCGTGCCGGTGGCGTCAGTGGAACCAGCCAGGAGGTCACTGGCACCTGGAGTACCGGGTTGATAGGTACCTGACTGGCCTTCCGCTGGCTGCCGGTCTCTGCCTTGTTGTCCCTCAGATTGGGCCTGTTCCATTGAATCCCCTTGATCTGAATCTTCTTGCTGTCGGGTTTCCTCTTCCCCGCCGGATGCTTGCTGCTGCGTCGAGTCCTCCTGTCCGCCAGCCTGTGCATCGGCGGGTGTCTCCTCCCCCGCAGCACCTTCTTCTCCAGGCTCGGGAGTCTGCCCGGCCTGTTGACCCTCACCGGATTCCTGCCCCTGCTCCGTCTGCTCCCCTGATTGCGCAGCCTGCTGCGATTCCCCGGACTCGGAATCCTGCTGGTCTGCATCACCCTCTTCGGTGTCTCCCTGTGACTGCATGCTCATCGAAGCATCCATGGGAGGGGGCTCCTGATTTTGTGGCTGTTCCAGCAGTCTCTTCACCAGGTCGCGGTTATGTCTTGCATCCGCGTGATCCGGGTCAGAGGCCAAAGCCTGTTCGTAGGCCGCCAGCGCCTCCTCCAGGCGCCAAAGGCGTGCCAGTGCATTGCCACGGTTGTAGTCTGCCTCCACGCCACTCAGGCCCTGCAGGTCATCGAGGGATTCCTTGTACTGGCCTGCTTGATAGCGCGCTGCGGCCTGCCAGTCCGGGCTGGCGAATTTCTCTGCGGCTTCTGCCGGCCGGCCTTCGTCAAATGCCTGCTTTGCCTGTTGGTCGGGACGCAGCCAGAGATCCTCCCAGGTAAACGCGTGTGATGGCGGCACGGGCAGAACCACTACCACGATCGTCAACGGCCATAGCCAGCCGCGGCGGAAGGCCAACGCCGCCAAGGGCAACAACGCGAGCAACAGCCATGGGCCCTCTTCGCGCCACTGATCGGTGATAGCCTCCTCCTCACTGCTGCCTGGCAGAATGGGTGAATTGCTGGAGCGGGTAAGTAGGGCCTCCAGGTCCTGCTGGCCAGAGTTGGCCCTGATGTAAGTGCCGCCACCAGCAGTCGCGAGCATGCGCAGCGGCTCTTCCTCGAGGGGTGCCAGTATCGCGGCACCGTTCGCATCCCTGATGAATCCACCGCCGGGTAGGGGAATGGGCGCGCCGGACGGGGTACCTACACCGAGCACGGAAAGTCGATAGCCTGCATCGGAAAGCCTCTGGGCGGCCGCCACGGCTGAGCCCGGGCTGCTTAACGCGTCGGTGATCAGAATCACGTCGCCCTGCGGGGCCGCCGCCTGTTGCAGCAGGTCGAGTGCCTCATCCAATGCCATGCCGGTCCGGCGTTCACCGGGTACCGGCAACAGGTCGGTTTCGAGTTGAGGTACCTGCCCAGCGATTGTGTCGACGTCCGAGGTCAGAGGCGAGACCACGAAAGGTTCGGGGCCGTAGGCGATCAGGGCAACCTGACCTTCGTCGGAGGCGCGGAGCAGGTCAAGCACCTTGAAGCGCGCATGGGTCAGGCGTGAGGGGGGCTGGTCCGCCGCGTTCATCGACGGTGACAGATCGAGCAGGATCACCCGGTATTGCTGTAACTGGAAGCCCGGTTGCGGCAGACGCTGCCAGGTCGGGCCGGCCAGTGCCAGTACGAGCATCAGCCAACCCAGCGCGAGCAGCCAGGCAGCCCATTTGCGGCGACGTCCGCCGGTATCCACCAAAAGATGGCTCAACAGGTGGGGGTCCACCTGGTCGCGCCAGGCGTTACCTTGGCCCTTGACGCGAGCCAGGCGCCAGGCGAGCAGTGCCAGCGGTAATAACATCAGCAACCACCCGGGCCGCAGAAAATGCCATTCAAGCGGCATGGTCGCTTCCCTCGTGATCGGCTTTGGAGATCCTGGGGCCGCGCAGCGCCGGGAGGGCCAATAGGATGCTGATCAACAACGCCGCGCCTGCCGGCCAGATGAACAGCGAGCGCACCGGGCGCAGGCTGCGGCTGTCGCGGATACTCGGCTCAAGCCGGTTGAGCTCTGCGTAGACCTGTTCGAGTTGCTGTGCGTCGGTTGCCTCGAAGTAGCGGCCCCCGGTCATTTCTGCAATTGTTCTGAGCGTCTCCGGGTCGAGATCCTGGCCCTGTTGCACCAGCATGCCAAACAGTGAACTCACCCCGATATCGCCTGCGCCGATGCCGATCGTGTAGACGCGCACACCGAACTGAGCGGCGATCTGTGCCGCATCGAGAGGGGCCAGGCTGCCAGCGGTGGTCGCGCCGTCAGTCAGGAGGATCAGTACACGGTTGTCTTTGGGGTGCAGTCGAAGCCGTTTGACCGCCAGGGCTATCGCATCACCGACCGCGGTTTGGCGGCCGGCCAGGCCGATCACCGCCTCATCCAGCATGGTGCGCACCGTCTGACGGTCGAAAGTCAGCGGGGTCTGCAGGTAGGCGCGAGTGCCGAAAAGTATCAGGCCCAAACGGTCGCCGGTACGCTCCTCGATGAATCGTCCGGCAACGCTTTTGACCACGTCCAGCCTCGATGCGGTGCGTCCTTCCAGGCGATAGTCCTGCTGCTCCATGGAGCCGGATACGTCCACTGCGAGCATCAGGTCACGCCCGGCTACAGGCAGCTGGATCGGCTCCCCAAGCCACTGGGGGCGCGCTGCTGCAACCACGAGCAGCACCCAGGCCAGCCAGGCAAACAATAGCTTCAGGCGGCCGCCGTGTCGCTTCTCGCCACCCATGGAACCCATGAGCTCGCCGTAGAAGGGCAGTTTGAGGGCGTTGGAGGAGGCCGTGTCCGCCTTCGGTACCAAGGCTCGAACCAGCAGGGGTAGGGGCAACGCGATGAGAACCCATGGCCAGGCGAGGCTGATCAACGCTGGGCCTCCCGGAAGTGCTTCTGGTTGTGTTGTACCCAGTCTTCGACCAGGGCGAGCAGTTCGTCGAAACCTGTGGCCGGTTCGGCCCGGTACGGGGCTTCGGCCAGCTGGCGACCCGGGCCCTGCTGGAAGCTGCCCGCGCCACCATGGCGGTCGAGAAACTGCAGCCAGGCGTCACCAGTCAGGGCAGCGACATCCTGGCGGGGGTAGATGGCGATCGCAAACCGTCGTAGCAGCCTCGAAAGCTCACGTAACAAGTCAGGGGATTCGCCATCACGATCCGCGCGTTCGCGCAGGCCTGCCAGCTCGCGCAGTACCTGGCGGGCTGCTGCGCCGCGGCTGCGTCGTCGGGCGAACCACCACGCGAAGAAGAGTCCGGCGACGATCAGAATCACCAGCAAGGCCCACCAACCCGGGGCTGGAGGCCACCAGGATGGGCTATCGGGCAGGTGGTACGCACGCAGGCCCGCCAATGGATCGCTGGAGTTGACGCCTGCAGCCATCAACGTGCCCTCCGGTGAAAGCGAGGCCTGGGTAGCAGGCCCTGGTAGAGTGATGGTCCGACCGGCCTGTCGGTCCGCAGCTCAAAGCGATGGATGCCGTAACGCTTTGCCAGCGTGCCGAGCAACTTGTCACGCTCGGCGAACAGACGGTTCCACTCCTTCCTCAGGGGCGCACGTGAGGTATCCAGCACGCTGTAATGCTCGCCATCACTGACCGGGTATTGCCCGGCAGACGGAGCCCGGGCCTCCAGGGGATCGTAAACATGCGCCAGTACAACTTCGTTGCCACGCGCCAGGCGTGCCAACCAGCGGCTGTCGGCCTGTTCAAGGCCGCCAAAATCACTGAGCAGAAAGACCAGGCTGCCGGGTCGCACCAGCTGCGCCAGGTGGCTGGCGGCAGCCCCCAGCGACGGGTGCCCGCCAGTGTCATCGGGCAGTGGGTCCTGCGCAATGGCCTTGAGCAGGGGCAGCAGCCCCGCGGTGCGAGCCATCGGCCGTTGCTCAAAATGTCGAGACTCGTCAAAGACCAGCCCGCCGACCCGGTCGCCATTGTCAGATGCAGCCCAGGCCAACAAGGCGGCTGCCTTTGCCGCGACGACGGACTTGAACGCCACGCGCGTACCGAAACGCATGCTCGGGCCGATGTCGACGAGTAACCACACAGGGCGTTCCCTTTCCTCACGGAATAGCTTTACGTAGGGTGTGCCGGTGCGTGCGGTCACGCGCCAGTCCATGCTGCGGGGATCGTCGCCGGGCAGGTAGACGCGGGATTCGTCGAATTCCACGCCGCGCCCACGAAAATGCGAAAGGTGGCCGCCGCTGCGCGTTGCCAGCACGCGCCCGCGCGGCGCCAAGTCGAGGCGCGCAGCTTCCTGGCGCAGCTCGATCAGCGATTGCAGATCGATGCGGGTGCCATCCGAGTTCGCGAACGCCGGCTGCAGGCTCTTTTTCTTCAGCATCGAGGGTCAGGAGGTCGTTCAGGGCACGGGTACGAGCGAGAGCAAGGCGTCGACGAAATCCTGCGAGGTGTGGCCTTCCGCCTCTGCCTGGTAGGAAAGCAGCACGCGATGGCGAAGCACGTCGGGTGCCACGGCCTGTATGTCTTCCGGTGACACATAGTCCCTCCCTGCCAACCATGCGCGCGCCCTGGCGCAGCGATCCAGGGCAAGGGTGGCCCGTGGACTGGCACCGAAACTTACCCACTCGCCCAAGGCGGCATCCAGTGGGGCAGGGTTGCGGCTCGCCATTACCAGCTGCACCAGGTATTCCTCGACGTCGGGTGACATGAAAAGCCCGAATATTGCGCGCCTTGCGGCGAAGATACTCGCCTGGTCGAGCTGCGATACCGCCGGTTCCTGGTTTTCGGGAGCCAAGGCTTCCTCACGATTGAGGTGCAGGATCGATCGTTCAGTACGGACATCCGGGTAGTCGACGATGACGTGCATCAGGAAACGGTCGAGCTGTGCTTCCGGCAGAGGGTAGGTGCCTTCCTGCTCGATCGGGTTCTGGGTCGCCATAACCAGGAACAGTTTCGGGAGGGCGTAGGTCTCGCTACCCACGGTTACCTGATGCTCACCCATCGCCTCGAGCAGGGCCGATTGCACCTTGGCCGGCGCACGGTTCACCTCGTCGGCGAGCAGGAGGTTATGGAAAACAGGGCCTTTCTCGAATCGGAAGCTGCCATCCTGGGGACTGTAGATATCCGTACCGGTGAGGTCGGCGGGGAGCAGGTCAGGGGTGAACTGTATGCGGTGAAAATCTCCCTCCAGGCCGCTGGCAAGCACCTTGACCGCGCGTGTCTTGGCCAGGCCCGGCGCGCCCTCGACCAACAGGTGACCATCCGCAAGCAGGGCAATCAGCAGGCGCTCGACAAGGTGCCTCTGGCCCAAGACCTGGGTCTCGACATGCTGACGCAGTTGCTCAAAGGCAGCTTGCAGCGCCTGGCCATTTTCATCGGTGTGGTCCGACGCCAAGGGGTTTGCCTGGTCAGGCGTTTTCATTGCTGCACCTCCAACCTTCATGGTGTCGCTTGGGCTTATGTTGCTTGGGAGACTTTCCAGCCACCCCGGGGAGTCTACGCTGGGTTTGACGAAAGCGTTTGGGTGACTGATGAAACAGCACCCATAATCCCGAACGCTGAAACGCAAAGTCCAATAGATACGTCCAGGACAGGGGTCTCCGGCGGACAACAGGAGTTCTGAAGCGGACAGCCTTCAATGTACGGGTTTTACGCCGACCATCGCAAGCCGCGATTGGCCCTGCAAGGTGGGCTTCAGCCTTCAACGAGTTGCTTGCGCAGGTTGCGATCGAGCGCCTGTTGATTCAAATCGTGACTATCGATGATTTGAAGAATGGACGCCTCTGATGGTTCGTGTGCGTCAATTTGCGATGCATCTTCACTGCGGTTGTAGCTGATCCATCCCTCCTCGCACCTGAAGATGCCTTTGGCTCTTTCCACATTCAGGCTATCGAGCCAGGACAGCAGTTGCTCCCGGTTGAATTGGTAACGTTTGTCGAGTCGCCAGCCCATGCGATGGTAACCATCGCCTTGCCCCTCGGCGATGATCCAGTCACCGGTTGGCGCATGTTCGTGTTCGTTCTTCTGCTGCAGCAGAAAGGCGTGCGCTTCGGGGAATGCGGCCTCACGATTCTGTCCTTTGCTCATTAGGATCTCGGGGGGCACTCTGCCTTGTTCGGTTATCACGAGGCGGGACTTCGATGGTTCGAGACTGGCTGCAAATTGCATGAAGGCTTCTTCGTTATGCGCGCTGTAACGGTCTGCCTTGTTGGCCACCAGGATGTCCGCAAGATGGATCTGGTCGATGAAATTTGGATGCTCCCGATGGCGAGCGGAATCGAGGTGACGGGCATCCATGACGCACACGGTTGCCTGCACCTCGAGTATCTGTTGGTAAAGGGGAGAACGCAGCGTTTCCAGCACCTGCGCGGGGTGACCAAGGCCGCTGGGTTCGATAAGGATGCGGTCGGGCCTGTGTTCTCGGATCAGGCGGTTCAGGCCAACGGTGAAAGCCGGGGCCGCCACACAGCAAAGGCAGCCGCCAGCCACTTCCTCGATGGCAACGCCTTCTTTCTCAAGCAGGCTGCCGTCCACGCCGATTTCACCGAACTCATTGACCAACACGGCCCAGCGTTCGCTGCCTGGATGTTGGCGCAGCAGGTTTCTGATCAGCGTCGTTTTGCCGACCCCAAGAAAGCCGGTAATCAGGTTGACCGGAATCACGGCTGTTGCTTGTTCAGGTCATCCTGGAAATAGTAATCGTACTTCTTGTGCATGTCGCTGGTGAATTTCCAGGCTTCGTTGTAGGAGAGTCCTGCTTCCTCGGGGAAGATTACCTTCACATACAGGCCGTTTTCCTTCTCTTTTGCCAGGCGTGTCAGGACCGCATCAAGCTGTTTGCGGGTGATCGATTGGTATTCACCCTGATTCCCTTCTCGCCAGGAGATTCTGAACTTGCCTTCGCTCTTCCAGTAACGCACTTCGACCAGGTGACGGCCCTGCGAGGAACGTGCCGGGCGAACCAGCTTGTCGTATTTGACCTTGAGGTTGTCGTAATCGCCGACCAAAACCAGGTACTTGCGTTCGACGTCCTTGGACATCTTTCGGTTTGCTTCCAGTTCCTGCTGCGAAAGGGTCAGTTGTTGTTGCAGGTTGGACGCTTCCTCCTGGGAAGCCGCGAGGCTGGCCAGCAGGCTGTCCAGGTTCAGCTTCAGGTTCTCGTTATCGGAACGCGCTGCCTGCAGTTCCAACTCGCGGTTCTGCAAGGAGGCATTCGCAGTGCGCAATTGCGCCTTCTTGTTCTCGATGTCGGCTTCCAGTTGCCTGCGCAACAGGAGCAATTGGGCTGCCTGCTGGGTGAGGTCATCCCTTTCGTCGGTGAGAGCGGAGATCGCGGCCAGTTGTTCGGCAATCAACGTCTCGCGTTCGATACCTTTCTCTTCCAGGCGCATGATTTCAAGGCGCAACTGCTGCATCTGCTGTTCAGCAGTGTGCAGGGCCACTGAGAGACTGTCCTTTTCTTCGCCGGTAGCGCGTGCCAGTTCAGCTGCGATCCGCTCGGCTTCCATCGTGGAACGCAACTGGTTGACCAGCTCCATGTTGCGCACCAGCAGCACCACCATCGCAATCAGGAAGATCATGACCACCGTGGTCATGATGTCAGTGAAAGAGGGCCAGAAGCTCTCCTGGACCTGGCCCTCCTGGCGATTCAGCCGCAGATCTGTGAAGCCGTCGCTGCTCATTCGCCGTCACGCAGGCGGAAGCCGAGGCGCAGGTAGTGAACGATGGTGTCCATGTGGTTATTCAGGGATTCAGTGCGGTCGCGGTAGTCTTCAAGCGTCTGCATGATCCGCTGTTCCGTGTCCTTGATGTCTGCCTGAGCGTTCTGCATTTCGAACACCAGTCCCTGCAGGGAGCGAATCAGACCGGTAAATTCGTACAAAACGCTATCCGTTTGTACCTGGTACTTCGGCAACAGGTGCACGGTGGTGATCTGCTCGATGCCGCTTACCAGGTTGGTCTGGGCATCAGTGACGCGTAGGAAAAAGTAACCGAAATACAGGTAACACACGATCGCCGTGATGGTGGTGGACAGCGCGGTGGACATGCCATGAATGACCATGCCCATCCCGCTGGCACTGACCGCATTTTCGAGTACGTCCGAGGCACCAATCAGGGCGATGGAAAGCGACACGATGGTTCCGAAGACGCCCGTCAGGATCAGGGTGTTGTTGATGAACTTCGCCAGACTGCTGCGGGTGCTTTCGGAGGCCACCAGTGAGGAGGCCAGCGCGTTCTGGTTGATAGGGGTGCGTGCCTCATGCAGTTTCAGCAGGGTGCTGTAGCGTTGTCCGATCAGCGTCTTTGGGCTCACGCCTTTGAGCGGATCACCGTCCGGACGTTTTTCCAGGTTGCGGATGAACTTGAGCAGTGCTCCTTCCTCGCGCATGTAGCCGAGGAAACTGAACACGATGCGCAGCATGCCAACCAGGAACAGCGCGACGATGGCACCATTGATGACCCAACCGAGCTGCGTCAGTTGGTTCTTGAAGTAAACGTCGTTGATCAGTTCCCATTTCCAGAAGAACAGACCTGCAGCCAGCGCGGCCAGGATGATCATGCGGAGCAACGAGTTGCGGCTATAGTGGCGACGGAAATTGATGTTCAGCAAGAGAATTTCCTCGGGTCAACGACTTGATGTGGGGCTTGGCGAGCGTGGGCCGGATACCGCCATGCAACCACAAAAACGGCACGGAGTTTAACATATCCAGAAGTGTTTAAGCCTTTATTAATATACCTCTGGCGTTTACCCGGGACAGCTGGACCGCCGGATGCGAGAATCCCGAGATGCAACAGAATCTTCACGAGGCGGCCCGCGCCTGCCTGACGACCAGTGGCGTCAACGACAAGCTGGAATGCGCCACGGCCCTCTACGCACGCTGGCAGGCTGGCCAGCTGGAAGCGGAACCGGTGGAACTCCCGCCAGTGGCTGAGGCCGGCCGGCCGGAGAAACCGCACCTGGTGGCGCCCACGGACCTGCCCCGGCGCAAGTTAGGAACTCCGCAGGGGCATGCCGCCCTGATCCATGCGGTAGCCCACATCGAGTTCAACGCCATCAACCTGGCCTGTGATGCTGCTTGGCGTTTCCAGGGGCTACCCGACCGGTATTATGCGGATTGGCTGAAGGTGGCGGCGGAGGAGGCTTATCACTTCTCGCTGTTGCAAGGGCGACTGCATGATTTGGGCTACCAATACGGCGATTTCGCCGCGCACAACGGGCTGTGGGAGCTGGCGCAGAAAACCACTGACGATCCATTGCGGCGCATGGCCCTGGTGCCGCGTGTCATGGAGGCGAGGGGACTTGATGTCACGCCGGGCATGATGGAGCGCTTCGCCAATATCGGCGACCAGGCTACGGTGGATATCCTTAAGATCATTCTGCGTGACGAGATAGGTCATGTGGAGGCGGGCAGTCGATGGTTTCAGTATCTGTGTGAGCAGCGTGGACTGGATGCCGAACAGCATTACTTCGAATTGCTTGACGATTACTTCCGTGGTGGTGTCCGCTGTCCTTTGCACAGGGAGGCGCGCCGGGAAGCGGGTTTCAGCGAACAAGAACTCGACCGACTGGAGGAATTGTGCAAAAAACCTTGATCCTTCTTGTCTGCCTCCTGGTGCCTGGTCAGGTTTGGGCAGAAACAGCGGCCATGATGGTCTACAAGGTCTGGGAACAAGGGGTCGGTGTGTATTTCACGCGCATTCTGGTGACCGATAGGCATGTGCGTTTTGATAACGGTTCGGACGCGAGTGATTTCACCCTTTTCGATCGCCGCAAAGAGGCAATTTACAACGTGTCTGTGGAGGATCGGTCGGTCTTGCTGATAGAGCAGCTGCCTCCCTGTGACCTGGCCGGCAATGTGTACGGCGCTACGCGCAGCCTAAATCATGGTTTCCCCATTTGAGGATCGTAGCGAAGGCCGGGCACAGTTGTTGGTCGATTACGCGGCGAAATACGAAGTGGACGCGAGATTGTTCGATGTGCCCGAAGGTTTTGCCATCATCAACAGGCAGACGCTGCCTGCAATCTGATCAGGTTACGGGCTGCCGACATTGTAGATAGTCCCGACTTGTTTCTGGTAGCGATGCAGTATTTCCCGTGCCTGTTGGCGCAGGATGTCGGTATGAACCGAGATTCCACGTTTGGTGAGGGACGCTGACCAGTCGTCAGGTTTTGTTCCCTCGTCGAAACCGATAGCCCGTGCGTCTTCATCACGGGCCCCCGTGACTACCTGTCGAACACCGGACCAGGGTATTGCCCCGAGGCACATGGCACAGGGCTCGGTGCTGCAAACCAGGCGCAGAGCTCCCTTGTTCAGGGAGAGGTCGTAGCTGCCGAGTTTGCGCTGCGCCACGGCGATAGCAACCATCTCGGCATGCAGCGCAGAAAGCCCCTGGGTTGTGACCAGGTTGACTCCCAGGGCAACCAGATCGCCGCTATTAGCGACAAAAATGGCTGCGGCGAAGGGGCCGCCCGTTTCCCGTTGCACGTTCTCGCGAGCAGCTGCCAGCACGAATTTCATCTGCTCGACCGGGTCGGTCGATGTCTGGTAGGTCGCCGCGAACTCGGCCAGCCAGGAGGGCAACTGGAAACAGATTTGCGACGGTTGATCGAACATGTGTTCAGTCTAGTCGATCGCCAGTTGCCACGGTTTCCCGGTACAGCTTTTCACCATCGTCAATCCAAACGGTGACATCGCCATCATGCCATTCATTAAGGACATAGCGCTTCGCGACCTGGCCGTTTCCGAGGTCATGCTCGTGTACCGCGGGTCGGTGGGTGTGGCCATGGATCATCTGTGTGGCCTGGTGATGCTTCAGATAGTCGATCACGGTGTCGGCGTTGGCGTCCATGATCTCGGCCGCGGTCATGGCGATGGTCTCGCCGCTGCGTCGCCGGTACTCGGCCGCCATGTTGCGGCGGCTGGACAGTGAACGTCGCAATGCCAGCCATTGGAAGATCGGGTTGCGCAGCTTGCGCCTTGCCTTTTGATAGGCGAGATCATCGGTACACAGCAGGTCGCCGTGCATGAGCAGGGTCGGCTCTCCAGCCACCCTCATAAGGTAGGGATCCGGCAGAAGCTCGGCACCGGTCTCCCGCATCAGGCGTTTTCCCATCAGGAAGTCGCGATTGCCGCGCTGAAGATACAAGTGGACCCCACGATGCGTCAGGTCGCGAAAGGCATCCCGCACCGTTTGTGCCAGCGGCGCATCATCATCATCGCCCACCCATGCGTCAAACAGATCGCCGAGGATGTACAGGCTGTCTCCAGCCTGGGGACGCTCGCGCAGGAAGTGCAGGAACAACTGCAAGGTCGAAGGCCTTTCGCTGGCCAGGTGCAGGTCCGAGATGAAAAGGTTTTCAGGCATGCGCAGATTGTACGGGATCGTCGGGGTCGAGTTGCGCCCCACGCTGTTATGCTTGGTGCATGTTGCAGGTGCTCAGCATTATCTTCCCGATCTTCGCCATCGTGCTGGTGGGTTACCTGTATGCGCGCCGGCACGGGCCGGACATGGCATCCGCCAATCGCCTCAACCTGGATGTGTTCACCCCGGCATTGATCTTCAGCGTGCTCAGCGCTGAAGGCTTCGATCTGCAGGCCTATGCCAACCTGGCGCTGGCCGCCATGGTCGTGGTGCTGGGTTCGGGGCTCCTGGCCTGGCCGTTGGCACGGGTCTTGGGGTGGAACAGTTCGGCATTCGTGCCGCCGATGATGTTCAACAACTCCGGAAACATGGGCCTGCCGTTGGCCTTGTTTGCCTTCGGCGAGGCTGCTTTGCCTGCAGCGATGGTGTTGTTCCTGGTGGAGAACACGCTGCATTTCACCGTGGGCAATGCCATCCTCATCCGCCGAATCAACCCCTTGGCCTTGTTGCGCATGCCCATGCTGGTGGCGACGCTAGCGGGTATCGGGGTGAGCCTTCTGCAGCTGTCTATTCCGCAGCCGCTGCACAATGCGATCGAGTTGCTTGGACAGATCGCCATTCCACTGATGCTGTTCTCACTGGGCGTCCGCATGACCGGTGCCACGCTGAAGGATTGGCGTATTGGTCTGGTCGGCGCCATTGCCTGCCCGGCAACCGGGCTGTTGGCGGCCTGGCTGGCGGTGACCTGGATCGGCTTGTCGGAAACCGACGTGGCCCAGTTGTTGATTTTTGCGGCGTTGCCGCCGGCGGTGCTCAACTACATGCTGGCCGAGCGATACAACATTCGGCCGCAGCAGGTGGCGTCGATCGTGTTGTTGGGCAACCTCGCCAGTGTGGTGGTGATCCCCGTCGTGCTGTTCCAGGTCCTGTAGGCGGCTTGTCATGCTGCGCTTCCTGACTTGGCTTTTGATGTTCACCGGGTTGCCGGCATTTGCTGCCGAGGCTGTGGTCCTGGAGCTGGCTGTGGGGCAAGCGGAGCATGAGAACGGAGCGCTGATTAACCTGCACGTCAGGTTGGTTGCCGGGAAAGAGACCTGGGCGCTACAGGCTCGGGTTGATGAGGTGCGCTCTCCGGCACTGGAGAAGCCGCTAAAGGACTTGCGGTTGGCTTGCCCAATTGCCGAAATCAACTGGCCAGAGGTGACCTGTAACAAGGCAGAGCTGCTCCTTGCTGACTCACCCTGGGGCAAACAGCAGGTGGAGGCTATGCTCGAATGGCGGTCGCCAGATGATTTTCAGCTGCGCTTTGCCGGGGTCCGGTATGCGGGCGACAAGTTGAGCGGTGAGTTCAAGAAGACTGATCAGCACTGGCAGTTGCAGGCCAAAGCAGGCGCCTTGCAGGTACGTCGGATCGAGCCGCTAAGGGAGGTGGCCCGCGATGTTGGACTGAACCTGGCAACAGGCGTTTTCGGTACAAGTGCAACGCTTGAAGGCGATGCGGCAGGGGTTCGCTCATTGGTCGCAAGCGGAAGGGTTCGCGGGCTTACCTGGTCGGATGATGACGGTTTCCAGGCTGCCGAGAAGCTGCAGGCACATTATTCAGCCAGCGCCGAACAGCTTTCAGGCCTTTGGCGCGGTGGGCTGGAATTAGAGTTACATGACGGAGAGCTGTACAGCGACCCGGTTTTTCTCGACTTCAAAGCGCAACCGTTCCGCCTGGTGGCGAGGGGCGCCTGGGATGCGCAAAAACACGGTCTGCGTTTGGATAAGTTCAGTGTGGACGCGGGGGGCATGTTGCAGGCCAGCGGCGAGCTGCGCATCAAAACGAAACCATTCATGCCGACCCAGGCAAAGTTGGAACTCAATGTGGAAGACCTGGGTAAGGGCTATGCGGCCCTGCTCCAGCCTCTATTGATCGGAACCGGGTTGGATGAGATGGAGATGGGGGGCAGGGCCGAGGCAGCTGTGCACATGGAAGCTGGCAGCCTGGTATCTGCAGACCTGCGGGCTGTTCAACTCGACATGGCCGATCTCAATCAGACGTTTGCGGCCTTGGGTGTGGATGCCGACGTGCACTGGCGACGGGATGGTGACTCGCCGGCTAGCCATATCAGTTTTCAGAATGCGCAGTTGGGCAGGCTGGATTTCGGAGCCAGCCGGCTGGACTTCAATGCCGCCGGCGCCCATGTACATCTGCTCAAACCAGTCTCTGTGCCTTTCTACGAAGGGCAGATTCGGGTCCATGACCTCACCTGGCTACAGACCGAGGCGGGGATGGATGCGGGATTCAGCGTGGGCGTCGAGGCGGTTTCACTGCAGGCGCTCAGCCAGGGACTCGAGTGGCCGCTGATGAATGGAACCATCGAAGGCGAAATCCCACGCGCCCGATTTACCGGGGACACTTTGCGTGTTGACGGTGACATCGAGGTCCGTGCGTTTGATGGACAGATGCTCCTGCGGAAATTGCGACTTCAACAACTGGCCAGTGCTGCTCCGGTGCTGGAGGCGGAATTGGAACTTCGGGGGCTTGACCTGGCCAAAGTGACCGAGACCTTCTCTTTCGGGCGTATCCGCGGGCGTCTCAACGGTGACGTTCGCGACCTGCAGCTGGTTGCCTGGGAGCCGAATCGTTTCCAGGCGCATTTCTATTCCCCGAAAGACGACGACCTGCCGCACCGGATCAGCCAGCGCGCGGTCGAAGATCTGACCGAACTCGGCAATGGTGTCTCCGGCGCGCTGGCATCACCTTTCCTGCGATTCTTCAAGGAGTTTTCCTATGATAGGGTCGAACTGAAAGTTGCCCAGCGAGGTGACCGGGCCGAAATCGGCGGCATCCCGCACGCAAATGGAGGCTACTACCTGGTCAAGGGTACGGGCATCCCGCGCATCGACGTGATCGGACGGAATCGAGAGGTGGCCTGGAGCGACTTGTTGGCACGCCTGAAGTCAATTCGTACCGAGGGAATCGAGGTCGAATGAACATAATGCAGAGTGGAGTGACGGAGATGAACATGACCCAGAAACTAATTGGTTGGCCCCTGCTGGCACTGTTGTTGGCATCCTGTGTGACCATCAATATCTATTTTCCAGCAGCGGCTGCGGAAGAGGCCGCCCGCACCATTGTGCGCGACGTGCTGGGCAAGGAGGGGGAAGAGGAACAAGCGCCGGATGACAAGCCCCAATCGTTCCTGCAGCCAACCGGCGCAGTGTTGATTGCCGGCCGTATTCTCGAAGCACTGGTGCCCAGTGCTCATGCGGCAGGCCAGGCCAATATCGACATCAGCAGCCCGGCTATCAAGCGTCTGCGCAATTCCATGAGCAGTCGTCAGGGACGCCTCGATCCTTTCTACCGTGCGGGTGCCGTCGGATTCGCCAATAACGGCAATATTGCCATCCGTGATGCCTCTGCCGTGGACTTACGTGAGCGCGCATCGATGAAAAAGCTGGTGGCCGATGAAAACCGGGACCGTGCGGCCCTGTACCGCGAGATTGCCCGCGCCAATGGCCACCCGGAATGGGAAAAGGACGTGCGCAGCACTTTCGCACGTGTCTGGCAGGAAGAGGCCCGCAGGGGCTACTGGATCCAGTCAGGAAACGGTAGCTGGAAACAGAAATAGTCGCCCCTGCCGGAAGCCTTCGGGTAACCGGAGGCTGCGCAGCGCCGCCACTGAAGTGTTGGAAGTTGCATGAAATTTCCTGTGCTTGCCTATGTCGACCTGGAAACCACAGGTACTCGTACGGTCTCTGACCGCGTCACCGAAATCGCCATCATCCGCGTGGAGCAGGGCGAGGTGGTGGAGCGTTGGTCCTCCCTCGTGGATCCAGAGGTGCCGATCCCGGATTCGATCCAGCACTTGACCGGTATCACGGACAGCATGGTGTCCGGGGCACCGACGTTCGGGCAGCTGGTTCCGGATATTGTGCGGCTTCTCGATAGTGCGGCACTGGTGGCGCACAATGCACGTTTCGATGCCGGCTTTTTGCGCCAGGCCTTCAAACGTCGTGGGTTAAAGTTCGACCACCAAGTCCTGTGCACCCTGCGCCTGTCGCGTGCCTTGTACCCGCAGCACCGGCGGCACAACCTCGATGCACTGTTGCAACGTCACGCCATCGAGGCGGGCGAGCGCCATCGCGCCATGGCGGATACGCGGGTCCTTCCGCAGTTGATGGAGCGCTGGGTGTCAGAACATGGTCTGGAGCGCATCGAGCAACTCCTGGTGCAACAGCTCAAGCGCGAGAGCCTGCCCAACCACCTGGATCAGGCTCTGCTCGATCGCCTGCCACGCGGCCCCGGTATTTACCTCTTTGTCGGCGAGAAGGACGTGCCTCTGTACGTGGGCAAGAGCGTGGACATCCGTTCGCGCGTGCTTTCACATTTCTCCGATGCCAAGCGCAGTGACAAGGAGCTGCGTATGAGCGAGGAGGTACGCGATATACAATGGGTCGAGACAGGTGGTGAACTCAGTGCCTTGTTACGCGAGGCCGAGCTGGTAAAGGAGCTGTCACCCATCTTTAACCGGCGCTTGCGCCGGCACAAGAGCCTGTTCAGCTGGCATTGGCGATTTGGCGAAACCAAGCAGTTGAAGCTCCTTGACCTGGCCGATCCGCAAAATGCAGGCGTCGATTTGAAAGACCAGTACGGGCTGTTTCGTAACAAAAAGGCAGCCGAGAACACCTTGCGTGCGATCGCGTCGGATCGGGCGCTCTGTCTCAAGGCTCTCGGCTTGGAGAAAGGTAAGGGGCCTTGCTTTGCATACCAGCTGAAACGTTGCCAGGGAGCGTGTGTCGGCGAAGAGTCAGCCATGCAGCACGGGCTGCGTGTGGCCGAGGGCCTGCTGCCGATGCGGGTGATGGCTTGGCCATATCGCCAACCGGTCGGCGTGATCGAGGAAAATTACCAGGCCGGGATCAGGCAGGTTCTCGTGGTTGACCAGTGGCGGCTCGTTGGCGTGTTGGGGGAGGGAGAGACCTACGATGCCGATCATTCAGATGGTCCCGGTCCGCTGGACCTCGATACCTACAAGATACTGACCCGCTACCTGGGTAGTGGCAAGGCAAGGCTGGTGGAATTGAAACCCGGCGGCGACGCAGGGCAATTGTCCTGGCTGTGAAAAGAAAAGGCACTCCGAAGAGTGCCTTGTGTCTTACTCGGCCATCGTTGCCGATTCGATCACGACCGGATCGACAGGCACATCGGAGTGGCCGGCGCGGCTGGTGGTTTCGACCCCTTTGATCTGGTTGATCACGTCCATGCCGTCGGTGACCTTGCCGAAGACGCAGTAGCCCCAACCGTCCTGGCCCGGGTAGTCCAGGAAATGGTTGTCGCTGACGTTGATGAAGAACTGCGCGGTGGCCGAATGCGGCTGCATGGTACGCGCCATGGCGATGCTGCCGGTTTCATTGCTGAGGCCGTTTTTGGCTTCATTTTCGATCGCATCGCGGGTTGGTTTCTGCATCATGTCCTCGGTGAAACCGCCGCCCTGGATCATGAAGTTGTTGATAACGCGGTGGAAGATGGTGCCATCGAAGAAACCGTCGCGAACATACTGTTCAAAGTTCTCGCAGGTCTTGGGAGCGGCTTCGTGGTTGAGTTCGATCACGATGTCGCCGAGATTGGTTTTGAGGGTAATCATTTGACTTATCCTTGCTGCGGGCTGTCTGTTTTACTTTCGAGAAATGGATTCAATCAGAACCGTATCAACCGGCATGTTCTTGCGCCCAGCCTTGCGGGTCACCGGAACGTTCGCGATGGCATCGACCACGTCCATGCCCTCCGTGACCATGCCGAACACCGCGTAACCCCAGCCGTCGAAGCTCGGGTAGTCCAGGTTTTCGTTGTTACGGTGGTTGATGAAGAACTGCGACGTGGCCGAGTGCGGATCACTGGTGCGGGCCATAGCGAGGCTGCCGCGCACGTTTTTCAAGCCGTTCTTGGCCTCGTTGGTGATGCCCTCATGGGTGTCTTTTTTGTTCATGTCGGCGCTAAGGCCGCCGCCCTGGATCATGAAGCCTTTGATCACACGATGAAAAATGGTTCCGTTGTAGAAGCCTTCGTCGACGTAGCGCAGGAAGTTCTTGACCGACTCTGGGGCCTTCTCTTCGTTCAGTGCCACGGTAATGTCGCCCTTGCTGGTCTTGATCAGGACGGAAATTGACGCGGCCATGGCTGGGCCGCTTAACAGGAGGCCCAGCAACAGGCCGCTCATCAGGTGCTTTATCATGTCTGCTTCGTTCTCATGTGTCTGGGTATTCGCGTTGCGCGAGTGTACCGGCTTGGCTATGGCTGAAAAAGGCCGGTTCCCACTCAAATTCGGTAGAATTCGGTTTTTCCTGACAATTCCGGCCTGTAGTTCCCCATGTTGAAAATCTATAACGACCTCACGCGCATCAAGGAAACCTTCGAACCGCTGGTCCCCGGCAAGGTGAACATGTACGTCTGCGGCATGACCGTGTACGACCTGTGTCACCTCGGTCACGCCCGTGTGATGGTGGTCTTCGACGTGGTCTACCGCTACCTCAAGGAGATCGGTTTCGACGTGACCTACATCCGCAATATCACGGATATCGATGACAAGATCATCAACCGGGCCAACGAGAATGGCGAACCGTTCGGTGCCCTGACCGAGCGCTTCATCGCAGCCATGCACGAGGATTCCGATGCACTCGGCATTCTGGCGCCGGACGACGAGCCCAAGGCAACCGAGCACCTAGACGAGATCATTGACATGATCGAGCGCCTGATCGCGAACGAACACGCCTACGTGGTGGAAAACGGCGATGTCTATTTCGACGTAAAGAGTTTTCCCGAGTACGGCAAGCTCTCCGGCAAATCGATCGATGACCTGCAGGCCGGTGCGCGGGTTGAACCCGGTGACCTGAAACGCGACCCCCTGGACTTCGCCTTGTGGAAATCGGCAAAACCGGGCGAGCCATCGTGGGGGTCACCCTGGGGCCAGGGGCGTCCCGGCTGGCACATCGAGTGTTCGGCGATGTCCACCAAGGCACTTGGCGATACCTTCGATATTCACGGTGGGGGTGCGGACCTGACTTTTCCACACCACGAGAACGAGATCGCCCAGTCTGAGTGCGCCACCGGCCATCCGTTCGTCAAGTATTGGATGCACAATGGTTTTGTGAGGATCAACGACGAGAAGATGTCCAAGTCGCTGGGCAATTTCTTTACCGTGCGTGAGATCCTGGAGCGTTACCGCGCCGAAGAGGTTCGCTACTTCATCCTCACCAGCCAGTACCGTTCACCGCTCAATTACGACGATGAACACCTGGATAATGCGCGCGGCGCGCTGACCCGTTTCTACACGGCTCTGCGAGGCCTGCCGGCGGCTGAACCGGCCGGGGCCGAGGCGTTCGAGGAGAAATTCCATGCGGCGATGCAGGATGATTTCAACACGCCGGAAGCATTTGCGGCGATGTTTGAACTGGTACGCGAGATCAACCGGGTGCGTACCAAGGATGAGTCTGCGGCTGCCGCACTGGGCGCATCACTGCGTCATCTTGGTGCGATGCTGGGTATTCTCCAGAACGACCCGGAGGCCTATCTGCGTGGCGACAGCGTAGAGATCGACGACCTGGGAGATGCCGCCATCGATGACATGATCGCCGCGCGCAACCAGGCCAAGGCCGACAAGAACTGGGCAGAAGCCGACCGTATTCGTGATGAATTGCAGTCACAGGGCATCGTGCTGGAAGACGGTCCGGGTGGCACTAGCTGGCGACGCGCATGATGGAAAAGCGCACGGTCTTCAAAGTCTTTTACCGTGACTATGTCAACGGTGTGGCCATCTCTTCGTCCCAGCCGGAGGAGTTGCCCGGGGATCGCATCGCGCCGCTCGCCGAGGCCCTGCTGCAACATGCCGACAACTTTCTTGGTGTGGTCGACAGAAATGAACTCATTCTTCAAGCCTACCTCGATGACGATGAGCAAACGGTCTTTCTCGAACTGCTCTATCCAGAGGGACGCGGGCCGGAGAGCCGGGATGGCGTACGTCTGCAGATGAGTTGGGCGGATGCGGTGGATGTGCTCGCGAACTTGCCAGGCGAGTTCGATGAATCCCTGCTACCCGGAGCTCAGCCCGTATCCTGATCAGGGTAAGTGTTGATGAACATGACACATATTGGCGGAAGCAAGGTTCGCCTCAACATAGACGCGGCAATCGACGATCTGAGTGGCGTGGTGAAAGTCGGTGAATACCTGTTGCTGGGTAATGACGAAGGGCACCAGTTGCTCGTATGCAAGTCCGGCGACAACGGTAAAAGCTGGCAGTTGGTGGAGTGTGTCGAATTGTCCGATGCTGAGGATGAGACGGATATCGAGGCGCTGACTTATTCCGATGGATTTCTGTACGTGGTGGGTTCCCATTCGCTGCGTCGTCGCTCCTTGAAGCCGAACCGTCTGACCGTCAGGCAAAACCGCAAGCGCTTTGCCCGGGTTGAGGCTCAGAAGTCACGCAATCGTCTCTACAGAATTCCATTCGACAAGGCTTCTGGCAAGCTGGGTAAGCCAGAGTCCATCGATCTTTCCAAGCGCCTGCGGAAAGATCCCTTTCTCGGGCCATTCACCAGGATTGCGAGCAAGGAAAACGGCGTCGACATCGAGGGCATGGTGGCGCATCAGGGAAAACTTTTTGTCGGCTTCCGTGGGCCGGTTCTACGCGACAACCTGGTGCCGGTCATGCTATTGGATTTCGAGCGCCCCAAAGATTATGAACTTTGCTTCGTAGACCTTAGGGGTAACGGCATCCGTGACATGGTGTCTCTCGGCGATAGCCTGCTTCTACTCGCGGGCCCGGCCAGTGATGCCCCTGGTCCCTTCTGTTTATGGTGGTGGGATGGTGAAGACCAATTGCCCGGTACAGACCACATTGTACGTCCGACAAGCAGGCTGGGCATTCTCGATGTTCCTGCTGGAGGCAAGGCCGAGGGGCTCGCTTTGCTGAAGACGCAGGGGGATGATATTGAGTTACTGCTGGTGATTGATGGTGTGGGCAGCGAGCGGGCACATCGGTTGAATCTGACGGTGTCTGCGACCCGCTGAAAGTTACTCGAGATCGAGAATGAATTCCCACTGTTTTTTGCTCAGTGGCATGATTGACAGCCGGTTGCCCTTGCGCAGCAGCGGCATGTCCGCCAGTTCGTCCTCGGCATATTGCTTGAGCTCTCGCAGACTGATGTTACGTCTGAGCTTGCGCTTGTGTTTCACGTCCACCATGAACCAGCGTGGATTGTCCGGGTCGCTCTTGGGGTCGAAATACTTGGCTTCAGGGTCGAAGGCGGTGTGATCCGGGTAGCCTTCTTTCACCACCTGCATGATGCCGACGATGCCCGGTTCTTTACAGTTCGAATGGTAGAAAAATACCAGGTCGCCCTTATTCATCTGATACCGCATCATGTTTCGCGCCTGATAGTTGCGCACACCGTCCCAGTGCTCGGTTTTCTTGGGCATCTTCCTCAGATGATCGATACCGAACACGTCGGGCTCGGATTTCATCAGCCAGTAATTCATCGGTTTACCCCAGGGATTACGGTTTTGCGGTGACCGGCAAAAACTCTAAGCTGTAGCCAGCAAAAATCAACGGGTGACCTATGAGCAAGTTTTTAGCCGTGCTGGTGGATGGCCAGGTGCAGTTGGAGTTCGACCATGCCAAGCCGATACCGCAAAACCAACTCGATTACCTCGATCACATGGACGCGCGCATGGAGCGCGGCATCACCCTGGATGAGGAGCACATCACTGAGCCGGACATAGAGGCACGGGTGAAATTCGTTGCACAGAACATGGCAGCGGCGTTGCTCGATGGCAACGACCAGACAGCGATCGCCATGTGTACCTGGTTGGGCGTGCGACGCCCACAGCTACAACAGGTCAAGATCACCCTGGGTGAAACGGGGGCGACCGTCGACCTGGATTACGAGACGCCCCACGAAAAGCCCGAGGCTCAGCCTCAGGTGGTGCATTTCCATCCGCACAAGTTGAATGGTTAGGCAAAGGGGCTAGGCGATCTGCGCGGCCATGTGCAGAAAACTGGCCAGTCGCTCAGGATGAATTTTTCCTGCCGCTGCGGCAGCCTGCACGGCGCAGTCGGGTTCATCGGTATGCGAACAGTTGTTGAAGCGGCATTCGCCGATCAGCTCGCGGATTTCCGGGTAACCGAATTCCAGTTCGCGAACCGTCAATTTGCCCAGGCGGAAACTGCGCACGCCGGGCGAGTCGATGATTTCACCGCCGCTTTGCAGCCGATACAGGGTTGCTGCCGATGTGGTGTGGCGCCCGAGCCCGGTACTCTCGGAGAGTCTGCCTTCTTCGACGTCCTCGCTTGGCAGGATGGCATTGATCAGCGAAGACTTGCCGACGCCTGATTGGCCAACCAGGATGCTGGTCTGGCCTCGCAGCCGTTCGAACAGCGGTTTAAGGCCATCCTCTGTCTTGGCGCTGACCTGTATCAGTGGATAGCCGAGCGTCTCGTAGTGGGCGAAGCGTCGCTGAAACTCCGCTTGCGCGTCATCAGGCAACAGGTCCGCTTTATTGAGACAGATTACCGCGTGCACGCCGATGCGTTCGGCGGCGATCAGGTACTGGTCGAGAAGGTAGCCGGCAGGTTCAGGTTCCGGGGCCAGCACCACCACCAGCTGGGTGATATTGGCGGCGATGGGCTTGTCGCGGCCACTGTAGTCGGGGCGCGTGAGAGTTGTGTCGCGTGGCAAAAGTGCCACGACCACGCCTTGATCGCCTTCAGTAGCCTGCCATAGCACCTTGTCACCACAGGCCACTTCGCCCAGATTCTGGCGAAACAGGCAGTGTTTGTGTTGCCCGTCCGTTGTGCGTACCACCAGGTTTTGTCCGTGGCGGACCACCACGCGGCCTTCGAATTGTTCTCCATGCCCGCCGCCGGCCAGGGCAGTCTCGGCCTTGGCCCCGGCGCGTTCACGGCGCTCAGCCTGGATCCTGGCGATGCGCGCTCGCTGTTGGTGGGTGAGCTTGCGGCGCGCCATCAGCAGCGGTTATTGGAACTTGTAATAGGTGTCGTTGAGGTAGACCGCCAAGGTGTCGATCTCGTCATCGAATAGGCCGGTGCCGAGGTTGGTTTCGCAGCGACGCACGATGCGCTTCAGTTGGCCCAGGCTTTTTGCGCGACGGTCAGGACGCGTGTAGAAGTCGTCGGTGTGACAACTGGTGCATTTCTCGGCCAGGTGTTGTGCAGGGTTGAATTCCTCTGCGGCGACCGTGGTGGAAACGCCCAGCAGGGCAACGGCGGCTAAGGTCAGTTTGAACATGCTTTCACTCTCATGTAGTCGTCATTTTGGATGCCAGGTGCGCGATGCGTTCGGGCGCCGGCGGATGGCTGTGGTGGAACGCCGAGTACAAGGGGTCCGGCGTCAGTGTACTGGCATTGTCCCGGTACATGCTCACCAACCCTTCGATCAATGCCTGGGCGTTCGTCTGTTCGGCCGCGAAGTCGTCGGCCTCGAATTCGTGCTTGCGTGAAAATGCCGATAAAACGGGCGAGAAAAATACCGTGAACACCGGCATCATCAGAATAAAGAGTATCAGCGCCAGGGCGTCGCTCTCTCGATTTACACCCAACCCCGAAAAGAACCAGGCCTGCTGCGAAAGCCAGCCAAGCAAGGCCAGGCCAGCCAGCGAGATGATCGCCGAGGTAATCAGCATCTTGAGGATGTGTCTGCGTTTGTAGTGGCCAAGCTCATGCGCCAGGACAGCCTCCACCTGTTCCGCGTTGAGGCCTTCCAGCAGCGTGTCGAAGAAAACGATGCGTTTGTTCTCGCCGAAGCCCGTGAAATAGGCATTCCCATGCGCGGAGCGTTTGGAGCCGTCCATCACGAACATGCCGTTGCTCCGGAAGCCGCAGCGCTCGAGCAGCTTCTCCAGGCGTGTACGCAATTCACCACGGTCGAGTGGTTCGAACTTGTTGAACATCGGTGCTATCCAGGTGGGAAATGCCCAGGTGATGAGCAGCGTGAAACCCATCCAAACGACCCAGGCCCAGGCCCACCAGAGGCTACCGGCACTCTCCATCAACCACAGAATGACCAGCAAAAGAGGCAGACCCAGCGAAATCGAAAGTACCAGTTCGATCATTTTGTCTTTGACGAAACGGGCAGGCGTGCTGCGATTGAAGCCAAAGCGAGCCTCCACACCGAAGGTGCTGCGAACTTCCAGCGGTAGATCGACCAGCATGTCGATCAACAGCACCGAGATGATCAGTGCGGCGCCCTGCCAGAGTGGAGGAAGTGACAGTTCAAGCCAGGCCCGGTCGAGCCAGGCAAGCAATCCACCCAGCGTCCAGACCAGCAGAACAGTCGGTCCGAGCACGAGTTTCCAGCGATCTATCCCGAGGCGTGCAAGGGTGTAACTCGCCGCTTTCTGGTGATCTTGCAGGCTGATGCTTTCGGCAAAGGCTGGCGGAACGGCGCCGCGGTGGGCAATCACATGGGCTGCCTGCCGGCTGGTCAGCCACAATTGCAGCAGGGTGCCCGCAGCGAGCACAACGAGAAAGATCATGGTGAATGTTTCCATGGCGAGATTGTAGCTGCGCCGGGGCTGCGGTGCATGGCCGCTATGCTGTTAGAATCCACGATTATTCCCTGTAAAACAGCAAGAGGGCATGATGGTGCCAAGCGAGAACAACCTGATCTGGATCGACTTGGAGATGACCGGCCTGGACACACAGAACGATCTGATCATCGAGATCGCGACCGTCGTCACCGATGCTGATCTGAATGTTTTGGCTGAGGGGCCAACGATCGCGATCCATCAGCCGCAGGAGATTCTCGATGGCATGGACGAATGGAATACCAACCAGCATGGCAAGTCCGGTCTGACCAAACGCGTTCAGGAAAGCCGTTACACGGTCACACAGGCTGAGAGCGAGACCTTAGAATTTCTCGAAAAATGGGTCCCCAAGGGCGCATCCCCCATGTGCGGGAACTCGATCTGCCAGGATCGTCGATTCATGGCGCGCCTGATGCCCGAACTCGAAGACTACTTCCATTACCGCAACCTGGATGTCTCAAGCCTGAAGGAACTGGCTCGCCGCTGGGCACCGGATGTTTACAAGGGCTTCCACAAGGAGTCCTCGCATCTCGCGCTGGACGACATCAAAGACTCGATTGCCGAGCTGAAACACTACCGGGAGCACCTGCTCAAGACTTGATTTCAACGGTTCGCGATCTGACCTGGGGGCGGCCCAAGGTTTGCTGGCACAGTTTGGAGCTACCGCGGGCGTCTGCAGTCACGACAGCTGAGCGAGGTCAGATGCCTTCCACTGCCCTTTGGGTGCGTGGTCGTATCGGCGTCATATTGGCCCACTCGCTCGGGAGCCGGTAGGACTCGGCCCACGTGAGCACCTCCTCTGCGGGCATCGGTCTGGCGATGCCAAAGCCTTGGCCATATACACAACCCAGGCGAAGCAGCGCGACACCATGTGCGATGGATTCCACACCTTCGGCCAACACCAGCCGGTCGAATGCTTCACCCATGCGCAGAATGCCTTCAACGATCTTGCGGTCGTTCTCGTCCTCAAGCATGTCAGCCACGAAGGAGCGGTCGATCTTTAGCATTTGTGCCGGCAGGCGCCGCAGGTAAGTCAGCGAGGAATAGCCCGTGCCAAAGTCATCAATGGCAAAAGAGACATCAGCTTTGCTGCACCGGTTGATGGTTTCGGTGACTTGACCGATGTCTGCCAATGCGCTGGTTTCGAGAATTTCCAGTCGGAGGCGGCCTTTCGCAAGCGGATATCGTGAAAGGAGTGTTTCCAGGCGAGCAACGAAATCACTTTGCTGCAAGGTCATGGCGGCAATGTTCACTCCAACAAAGGAGATCGGGCTGGCGGTTTGCTTCCATGCCGAGACCTGCTGTGCAGCCTGTTCCAGGACCCACCAGTCGAGATCGATACCGAGCGGGTGATTTTCCACCATCGGCAGAAACTGCCCGGGCGATAGCAGACCCTGTTGAGGATGCTGCCAGCGGACCAAGGCCTCGAAACCGTGCACATGGCCGTTGAGCATATTGATCTGCGGATCGTAATAAACACACAGCTCGTTGTTATCGATGCCCTCCGCCAGGCGAGATGAGAGAGTGGCCTGGGCATGCACTGCACGGTTTTGTTCCGGATCGAAGAAAGTGTAGGTGCTCTTGCCGTTTTGTTTCGACTGGTACATGGCTTGGTCGGCATGTCGCAGCAGGGTGTCGGCATCATGGTCGTCATCCGGATACAGGGTTATGCCGATGCTTGCGCTTAGTTGCACACTGATGTCTTCCATTTTAAATGGAGAGCTCAGGGCTTCCATAATCCGCTCGATCAGTTGAAGCCGTTTGTTTGGGCTTCCAGCGTCTTTCAGAAGCACGGTGAATTCGTCTCCGCCCCAGCGAGCGACCGTGTCTTCTTCCCGCAACAGGCCCTGCAAACGGTTCGCAAAAGCGATGATGACTTTGTCGCCAGTGTCGTGCCCATACGAGTCATTGATGGGTTTGAAACCGTCCAGGTCAATCGCGCAGACAGCCAGCTGAGAACCGTTGCGTCGTGCCGCGGCCATGTCGGAATGCATCCGGTCTACCAGGTAACGACGATTCGGCAGGCCTGTCAGGGGATCATGGTAGGCCATGGACTTGAGGTTGTCCTGGTACTCGCGCAGCCGGGTGATGTCGCGTTGTATACCGATCATGCCAAGCAGTTTTTGCTGCTCATCGTAGTAAGGGGTGCGAAGTGAATCGATGACTTTGATGTTGCCTTCAGTGTCTTCATGTTGTTCCTGTGCCTGTTCGGTGGCGCGGTTCTCGATGATATTTGAATCGCGGTTTGCACGTTGATGGCTTGCGGAATCATCGAACAGGTCGGAATCCTTTTTGCCCGTCAGGGTCTTCTGTGCAACCCCGTGGAACTCGCAGAAGGCCCGGTTGGCACCCTTGTATGAGCCGTCCGGCGATTTGAAGTAAACCGGATCCGGAATGCTGTTGATAACTGCCTGGAGCAGTGCGTGCTCGGCGCTCAGTTCGTTGTTGCGATTGTTAAGCTCGTTACTGAGTTCGGCAAGCTTGGCCGTCTCCCTTTCGCGTTGGCGCACACTGTTGACAAGGTAGGCACCAAAAAGAAGAACGATCAGGTAGGCGGCGAATACTGCCGCGACTGTCTGCTCCAGTTGCTGTTGCAGGCTTGAAACGTCCACCGTGTGCCTCAGCTTTGCCTGTCCCCGATAGCCATAGCTGAGGCTGCGTTCCAGCGTCAAGAGGTGTTGGGACGGGCCGGGGCGCTCGAATCTGGCGAGTTCGAAACCCTTGCCCGTGGTGAGTTCCAGCCTTACCGTATTTTGCAGATAGCGGCCCCATTCATCGAAAAGCACGGGAATTTCGTCGTAGCTGCCGTCCTCCAATGCAGTCACGACGGCGGCTGTGAGCATCGCCAGCTGGTCATTGGCCGTGCGGTACATTGATTGGCCCTTGTGCTCGTAGGTGATCCCCACGATCGTCACCGCAAGCGTTGCGACAAGCATCATCACGGCCGCAAACAGCGGCCAGGATCGGGCAGAGATTTTGTTTGAAAACACTTTCAATGGTCGAACTTCTCCATAAGCCGACGCAGCGGCAGGTAATCGGCCTCGCTTGCGGTGACCAGGCCAGTCGCCGAGCCCTTGAGGGGTTTGAGAATATGTTCGACCTGTTCCGGGGTGTTGATCCCCAGCAAAAGCTCTCGTATTCGGCGAACCTTATTCCCCTCCAGCTCAGAGCTGGCGATAAACACATGTTCTGAGATTGCCGGTGTTTGCTGCAGGGATTTGAGGCCCCTGTCGGCGTATTCCATGAACACTTCCTGTTTCACGGCACCAGCGTCCGCATCACCGGTCAGTACGGCCAATGCCACATTTGTATGTCCGTCGTAGTGATGGTGATGCTCCAGGTCGCTCAGTGTAATCCCCGCCTTCAGCAACATCGCCCGCGGCACTATCGTGCCCATGGTTGAGTTGGGATCACCGAACGCCATGACTTTGCCTTTGAGGTCCCGCAGGTTTTGCAGGGGACTATCTTGCCTCACCACGATGTGACCCGTGAACGTTGGCGACCCGTTTGCCTCGAGCCTTGCCAGCAATGGGCGTGACCAAAGGCTTTGCAGCATTTTTACGTACAGTGCGGGGCCAAGGTAAGCGATATCGACCTGGTTGTTGGCAATTGCCCGAAGATGGGCCTGGTAGTTTTGACCGATCCGTACTTCCACGGGTGTGCCCAATTCAGCGGAAAGGTAATCGGCCAGGGGTGCAAAGCGTTTCTTGATTTCCTTGTGGTGAAGGTAGGGGTGAACACCGAGGACGAGTCGCTCCTGGGCATGCAGGTTGGGGCTCCAGGATAGGACAAGGGTGAAACTCAGCAACAACGCGAGTACTGTCTTCATTCCTTCGATGCTTTCCGGATCCTCTCGGGTGGTGCAGTGTATTGACATGGTTTTGGTTTTTATTGAATGAGTTTCGCTAACGCGGCGGAGTCGTCTCAACCAAGCTTAGTCTGCTCAGGTTTTTTGGCGCTTGGTTTGCCCGCGAAGACATTTTATCTCGCCTTGCTGCGCAATGTTTTCAGTGCCCAGGAGATATGCTCGGCAAGTTGCTCGGACGCGTCAGCCAGTCGATTCTGCAGGGCATTGATGGCGGCAGGCGAGCCGGCGCCATTGCCCAGTGCAACCGCGATGTTCCGTTGCCATCGGAAGTAACCGATCCGGTGAATCGCAGAGCCTTCGGTGCGTTTGAGGAATTCCACTTCACTCCAACTGAACAATTCCAGCAGGGTAGCCTGGTCAAGGCCATTGCGCGGTGCGAAGTCTTCGATGTCCGTCGGTTTGGCGAACCGGTTCCATGGGCAGCACTGCTGGCAGTCGTCACAGCCGTAAATACGATTACCCATCAACGGACGGAGGTCCTCCGGGATCTTGCCATCCAGTTCAATGGTCAGGTAAGAGATACAGCGCCTGGCATCGACCTGGTAGGGCGCGACGATAGCCTGGGTCGGGCAGATATCTAGACAGGCCTGACACTCGCCGCAGTGATCGCTCAGCGGGCTGTCGACGGGAAGCGGCAGGTCGGTGTAGAGCTCGCCAAGGAAAAACCAGGAGCCGGCATCCCGGTTGATAAGGTTGGAGTGCTTGCCGATCCAGCCCAGTCCGGCCTTCTCGGCCAACGCCTTTTCCATTACGGGCGCAGAGTCTACGAAAGCACGATAGCCAAAGGGCCCCGTCTCGTCCTCAATGAGCCTGGCCAGTTTTTGCAGTCTCGCTCTCATCACTTTGTGATAATCGCGTCCCAACGCATAGCGTGAGATAAACGCGGCCGTCGGGTTCTCGAGGACTTCCCTTGGGTCTGGCTCGTCCGGCAGGTAGTCCATGCGTACACTGATTACCCGCAGTGTGCCGGGTACCAGTTCTGAGGGACGGGTCCGCTTGGTGCCATGTCTGGCCATCCAGCTCATCTCACCGTGGAAGCCCTTTTGCAGCCACTGCTGCAAATAGTGCTCAGCCTGATCCAGTGCCGTATCGGTGATGCCGACCGCGTCGAAACCGAGCTCGTGACCCCACTGTTTAATGCTCGCGCTGAGCGACGTAAAATCGATGTCCGATTTTTCTTCCATAGCGCGCACTTTACCTGATGACACATCGCGTTCTACCCCAGACGTCGCATCTGCCGTATGCCCTGTACCGATCAGCTCAGGTGCGTGATTTCGACCGCCAGGCGATCGAGCGTTTCGACCTGCCGGGTGCGCTGCTGATGGAGCGGGCCGGTATGGCCGCTTTTGAGTTTGCCTATGACCGTTGGCCTGAGACACGTCGTATCATTGTGGTCTGTGGCACCGGCAACAATGGCGGCGATGGCTTCGTTTTTGCCCAACAGGCACGCCAATCAGGCCTGGATGTGTGCGTGCTGCAAGTGGGCGATCCGGAGGCCATTGCCGGCGATGCGCGTGTGTTTGCCGATCGATGGCACGCCAGTGGCGGGTGCTGGAAGCCTTTTGAGAAACTGCCGCGTGACTGTGACCTGCTCGTCGACGCGATGCTGGGAACCGGCCTGCAACGCGAATTACGCGGCGAATTCCTCCGCGCTGTAGAGGCAGTCAATGGCCACCATGCGCCGAAGCTGGCATTGGATATCCCGACCGGGCTGCATGCCGATACCGGCGTCATTTTGGGCGCGGCGGTGAAAGCCCAGGCCACCGTCAGCTTCATCGGTCTAAAGCAGGGCATGCTCACAGCGGATGGCGTGGACTGCTGTGGTGAAATCCGTTTCGAAGGCCTGGGCGTCCCGGCCGCTGTCTATGCGGGTCAGGTCCTGGCAGCGCGCCGGATAGACTGGGACAAGGAGTCCGGGCGCTTGTCTCCGCGCCTGCGATCTGCCCACAAGGGGCACTTTGGTCATGTGCTGGTGATTGGTGGCGATCACGGGTTCGGCGGCGCGGTGCGCCTGGCGGGCGAGGCCGCAGCCCGCAGCGGGGCGGGCCTGGTCAGCGTAGCCACTCGTGAGGCGCATGTAGCGGCCCTGCTTGCGGCAAGGCCGGAGTTGATGGTGCATGCTGTCGACCACACGAATGCGCTGGAGCCGCTGTTGTCGGCTGCCAGTGTCGTGGTGCTGGGGCCGGGACTGGGGCGGAAAGCCTGGGGTAGGGCGCTATTCGAAATGGCGATTCACAGTGGCCGAAAAATGGTGATCGATGCCGATGGGCTGAATCTGTTGGCGGAGTTGCCATCCGATCGCCGGCCTGCCTCAGAGAATTGGGTCTATACGCCGCACCCCGGAGAGGCGGCGCGCCTGTTGCAGGTCTGCACGGCGGAGATACACGAGGACCGTTTTGCCGCGGCGGAGGCATTGCAGCGTCGTTTCGGGGGCTGCGTGGTGCTAAAAGGGCCTGGCAGCATCGTGAACAGTGGCGGACGTATCCCGCCTGCACTGTGTTCAGGCGGCAATCCGGGCATGGCCAGCGGTGGCATGGGCGATGTCTTGGCCGGAGTAATAGGTGGCCTGTTGGCGCAAGGCTGGGATGGGCGCGATGCTGCAGAGCTGGGGGTCAGCCTGCATGCCGCTGCGGCAGACAAGGCGGCGGCCAACCAGGGAGAGCGGGGCTTGTTGGCCGGTGACCTGATGCCCCACCTGCGTACTTTGATGAATAAGCGATGAAGGACCTGGTGCTCGACAACGAACAGGAGCAGGTGGCCCTGGGCGCAAGTCTGGCCAGGGCCGTCGGTGCGAAGGCCCTGATCTACCTGCAGGGCGACCTGGGGGCCGGCAAAACGACCCTGGTACGCGGTTTCTTGCAGGCCCGCGGGCACCAGGGCAATGTCAAAAGCCCGACTTACACCCTGATCGAGCCCTACGATTTGCCGAGCGGGACCTGCTATCACCTGGATCTCTACCGGCTTGGCGATGGTGAGGAACTGGAATACCTGGGGTTACGCGAGATGTTGTCCGAGGAGGCGGTATTGCTGGTGGAATGGCCACAACGCGGCCAAGGCTGGTTGCCGCCCCCGGATTTGCTGGTGGATATCGAGCATCGGGAACGAGGTCGTGTGGCGCATCTGAGTGCCCAGACGAAACGTGGGGAAAACATACTGGCAAACGTTTCGCTTCATAAATTCGCCTGATTTCGAGAAAGATTGCTTATCTGGCGGTTTTTACTGGAAAAAGTGAAAATCCTGTGCTAGCTTGCAGGCATCGGCTCAGGGAATCCGGAACCCTCGATCCATGAAAAAACTGCTCGTATTACTGACAATCTTGGGTGTGCTTTCATCGCAGGCATTGGCCGCGAAGATCGAAGGCGTGCGTCTGTGGACCGCGCCGGACCACACCCGACTGGTATTCGATATCGACACGCCGGTAGAGCATCGCGTGTTCTCCCTGCCCAAACCGGAACGGCTGGTGGTGGACTTCGAAAAAACCCGCGTCAGCGGTACTTTTCGCGCCGACAAGCTCAGCGACAGGCACCTCAAGGGGCTGCGACATGCGCCGCGCAAGGACGGCGGGCTGCGAGTGGTGCTTGACCTGAAGCAGGCAGTCCGCCCGAAGACTTTCCTGCTCAAACCCAACGCGGGTTATGGGCATCGCCTGGTCATCGACCTTTACGGCAAAGACGCCGGCAAAAGCAAGCCGCGCGTGGCTAAAAGCGAAAAAGACATCAAAAAACTGCGTGACGTGGTGGTCGCGGTGGACGCGGGACACGGTGGTGAAGACCCGGGGGCGAGCGGTTCGGTCAAAGGCACCAAGGAAAAACACGTGACCTTGCAGATTGCGCTCCGGTTGAAGCGTCTGATCGACGCCCAGCCGGGTATGCGCGCGGTCCTGACCCGTACGGGCGATTATTACATCGGGCTTCGCAAACGCATGAAATTGGCACGCAAGCATCGTGCGGATCTTTTCGTTTCGATCCATGCCGACGCCTTCCGTGACAAGCGCGTGCGCGGTTCCTCCGTCTATGTCCTGTCCAACCGGGGTGCCACCAGCGAGGCAGCGCGCTGGTTGGCGGAAAAGGAAAACGCGGCTGACCTGGTGGGCGGGGTAAGCCTGGATGACAAGGACGACATGCTCGCCTCGGTGCTTTTGGATCTCTCGCAGTCAGCAACGCAGGAAGCCAGTCTCTCGGCGGCGCGCCGCGTGTACAAGAACCTTGGCAGTGTCGGAAAGGTCCATGGCAGGCGCGTGCAACAAGCCGGTTTCATGGTGCTCAAATCGCCCGATATCCCCTCCATGCTGGTTGAGACCGGCTTCATTTCGAATCCCGGTGAAGAGCGCAATCTTCGTAATCCCAAACACCAGGACAAACTGGCCAGGGCGATAATGCGGGGCGTACAGCATTACTTCAGCGATGCACCTCCGCCCGGGACGTTATTGGCGAAAATGGAGCGTGACAAGAAACCGACCCAGCACACCATTGCCGCCGGCGATACGCTGTCGCACATCGCAAAGCGCTATCAGGTCAGCTTGGCCAGTTTGAGGAACGAAAACCGCATCACCAATGACCGCCGCATTCGTATTGGACAGGTGTTGCGCATCCCCGAGTCTTGATTTTCGTTCTATTGGACACGTTATCAGTCACTCGAAAATTCTTTCACTTGGGAAATAAATTCACCACCGGCGTCTCTGCCTGTCTCAGTGACTGGAAATAGCGCTGCGTCATTTCGACGCATGACGGGCTTGCGTCTTCTGGTTGGACCCGGTCCGCACCCAGTCCCCCCACGGGGAGTTGGACGTTCGAGACAGGCTGCGGCACATTGAAAATGCTTAAAGTCCTGTTTTTTCATGCCGCTAGCCAACAAGATAGAGCCAGATTGGCGTTTTTCCGCCGTCTCGGAAGACTTGAACCGATTACACGTGCAGGTAACTGATTATGAAAAAGAACCCCCTGACGTTTGTTTTGCTTTTCTGGATGTTGAGTCTGGGCAATGCCGTCCACGCAGTGGGTGCTCCGGCCAAGGTATTGGTGGTGCACAGTTATGGCAGTGCGCATGTCTGCGGCAAGCCCCAAGGGGATGGCGTTGCGAGGGCATTGGCAGAGGCTGGCTGGAGACACGGCGAAAACCTCGAGCTGCGCTCGGTTTTCATGGACACCAAGGTCAAGTACACAACCCCTGAAGCCGTGCGCGAGCGCGGCAAAATGGCACTTGAGGTCGTGGAGGAGTTCAAGCCAGATGTGGTGGTGGTCCTGGATGACAATGCCATCCGCGAGGTCATGCTGCCGCTGGTCGGTCGGGATGACATGGCCGTGGTTTTCAGTGGCATGAATGGTCAACCGGCAGACTACAACGCAAAAGCGGCTTTTCTGAAATCGCTTCAGGAACCGGGCGGCAATGTCACCGGAGTGTACGAGAAATTGCATCTGGTGAAGTCCCTGAGGGTCATGACTGCAGCCCTGGGTGAAATCAAGGAAGGCGACAGGGTGGTCGGTATCACTGATTTCTCACCGACCGGTAACGCCATCACCCGTCAGTTCGAGATAGAGCTGGAAGGAGAGTCGCCGCAACTGGGTTGGGATCTGCGCCGAGTCAAGGATTTCGAGGAGTACAAGGCCCTGATTCAGGAACTCAACCAGGATCCCTCTGTGCGGGCA
>Ga0180430_10000351_pt1 | contig 50771 bp, 37 predicted proteins | sample SS_ome_9_FD_132999 | JGI IMG/M metagenome (GOLD analysis project Ga0180430, IMG submission 132999) | Hypersaline lake sediment archaeal communities from the Salton Sea, California, USA - SS_1_S_2 metaG | ecosystem: Environmental > Aquatic > Non-marine Saline and Alkaline > Hypersaline >...
GCATCCAGGTCCTGGCTGCCGTTGGCCCCGGCCTCCACGCAGACCACGCCGCGGCCGAACACGCCGGTCCAGATCACGTCGTAGTTCACCTGGACGTACTCCATCGGCGTGGCGTCGCGTCCGGACGGATACATCTGCAGTTCGATGAGCCAGACGTCGCCGGCATCGAGCTGGTCGATCGCTTCCTGGAAGTACTGCGCCGTGTCGGGATAGAGGCCGAGGTCGATGGCCACCATGCCGAACTGCACGTCCGGGGCGAACCCGTCGACACCGTACCCGTTGTGCGCTCCCACCACTTCGCCGAGCACCGCCGTGCCGTGGTCGTTGTAGCCCGGCTCCTCGGGCTCGCCGCCGGTATAGAAATGGTTGGCTACCGTGAAGTCCTCGTGGTCCTCGACCCAGGCCAGCTCCACGTCGATGAACTTCATCCCGGCGCCCTTGCCGCCGGGCATGGCCCAGGCCGACGGCGCGTCGAGGCCCACCGGCGTGTCGTAGAGGTAGTCCTGCTCACCGGTGAAATCGGGTGTGCCGCCGGGAGCAGGCGTCGAAGTGGTCGTCTTGCCCGTGGAAAGGATCACGGCCGGTTCCACCACCGGCATGGGGTGGGCGATCTCCACCGATGGGTCGGCATTGAAGGCATTGAGCGCCGCGGCCAGGGCGTCCCGGCCTCCCGGAATCTTCACGGTGAACCAGAGGGAGAGATCCGGACCGGTCACGCCGGCCTTCAGCTCGGCCGCGGCCTTCATCCGGCGGAACCGCTCGCGGTCACCCTCGAAGGTGGGACGCACCGTCATCGACCGGTCGGCCAGCAGCCCGTTCACCGCCTGCAGCTGAAGACCGGTGTCGTCACGCCACTGCCCGTCCCGCAGCAGCACGTTTGAACCCTCGACGAACTTCACGTAGAGCCAGCCCTCGTGGTACGTGGCAAGATCATTGGCATTCCAGGAGCGCACCGGGCTGACGACCCGGGTTTGCGTGTCCAGGGCCCGGGCCATGCCGGGCATGACCAGCATCAGGACGACGAACGCGATCAAGAGGCGCTTCATGGCGGTTTCCTTTCGTTGCGGCAGCGGCCGGCACGGGTATCGGCATTCGGCACTGGAATGGCTATCGGCGTTTTTATTGTATCACCCTGTCGGTCGGGGAGAGGCCGTACGCACCGAAGCGACCTCTCCGCGGCCGCGGCCGTGGGAGATCGCTTCGATACTGGTGCCCGGCGGGAACGGAATCCGGGTCAGAAAATCCCGCAGGGCGACGGGCTGCAGGCCTGTGCCGGCCCCGCCTGCTCGAGGATCTCCTCGCTGCTGTACGTCGTGATGCTCGGTGGTATGTACGCGGGCTGCGAGTTCTCCCGCGGGGAATTCTTCTCCTGCCGTTCCCGCTTTCCTTCGCCTTCCATGATCGAACACCCTCCTCAGGTTTCCCTCGTAACGGTAAACTGCTGCCTTTGATGACCTGTCTCGCCCGGGCTTATTCAGCCTTGTGCATCAGCTTGCGCATCGTCCGGATCGGCCCGTGGAACGCGCTGATACCGCCGTGGTCGATATCTTCCAGCTTGTACCAGTAGATCACGCCTGGGCCGGCGTCCATATCGATCCAGCGGTAGGTTGCCCCCTGGAAGGGATTGCCCTCCGCGGGGATCATCTTGCCGGTGACCCGCACGAAGTCCTCCTCGCCGGGGTCCCGCCGCCAGATGTGGAACCCGGCGGTATCGATCTCGGCGGCCGTTTCCCAGACCACCTTGACGTCGCCCTGCACGCCCCGGGCAACGAAGCGCACGAGATCGATGGGCGTGGCCGTGGCGTCCACGGCAATACCCCGGGTGTTGGAGCCGACGTTCTCGATCCAGGTGGCGTCGCCGCCGCTGCCGTCGATGTTCGCCCGGCCGATATCGTCTGCGGTGGTCCAGTAGATGTAGTTGGCATCCACCGCCATGCCGATGGAGTTGACCACACCGGTGACGAAGCTCTGGTTGGCGCCGCTGCCGTCGAGATTGGCCCGGCCGATGGAACCGCTGGAACCGAAGTTGGTCCAGTAGACGTAGCTGCCGTCCACCGCGATCCCCGAAGGGGCGGTGGCGCCGGAGATAAAGCTGTCGTTGACGCCCGTACCGTCGATGTTGGCTCGGCCGATGGTGGTGCCGGCCCCGGACGAGTAGTTGGTCCAGTAAACGTAATTCGCATCCACGACGAGGCCGGTGGGGTTCGTGCCGCCGGAGATCCAGCTCTGGTTCGCCCCGCTGCCGTCGAGGTTTGCCCGGCCGATGGTGTTGTCGTCGGTGTTGGCCCAGTAGACGTAGCTGGCATCCACCGCAATCCCGTTGGGCCCGACGGGACCGGTAATCCAGCTGTTGGTGGCCCCGCTGCCGTCGATGTTGGCCCGGCCCACCGTGTCACTGAAGAAGCGGGCCCAGTAGACGTAGCTGCCGTCGACCGCAATGCCGGTGGGAGCCCCGCTGCTGGAAATCCATTCGGTGTTCGCCACCGAACCGTCGAGGTTCGCGCGGCCGATGTCACCGCCGAAGGTGGTCCAGTAGACCAGGGCCGCCGCCGGAGGCCCGGAGAATACGAACAGGAGGACCACGGCAAGGAAGGCGGCGAAGCAACCGGCCGGCTGCTGTTGGGACATCTTGTTGAGCATAACCGCCTCCCCGTAGTATCAGGGGCGCATTACACCAGTGCCCCTGGGGTGCAGAGTCGACGGATGGGTCGAATCTGTGCGAATTGTAGTTTTTGATCCGGTTTTTTTACACCTTGAAAGATAGGTCATTCAACCATTCCTGTCAAGGAACGGATCGGTGATTTCAACCGGCCACGGCCCCGTCAGGCATGGTCATGCGGACCATGTCGTCCCGGTTGTACATCATCTCGGTGTCCAGCGCCGGGTTGACCACCAGGAGGGTCACCCCGGCCTCCAGCAGTCCGGCAACGTGCTTCCTCGTGGGAACGGTCCGCACCGCCAGTTCGGGCACCCGTTCCTGGATCCGGGGAAACCCGGCCCTCATGGCATCGGGGCTGTCGTAGACAAAGGCCTGCATCCCCTCGCCCTGGCTTGACCGCTGGTAGAAAAAGTGGCTTTCGCAGGCCACGGCGTGGAGCTCGGGCAGGGCGGCGAATCGCTCGAGCACCATGAGGGAGTACAGTCGAACCACCACCTTGCGCGGCAGGTTGATCTTGTGCTCGGAGCCTTCATCCACAACCAGGCCGGTCTGGCCCAGCACCAGGCAGTCCCGAAGCACGGCCTCCGGCGGGCGGATGAGCAGCGGCAGATCACCGTCCGGCTCGATCATCCCCCGGCCCACCGCGAATTCACGGGCCAGGGCATCATCGGTGAAGACCCAGGGGACGAACCCTCCGTCCGCCGTTTTGATGCCCGTCACTTTCAACGCATCGACATCGCGTACGGCGCCCCCGGCCCTGGTCGCCTGCGCTTCGCCCATCAAACGCTCGTGCTCCCCGTCCGGCATGACCTGCACCAGGTTTTCCAGACGGCTGAGTTCCCCTGCCAACTCGTTGAACGTTGCCTCGCCCCTCGAGGCGCGCAGCAGGACATCGTCCAAACGGTTTCGCTCTTCGGCCACCGTTCCCTGCATCATAATTTTCCGCCCCCTGACACGATTTGCCGTCCATTACAGCGGGCCTCCGATAAACCACGGCTGCCGGACGCACTGTTTTTGAATCCCATGCGTGGATGAACAGCAATCCATCCACGCATCGATTTTCTTATCGGCGCATGGCGCGAAAAATTAAGCCTCCGGGGAATACAGGGACAGAAAGAGAAAATGCAGCAACTGGTGCCAGGCACCGTTTGCTGCATTTTCACCATGGATCAGTTGGGGGGCGCCCCTGTCCGGCTGCCGTTACTGCTGCTTGGCCGCCCCCTCAGGCGCCTTGCGGTGCGGGGCCCAGAGCACGTTGATGATCTTCCACTCGCCCTTGACCTTGGCCAGGTGGGCGTAATCGAGGAAATCGGCGGAGTCGATCTTCACCGTGGCAATGTTTCCAAAGACATCCAGAATGGTCACCTCGATCTTCCGCTGGTCAGCAGGCCTGGCCCCCAGGCCCGCCGAAGCGTATTCCACCAGGTTGGCCTTGATGCCGTTGAAATCGAGAAGCGTGCCGCCGGAGGGCAGGGTGTGCAAGGTCACTTTCTGCAGGTTGGGGTGCAGCGCCTTGTCCAGCCGCTCGACGCTGGAGGAATAGAACCCATCGACGTAGTCCATGGCCGCCTGCCTGATCGCGGCTCGTTCCGCATCAGCCGGCTCCTCGGCCGAAACGGCAAGCGGACAGGCGATGAGACAGGTCAGGGCCAGAACCGTCAGCATTTTCTTCATGACATCCTCCGTGGTGTGAGTTGCGTGCCACTGGCCCGGACCCCTCCGGGCGGATGGAAACGTTCATGCTTGTCTACGCAGCAGACAGGTTTCGGTTCAGCCGGAGCACTTCCGGACACTCAGGGCTACAGGAAGGGTGCGGGCTGATGATCTTCGTCGACAGCCGGAAGAAGAACCTGCGCCTTGTGACCTCAGCCGAGGTGCTGCAGGAGCTGCGCCACGTCTGCCTGCCGGAGGAGCGGATGGAAACCCTGGACGCGGCCATGGCCCTGGCCGTACCGGGCGCGGACAAGGTCATCCCGATCACCGGTGAAGATGTCATCCCGGCCCGCAGCCTGGCTGACACACATCTCCAGCTCGGCGCCCGGGACCTGGTGCACCTGTCGGTGTGCAAACGTCACGACATCAAGAAAATGATGACCTTCGACCGGGCACTGGGCTCGGTTTTTACCGGCTAGCCCCTACCCCACCTTCACCCTGACGTCCACTGCCACCGGGGCCTTGCCCCTGGGGTAGGCGAAGACCGGGTTGAGGTCCATCTCGGTGATCTCGGAGAAGTCGGCGGCGAGGCGCGAGACGCGGAGCAGCACATCTTCGAGGGCCTTGAGGTCGGTGCCCTTCTTGCCGCGGACGCCCTTGAGCAGATCGAAGCCCTTGATCTCCTGCATCATCTCCTTCGCCTCGGGCCGGCTCAGCGGGGCGACGGCGGTGGCCACGTCCTTCATCACCTCGACAAAGATGCCGCCGAGGCCGAAGAGCACCAGGCTGCCCAGGCCGGGGGAAGCCGCGGCGCCCATGATCAGCTCCTGACCCGCCGCCTTCTGCTCCATGAGCAGGTAGGTCGCCTGCTTCTTGCCGAAACGCTTGTCCATGGCGGCAAAGGCCTTGCCCAGGGCGTTGCGGTTGGTGATGTCGAGCACCACTCCGCCCATGTCCGACTTGTGGATCACTTTCGACGAGTCGACCTTGAGCACGCAGGGGAAGCCGGTCTTCTTCGCCGCTTTCGTCAGATCTTTCGCGTCGGTCACCGCGGCGTATTTCGGCACCGGGATGCCGTAGGCCTTGAGCAGTTCGAAGGCCTCGAACTGGGGCAGGTACTGGCCCTTGTTGAGGTAAGGCTTGATGATCTCGTTCGCCTTCTTCGTGTTCACCTCGAGCTTGGGCGGCTTCTGCTTCTTGCGGTCCCGCAGCTCGGCGTAACGGCTCATCGCGGCCAGGGCGCGGACGCCGTCCTCGGAGAACTCGTAGACCGGGATGCCGCCCTCTCGAAGATTGTCCATCAGGCCATACCACTCGGAGCTGGTCTCGATCACCGTGACCACCGGCTTGGTCGAGGTGCCGCAGGCCTCCTTGATCTTGGCCGCGATGGCGTCGAGGTCGACGAAGGGCGCGGTGACGAAGAAGACGAGCACCATGTCCACGCCGTCCTCGGCGAGCAGGGTCTCGATGGCCGCCTGGTAGTGTTCGGGGCCGCCCGTGGCCACCACGTCCACCGGGTTACCGGTGGAGGCCTCGGCGTACTGGGTCTCCTCCAGCCGCTTCTTGCCCTTGGCGCTCCACGTGGCCAGCTCGAGACCGAGGTCCACCGCCTCGTCCACGGCCTGGATGCCCGGGCCGCCGGTGTTGGTGATCAGGCCGATCTTCTTGCCGGTGGGCGCCTCCTGCGTCGACATGGCGATGGCGGTCTTGATCATCCGGTGCGTGTCGGTGAACTGCACCACCCCGGCCTTGCGGTACATTGCCCGGGCCAGCGCCACCTGGTCCACCAGCGCCCCGGTGTGCGAGGAGACGGCCACCGAGCCCTCGCGGGTGCGGCCGGCCTTGATGGCCAGGATCGGCTTCTTTGGGGTGATCTTGGAGGCCACCTCGAGGAAGTGCCTGGGGTCCTTGAAGCTTTCGGTCTGCATCATGATCACCCGGGTGCCCTCGTCCTGGCCGTAGTACTCGAGGATCTCCGGCATGGAGAGATCGCACTCGTTGCCGTACGAGGCGTACATCCGGTGGCCCAGCCCCACGTTGTGCAGGTGCAGCTTGAGCATCTCGCCCATGCCGCCGCCCTGGGCCACGATGGAGATGTTGCCCGGCTTCATCGGCACGAAAGTGAAGTTGGCGTAACAGGAGACCTCGGGGTCCGAGTTCTGAATGCCCTGGGAGTTGGGGCCGTAGATGCGCATGCCGTACTCGTGGGCCAGCTCCACCATCTCCCGCTCGCGCTTGATCCCCTCGGCGCCCACTTCCTTGAACCCGGCGCTGTGCACGATGCAGAACTTCACGCCCTTCTCCCCGCACTCCTTGATCACGTAGGGCAGCAGGTCGGCACGGATGGAGATGTTCACCAGGTCGATGGGGTCGGGGACATCGAGCACCGACTTGAAGCACTTGAAGGAGCGGATGTGCGGTGTCTTGGGGTTGATGGGGAAAATGGGGCCCTTGTAGCCGTACTCATAGAGGTTCTTGAGCACGATATGCCCGATGGAAAAGGGGTTGGCCGATGCACCGATGATGGCGATTCCGCGAGGGTAGAAAAGTCCGTCGAGCATGGTCGTGGCTCCTATGAATGGTGTGTGCGTCCGTTGATTATGTGGATGTCGTTCAATTGCCTTTCAGGAGATTGCCACGTCGCCGGCTGCGCCGGCTCCTCGTAATGATCGCTGACCTACGACCAACCGGCGTAGGCCTGCTTCAAAGCCGTCACCGCCGCGCCCATGGCCCCGGTGAACTGGGGGTGGGGCGGGAGGGTGACGTCGCGGCCGACCTTCTCCGAGAGGATCTCGGCCACCTCGGGGTTGTAGGCCACCACGCCGCCGGTGAGTACCACTTCGCCGTCGAGGGTGTCCATCTCGACGACCCGGTCCACCACCGAGCGGAAGGCCCCGCGGATGATGTTGCCCACCGGCACGCCCCGGCGGAGGTGGGCCAGGATCTCGGTCTTGGCGAAAACGGTGCAGAAACTCGAGAGCGTCACCACGTCGCTGGCCTGGCGGGCCAGGCGGTCCATCTCACCCACCGGCACGTCGAGACGAAGGGCGATCTCTTCGATGAAGGCCCCGGTACCGGCCGCGCATTTTCGGTTCATTTTGAAATTGATGCGGCCGCCCTGGTCGTCGAGGCGGATGACCTTGTTGTCCTGTCCGCCGATGTCGATGATCGAGAGGGCCCGTGGGAAATAATGATAGCACCCCAGGCCGTGGCAGTGGATCTCGGTCATCGCCTTGTCGGCGAAATCGACGTTGTGCCGGCCGTAGCCGGTGGAGACGGTGCGGGCGGGATTGTCGGTGAGGCCGGCATCGGCCTTGGCCTGCTCGAGACAGCCTCTCGCCGTGGCCTCGTAGTCGACGCCGGAGGGGACGGCGATGCGGGCGAGGGCCCCGCCGTCCTCGTCGACGAGTACCAGTTTGGTGGCCGAGGCGCCGACGTCGACGCCGCAGTAGAAGTGAGATGTCATTCGTTCGTTTGCATGCCTCTCAGGAGATTGCCACGTCGCGCCTGCGCACGCTCCTCGCTATGACGGTTACGCCGTTTTCTCGCCGATCTGCTCCACCAGCGCCTCGAACTGGGTTTTGGCCTGCTCGTCCGAGTAGAGCCTAAGGTCGTTGAGGTCGCCGTTGATCACCACGTAGGGCACGCCGAGTTTCTCGGCCAGGCGCACCGGCAGGCCGTAGCTCGAGTTGGTGTTGTTGGGGCAGGTAAAGCAGTCGTGGTAGATGATGCCGTCGATGGCATAGTCATCGACCATCCCGGTCAGGTACTGCTGCTTGAAGGGCTCGTCGCGGACGATGAACAGCTCGGTGTAGGCCCGGGCCATGCCCTCGAAGGGGTCCTCGTGGCCCAGGGGCTCGAAGATCCAGGAGTTGCAGTAGGTGGACGCGGTGACGCAGGCCTTCTGGCCGGAGAAGAACTCGGCGTGCTCGCGGAGTTTGCCCCAGACCGGCATGCCCTCCCAGTAGAAGCGGTAGGCTTCGTCGTCCACCGCACCGACGCCGTCGGCGATGCGCTGCTCCAGCTCGGCGACGAGGGTGTCGTAGTAGTCCTCGGCGCGGGGATCGCCGCGCAGCACCACCGCCGGGCCCATGTGGATCGTGGCGTCGAAGAAGGTGATCGGCGATGGTTTGGCCTCGGCGGCGCGGAGCACTTTCTTCCAGCCCAGGGTGCAGCGGTGGGAGGAGGCGACGATCTCCCTCAGGCGGTCGATGTCGAATTTGACACCCGAAACCTCCTCCAGGGTCGGGATCAGCGCCTTGTGCAGGCCCACCAGGCTGGCCAGGTGCGCTTCGGTGATGTCGCCCACGCCGCGGGGGGTGTCAATGCCGATGAGCGGCACGTCCCATTCCCGCTGGTAGAAGGCGAGCCAGTCCTGGACGTCGCGGCACTGGTTGGTGTTGTAGACCAGCACGTCGGCCCTGGGCACGCCCTCCATGCCGAAGGCCTTGGTCAGCGGGGTCATCTTCTTCAGATACGAACCCACGTCGGAGGTGAGGTAGGAGCAGATGCCGGGGGAGTAGCCCACGGCGTTGGCCGCGGGGATCAGGTCGGCGGCCAGCCGGGAGGACCCGAGCACCGCACCGTGGTTCTCGGGAAAGTAGACCTTGAAGCCAAAGGAGCGGAGCAGCTCGGCCGGGCCGACGCTGGTGCACCAGGCCACCTTGCCTTCGCCGTGGGCGGCGTCATCCAACTCCTTGAAGTAGTCGGCCATCAGCTGGCGCATGGGGCCGGCGGCGTTGATCTTCTTGATCACTGAAGGCTTCTTCTCCTGACTCATCGCAGCACTCCCTGGGTCTGTCGGCCGGCATCCACACCAATCCGCCGGGTGCATCCGCGTCCCCGCCGGGGGTCAATCATCCTGAAAAATCCGAGATGGCCCCGGCGGAACGGCCCGCACGAGGTGGAAACGTTGAACTTGTCTTGAGCAGAGTATATCATGGCGGGCAGGACTTCTGTCATCCACCCCTGACGGCTGAAGAGGACATTTCGAAGCGCCCCACCGTGAAACCTCTTGAGGAGTCGGGGGATACCCCACTGTTCAATGACCCGGGCCGTCCAGCGGCCCCTCACGAGAGAGAGGGACTTCGCCATGCAACTATCCGACGTCAAACAATTCGCCGTGATCGGCCTGGGCAAGATGGGTGTGGACTGGGTGGCCAACCTGCTCGAGGGGGGCTACACCGTGGTGGGCTACGACGTGGCGCCGGAAGCAGCGGAGAAAGCGAACAAGGCCCTGGGCAAGGCCCTGGGCTGGCTCGGCAAAAAACGCCACGCCGAGGACGAGAACTTCGTCGCCGATGCCACCTCCCGTTACAAGCTGGTGACCACCGAAGCGGACTTCCTCGCCGAGCTGGGCCAGACCCAGGTACTGCTGGAGGTGATCCTCGAGGACCTGGAGCTGAAGTGCAAGGTGCTGAGCAAGATCTGCCCCTCGCTGCCCGAAGGCGCCCTGATCTGGACCAACACCTCCTCCCTTTCCGTGCACACCATGGCCGTGGCGTCCGGGCGGGTGGGCAACTTCGTCGGCACCCACGGGATGAACCCGGTCTACCAGATGCCCGCCGTCGAGGTGGTGCGCCACCGCGAGATCGATGCGGCGGCCCTGGAGCTGACCCTGGAGTGCCTGCGCGGCCTGGGCAAGAAGCCCTTCGTGGCCAGCGACGTCACCGGCTTCTGGGTCAACAAGCATCTCGTGCCCTTCATGCTCGAAGCCTACCGTGCGCTGGAGCGGGGCGAGATCACCGTGGAGGACGGCGACTCGGGCCTCCTCGGCAGCCTGGGCCACCCCCAGGGGATCTTCAAGCTCCACGACTTCATCGGCTCGGACACGATGTACCGCGTGTCCATGGCGATGTACATGGCGACCCAGGACCCGCGCTACTACCCGCCGGCCATCCTCACCCGGATGTTCAAGAACAACGAGATGGGGGTGAAAACCGGCAAGGGGTTCTACGAGTGGGACGGCTGGAAGATCGTGGGCCAGCGTGATTTCAGCGAGTATACGATCAAGAGCTCGGACACCCTCCTCGAGGTGTAGGGCGGCAGCGTGCGTGACTTCCGGAGGTATCCATGAAGACTGACTTGACCCTCTTCCCCCGGGCGAGGATCCCCTACGGCACGTGGGGTTCGAGCTACTTCCCCGCCTGGCAGACCTCGGCGCTGGCCGAAGTGAACATCGGGCAATTCGCCGGCGAGGCGATGAACCGCATCCTCGGCCTGCGCAAGGTGCCCGCCTCGCGACTCGACTACCTGGTCATCGGCTCCACGATCCCCTGGCACTGGAAGTTCTGGACCGCACCGCTGGTCTCTTCCTGCATGGGGCACCGGATGCCCGGCTTCCACATGGAGCAGGCCTGCGCCACCGGCCTGCAGTCGGTGGTGCTCGCCGCGTCCGAGATCGAGGGCGGGGCCTACGACACGGTGGGCGTGCTGACCTTCGACCGGGCCAGCGACTCGCCGGTGGGCGTCTTTCCCGAACGGCGGGCCTACGAACGCACCATGGCCCTGGCCGACGTCTGGGACAACTTCGGCTTCGATCCGGCCACCGGCGGGGCGATGATCGCCACGGCCGGCACCGCGGCGCGCAAATACAAGATCGAGCGGAAAGAGGTGGACGAGATCACCCTCCGCCGCTACGAGCAGTATTTCGAGGGCCAGGACTCGGGCTTCCACGACCGGTATCTCGTGCCGCTGGACGTCTTGAACATCCAGGGCCGCTTCCTCGGCCGTGTCGATTCGGACGTGGGCGTGCGGCGGATCTCCGCCGGCGCCCTGGCCGCCATGCGCGAGCTGGACACCTGCGTCACCGGCGGCGGCCAGACCCACGCCGGCGACGGCATGGCCTGCCTGCTGGTGACCAGCGAGGAGCTGGCGAAACAGCTGAGCCCCAAACCCGAGGTGGAGATCGGGCTGGTGGCCAAGGTGGAGCACCGCACCACCGCCGGCCTGATGCCCGAAGCGCCGGGCCTGGCGGTGAAGAAGCTCTTCGAGCGCACGGGATTCACCTTCGACGACATGGCGGTGGTGAAGAGCCACAACCCCTTCGCGGTCAACGACGCGATCTTCGCGAGAATCATCGGCTGCGACTGGACGAACATGAACAACTACGGCTGTTCGCTGGTCTACGGACACCCCCAGGGACCGACGCTGACCCGCACGCTGATCGAAGCGCTGGAAGAGGCGGTGGACCTGGGCGGCGGCTACGTGCTGCTCTACGGCTGTGCCGCCGGCGACGTGGGCATCGCAGCCATTTTCCGGGTGAACTGAGGAGGTCACACGATGAAGAACGCAATGAGGCCTTCCACGCTGTCCACCCTCGGCCTGGGCAACGTCATCGACATCTTCGCGGGCGGCGCGCTGCCCGCCAGCACCGGCGAGCTGGTGGACGAGGTCTTCGGCCCGGCCGGCCGGCGCGGCGCGCTGGTGGTCTCCGGCGCCAACGGCATCGTCGGCGCCGGCAAGACGATGCAGCTCGGCTCCCGTCTCGAGCCCTTCGATATCCCCATCGTCGCCCTCGACTTCCCCGGCGTGCCCGACGGCATCGGCCAGCAGTACCCGGGGCTGGTCCGCGCTTTCGGCGCCGACGGCGCGGCGAAGGTGATGTCCAACGTGGTGCAGCTCTCCTATGACGGCCAGAGCCTGCCCGCCCGGCTGGGCGACTTCAACCCGCGCTTCCTGCTCGAGGCGATCCCCGAGATCCTCGAGATCAAGAAAGCGCACTTCAGGATCTTCACCGACCAGTGGCCCGGCATCGAGATCCGCTCGGTCACCTCGGGCTTCCCCCAGTCGCAGCTCGGCGTGGGCATCGCCCACCCGGCCTTCCCCCACGAGATCAACAAGATCTGGGAGATCGTCGAACCCGAGCCGTCGGCGGTGACCCGGCTGCTCTGGTCCCTGGGCATGATCCCGATGATGGTCAGCGACGACTGGTCCTTCGTCCTCGACGTCTTCTTCTGCGGGTTGACCCTCGCCGCCTCGCGCTACCACGAGGCGAGCAACATGCCCTACTGGAAGATCGACAAGTTCGTGCGCCGGCTCATCGGCCCCAACCCCTTCCGGGCCCACGACGCCATCGGCGCCGCCGGGGCCAACTTCCTCACCTGGAGCTGCCTGCACCACCTCTCGCAGCACTACGGCGGCCTGTTCACGCCCAGCGACGCGCTGGAGGAGAAGCGGGTCAGCGGGCAGAACTGGTACCCGATGAACCACTTCCGCCCGCTGGTGGACTGGGCGCTCTCCGACGAGGAGAACCAGGCCTTCGAAACCTGGCTGCTGGGACCGATGTTCCAGATGACGAGCCTGATGGTCCACGAGAAGCGGTCGCACCTGTCGACGATGAATGCCATCGGCGAATTGTGCGCACAGTTCACCCGCGGCCTGCCGGCGGTGATCCGTGCCCGCGGGGCCGACGCCGCCCGCGGGATCGTCGAGCAGTACCACACGCTGCATCCCCAGGCGGCGGAAGGGGCCTGGTTCCCCGAGGCCTTCGAGGCCATCGAGACGCCGGAGTGGCAGCAGCTCTACGTCAACGCCGAGCACGACGGCACGGTGGGCGTGATCGCCATCGGCCGCGAAGCGTACAACACCGACGTCAACGCCGAGATGAACCGCGCCATCGACTGGCTGAAGAGCGAGGCCATCGAGCGGGTCATCGTCACCGGCGACTTCCACCTCACGACCCAGCTCACCGGCGCCGACACCTCCGACTTCTACCCGGCGATGGAGGACGCCGAGATGGGCGTGGCCATCTCCCGCGGCTGGTCCGAGACGGCCCGGCGGCTGCACGACGAATTCGCCGTCTCGGTGGGCCTGGTCAACGGCAAGCGCGCCCTGGGCGGCATGCTCGAACTGCTGCTGCACTGCCACGTGCTGGTGGCCGTTGACGACGCGCGGCTGGGCCTGCCCGAGGTGACCCTGCCGGTGGTGCCGGGCATGGAAGGCTGCCACTGGGCCTTCCGCAAGGCGGCTTCGGCCGACTGGCCGCGGCTGCTCTCGTTCATCCTCGAGGGGCGGCCGGTGAAGGCCCCCGACGCGGTGGGCTGGCTCGTCGACTTTGCCGGGCCGCTCGAAGAGGCGGTCACCACGGCCTGGAAAACGGCCTGCGGCGCCGACGGCGGGCTGCCCAGTCGCGAATTCGCCGACGGGCCCCTGGCCGGCGTGGCCGACACCGTGCCCCCGCTGGGACCGGCGGCCGACCCGGGCATGGAGGCCGGACGGGAGGCGATCCTGCTCTGCATCAAGGGCGCCACGGCGGCGCCCCTGGCCGAGGCGCTCGATGTCCAGGCCCGCCACTCCGGCGACTTCATGACCACGAAGGCATGCCTCGGCGGCGTGATCGGAGGGTTGTACAAGAAGACGGTGAAGATCTGATTTGATGAGGGGGACACCCTTCACAGGGTGTCCCCCTTTCTGTCTCCGGAGGTGTTTTCTTGATCGACCCCTCCGCTGTTCGATTCCGCCCGCCGGCGGTGACCTTCACCCCGGAACTGCGCTGGGTTCTGCTCCGCGCTTTCGGGCCGCGAGAGCATCCGTGTGCCGACACGCCGACGCCGGCGGAGGCGCTGCGAACAGCCGAGTCACTGCAGCTGGCGCCGAGAATCGCCGCTCGAATCGCCTGCCGCCAGCTGGAGGGCGAACTGGACCAGCGGTCGGCGGAGCGATTTCGCGAACTTCACCGCTTCACCACCGCCCTGGCCCTGCAGCAGGAGGAACTGGCCCGCCGGGTGGCCGGCCTTGCCGCGGCACGGGAACTGCCACTGATCTTCCTCAAGGGAATGGCGCTGCAGCTCGACGGCACCGTCCCCGCCGGGTCGAGAAGGGCCAGTGACGTGGACGTTCTCGTCCCTGCCGACCAGGCTGATGCCTTCCATCGACGCTTGCAGGCCGAAGGGTTTCAGGCGCTCGAACTGCCGCCCGGTGCAAAGCACCTGCCGTCACTGAGGCATGGCAACGGAATCATTCTCGAACTGCACACGGCGCTGGACTCGGTGCTGGTGGGAGGTGAGGGGTCACCGGCCGATGCCGCCTGCCTGGTGCAATCCGAATACTGCCGGGCCATCCCGGGCTGGCCCGGGAACTGCCTGGTTCCGGCCCGTGACGTGACCGTGGCCGCGCTGCTGGTTCACGCCATCGCCCAGCACGGCCACACTCCGGCGGCCTACCCCATGATACGCCTGGTCGCCGACCTGATCGATCTCGGTTTCGGAGAAGAGGGTGCAGGGCCGTTCCTCCAGCGCGCGGGCCGGTGGATCGCCAGGGACGTTTCCGCCGCGGAGGCAGGTGTCACGGCCCGGCTCTGCACCATGCTGGCCGCTGCCGATGAACGGCTCTTCACCGGTGCCGACGATGACAGCGGCTCGCTGGTCATGCTGCGGCACATGGTTGCCGGCGCCCTGGACCGTGACTACCGACAGTCCCTGCGCTTGACCGGTTTCATCAATGAAATCAGGCGAAAGGGGATTCGGCGGCGTCTACGGGAGGTCTTCATCCTCACCCCCGGGCAGATGGAGGTGAGCTTCGGCAGCCGGGGCAACCGGATGCCCAGGCCGCTGCTCCTGCTCTGGCGACCGTTCCAGCTGGCCATGCGCCTGGCGCTCCACGCCTGGCGCCACCTGGCCTACCGCTGGCGATCGGGCCACTCTTCGGGAGGTTCGACCTGATGGTCGGTGCAGGCCGCAGGGGATCGAAGATGGGCATGCGGCCCGCCGTCGGCCTGCTGCTGCTCGCCCTGGTCTTCTTCGCACCCCTGCCGTTCGGTGCGGTGCAGCCCGGCTGGGTCGGCACGCTCGAGGCCCTGGTCTTCCTCCTCTTCTGCGTCCTGTTGCTCCGACGCGCCCGGCGGGGGGGCATGGTGCGCCTGCCCCTGGCCCGCACGGCACTCCTCTTCGCCGGGCTGCACCTGCTGCAGCTGATCCCGCTTCCCGGGCCGCTGGTGGGCCTCCTCTCCCCGACCGCCCATACCCTCTACAGGCAACTCCTCCCGGACAGCGCGGCCAGCACCCTGGAGACGCTCTCCCTGGCCCCCGACCTGACCATGGCTTCGCTGGTCCGCTTTTGCGGCGGCCTCGCCGCCTTCTGGCTCGCACGGCTGGCCGCGGGCAGTCCCGGCACGGACGGCAGCAGTGACCGCTTCGTCCTGGGGATCCCGGCCCGAGGCCGCGCCGGACAGGCCGGCCTGGCGCTGTGCATGACCATCGGCGGCGCCGGCCTGGTCCAGGCGCTATGGGGAATTCCCGAACACCTCCTCGGCTGGGACCGGATCTTTTTCTACAGCCGCCGGTTTCCCATGGACGGTGTGGCGGGCACCTTCGTCAACACCAACCACTGCGCCGCCTACCTCGCGATGGCCTTGTCCGTCACGGTGGCCCTGATCCTGCACATCCGGCGGCAACGAACGAAACCGAACGCTTCCACGGGCACCGAGGCGATAGCGTCCATCACGCCCTACCGCCCCCACCCCCTGCTCCTTCCGCTGTTCGCCTCGGCCGCCGGCCTCATGCTGGCGGCCCTGCTGCTCACCCGCTCGGGCGGAGGCATTATCGCCGCCACGGTGGGCCTGGTCTTTTTCACGGTCATCTTCATCTCCCGGGGATCGAAGCGAAATACCCGGCAAACGGCAGCCGTCATGGTCCTCGTGCTCATCGCCGGCCTGGCGGCCCTCAGCCTGCTGCTCCCCCAGGATGTCGAACCTTCCGTGCTCACCGCGGAGACCACCAGTGACGTGGCCAACCGTCTGACCATCTGGCGGCAAGCACTGGTCATCGTGGGCGAATTCCCGCTCTGCGGCTCCGGCGCCGGAACCTGCGGCCTGCTCATGCGGCACTACACCAATCGCATGGTGGTCCACGCCCACAACGAGTATCTCGAACTGCTCTGCGATCTCGGCCCGGCGGGTCTGGCCTGCACCCTGCCGCTGCTGGCCCTGGCCCTTCGGCTGCTGACGACGGCACGGGCGAGACCGGGGGCCGGCGGCACGAACCGTCGAATCCGCCCCCGCCGCTACCCGCGGGACCGGATTCTGCCCCTGGGGGTATCGACGGCGCTGGCGGCCCTGGCGGTCCACGCCCTGGTCGATTTTCCCCTGCGCATTCCGGCCATTGCCCTGACCGCGGCCGGTCTGCTCGGTCTGCTCAGCCGATATCCCGGAGAGGGGGAAGAACCCCACCGGTTCCCGGTGGTCACCGTCCGCTGGTGGCTGCCCTTCTCCATCTCGGCGCTCCTGCTCGGCCTCTCCCTCGTCCGCCTGGCCGGGCTGGCGATCGAGGACAGCACCGGCTGGCAGGCACATTGCCGTCAGGCACAGGCCGCGGTGGAGGGGCTGGAAGATCCCGCAGCGGCCCGGGACGCGGTGGGCCGTTGCATCGCCGCCCGGCCGCTGGAACTCCGGGGGCACGCGCTGGCGCTGGAACTGGCCCGCCGGGAGGGCGACGAGGCGGGTATCACCAGGGCCCTGGACCGCTGCGCCATCGCCCGGCCGGCCGACCCGGGCGTGGCCTTCTCCCGGGGCGCTCACCTGCTGGAATCAGGCCGCGCCGCCGAAGGCCTGGCCGAGTTCCGGCGTTCACTCGAACTGGGCAGCGACCACCTGGACGAGATCTTCGAGACCTGCATGACGATCTTCAGCAACCGGTTCCCGCTATTCGCACGGGCCTTCCCCGTCACCCCGAAGATCCTCGAGCGGCTCGGCGACCGCCTGGCCCGGGCCGGGCTGACCGGGGAGGCCCTCGACCAGTACCGCCGGAGTCTGGCGCTGGGCACCGAGCGGGCCGAACTGCACTTCAAGATCTCCCGGATTCTGCGCCGCTCCGGTGACCGCGCCGGCGCGCTGGCTGCGGTGGAAACGGCATTGCACCTCGACGGGTCCGAGCGCGACCAGTGGGTCTACTACAAGGGCGAGGACCTGCTCCTGCTCGGGGAGACAGGGCCGGCCTTCGATCTGGCCCGCACGCTGGTTTCGCGCAGCCCGATCTTCGAGGGGGGGTACGCCCTGCTCGCCCGCATCCACGCGGCACGGGGCGAGCCCTGGGAAGCCATTCGCGTCTGTCGCGAAGCGATCTGGCGGGTGCGGGACAACGGCCGGCTGCATCGCCTGATGGGGGACCGCTACCGAGAACTGCAGCAGACCGGCCGTGCGCTGGAGAGCTACATCGCCGCCGCCGATACGCCCTTCAATTCGTACGAGGAGAAGCTGGCCCTGCACCGCGCCGCACTCTGCGCCGAGCAGCTGGGGCGACTGGAGGAGGCGAGAACGCTGGCCGGACGCGCCCGGCAGCTGGCCGACAGCGGCACGTCCCACCTCGACGGCCTGGTCGTCGAAACGCTGGAACGGCTGAAGGCGGTCAGGCGGCACGGCGCGACGGGTCAGTCCGGCAACGAGCGGTAGAGCGCCTCGAAACGGTCGGCGATGCGGTCCCAGGAGAACTGCTCGCCCACACGGGCCCGGGCCTGCCGGCCGAGTTCGACGCGGCGTTCCGGGGCGGCCAGCAGCTCTGCCAGCCGCGCGCCGAGGTCGGCGGCGTCTTCGCTGCGAAAGGCGCAACCGGTCCCGCCCAGCGCCTCGAGATTCTCGGGGATGTCGCTGACCAGGCAGCAGATCCCGTGTCCCATGGCCTCGAGCAGGGCGATGGAGAGTCCCTCGATCACCGAGGGCTGGACATAGACCGCCGCGTTGGCAAAGAGCTGAACCAGCGCCCGGCCCTCGACGAACCCCGGAAAGGCAACCCGCAGGTCGTCACCGGCCAGCGCCTTCAATTCGGCCTTGTAGGCCTCTTCGCCCCGGGCATCGCCGGCCACAACCAGCTTCAGCCCGGTCTCCAGCCCACGGAAGGCCTCGATGAGGAAGTGGGCGCCCTTCTCGCGCACCAGGCGCGAGGCGAAGAGGACGTATCCGCCCGGGGTCAGGCCCATCCGGGCCAGTTCACCGGTCCCGGGCGGCGGCGGGACATCAGCGCCGGTGGGAATCCAGCTCATCTCCACGCCGTTGCGCCGACGGTAAAAATCGCACTGCAACCGGGAGACGGCGGTGTACGCCGTGTGGCCACGCAGAGACAGCGCCTCGAGCAGCCGCAGCACTCCCCGGCCCGCGCGGCTCCAGCGGGTGCGCTGCCATTCGATGCCGTGCATCTGAAAGACGGTCTTCATCCCCCTCAGCCGGGGCAGGAACCCGAACGCCCCGGCCGCCACACTGTGAAAGTGGACCACGTCGTAGCGCTCGCCGGTCAGCAGGACGCGAAGCGCGCCGGCCAGGCCGGCGGTGATCTTTTCCGCGGCCGCGTGGCGGAGGCAGGGCACGCCCACCACCCGCATGCCCTCCACCTCCGGCGGAAGGTCGCCGTAGTGCGGCATGGAGTAGACCGTGACGCGGTGGCCCCGGGCCGCCAGGCGGCGGCCGGTTTCGTAGGTGTATTTCTCGATGCCGCCGCCGCGGAGCGGGTTCTTCACCACCAGGAAGGCGATGCGCAGCGCCTTCCCCTCGCGGGCGCTGGTCTCAGCGTTGGTCATCGGCGAGCGACCCCTGTTCGGCATGGCACGGAACACGGAAATCGGGAAAACAGTTGCCGTCGATCCGCTTCCCGCGGAGTGAACGGATCTTGTTGCGGATGATCCAGGGGAGCACCTTGTGCAGGTTCTTCTTGATCACCGGAGATGCCGAGCCGATCATCCAGCAGTACTTGGGGCAACGGGCCACTTTTCCCCGCACCTCGCGCGCCCGATCGCTGTTCCAGATCTCCATCAGGTCGGCGGCCTCGTGCAGGTTGCCCATGCTCTGATACCAGTAGCGGTGCTCCATGCCGTTGCAGGGCAGGATCTCGCCGTAGGGGTCGACGAAGAAATTGGCCGAACCCGCCTCGCAGGGCAGCAGCCGCCGGTGGCCCCGCACGTAGTTGATCAGCCCGAGGTTGAACAGGGCACGGAACCAGGACTTGGGGTGCCGCTCGGCCATCAGCCTGTTGACCAGTTCCTCGAAATCCGCCGCCACCGCCTCGACGTTGCGGATCTCGTTGTCGTCGCGGTGGAAGTAGAACGAGTTGTGCACCGCCGCCGTGGCAAACTGCAGGCCAAGGTTTCGTGCGAGCTCGTAGAGCCAGAGCATGTCGCCGGAGTTGCGGTCGGAGACGGTGATGCCGAAACCGATGTCCCGCACCCCCATGCGGCGCAGCCCCAGCAGCACCCGCAGCCCCCGGTCGAACCCGCCGGGCCGCCCGCGCAGCTCGTCGTTGGTCTGCGACAGCCCCTCGATGCTCACCCGGAACCCGAGGCGGGGAAACTTGTCGGCGAGGGCGAAAACCCGTTCCTCGTACCAGCCGCTGGTGGAGATGACCACCCGGTCGGTCCGGCTGAAGAGCACCCTGACGATCTCGTCCAGGTCCTCGCGGATGAACGGCTCGCCGCCGGTGACATTGACCAGGTCGATTCGCGGCAGTTTCTCCAGCAGTTCCGGACGGAACTCCCGTTCGGCGTCGGTGGGGTTCTCCCAGGTGCTGCACATGGCACAGCGCATCGGGCAGCGGTAGGTTGTGATTACTGAAGCTTCCATCAGGCCTCCGCGTCGAGCCAGGCGGAAAGATCCCGGCCGCGAAACTCACCCGGCGCCACTGTATCACGGCGGTTCAGTTCGATCACCCATCGCCGGCCCTTGGCGGAGCGCCGGGAGCCGCTGGGCACCTTCATGGCAACGGCCCCCGTGCGGCGCCGCAAGCCGGCGTCAGAGTAATGACCGCCGACACGGCGACGGTCGTTGATCCGGGTCATCGTGCCGTCCACCGTCCACGAACTTCGTCGAAGATGCCGAGCAGCGCTTCGAAATGTGCCGGCGGCGTGTGATCCGCGAGGTAGCGCGCCCGTGCCTCACGCCCCATATCCTCCGCCGCAGCCGGCTCGATGAGCTGCTTCATGGCCTGGGCCAGGGCCCTGTCGTCACCGGGGGGCACCAGCAGTCCGTTCACCCCGTCCGCCACCAGCTCGGCCAGGCTGCCCAGGTTCGAGGCGATCACCGCCTTGCCGGCCGACATGGCCTCGAGCACCGTGTTGGGCATGTTCTCGTACCACAGCGCCGGGTGCACCACGAACCGCGCGGCACGCAGCGTGTCCCAGAGCGCCTCGCCGCCCAACGGACCGGTCAGCCGGACGAGGCCCCGGTGGGCATGATCGGGCAGAGAGAGCAGCCGCTCGCGATAGCCTTCCTCCACCCGGCCGACGAGCACCAGAGGCGGGAGACCGCTGTTCGGCGCCAGGCGATTGTAGGCCCGGAGCAGCGGTTCCACGCCTTTCTCCGGGGTCAGCTTGCCGAAGTAGAGGATGTGCCCCCGGCCGCTCCCGTTCCCGGCCGGCGCCAGGTCACGGGCAAAGGTGGGCAGGTGGCGGATACGCCGGTCCTCGATGCCCGCCTGCCGCAGCTTGTCGGCCATGAAGCGGCTGGGCGCCAGAAAACAGTTCACCGCATCATACCAGCCACGCAGCCGGTTGTGGCGCAGCTGCAGGTAGCGCAGGAACGAGGCGACGAGCGAACCCTTCATGCAGCGGTGCCGCACCAGGGACAACGGCGTCTCCAGGCACTCCGTGCAGACCGCTCCGTCGCGGTGGAAAAGGTAGCTTCCGCAGGTGAGGTGGAAATCGGAGAGCCGGTAGAACACCGGCAGGTTGAACCGCCGCCGGGCCACCGCGAATATCGAGGGCAGCAGGCTCGAGGAGAGGTGGACGCTGTACACCAGGTCGGGATGCGTTTCGCGGACCAGGGCCGCGAAACGCCGCTCCACGTCCGGGTTGCTGAACATCCGTGCCGCCGCCCGGACCTGCGCCGGCAGGCCGATCCGCTGGTCCGCCAGCAGGCTCGGGCCGGGGCCGGTGATCGGTTCGGGGAAAAAACGGCGCCAGGGCGTCGCCAGCGTTTCCTGGTAGTCGAAGGCGAAAGGGACCACCGTGTGCCCCGCACCGCGGAAGAGATCGGCGATGTTGAAAAAGTAGCGGTCCGGCCCGCCGCCGATGAAGTAGTGGTAGTTTACGATGAGGATCCTCATTACGCTCCCTCGCCGGGGCCTGCTCGTCTGTACAGGCCGGCCGCCCCGCCCTGGCGGCCCGTTGACAAAATCAGGTCGATGATATCGCACGTGAATCACTTCGCGAAGCGAAAACGAAAATGGTAGAATCGCATCATCATCGAGGGGAAACGCCGCTGCCATGTTCTTGAATTGTCGATCGGCGGAGCGCCGCGAGGCGCTCTGGTCCGCCGCGGGTTCACATGCCCGATGGCCGGGATCACTTCGAGAAATTGGCGTGGTGTCGCGAATTCGGTGAGACGCTCGATGATGACCCGGGGGAAGATGGAACCCGAAGCCGCGGGAGGCGGGTTTGTTTCTTTTTGACAAGCACAGGACATCGCGGCAGCCGCATGCTGCCGGAGACCGAACGGGTGCGTTGCGATGGCGAACCTTCCTGAATACGCATCCGGCCTGTTGTGCGGAATCCACGGCGGCCGTGGATGACGACGGCAATTTCTATTTCGGGTCGCACAGCGGCAATTTTTATTCGCTGTCCGCGTCCGGAGACATCCGATGGGTCTTCTCGACGAGGACGAAGATTTACGGCTCACCGGTACTTGCCGACGGGCAGGTGATTTTTGCCGGGGGTGACGGTTTTCTCTACGCATTGTCCTTGCCGCATGGCTCGATTGAATGGGTTTGCGACCTCAAGAAAGGGTACAGCGGGAGCAGGTCACAGAAACTCGTTCAGGCGGCCATGCATTTGCCATTCACGTGGAATCGCAAACGCCTGATGAACATGGATACCAAGTGCTGGGCTTCGGTCAACCATGCGGCCGGCCAACTGTTCATTACAGCGTTCGGCAAGGGATTGCATGTCTTTGACACGGCCGGCAACGAACTGTGGAGCTACGACCTGGGCTTTCCGCGCTATCAACTGGCGGGCGTTGTCCTGGATGAAACGAATGACCTCTATCTGCCCTCGAGGAACGGCAGGATCTACCGTTTCACCCCGGGCGGAAAGCAGGTCTGGAAAAGGAAGGTCCTGCCGGGATGGCATGCCTGGGGGAGTCCGACATACAACCCCGATTCAGGCTTGATCCAGTTTGTTTTCTCCATTGGCGAGTCGAAGGGTGTGGTGCTGGCGGTTGACAAGACCGGACAGGAGCAGTGGAGGACGAAACTGAAGGGGGCGATCCACGGTTCGGTTGCGGTTTCCGCAGACTCACAGGCCCTGTACTGCGCTGATTTCGCCGGATATATCCACATGCTGGAGGCACAGTCCGGAAGGATCATACGCCAGGTTCGGCTTTCCCGAGCCCTGCGGGCATTGTGGACGACCCCGACGGTCGATGCGGAAGGCAGCGTCTATATTTCAACAAAAGACTCATTCGCGGACGGGCGAGTGGTGAAACTGGACCGGAACCTGGAGGTGCTTTGGGAATATCCCACGGCCAAGGCGCTGTCGGTTCCTCTTCTTCTGGCGAACGGGGATATCTGTTTCGGGGCATGGGACGGATATTACTATCGTCTCTCGACGGATCGGTCCACATGAAGATCGGCATTCTCACATTCCATTACACCTCCAACCAGGGGTCTGTCATGCAGGCCCTCTGCTCCTATCGCCTCCTCCGGGAAGCGGTTCCGGAGGCGCAGGTGGAAATTATCAACCTCGTCCCCGCAATGCGGGAGTTGAAAGAGGTATTGTTTCTCAAGAAGAGCTTCCCGCTGATCAACATTCCCAAGCTGCTGCGCTATGTACGGCTGCGGCGTTTCACCCGAAGGCAGTTGGCGCTCTCCCCCCGGAGCTACACGGACCGGCTGGGGGTCCAAATTCAGTTCATCAACCGGCAGAAGTATGACTGCATCGTAACCGGCAGTGACACGGTCTGGTTCCATTCAAAATGGCTGCGCTACCGCATTCCCTCCATCTACTTCCTGCCTGAGGGGATTCACGCGAAAAAGCTGGCCTTTGCGGTCTCGGTAGATCCATTGAATTGCCCCGAGGTTTATCTGAGCCAGAAAGACGTCCTGCAAAAAGTTTTCAATTCGTTTGCGAGCATCACGGTCAGGGATTCGACGACTGGAGACCTCTTGCACCGGCTGGGGTGTGACGATCACCGGCCTATTGCAGATCCCTCCCTGCTCTACGACTTCGAGGATGCCCTTGGACTGGAGCAATCCAACACGGCGCCGATGAGGCCTGCGAGACGAATCGGGCTGGGCATTGCAGACAGGGAGTTGACCGCCAGGGTCATTCGTATTCTGGAAAAATCAGGGACATTTGAAATTGTCGACTTCCTTTCTCCTCAACCCCTTTCCTACGACTATTTTCGTGATGAACTCAATCGCTATCACACGTTCGACGTATTTATCGGGGACCGATTTCACCGGACTATTTTTTCGTTGAAGCTATCCAATGCGTTGACGATCTACCTGGAAAACCCGTCGTTCAACAAACAGGCCAACAGCAAGGGTCGGGATTTGCTCACCAAGCTTGGCCTGCAGGAGTTCGTGCTGGATTGCTCCCGCCTGGGGGTTGACGAGCTGGAGCGGGCCTTGAAGGAGAGAATTTCCTGCTGGGATGATGCCGCCCTGCGGCGGAGGAACGAGGCACTGTCCAGCTTCATTTCGGAAAACCGGGCCGTCTTCAAAGAATCGATTCGTGATGTGATCCGCAGCAGCGGCCCCTCGCGGGAAGGAACGGGGGGCTGATGCCGTCGGACCGCCACGAACACGCTTCGAGGACACGGCACGGCAAAGGGCTGTCTTCATGATACGCGGGGAAATCGTCTTCATCGTCGGGATGTCCCGTTCGGGGACGACATTGATGGCACGCGTCCTGGGGAAAGGACCGAACGCGGTTGTGCTTCGCGAAACGCACCTCTTCCGGGAGTTCGGCGGATATCTGCTGAAAGGCCCTAACCGGACGCTTCCCAGAAATTCGGTAATCAAGATCGCTGAACGGTTCGGTGCGATCCAGCGACACAGCTATTACGGCAGGCACAGAGGCGTTTCCGTCGAGGAGGAATACCCGGGGCTGCTCGACAACTGGGAGCAGGTCAATACGCCGACGAAGCTGATTGAATACCTGCTTTTTTCGAAAGCCGACGGGAAGGTCGTCGTGGACCAGACGCCGAATCATGTTTTCTGCCTGGATTTGATCCGTTCGCATTTTTCCAACGCCAGGATCCTCAACATGGTCCGGGACCCCAGGGCCGTTGTGTATTCCCAGAAAAACAAGTGGCGTACGGCGAAGCGGAAAAAGGAAGCCCCGTTTTTCGAGGTGGTGAGGTCCTGGTGCAACTACCATCCGCTGACCCAGGCATTGTTGTGGAAGCGATCGATCGATGCTTTCCAGGACCATGCGTCCCGCCACGAGGACGACGCCTGTTTGACCGTGCGGTTTGAACAGTTCGTTCGGCAGCCGGATGAGGTCCTCCGCCAGGTGACAGGCTTCTGCGGAATTTCGTTCCGCGAGGACATGCTGGATGTCGATCTCTCGGGCTCATCGAACATCGCGGGCCGGCACGCCGGGTTCGTGACCGAGGTGACGAATCGATGGCCGTCCGGATTGAGTGCTTCAGAACGGTGGCTAATCGAGCGGATAGCCGGTGAGCAACTGAACCGGTTCGATCATTGCGCAAAGGGACCATTCGACCCGCTCGGTGTGCTGGGCTGGCTGCTCGTTGCTCCTTTCCAGGTCGCTCTTGCCCTGATCCTCAATGTGAGGCGTTTGAAGAATCCCGTCGTGTTCTTCACCCGGTTCTTCGGAAAAAGCAACGTTTCCTAGCGGTCTGCCGGGAGCCTGCCTCGAAACCCTCCATCGCCATCATCTCCGTCAAACTCGGCGACCTGCTGCCGGAGGAATGGGCCAATTTCGGTCAGGGAATCCCGGCGGCGGGGCCGGCGGCACTGAGGCGGGCTCGGACGACACCGTCTGTTCCTGGCGCGTCCGGTCGGTGAAACCGATCATGAACGTCGCGAACAGGATCGCCCAGGCGAAAAGCACACGGTGGAAATAGGTGCCGAAGAGACCCGAAATCAGGATCGACGAGCAGATCATGGCCAGCGGAATGCCCACGGGGAAGTTCCGTTCACTCAGCAGGAGTACCGTTTTCTGGATCAGCACGATGAACACCAGGGCGTAGACAGCGCAGCCGATGATGCCGAAGTCGTAGAGCAATTCGATCCATTCGTTGTGCGCGTGCAAGGCCGAAGTAAGAGACGAATCCCAGATCTTCGGCACCTGGAGGATACCGCGTCCCGCGAGCCACTCAATAATCGAGCCCCGCTTGATTTCGTCCATGATGATCGGCCAGAACAGTTCCCGGCCGTGGGAAAAGCCGTATTTCGCCTCCATGGAAAAGCGGTGCTGCACGTCTTCCCAGCGATACGCGGCAAAGACCGACATCACCACCAGGCCGGTGAGCGCCATGAACACGGCCCGGAAGTTCACACCGCCGCCCAGAACCTGCTTGCCGAACCGGAAACGGACCGCTCGCTGCCGTTTGCGATGGCACAGGGCGTAGATCAGCAGCCCCACGACGAGGGCCAGCATCGCCGTCCGCTTCAACGTGAGCACAACCACCGAGCAGGAAAGGAAAAAGAGCAGCCGATAGAGGAGGGTCACCGACCCGAAATAGCAGACCGGGCTGGTCCAGAGGATGATGAACGAGTTCTTGTTCATCACTTCGCGAAAACCGAGGTCACCGCGCATCATGCTGAAACCGGTCTGCCAGAGCAGGTAGAGCACGCGGGCACTGACAAGAATGATCGTCGCCGCGGCGAACCGCTTGACCGCCCTGGGGGTCAGGATGGCGTAGTAGCCCACGTAGTAAAAGAACATGCCCACCAGGGCCCAGAGGACCATCCGGCCGGCAATCGTGAACGACGCGAAATCGAGGCGCAGGAAAAGGTTGAGCAGGACCAGGGCTGTCCAGAGGATGAGGACGAGAACGATCGGCGGGCACACCGCGCCACGGCCAACCTGCACGGCCAGGCCGGCCACCGCCAGCCCGATCACCGCCATGGCCACGAGGTGGGACACCAGGCGTTCCCCCTCGCCGGAAAACTCCACCGACCAGTAGACGTTGGCCCCGAAGAAGAGCAGCAAGCCGGCCAGAATCCCCATCGCCACCCAGCGGAGAAAAACCGCCGCGCCTTCTTGCCGGGCCCCGGCATCACTCACCATGAACCACCTCCATTCCGGCGTCGCCGCCATCCGGCCCGGCCGCCGGGGCCGCGGGGCTGCAACGGGCAAAACCGGCGGCGAGCACCAGCGAGCCGGCGACGAAACTCGCCGCCATGGCCCAGGCGGCACCGGCCAGGCCCATGGTCGGCAGCAGCAGGACCAGCAGCAAGGCATTGACCGCTACCGAGCAGATCGTGCTCAGCGAGACGATCCCCGGCCGGCCGATCCCCAGCAGGTAGGGCACGGCAACCTTGACCGTGCTGCGCACCGCCGCGCCGGGGGCGATAATCCAGATCAGCGGCACGGCCTCGAGAAAGGAGGCCGAGAAGAGCAACCGAACGGCCCAGGAGGCCAGCAGGCAGAGCGCGGAGAGGAAGACCACGCTGATCGCACCGGTGCCCAGCATCAGCCTCAAGACCATCCGCTTCGACCCCTCCCCTTCCCGCGAGACCCGGGGCAGGAGAAAGGTCATCATCGCGTCGGGCACAACCATGGTCTTGGTCAGGAATTGCGAGGCCACCGCGAAGATTCCGATCTCCTTTACCGGAACGAAGAAGGCGAGCAGGATCGTCCCCACCTGGGCGTTGGTCAGGTCGCACAGTTTTCCCGCGTGGTAGCGGACCGCGTAGCCCGCCATCTCCCGGCAGCGAACCAGGGTCGGACGAACCAGCCGCAGGCCGTGAGAACGCCGGAGCAGCCACCAGATCAGCCCGACAGTGAACAGACAGCGGGCCACGTTGGCCCACAGCGCGCCGGACACGCTGCCGCCCCATACCAGGAAGAGGGCCAGCAGCCAGAGCGCATGGCCCGCAAAGTGGGCCCCGGTCATCAGGGCATACCACCTGAACCGCCGCACCGCCGTGAGCAGGAGCAGCAGAACCCGGGAAAGCTGGAGGACGGGAATGAGCAGCAGCGCCACGAGAAACGCCTCGTGCGGCGCTTTTTGGAAAAAGGCGATATCCAGTTCCATCAGCGCCCGGCCGGCGGCCAGGGCAACCACGCTGCCCGCCGCACAGAGGGCCAGGGCGCAGCTGGCGCCTTCGGTGAGGCTGAACCGGTCCGATGAAACGAAATACGTCCCGGCAATGTCCGAGCTGAGCATCGAAGCGACGCCAAGCACGGTGGCGAAGACGAGGCAGACCGCGTACTCGCCGCGCCCCTCCGGCCCCAGGGTCCAGGCGAGCAGGCTCTGCACGGCGATGGCGAAGACGACGATAGCCACTCGCGAGGCCAGCGAGTAGAGGAAGTCGCTCGTCCCGCTGCCGTCCCTGAACCGCTGTTTCCATGATCCTGATTGCCCCATGCGCACCCGTCTTCAGTTGTTCCCCGACATCGACCCGCCGGCCTCCGGTTCAATCTCGACCCAGCGGCCGTCATCATAGTACATCCGCCGGTTGTTCCGCCGGGTGAAGAACCGGTTGTCCGGCGGGGTCTCCCGGGTGATGACCCGGGTCGGCTGCTGCACGGCCACCGAGTTGGGGGGCAGGTCTTCGTGGACCACGGCGTTGGCCCCGATGCGGCAGTTGTCCCCCACGGTGATGCGGCCGAAGATGCAGGCCCCGGTGCCGATGTAGACGTTGTCACCGATGGTCGGGGCCCCGCGGTCCGGCCCTTCGGCCAGCGGATTGGACCCGATGGCGGTGTTCTGGTGAATGACCACGTTGCGTCCGATGCGGGCGCCCCCGGAAATGTAGACCCCGTTGATGTGGTGGGGGAAACAGGGGATGCCGGCAAATTCGGCGCTGTACCCGATCCAGCTCCCCTGGCGGGCCAGGATCCGGTCGTAGAGCTTGCGCAGCCGGTCGTGGCGTTTCCCGGGGTGCGCATCGAGCACCGCCTTTTTCAGCCCCCAGATGCCCCGGTGGCGCAGCAGCGCCCACCGCGAGAGCAGGGGGTAGAACAGGTCGAGCAGGATCTCGTACATGTTTGACTGGCCTTTCGGGATTCGTGGTGGCCCGATTATACCCCAAGGCCGCGGATTTTCGAACGCACCGGCCCCGCCGGTGGCGTTGGAAATCCTTGATTGACGGGATATGCCCGATCATCTATCATTTTTCTCTTGAATGAAGCGGCCTGCCTTGCCCGCCCGGAGCCCCCGCCAGCGGGGCGTGGTGCGTTTCCCGTCCGAGACATGGAGGAGAACCGATGAGCCTTTCGAGATCGCTGTTCCTGTGGCTGGCCCTGGCCGCCATCATCGTGGTGCCGGCGGACCGGCCGGCAGACGCGGCGCCGTATGCCGAATCCCTGGGAGCGCTCAATCCCGAAGGGCCGTTCGACGGCGCCCTGTTCCACCATGACCGGCTGGCCCTCGTCGGGCATGTCTGGGCCCGCACCGAGACCCGGCTGAACGGTTACACGCGCAGCCGCCAGGACCATCCCACCCTCGGCCTCGACGGCAAAGGCCGCCTCTGGACGGCCTGGCAAAGCCGCCGCCAGGAGCTCTTGGAGGGGGTCTACGGCCGCTGCCTCGACGACGCCGGCCGGTTCCTGAGCAACGAAGTGCACGTCAATCTCCACCGGCCACATTCCCAGGGACGGCCGGTGGCCGTGCCCGACAGCCGCGGTGACGATGGCTGGATCGTCTGGGAATCGGTGGGCCAGGACGGCCACCTGGGCGGGATCTACGCCCGCCGCTTCGGGCCGTCCCTCTCCGGCGGCGGGGACGAAATCCGGCTCAACGGGGCCACCGCCGGCCACCAGGCCGAGCTGGCCGCCTGCCCCTTCGGCGAGGGCGGCCTGGCCGCGGCCTGGACCGGCCCGGACGGGGACGGACGCCCCACCCTCTTCCTGCGCTTTTTCGATGCATCCGGACGCCCCCTGGGCAACGAGCTGGCGGTCAGCGAACCGTCCGCTCCCGGGGCCCGCACCCCGGCGATCTGTGCCCTGCCCTCCGGCGGCGCCGCCCTGGCCTGGTCCGCCACCGGGGCCGACGGCCGTCCGGCGGGGATCCACTTCCAGCGCTTTGCGGCAGACGGGGCCCCGCTCGACACCCCACGACGCATCAGCGGAGCGAGCGAGCCCTGGCGCGACGTGGAGCCGGCGCTGGCCGCGCTGGCCGACGGCAGCCTGGTCCTGGCCTGGCCCTCCTCCGGCGGCGACGGCGACGACTACGGCATTCTTGCACGGATCGCCGGCCCGGACGGCACACCCCGCGGCCCGGTCTTCCGGGTCAACGACCTCGCCGCCGGGCTGCAGAACGGCCCGGCCATCGCGGCCGCGCCGGACGGCGGTTTCGTGGTCCTCTGGAACCACTTCGACGGCCTGGCCCGCACGGCCCACGTGCGCGGCCGCTTCTTCGACGGCAGCGGCACCGCCAGGCAGGACAGCTTCCGCCTCTCCTCCGCCCCGGGGGACCAGCGACTGCAGGTGGCCGCCGGCCGGCCCCAGGCCCTGTTCACCGATGACGGCGCACTGGCGGTCTGCTGGTCCGGTGACGGCGGGCTGGGTGACGGCAAGGGCGCACACCTGACGATCCTCTCGCCGGAGGGCCGCCCTGCCGGCGACGGCAGCGAGTGGCGTGAAGCCTTCGCCCGGCGCCTGGCTGAAACGGTGACCGCGGGTCCACCAAACCAGGGGGCCGGTCAGGCTCAGCCCGTTGCGATGGCCGTGGAAGCCGCCAGGCCCCACGTGCCCCCGGCCTTCGACCCCAAGACACTGTCCCGTGATCCGCACGGCGGCGACCGCTCTCCCTTCCCCCTGGCCGACGAGGGCTTCATCGGCTTCACCTCCACCGGCTGGACACCCCCCGACCCGCACCTCGCGGTGGGGCCGAACCACGTGGTGGGCATGGTCAACGGCGGCATCGCCTTCCTCGACAAGCAGGGGAACCGGCTCTTCCAGAGCGAGATCAACGGCAGCGGCGGGTTCTGGGGCTCGGTGGGCTCCAGCGGCACGGTCTTCGACCCCGAGGTGATCTTCGACCCCCACGACCAGCGCTTCATCGCCATGGCCTGCGAGGACACCAGCAGCAGTTCCTACTTCCTCGTCGCCGTCTCCGACGACGACGACCCGGAGGGTGACTGGTACAAGTACCGCCTGGACACCACGGCCTACGCCGACGATTTCCTCGACTCGCCGAACATGGCGGTGGATGCCGATGCGCTCTACCTCAGCGGCGACGCCTGGACCAGCGCGGCGAACTACTTCGTCTACATCATGGACAAGACGCCGCTGCTCAGCGGCGGCGCGGCCACGGTGGACAACATCCTCACCATCAACGGCCCCCAGTCCCACGGCATACCGGTGATCTACGGCGACGCGCCGGCGATGTACCTCATCGAGCACTTCGAGTCGGGAACCAATACCACCGTCAGGCTGCACGCGATCACCGACCCGCTGGGCAGCGTGGATCGCGAGACCTACCAGCTCACCGTGCCGGCCTACGGCCCGCCGGCCAATCCGCCGCAGATGGGCACCTCGTCACGGCCCGAGATGTTCGACTCGCGATTCTGGCACTGCGTCTGGCGCAACGGCTCCCTCTGGGCCGCGCACCACGAAGGCAACCCGGTGCGTGCCCGCTGGTACGAGATCGCCACCAACGGCTGGCCGGCCGGCGGCACGCCCACGCTGGTGCAGTCGGGCGAGATCGACCCCGGCGACGGTATCTCCACCTTCTTCAACAGCATCTCGGTGGACGCCCTGGGCAACGCCGCCACCTGTTTCGCCCGCTCGGCCTCCAACGAGTACATTTCCATGGGCCGGGCCACCCGTCTGGCGGTCGACCCGGCCGGCGTCATGGGCACGCCGGTGACACTCAAGGAGAGCAGCGGGTCATACACCAGCGGCCGCTGGGGCGACTACAGCTCGGTGGCCGTGGACCCCACGGACGGCACCACCTTCTGGGCCCACCACGAGTACACCCCCGGCGGCAACAGCTGGAACACCTGGGTGGCCAGCTTCCAGGCCGACGGCGTGCAGGCGGTGCCGCTGATCGCCGCCGGGCCGGGCCCCGGCCCGGCCAACCCGCCCGACGTGCGGCTCTTCAGCGCGGCGAGCCCCGGCGCGCCGCTCTTCGACTTCACCGCCTACGGCGTGGACCAGTTCGGCGTCAACGTGGCCACTGGTGACATCGACGGCGACGGCGTCGAGGAGATCGTCACCGGCCCGGGCCCCGGTGCGGTCTTCGGCCCCCACGTGCGCGCCTTCGAGTACGGCGGCACGCCGATCCCCGCGGTCAGTTTCCAGGCCTACGGCACGCTGAAGTTCGGCGTCAACGTGGCCTGCGGCGACATCGACGGCGACGGTATCGACGAAATCGTCACCGGCGCCGGGCCCGGTGCGGTCTTCGGCCCCCACGTCCGCGGCTGGAACTATGACGGCGGCACCCTCGCGCCGATCCCCGCGGTGAGCTTCTTCGCCTACGGCACGCTGAAGTTCGGCGTCAACGTGGCCTGCGGCGACATCGACGGCGACGGGTATGACGAAATCGTCACCGGCGCCGGGCCGGGCACGGTCTTCGGCCCCCACGTTCGCGGCTGGAACTATGACGGCTCGGCGGTGAGCCCCGTGGGCGGCGTGAGCTACCTGGCCTACGGCACCAACCAGCATGGCGTCAACGTGGCCTGCGGCGACCTGGACGGCAACGGTGACGACGAAATCCTCACCGGGCCGGGGCCGGGAGTGGTCTTCGGCGCCCACGTGCGCGGCTGGGACGTCACCGGCGGCGCCGCCTCCGCCCTACCCGGGGTGAGCTTCACCGCCTATCCCTCGTATCTCTACGGCGCCCGGGTGGGTGCCGGCGACCTGGACGGGGACGGCACCGACGAGATCGTCACCGCCCCAGGCCCCGACGCCGGGGCCCCTTGCCGGGTCCGCGGCTGGAACGTGGACGGCGGCACGGCCACGGCCATGAGCGGCATCGATTTCGAGGCCTTCGAGGCCGCGGTGACCCATGGCGGCGCCACGGCGGTAGTGGACAGGCCGTAACGAAACATTAATAATGAATTGCTCTGCTGCATGGCATTGCCCGGGCGGCAGTTCGTGAACCCGGCGCCGGAAACGGCGCCGTCTTGCCCCGCGGGCCTCATGGCCCCGGCGCCGAACCTTTGAGTGGAGATGACAGATCATATGACCCGCACATTCATCATCATGCTCCTGCTGCTGGCCCTGGCCGGCTGCGGGGAGAGCGACAAGATCGACCGCTACCAGCAGGAGACGGCGCCACCGGCCGCACCGTCCGCCGGGGCCGGCATGCAGATGCCCGCCGGCCACCCGCCGCTCTCCGGCGATTACGCCTGGCAGGCCCCCGAGGGCTGGGAGGCCCAGGCCCCCTCGTCCATGCGCATGGGCAGCTACCTCGTGCCCCACGGCGAGGAGCAGGGTGACCTCTCGGTGATCCGCCTCGCCGGCAGCGCCGGCGGCCCGCTGGCCAACCTCAACCGCTGGCGCGGCCAGCTCGGCCTCGAACCGCTGGCCGAAGGCTCCCCGGGGGCCGAGGGGAAAACCGTGGAAACGCCGGTGGGCGACTTCACCTGCTGGACACTGGTCAACGGTGACCCGGTGAACAAGGCGATGCAGGTGGGCATGCTCTTTTCCGGCGACCACTCGCTCTTCGTCAAGCTCACCGGGAGCCCCGAACTGGTCAGCGCCACCGGCGAGCAGTTCGAACGCTACCTGCGGAGTTTCAACCGCGCGGAAGGGAGCGCAGATGGCGCCTGATCCGAACCGGGGCGCCGCCGTGACGGCCAACCCCATCGTCCGCTGGGGCCGCGCCCTGGCCTCCACCCGCATCTTCTGCTGGTCCCTGCTCTGGCTGATGGTCCTGCTGGTGCTGGGCTCGGTGGCCCAGAAATACGTCGGCCTGCACCAGGCCCAGCTGCAGTATTTCAGCTCCTGGGTCCTCTGGGCCTCGTTCATCCCCCTGCCCGGCGGGCGGCTGGTGATGACCGTGGTCTTCGTCAACCTGCTGGCCAAGCTCGTCTTTACCAGCCCCTGGCGCTGGCGCCGCGCCGGGGTGATCATCGCCCACCTCGGCTCGCTGCTGCTGCTCGTCGGCGGCTTCATCACCGCCTACCAGTCGGTGGAAGGCTACATGCTGATCCCCGAGGGCGAACAGCGGGGCTTCTTCGAAGACCATCACGCCATGGAACTGACCGTGATCCGACCCGCCGGCCCGGGACCCGACGAGGTCATGGCCTTTGCCGGCGGTTTCATGGAACAGGGACGCGAGCTGCCGCTGGACGGCGGCGGCCTGCTCATCATCGAAGAGCTGCACGAGAACTGCGAGCCGGTGAACCGGGAGGGTGCGTCCCCCGACGGGGCTCGGGGCGCCGCGCTGACCAGCCGGCTCCGCGCCCTGGCCGCCGACCCGGACGGCCGGAACCTCGCCGGGGCGCTGCTGCGCGTCTCCGGCATCGACCCCGCGGCGGACGGCCTCTACCTGGCCATGGAAAACGTCTCCCCCACGCGGGTGCGCGGCACCGCCGGCGAAGAGCTGCTGCACATCGAGTTGCGGCCGCGCCGCTATCGCCTGCCCTTCGAGATACGCCTCGACGACTTCGAGATGAGCAAGCACCCGGGCACCGAAATGGCCCGGGACTACCGCGCCCACGTCACGGTGCTGCACGGGACCGGCGAGCAGGAGGCCGAAATCTGGATGAACCACCCGCTGCGCGCCGAGGGCTACACGTTCTACCAGTCCTCGTACATCGACGGGGCCCGGCAGGCCACCGTGCTCTCGGTGGTGCGCAACGCGGGGCGGCTGTTCCCCTACGTGTCGAGCATCATCATCTGCGCCGGGATGCTGGTCCACCTGGCGATCATCTTCGTCGAAACATCGCGGCGCCGGCGCCGGGACGAGGAAACGGAGGCCGCATCATGAACAGGCGCACGTTGATCATCGCCCTGCTCTGCCTGCTGCTCCTGCCCGCAGCCCCGGCTGCGGCCGGCGTGAACGAATCCGCCGCCGAGGCCTTCGGCCGTCTGGCGATCCAGCACCAGGGCCGGCTCAAGCCGGTGGACACTTTTGCCCGGGACCAGCTGCTGACCTACTACCACCGCAGCTCGATCGAAGGGCGCCCGGCCGTGGCCTGGCTGGCCGACACGGTATACGACCCCGACGCGGCCATGGACGTACCCCTCTTCCGCGTGCGCAACGACGACGCCATCGTCGCCCTGGGCGTCGAGCCGACGGCAGGACACCTCTATTCCTACAACACGCTGGTCGACGGCTTCCGCGACAAGGTGGAGATGCTCCACGAACTCTACCGCAGGCCGTCTGCCGAACGGACGATGATCGAGAACCAGATGGTGGAGGTCTACGTGAAGTGCCTGCGCTTCCAGGACCTCAGCCGCTCACTCACCGCCCTGACCCGCACCATCCCGCTCGACACTCCGGAAATCGCATCAGCCTACGGGCGGCAGGCGGGGGAACGGGTCAGCTACCTGCAGCTGATGCTCGAACGCGAGGCCACCCTGGGCCTGATCTCCGAATTCGAGGAGGGGGTGGACGACGGCAGTCCGCGGCGCCAGGCGCTGACCCGGTTCACCGCGGCCCTCAACAGCCGGCTCTCCCACCGCAGCAGCAATGCCATGTCCCTGCTGCCGCCGGAAGCGGGCGAACAGTGGCAATCCCCCTGGGAACTGCTGGACAGCCCCGAGTTGAGCGACGTGATGCTGCAGCGCCTCTCGCGGCTCGAACAATGCCTGGCGGCGATTTTCGACGGCGACCCCACCGCCTCGGCCACCGTGGAGGGCTTTGCCCGCGCCATGGCCCCCGAGGCGCCCCTGGATCTCGAACTGTTCTACAACGAGGCGAAGCTGTTCCACCGCAGCCTCTACTGCTACCTCGGCGCCTTCCTGCTGCTGCTCACCGGCCTGCTGGTCATCCCGGCCTGGACCCGCCGCTTCGCGCTGGTCCTGCTCTTCGCCGGCATCGGCCTGCACACGATCGGCCTCTTCATCCGCATGATGATCATGGGGCGGGCGCCGGTCTCCAACCTCTACGAATCGATCGTCTTCGTCGGGCTGACCGCGGCGGTGATGGGCCTCATTGTCGAACTGATCCGCAGGGACCGCATCGGCCTGCTCACCGCCACCACCCTGGGGGCGGCCTTCCACTTCCTCGGCTTCCGCTACGCCGCCGAGGGGGACACCATGGGCATGCTGGTGGCGGTGCTCGACTCCAACTTCTGGCTGGCGACCCACGTGGTGACGATCACCATCGGCTACGGTGCGGCGATGGTGGCCGCGCTGGTGGGGCATATCCTCCTCGTGCAGCTCATCGCGCGGCCCGGGGCCCGCGAGCAGGCGGACTCGCTGCTTTCCACGGCGCGGGGCACCGCGATCACCGCCCTCTTCTTCACCACCCTGGGCACGATCCTCGGCGGCATCTGGGCCGACCAGTCCTGGGGCCGGTTCTGGGGCTGGGACCCCAAGGAGAACGGTGCGCTGCTCATCATCCTCTGGCTGCTCTTCGTGCTCCATGGCCGGCGGTCCGGGATGCTCGGCCGGGCGGCCTACGCTTCGACGCTGGGGCTGACCAGCGTCACCGTGGTCATGGCCTGGTTCGGGGTCAACCTGCTCAGTGTGGGGCTGCACAACTACGGCTTCTCGCAAAAGAACATGATCTGGATCAGCGTGATCACTGTGCTGGAGCTGGTCTTCGCCGCGGCAGGCTACTCCCTGGCCAGGATGCGGCAAGGGCCAACCGGGAGACGGGAGCATGCCGCCGAAGGGTGATCGGCCCGAACGGGACCCCATGGACCCCATCGTCGCCGAGTTCCGCCGGGACAAGGCGCGGGAGGCGCAGACCTACCGCGCCCGGGCGCTGGCGCTGCTGCCCCACGTCTGCGCCCACTGCGGCCGCGAGTTCGAAGGCCGGCGCCTGCGCGAACTGACCGTGCACCACAAGGACCACGACGCCACGAACAACCCGCCCGACGGCAGCAACTGGGAGTTGCTCTGCCTCTACTGCCACGACAACGAGCACGAGCGGAACATCGTCGCCGATGCGCTGGACGACGACCAGCCGCCGGCCGAGCGCCGGGACGAGGGGCTGCACCAGCCCTTCGCCGGGCTCGGCGACCTGCTGAAGAAACCGGAAAAGGACGGGAACCGCTAGTCGGACCGCGCCGACACCACGTGCTGCCGCAGCCCGGTGAAGATGGTCACCGGATCGCTCAGCCCGGAGAGATGGTACGCCTGGTCGAAGGCCTCGACGGCATACTCGTGGAGCACCATCTCCAGCGGCTGGCTGTCGGTGAACGTGGCATCCACGGTACGCGTCAGCGGTACGCCGTCACGGTAGATGACGTAGCCGGCCACGGCCACGTCATCGGTGGACGGGTCCCAGTCGAGTTGGATGGTGCGGCCCGGGGCCCACGTGGCAGAGAGGTGTTGCGGCACGGCCGGCGGCGCCAGGTCGTCCTCGACGACGGTGATCGTCACCGTGTCAGTGACCGGGAACTCGCCGTCGGTCGCCTCGAGCAGCAGTTCCCAGGTGCCGGCGGTGTCGAAACTGACCTCCGAGCTCACCGATGTCGCATCGCTGAACTGGGCCACGCCCGGACCGCTGACCTGGCTCCACGCCACGTCCACCGTGCCGTAGGGCAGACCATCGTCGAACACAATGCCGGCCAGCCGGTGCGGCTCACCCCAGAGCAGCGAGGTGGCGTCGGGCCCGGCGTCGACGAAGGGCGCACTGTTCACCGGCACCCCGGACGCATATTCCACGTGGAGAATCGGCGCGGCAAACCGCTCGCCCTCGTACGACTCGGCGGTGCGCACCCCGCTGCCGGTGATGATGAAGGCCATGGCATTGCCCGCCACCCAGTCCCCGCGGTCCACGAGCAGCTGCACGAGGACGCTGAGGTCCGGGCTGACGTGCCGCACGTCCACCGCGTCCCACACCGGCACATCGTCCCAGGGAACCTGCTGGGGCACAGTGAGACGCGCCGTGATGTCGAAGGGGGTGCTGCTGAACGCGGCGGCATGCCCCGTATCTTCGGCGGTGAGCTGCAGCGAGGCGGGGCCGGCCTGCACTTCGTCGACCTCGAACTCGATCCAGGCCGCCGTGACCCAGGCACCCTGGGGCACGCCCACCCCGTCGAAACGGAGGCCCACCGTCTGGGTCCCGGCCCCCGTGTCCTCCACCAGCTCCAGGTCGCTGCTTCCCAGCTGGATCGAACCGTCCTCCCCTTCCTCGGCATCGTCGTTGCCGTCGGCCACCTGCAGCGACACGGCGTATGATTCCTGCAGGGTCACGGCGAAGACGGTGTCCCCCGGTTCCGATTCATTGCCCGCGGCATCGATGGCCGACACCGCGTACTGGTAGACGGTGAGCGGCTCGAGACCGATATCACTGAACGACGTCTCCGCGGTGGTGCCCGCCGGCACCCCGTCGCGGTAGACCACGTAGCCGGCCAGGGCCACGTCGTCGGTGGAGGGGCTCCAGGCCAGATCGATTTGCGACCCGGACCAGGGTGTGGCGGTAAGGTTCTGCGGCACGGAGGGTGGCTCGAGATCCGGTTCGGTGACCAGCACGGTCACCGTGTCGCTGACGAGGTATTCGCCATCGTCAGCCGCGAGTTCCAGCACGTATTCCCCGGCGAGAGAGAAGACGGCCTGGCTGTCCGGCCGGCTGCGGTCGGCGAAGGAGACCGGGCCGGGCCCGCTGACCCAGGACCAGAGGATCTCCAGCGTGCCGTCGGGCAGGCCGTCATCGGACACGCTGCCCGCCAGGGTCATCGAGGGGCCGGGCATGCTGATCGTGGCCCCGTCCCCGGCGTCCACCACCGGGGCCTGGTTCACCGGCGGGGCGAGGGCGTATTCGATGTGAAGCGTGGGGGCCACAAGGTAGCCGCTCTCGAAGGGCTTGGCCCGCCGCGACCCGCTGCCCGAAAGGAGGAAGGCCATGGCGTTGCCCTCGTCCCAGTCCGGGCGGTTGAGCAGCGGCTGGACCAGGGCGGCCAGGTCGGGAGAGGTGTGGTGGTAGTGTGCGGCAGGCCAGGGGTCGACATCGTCCCAGGCCGCGGAGGCGGCGATGATCGGCCGGGAGGTGAGGTCGAAGGCCGTCTCGCTGAACGGCGCGGCATCGCCGGAATCCTCGGCGCTGATGAGCAGCGACGCGGGGTCACTGTCCGCATCGTGGGCGGTGAAACGGATCCAGGCGTGGAGCACCTCGGCAGAGCGGGGCACGGGGATCGCATCGAACCGCAGGCCCACTACCTGTTGGCCCGAAATGCCGCTCTCCACCAGGTCGAGCGACACGCTGCCCAGAATCATCGAGCCGTCATTCGTTTCCTCGGCATCATCATCACCGGAACCCACCAGCACCTCGGTCACGAAGCCCAGGGTGCTCACCGGCAGCACGGCGCCGGGCGCCGACGGATTGCCCGAAGCATCGACGGCCACCACGGAATAATCATAGGTGGTGAGCATCTGCAGGCCGTCATCGACGAAGGAGAGACCGGTGGTGCTGCCGGCCAGTGCACCGTCGCGGTAGACCTCGTAGCCGGCCACGGCGACGTTGTCGCCGGCCGCCTGCCAGGAGAGGCGCACACGGCTGCTGGAGGTCGCCTCACCGATGAGTCCGGCGGGGGGCGAAGGGGGTTCTTCGTCCACGTCGGTCACCATCAGCGACATGGTCCGCACCGTGCTCAGGTCACCGTCGCTCACCGTCACCGAGAGGTCGTAGCGGCCGGCCACCGAGAAATGGGCCACCGTTTCGAAGGCCTGGTCGTCGTCGAAAACCACTGGCCCCGAACCGCTGTCCACCTGCCAGAGGCAGGTCAGGGTTTCGGGCTGGGGCAGGCCGTCGTCGCGGGCCGCGGCGGCCAGGGGCAGGTCCGCAACGGGGAGGCTGATCACCGTCTCGGCCAGATCGTCAACCAGCGGCGCCTCGTTCACCTTCTCACCGGAATTCAGCGCGCCCACGGCGGCCAGTTCCGGCACGCCGCCCTCGCCGGGGGGATACCCGGTGGGGGGGCCGCAGATCTCCCCGTACACACCGAGGGGCGAGGACACAAAGAGGTGGTAGACCCTGGCGTTGCGATCGATGTCGAAATCGTCGAGATCGATGTAGCCGACGTTGACCTCGATGCCGCAACTGTTGGTGATGCCCAGCGAACTGTTGAGCACCACCATCTCCACACTCTCCGGGGCCCCGGGATTGAGGATCGAATCGAGATCGAGGCTGACCCGCACCGCGTTGGGGGCGCCGAGTTGGAAAATGGCGATGTCCGGCCCTTCACCGTTGATCACCAGGTTGTCGGTGAAGGACAGCTCGATGTACTGGTCCGGCGGTGCTTCACTGTCGTACGTCCCGTCGTCGCCGGGGAAATAGTCGTGGTCGCCGTAATCGATCCAGCTGTCGAGGTCGGCACCGGTGAGCGCCGCGGCCAGGTCGGGCACGGAATGACCGGCGCAGGAGGCCAGCAGTCCGGTGTAGTCGGTGGACATGATCCGGTCGGCAAAGGCGTTGTCCTCGAAAACGAGTCCGCCGATATCGATGGCCGCGTGGGCGGGGGGCAGGGCTGAAATCAGGATGACCGCGGACAAGATCACGGTTCTCAGGATGTATATGCGCATTCCGGTACTCCGGTTCAGTTGTATCTCGGCTGAACTGTCAACACTGGTCGTTACCCGGCCCAGTTCTATTGCAACGGACGTGCCATCCGGCCGAACAGATCACGCCCCCCGATCACCAAAAATAATACATTTAAAATAAACAACTTACAACAACTTCCATAATACCGCTCCCTGTCTCCCACCTACAGGAGTGGATACTTTTTTTCACATTTCACGCCTCCCATCCAATTCGGTGGTAATATTTTTCACCCCCCCCCCACCAACGTCCCATGCACTGCCGTTTTTCATCGCTATCGTCGAAAGACTCTTGACAGCAGGCGCTCTGAGGTTTACACTAAAGATGGGTTTGCGTTGCAAACTATTATACATCACAAACCTGAGTTTTTCGTACCCATGCAAGCAAAGGAGCACCGAACCATGTCGAACAATGCCGCCGATCGGCTGGCCTATCGGGAAACCATAGGCACCGGCCTGGCCGATATGCTGATCGCCTCGTTCTTCATCATTCCCGGGATACTGATCGATCGCCCTCATCTGACCTGGCTTTACGTCGTGCCGCTGCTGCTCCTCGGACCGGTCTACCGCGCCCTGAAGCGGCGTTTCCTCGAGCCACGGCTGGGCCACGCCGCCCTGAAGAGCGAACCGCCGGGCCGGCTGCTGGGCAATATCACCGTCTTCGCCATGGCCGCCGTTGTCCTGCTGGGCCTGCTGCTCCTGCTGCTCGGTGATGCCGGGGATCCCGGCCAGTGGCGGCGCTGGTCCCCGGCCCTGGCCGGCCTGCTCTTCGGCGCCGGCCTGTTCCATGCCGCCCGACGCTCTGGTCTGCTTCGCTACGTCCTGCTGACCCTGGTCTCGCTGCTCACTGGCGTGCTGCTGTCGGTGACCGTCACGGAACCGAGCTACCGCGGGCTGCGCATCTACCTCCTGGCCATGGGCATCCTGGTCTTCGTCAACGGCCTGTTCCTCTTCACCAGGTTTACCCGACGTCATCCGGTCCAGGAGATCGAAAATGAGCACTGACGACAAGGGAAACGGCGACGGCGCACAACACCCGATCCGCAGGCTCGACCGGCTGGTGCACGAACCGTCCCGGCTGCTGATCCTCTCCTTCCTCCACGGTCTGGAGCACGCCGACTTCCTCTTCCTGCTGCGCCAGACCGGGCTGACCCGGGGCAACCTCTCGTCCCACGTGAGCAAGCTCGAGGGGGCCGGCCTGGTCGAAGTGGAGAAATCGTTCGTGGATAAAATCCCCCGAACCCTCTACCGCATCACCAATGAGGGGCATGAAGCCCTGCGCCGTTACCGCAAGCAGATGTTCGAGGTCCTCGCCGACCTCCCTGAATGAAGACGGATGATCCCAGGCGACTTTCATGCAACAAAAAGTGCCTGACCCCATTTTGTTGCGTACTGCTGTTATCACGACCGCACAATGACATATGATTGTGCCATGAGCGCCCCAGCCCTGCAGTTCGATGCCGTGTCTCGGATCTATCCCCGCGAGGGCGGCGGGGGCAGGGCCGCGCTGCGCGACGTCTCGCTGTCGGTAGCGGCCGGCCGCACGGTGGCGGTAGTGGGCCGCAGCGGCAGCGGCAAATCGACCCTGCTCAACCTGGCCGCCGGCATCGACCTGCCCACCAGCGGCAGCGTGCTACTCGAAGGCCGGGACCTGGCCGGGCTCGACGAGCGGGAGCGCACCCTGATCCGCCGCCGGGAGGTGGGCCTGGTCTTTCAGTTCTTTCACCTGCTGACGCACCTCACCGTCGAGGACAATGTGGCCCTGCCGGAGTGGATCGCCGGTCGGGGCAGCGCCGAGGCCCTGCCCCGCGTCCGGGAGCTGCTCGGCCGAGTGGGGCTGGCCGACCGCGGCGGCGACCCGGTGCAGCAGCTGAGCGGCGGCGAAATGCAGCGGGTGGCCATCTGCCGGGCCCTGGTGCGCAAACCCCGCCTGCTGCTGGCCGACGAGCCCACGGGCAGCCTCGACGACGAAAACAGCCGCCAGGTAATGGACCTTCTGCTGGCCCTGGCCCGCGAAGAGGGATCCACCCTGGTCTTCGTCACCCACAGCATCGAGCTGGCCGCCCTGGCCGACGAAGTGCGCCGGCTGAAGAGCGGCGAACTGGTGCAGCCGTGATCCCCTACCTGCGCAGGACCGTGTCCAGCCGGCTGAAGCATGGCCGCAGCCTGACCCTGCTCGCCGTGCTGGGCGTGGCCCTGGGCGTGGCCTCGGTCTTCTCCATCCAGCTGCTCAACCGCAATGCGCTGGGCGCCTTTTCCGGAAGCGTGCAGTCGCTGAGCGGTGACGCAGACCTCAGCGTCACCGGGCGCACGCCGGCCATCCCGGAAACGTTCTACCCGCGAATCCTCACCGTGCCCGGCGTGCGTGAGGCCTGGCCGCTCTACCGCATCGACGTGGCGGTGGAGGATCACCCCGGGCTCTTTCTCGAAGTGGCCGGGCTCGACCTCTTCGCCGCCGGCCGGTTGCCCCTGGTCAGCGGTGACGGCAGCGACACCGACGGCACCACCGACACCGAAGCACTGGCCGGGTTCCTCGCCCGTCCGGGGTGGGTGGCGGTCTCCCCGGCCCTGGCCGCGGAAGCAGGCTGGTCGGTGGGCGACACGGTCCGGGTGAGCAGCGGCAGCCGGCTCGCCGACCTGCACATCGGTGCTCTGGTGGACTTCCGCCGCCACACGCCGCTGGCCCCGCGCAAGCTGGCGGTGATGGACATCGCCCAGGCCCAGTCGCTGCTGGGGCGCCGGGGAGAGTTGCACCAGGTGGACCTCAAGGTGGACGAGGGCGAGGACGTGGAGGCGATGCGCCGCCGCCTGGAAGCGGCCCTTGGCCCGGCGGTCCAGGTGCTCAGCCCCGAGCAGCGCGAACAGAACGCCGCAGGGCTGCTCTCGGCCTTCCGGCTCAATCTCACCGCGCTGAGCCTGATCAGCCTCTTTGTCGGCGTCTTCCTCGTCTACGGCAGCGTGCGCGCCACCCTGGTGCGGCGCCGGGCCGAGTTCGGCCTGATCCGTTCCATCGGCGGCACCCGGGGCCAGGTGCTGTGGCTCATTCTCGGTGAGGCCGGCGTGCTTGGCCTGTTCGGCGCGCTGCTCGGCATCCCCCTCGGCCTGCTCGCGGCCCGGCTCAACATGGGCGTGGTGAGCGGCACGCTGACCAACATCTACCTGCTGCAGGAGATCGAACGGCTGCAGGTGCCCGCCGACCTGGTGTTGCTCGCCCTGCTCATCGGGGTGGGCGGCGCGTTGATCGGCGCGCTCCAGCCCTCGCTGGACATGGCCCGGCGCGACACCCGCGCCCTGCTCGCGGCCTACACCCTGCACCGGCAGGCAGGCCGGATGGCCCCACGGATGGCCCTGGCCGCACTGGCGGTGGCCGCGGCGGCCCTGGCCTTCTACGGCCTCTACGGGCGCACCGTGCGTTGGGGCGGGTTCTCCCTCGGCCTGGTCATTCTCGTCGCCTTTCCCCTGCTCACCCCGCTGGCCATCCGCCTGGCCTGCGGCCGGATCCGCGTCACCGGCCTGGGCCTGGCCTACAGCGCCCGCAACCTGGTGCTGCGCCTGGGCACCAGCGCGGTGGCCGTGGCCGCCCTGGGCATCGCCGTCTGCATGCTCGTGGGGGTGACGCTGCTCATCGGCTCCTTCCGCGCCACGCTGGAAACCTGGATCGCCGGCTACGTGCGCGCCGATGTCTACGTCACCACGAAGTCCTGGGCCCGGGCCGGTCGCGAGGCCTTCCTCACGCCGGACCTGGTGGGCGAGCTGGCCGACCTGCCCGGCGTGCGCTCCACGGCCCTGCTGCGCCGCTTCCCGGCGATGTCCGGCGAACGGACCATCGTGATGAGCGGTATCAGTTTCGACCTGGAGAACAGCGACTACGTGCTGCCGGTGAAACGGGGCGACTCCCGTGAAGCGCTGCGCCGGGTGCGTGACGAGGGGGCGGCGATCATCACCGAGCCGCTGGCCCTGAAAGCCGGCCTCGGCCCGGGGGATATGCTGGCCGTCACCGGCCCGCAGGGTGAGGAGCGCTTCACTATCGCCGGGGTGAGCCGCGACTACTCCACGGAGAGCGGCATGGCCTACCTCTCCATGGAAACGGTGGACCGCGTCTTCGGCCCTGGCCAGGTGCACAGCGTGGGGCTCTACCTCGAACCGGGTGTCGACGGGGAAACGACGGCGGACCACATCCGCACCCGTTACGAGGGCCTGCCGCTGGACGTGCGCAGCAGCCGCGACATCCGCCGGGGCGTGCTCGACCTCTTCGACCAGACCTTTGCCGTGACCCGGCTGCTCCAGGTGATGGCCCTGCTCACCGCGGCCTGCGGGATCTCGCTGAGCCTGCTGGTCCAGGCCCGGGAACGGATCTCGGAACTGGCGCTCTACCGTTCGCTGGGCGCCGACCGGGGGCAGATCTTCCGCCTCTTCCTCGGCGAGGGACTGGCCGCCGGCCTGCTGGGCACGGTGCTCGGCGCCGCCGGCGGAACCGTGCTCGCCCTGGTGCTCATCCACGTCATCAACCCGGCTTATTTCGGCTGGACGATCAAGCCCCACTGGCCCTGGCCCGCCCTGCTGCAGCAGGCGGCCCTGATCATGGCTGCGGCCCTGGCCGCCTCCATCTACCCCGCCCTGCGCGGCAGCCGCGTGCCGGCGCAGGAACTGAACCGGGAGGACCTGTGACATGGTCCGGATGATGACCATCGTGCTGCTCGCCGCCTTCGCCATGCCGCTTGCTGCCGGTGACTGGGCGCCGGTGGTGCCGGGGTACGAGTGGTCCTTCCCCGCCGACCACTGGTCCCATCCCTCGTTCAAGACCGAGTGGTGGTATTTCACAGGTCATCTCGCCGGGGAGGGCGACCCGCAACAACGGTTCGGCTACCAGTTCACCTTCTTCCGCGTGGGCCTGCTTCCGCAAACCCCGGCGCTCGACTCATCCTGGGCCACGTCCTGCCTGATCATGGGCCACGCGTCGATCACCGATGTGAGCCATGGCACTCACCTGTTCAGCGAAGTGCTCTGGCGGGACACACCGCTCTTCGGCGGCTTCGGCGCCTACCCCGATCCGCTGATCGCCTCCTGCCTCGGGCCGTCGGGCACCGCGGCCCGCTGGTCGCTCTCCGCCGAGGGCGACGGCTTCCGCATCCGCATGGCCGACCGGGGACAGGGGATGGCCCTCGACCTGCTGGTCACCCCGCAAAAACAAATGGTCTTCCAGGGGCCTGGCGGGTTGAGCCGCAAGGGGCGCGATCCGGGCGCGGCCAGCTATTACTTCAGCTACACCCGCCTGGAAACCGCCGGCACCATCGCCGCCGATGGCGAGGACCTGGCGGTGACCGGCACGAGCTGGATGGACCGCGAGTTCTTCTCCAGCGAGCTGACCGGGGAGCAGACCGGCTGGGACTGGTTCTCGATCCAGTTCGAGGACGGGCGCGAACTGATGCTCTACCAGCTGCGCCACCGGGACGGCACTGCCGCTTTCGGCCGGGGCACCTGGGTCTCGGCGGCCGGCGAACCGGTGTACCTGGGGATGGAGCAGGACTGGGAAATGCGGGTGACCGACCGCTGGAAAAGCCCGGAGACCGGGATCAGCTACCCCGCGGGGTGGATCCTGGAGCTCGACGACCCTGCGGGAGCGCAACCGCTCCGCCTGGCCATCACGCCGCTGGCCCCGGACCAGGAAAACGTGAGCCGCCGTTCCGGGCTCGCCTACTGGGAGGGGGCGGTCACCGTTCGACCGGCCGGCGCACCGGCGGACGCGCCACCGCTGGGCCGGGGCTACGTGGAGCTGACCGGGTACGGCGAGGGCAACCGCCCACCGGTCTGATCGCGCCGCCCCCCCAGACCGCTCGCCCGGATCACCTCCAGCACGCCGCCGCCACCGGAAATCCGCCACAACCCGCTTTAATTCCCGAAAAGGCTAATCGTTTTCCTCCTTTGGGTCGATAACGTCCGTTGACGGGGCGCTAGAACCCCGCGGCATAAAAAGATCGGAGAAGGGGAGAACACTGAAAGGAGACCTGCCATGCGATCGCTGACCCTTGTACTCTGCATGCTGCTGCTCTGCACAACCGGTTTTGCCGTTGCGGACAGCGTCAAGACGGCGGATGCCGCCCGCTGGTTCCTCGCCACGCTGGAGATCGATGACGGCGCGGCGAGCATCGACCAGGTGGTGCTGGCCGGACCGCCCGAACCGCCCGCCGGCGCCCTGCGTCCACTGGCCCACGATGCCGAAACGGATGCCGACCGAGGGATCGTCGTGCTGCCCGTCCCGGCCTACAACTGGTGCTTCGGCGCCGCGCCCACCTCGGCGGCGATGATCGCCGCGTGGTACGACCGGGTGGCCTACGAAGAGATCTACACCGGCCCGACCAACGGCGGCATGATGCCGATGGACAACAGCCACTGGCCCGACTGGGTGGACAACAACGGCGACATCCGCCACCAGTGCCCGCTGGCCGCCTCGCACAGCGGTCTCGACGGCCGGGCGGACAACGGTCACGTGGACGACTACTGGGACTACCTGGGCCAGGCCGGCCCCGACCCCCACGTCAACAACTGGCCCCAGCACGATCCCGGCGACTGCATCGCCGATTTCATGCGCACCAACCGCTGGTTCCCCTGGCGCAACCTGAACGTGGACGGCTCCACGACCTTCTACTTCTACCCCAACGGGTCGCCGCTCTACACGAGCTCCATGGAGGGCTACGCCCTGCGCTACTACGACGGCGGCTACGGCCTGAAGCTCTTCTACGAAGCGCGGGGCTACACGGTGAACTCCGCCTTCAACCAGTACATCCTCGGCCACAATCACAACGACCTCGGTTTCACCTGGGAGCAGTACATGGCCGAGATCGACGGCGGACGGCCGGTGATGATCCACCTCGCCGGGCACACCGTGGTGGGCGTGGGTTACAGCGACTTCGTCGAGCGGCTGGTCTACGTCAACGACGCCTGGGACCACGAGACGCACACCATGCTCTGGGGCGAAGAGTACGCCGGGATGGCCCACATCGGCGTGACCATCGTGCGCATCGACCAGGCCACCCTGGTGGAACTGGCCTCGTTCACCGCCAAGTCCTCGGAGGCCTTCATCCGCCTCGACTGGGAGACGTCCAGCGAGATGGACAACGCCGGCTTCAATCTCTGGCGCTGCGAGACCAAGGACGGTGCGTACGTGAAGGTCAACGACGCGCTCATTCCGGCCGAGGGAGGCGCCAGCTGGGGCGCCGCCTACCGGGTGGACGACACCGGGGTGACCTCCGGACGCCGTTACTTCTACAAGCTCGAGGACGTCAACCTCGCCGGGGACAGCACGCTCCACGGCCCGGTGGCGGCCACGGTGCGCAAGCCGGGCGCGGCGGGCGAATAGCCGCCACCCATGGCTGAACGGAATGCCGGCTTGGGGGCACACGTATCCCCGCGCCGGTCCGTGAACAGTGACAGGGGGTAGACCAATGAACGGGAGACCTGCCCGGCAGCTGCCGACGGCGCTGCTGCTCTGCCTGCTCTGCGCTTCCGCCGCGCCCGCCGCCCCTGACCGGGGCGACGGAGCGCCGCTCCACCGCTGGTTCTCACTCGACCCGGTGATCGAAACCGGGGGAAGGACCATCGACCGCCTGGTGATCGCCGGCCCGCCGGAACCGCCCGCCGGGGCGGAACGGCCGCCGGCCGACGGGGGCCGCGCCGCGATCACCATCGGCGTGCCGGCCTACATCTGGTCCTTCGGCAGTTCGGCCACCGCGGCGGCGATGATCGCCGCCCACCACGACCGGACGGTCTACCCCGCCATCTACACCGGCCAGACCAATGGCGGGGTAATGCCGATGGACAACAGCGTCTGGCCGGCCTGGATCGACACCAACGGCGACACGCAGTTCCAGTGCCCGCTCAGCGCCTCGCACAACGGGCTGGACGGCCGGACGACCAACGGCCACGTGGATGACTACTGGATCTATGCCGGTCAGCAGGGGCCGGACCCCTACGACGGGAACTGGGCCGAGCACCAGCCCGCCGACTGCACCGGCGACTTCATGAAGGCCAACAAGTGGTTCCCCGCCGAGGGGTGCAACGTGGACGGGGGCGCCACCTTCTACAGTTTTTCCGACGGCAGCCGGCTCACCGCGGCGGATATGGAGTACTACGGCGTGGACGCCATCGACGGCGGTTACGGGCTGAAGCTCTTCTACGAATCGCGGGGCTACGATGTGAACACGATGTTCAACCAGTACATCCAGGGGCTCAACGGCAACACCGATGGATTCGGCTGGTCCGATTACGTGGCCGAGATCGACGCCGGACGGCCGGTGATGGTCCACCTCGCGGGATCGACGGTGGTGGGCATCGGCTACGACGACGACGGCAGCCGCACGATGTACATCCACGACACCTGGGACTTCGACACCCACACCATGACCTGGGGCGGGACCTACGCCGGCATGGAGCACTACGGGGTGACCATCGTCCGCCTGGAACTGACCACGCTGGTCGAGTTGGTCACCTTCGGGGCCAAGGCGGCGGAGAACCGGGTTCTGCTGCAGTGGGAAACGGCGGCCGAGCTGGACAATGCCGGGTTCAACCTCTACCGCGGCGAGCAGAAGGCCGGACCGCTGGAACAGCTCAACGGGCCGCTGATCCCGCCGGAGGGCGGCGTCAGCTGGGGCGCCGTGTACCGCTTCACCGACGACGAGGTAAGCCCGGGGATGACCTGCCGCTACGTCCTCGAGGACGTGAACCTCGCCGGCGAGGCCACCGCGCACGACCCGATCACGGTGACCGTGCCCGCCCTCAACTTTTCCGGGAAAACGACCGATCACGTAAACGAGGGGCAGGGGGGCCCCTGACCGGGAAACCGGTGCCGCGCCGCGATAAGGAGAACAACGATGATCAAGGACACCCGGTACGTTTCTGCCCTGCTGCTTGCCGCAGCCCTGCTCTGCTCCGCAGCATTCGCCGGTCCGGCGGTCGCGGACCAGGCCCCTGACCGCTGGTTCGACTGCGAAACGCTGACCCTCGACGGCGGCGCGACCATCGACCGCTCGGTGATCAACGGCCCGCCCGAGCCGCCGGCCGGTCACCTCCGGCCGACGGTGGCGCTGCCCGCCGGCGACGCCGACCGCGGGCTGGTCACCCTCGCCGTGCCGGCTTTCAACTGGTGCTTCGGCTGCTCGGCCACCTCGGCGGCGATGATCGCCGCCTTCTATGACCGGGGCGTCTATCCCGACATGTACACCGGCCCGACGAACAGCGGCGTGATGCCGATGACCAACAGCGCCTGGACCGACTGGGTCGACGGCTCCGGCGCCACCCGGCATCGCTGCCCGCTGAGCGCCACGCAGGACGGCCTGGACGGCCGCTCCGGTGTCGGCCACGTGGACGACTACTGGATCGAATACAACGCCGAAGGCCCGGACCCCTTTGACGGGGCCTGGTCCGAGCACAGCGCCGGCGACTGCACCGCCGACTTCATGAAGACCAACAAGTGGATCGCCGCCCAGGGCTTCAACGTGGACGGCGGCACCACCTTCTACAACTTCACCGACGGCGCACCGATCACCGCGGCGCAACTCGAAGGCTACGGGGTGCACGTCTATGACGGCGGCTACGGTCTCAAGCTCTTCTACGAGTCGCGGGGCTACACCGTGGACACGATGTTCAACCAGTATATCTACGGTTACGACGGCAACACCCAGGGCTTCACCTGGGCGCAGTACATGGCCGAAATCGACGCCGGCAGCCCGGTAATGATTCACGTCACCGGCCACACCATGGTGGGCACGGGCTACGACGACACCTCGGGACAGCTGATGTACATCAACGACACCTGGGACCACAGCACGCACACCATGACCTGGGGCGGCGACTATGCGGGGATGACCCACTACGCGGTGACCATCGTCCGGCTCGGGGTGACGACCCAGGTGGAGCTCGTCGCCTTCGAGGCGGTCGGAACGCCCGGCGCGGTGATGCTGCAGTGGGAGACGGCCAGCGAGCTGGACAATGCCGGGTTCAACCTCTGGCGTTCCGACTCGCCCGAAGGCGAATTCAAGCGCGTGAACAAGGAACTGATCCCGGCCGAGGGCGGCGTCAGCTGGGGCGCTGAATACGCGTTCTCCGACGAGAGGGTCGTGCCCGGCAGGCTCTACCACTACAAGCTCGAGGACGTGAACTACGCCGGGGAGGGCACCCTTCACGGCCCGGTGTCGGCACGAACGTCCTTCCATGGCGACAGCCCGGGTCCCGGTTCCCGCTGATCCCGCCGGGACCGTTCGGGTCGCGGTCACCCTCGTTTCGTTGTATAACCTGACCGTCAGGATGACGAGACGATGGTGATCGAAAACCCGGAGGGTCCCGTGCCGCACCCCATCCCCCCCTACCGGCCGCCGCGGCTGCTGGCCGGCGGCCACCTGCAAACCGTCTACCCCACCCTCTTCCGCCGGGTGCGGAACGTGGCCTACCGGCGCGAGCGGATGGAAACCGACGACGGCGATTTCATCGACCTCGACTGGGCCTTGACCGGAACGTCCCCCCGCCGGGTGGCCATCCTCTCCCACGGCCTGGAAGGGCACACCCACCGGGCCTACATCCTCGGCATGGCCCGTGCTCTCGTTCAGTCGGGCTGGGACGTGCTGGCCTGGAACCAGCGGGGCTGCAGCGGCGAGCCGAACCGCACCTTCCGCTTCTACCACAACGGGGTCACCGACGACCTGCAGCGGGTGATCGATCACGCGGGGGGCACCGGCCGCTACGACGAGGCGGC
>Ga0180430_10000352_pt1 | contig 50680 bp, 39 predicted proteins | sample SS_ome_9_FD_132999 | JGI IMG/M metagenome (GOLD analysis project Ga0180430, IMG submission 132999) | Hypersaline lake sediment archaeal communities from the Salton Sea, California, USA - SS_1_S_2 metaG | ecosystem: Environmental > Aquatic > Non-marine Saline and Alkaline > Hypersaline >...
GCCTTCTTCTTGGTGGCCTTCTTCTTGGTGGCCTTCTTCTTGGTGGCCTTCTTCTTGGTGGCCTTCTTCTTGGTGGCCTTCTTCTTGGTGGCCTTCTTCTTGGTAGCCTTCTTCTTGGTGGCCTTCTTCTTCGTGGCCTTCTTGGCAACCTTCTTCTTCGTGGCCTTCTTCTTGGTAGCCTTCTTCTTCGTGGCCTTCTTCTTCGTGGCCATGCTTACCCTCCTTGGATGTTAAAGAGCCCGCGATCTATTCCTGTTTCAATTACACTAATTGATATTCATTGTCAACTGAAAAGGTCTGTCTGCTCAGCACCTTAGCAACATGTGTTGACGTGCGTGCCGTGAATCCGGAAAAATCTAAATCGCTGAAACCCGCGCCAGCAGTGGGTTAGCGGCGAACGTTGTTTTCTGTTCCTGTCAGCGGTCGACGATGATAAAAAAAATCAAAAGGAATACAGTGACCAATTTTTGCAACGTTGTGCATCGTGCAAGATGAAAGCACATGAAAAAATTGATGGCGATTGCCGATCATTCCAACGTCTTGTGACGCTTGTGCGAAACCGATGCCCGGTGGAAGTCGACGCACGGCGCTACGTTTGATCGTCCCGGCCGTGGTGATGACACATCGCCGAAAACCCGCGCCATGAGCGGGTCTGCGGCGAAGCAGGGCACGACGTGGTGCACGCCGTGTCTCAGGTCACGGCGGAGATGTAACTGATCCAGCAGGTATCGGCGGTACCGCGGCGGGTCTTGCGGTAGATGTCATTGCCCTCACCGTCTTCGTCGGTCCCTTCCCAGTAGACATCGACGGAGCGGAAGCCGGCATCGAGCAGCGACTCTTTCAGTTCGGGAATCGTCCACAGGCGCCAGTCGTAGGTGAAGGCTTTGCGCAACTCGCTGCCATCACGAAACCGGAAGTGGATGTGGCAGGTGGTTTCGGCGGTGATCGGATCGTAGCGGTCCTGGTCCCAAACGTAGGTGAACCCTGTCTCCTTGCGTTCTTCCTCCAGTTCCTGGATCGCTTCCGGACCCCCGTAGAGGTCGAGCACGAAGCAGCCCTCACTGTTCAAACCGCGACGCACGTTGCGGAAGTAGTCGACGAGTATACGGCGGTCCTTGAACACGCAGTAGGAGAAGTTGAATGCCGCGGCGACGTCCACTTTCGGCGGGCGGACGCGACGCACGTCGCCCTCGATGAGCGTGACCCGGCTCGGGTCGGCGAGTTGGGCAAGATTATGACGGCGTCCCCACTCCAGTGTCTCCTGGTCCAGGTCGACGCCCACCGCGGTGCTGCGGCGGTTGCGTGTTGTCCAGTTGCAGGAGAGCAGGGCGGTGCCGCAAAAGTCCTCGCGCAGCGATAGGGGCAGGCGGCCGAAATTGGAGCGAAAGACCCGGCGGAGGAAGTCGACTCCGGTTTCCACGTTCTGTACCGATTCCTGGTAGAGAATGAAGGGGTCTGCGGTCCGTGCGGTCAGTTTCGCTTTTCTGCTCATGGTGCCGTTGGTTGCCCTCGTGCCCTGGCGGCGCTGGCGCCGGCAGGCGGTTATTGATTGCGGTTAACCGATTCGGTGGCGACCATGGGGCGGGCCATGGCCCGGGCCACCGGGTAGTCGCCCACGCCGGGCGTGGGGTAGGGGGAGCGCTCCCAGAAGAAATCCAGTTTGGCGCGCCGGTCCTCGAGGAAGGCTGGGTCCTCCTCGGCCTGCCGGCGGAACGCCTCGGCCACGTCGGGGTCGTTCATCATCTTCCGGGCCAGGTTGGCCAGCACCCAGCTTTCGCGAACCTTGCCGTCGCTGGTCACCGTGTTCATGCGGTTCCAGGAGAGCAGGCTGTCGCGGCTCGCCGGCTCGAGGAGCAGGGCGATGATCTCGCCGCACGGCTGGTCCATGGGTACGATGAAGGTGCCTGCGGGATACTCGACAATCCCTCTTCGTACGTCGCCCAGCACCGGCGTGGCACGCAGGTGCCCCTGGTATGGCTGGTCGTCAAAGGACAGTTCCTCAATGCGCAAACGTTCGACGTCGGCGGTGAACGGTTCGGTGGCCCGTTCCATCCGTGCCCCGTGCTGCAGCAGGCGGTCCACAACCTGGCGGCGATACTCGGCGGGGACGATGTAGGCCATCGGCCGCACCACCGACTCGGTGACCTCGATGCCGTCGTGCAGGGGGACAGTGTGGTCACGCGGTGTGCCGCTGTACTCGATGCACTGCAGGCCCGTCCGGGAATCGATCTCCACGGCGAGGTCATATGTTTCGAGGGTAATCGAGCCTGCGCCCGGTCGAGATTCCATGGCCAGCGCCACCCGGTCGCTCTCGTCGATCACCGCGCCGGCCGCGATGAGCCGCGCCTCGGCTTCCTCCACCGCCTCGACCACCTGCGGACCGTGGGACGCCACGTCGAGCAGGACCCCGCGCAGGAAGTGGTAGGCAGCGTTGACTCTCGTCTCGAACGTCTTGTGGGCATGCGCCTCGGCAAGCAGGGCGAGTCGGCCGCGGGTGGCGACATAGGAAGTGCAGAGACGGGGGTAGGGCGGCCAGAGGGTGTAGCCTTTTCCCGGCGCTGTCTTGTCCACCGAGCCGTAGACCTGGATCGGGTAACCGGTACCGCGCATCCCCGGGCTTACCCGATCGACGATGCCGGCGACGGTGCGCTCCAGCGACGGTGGCATCAGCGGGTGGCGGTCGTAGAGATAGGTCAGCGCGTAGCGGTGGTCCCAGCCGTCGGTGGTGTGCATGTCGATGGTCAGGTGGGGCAGCCAGCGGTTGAACAGGTTTCCGACCCAGGCCTGTGCTTCCGGTGTGTCGAGCTTCATGAAATCCCGGTTGAGGTCGTAGCCCAGGGCGGTGGCCCGGTGCCCCATGCCGCCTTCCGGACCATTCTGGTTCAGTCTATTGAATGGACTGGCCCGTTCGTGGCCGTCGGCATTGAAGATCGGTACGATGAGCAGGGTCAGCTGCTCTAGCAGACCTTCCAGTTCGCCGCCGACCAGGTCGCGCATGAGCATCATCGACGCTTCCTTGCCGCAGATCTCACCGGAATGGATGCCGTTGGAGACGAGGACAACCGGCTTGTTTCCGGCATGTGCGCCTAGTGGGGTGAAGCGTCCGGAACTGCTGAGCACCACCACGTAGAGTGGACGGCCCTGTGCCGTTTCGCCGAAGCGTTCGAGGCGAAGCAGCGGTGAGCGCCGTTGCAGTTCCCTGATGAAGGCGAAGGTCTGTTCGTAGCTCGCGGTCTCCCGGAAGCCGGTCTGTTCGCCGTGGGTGCGGGGCAGCGGATCCGGTGACGAGCCCGCGGCCGGAAGCGCGACCAGGAAAACCAGGGTGAGCACCATGGCCATGGTTCTCTTGCGCATGGGATACATCTCCTCTACGGCGCCATCGCGGCGCGGATGATGGCGGCGACGTTTTCGCCGGTCAGGGACACGGGATTGGCCTTCATGCTGCTCGCCTGCAGTGACGCTTCGGCCAGGACGTCGATGTCTTCCTCTACGAGGCCATAGTGCTCCAGGCCGGGGATGCCGGCCTCATGGCAGAGATCGCGGACCCACCGTGCGGCTTCGGGAACCACCTCGGACGCCGGGGCTGGGCGGCGGCCCAGCAGCCGGGCGCAGCCCTGGGCCAGGCGGTCCAGCGCCGGGTGTTCCGGTTCGCGCTCCGTCAGCGCGCGGAAGTTCGCCTCCAGCACCGGCGGCAGCAGCCGCGCGCAGGCCGTTCCGTGCGCTATGGAAATCCGGCCGCCCAGTGGCCCGGCGATGCCATGGGCCGCGCCGAGACCGGCATGGGCCAGGGTGATGCCGCTGAGCAGAGCGGCCCGGGCCATGCCCTCCCGGGCTTCGAGATCCGTACCGTCAGCGACGGCGCGGCGCAGGCAGCGGCCGACCAGTTCGATACCCTCAAGGGCCAGCGCGGTGGTCAGACGACCGGCCCGTCGGGAGCTGCAGGACTCCAGCAGCTGGGTCAGGGCGTCAAGGCCCGTGCTGGCCGTGATGGCGGCGGGCAGATCCACGCTCAGCCGCGGATCGACGATCACCGCGCGGGGCAGCAGGTGTACGCTGCGCATGCTGGCCTTGATCCGCCGCTCAGGGCAGGCGAGGACCGCATTGTGTGTCACCTCGGAACCGGTGCCCGCGGTGGTGGGCATGGCGATCATCGGCATCGCCGGCCGGCCGAGTGGTTCGCCGTCGCCCACCAGCTCCATGTAGCGACGAGCGCCGCCACCGTTGGCCAGCAGCCCGGCCACCGCCTTGCCCGCATCGAGTACGCTGCCCCCGCCGACACCCACCACCATGTCGCACCGGCCCTCGCGGCCCTGCCGGGCCAGGCCATCGACGGCGGCGATGTCCGGTTCGCCCTCGAGCCTGCCGGTCAGGGTGTCGACACCGGCGGCTCGCAGGCCCTGGTCCAGTCGTCCGAGGAGGCCGCTCGACTCCAGTGATCGGCGACCGCAGAGCAGCAGGGCCCTGGTGCCCAGGCCCCCGGCGATTTCGGGCAGCCTCGCCGATGCGTCGACGCCGACGACGATTCGTGGGGGGATGGTGAACTCGAAAAACGGCAGTGCCATCACCACTCACCTACGCCGGGGAAGACACTGAAGTGCTTCACGCCCTGCCGGGGAGCGGCCATCATGTTGACCACCGTCTCGCGCCAGCGGAGATAGTGTTCGGTCTTCTGGTGAGCGGCGAAGTCCTCCTTGCGACGGTAGACCTCGTAAAGGAAGAAACGGTTGGTGTCCTCCTCCGCCTGCAGGACGTCAAAGCGGAGGTTGCCCGGTTCCCTGCGCGTGTTCCGCGCGTTGTCCAGGGTGGCCTCGATGAACGGGTCGGTCATCCCCGACTTGACCTGTACGGTGACACAGACGACATACATCTCCAGCCCTCCTTGATCGGTTGCCATGCGATTCTGTGTTTATATATGAGCGCTGGTGGCGGATCAACCTCGGCGCGGTTTCGGCTGTGGTTCCTCGGCCTCGGTGCTCGTGCTATCATGGCCAGTCCCCAACGCCCTATCGACCGGAGCCACGGATGAAGATTGGCAAACTCCAACCGGCACTCGTCAGCGGTTCCTTCTTCTTCCTCGTCGGGGCGGCGGCCCTCTTCCGCCTGACCAACTACGATATCTGGTGGCACCTCGCCGCTGGCCGGCTCATCGCCGGCGGGGGGGGCATCCCGCGCAGCGATCCCTTCTCCTTCACCGCCCGGGACACGGAGTGGGTCGACCACGAATGGCTGTTCCAGCTCATCGTCTACGGCCTCGACCGCCTGGGCGGCCCTCCGGTGCTGGTGTTGGCCAAGGTGGCGCTGATCCTCGCTGCGGCGATGGTGGTCTACCGCTTCGTGCGACGTGAAACCGGCCTGCCCCCGGCCGCCGCCGCCCTGCTCATCGCTCCCTTCGCCCTGGCCGGCCGCGATCGGTTCATCGTTCGGCCGGAATTGTTCACGCTTCTCTTCTCCGCCATTCTGCTCGACGCGCTCTTTCGTTCCCGCACCCGGCGCCCCACGGTGGGCGATCTCTGGTGGGTCCCCCTTCTCTTCGTCGCCTGGGCCAACATCCATGGGGGGATGATCGTGGGCCTGGTGATGATCGGTCTCTTCCTCCTCGGCCGGTTGATGCCCTGGATCTGGCGTTTCGGTGATTCGGCGCCGCCGGGTGCCGGCCGCAACCTGCCCCGGGCGGGCACCGTGTTCGTCCTGCTCATCGCTGCCGGTGCCGCCGGGCTGGCCAATCCATTTTTTCACCGGGTCTACACCGTTCCTTTTCAGCTCACCTCGCTGATCGAGTCGGGTGTTTTCCGCAACCTGGAATGGATTCGGCCGCCCTGGCCCGAGACCTGGCTCTACCACCTCACGCTGCTCGCTGCCCTGCTCGTCATCGGGATGCGGCTCAGGCGGCCCGACTGGGTCTCCATCTTCCCCCTGCTTTTCCTCGTGGCCATCTCCTGGCAGTATGTGCGCAACATCGCGCTCTTCGGCATGCTCGCCCCGTTGCTGCTGGTACGCGTCTGGGGCGTTCGGCCGCAGCGCGATGACACATTGACCATCTCCCGGGTGCTGCTGGGCCGCGGGCCCGCCGTGGTGGCGGTGGCCCTGGCCTTCACGGTGCTCGGCCTCTTCCTGCTCACCGGGAACTACCGCTTCGCTTCGGGTCTCGGGGTGGACCCGCTGCGCGTGCCCGCAGGGGCGGTGGATTTTCTCGAGGAGCGGCAGCCCTCGGGCAACATCTTCAACGCCTATGTCTTCGGCGGTTACCTTGCCTGGCGCGGGTGGCCGGAAGGCGGCATCTTCATCGACGGGCGCAACGAGGTCTTCGCCGAGCTGGGCCGTGAGGTGGTGCGGGCCCGCGGCGACAGCCGCCAGTGGTCGGCTCTGCTGGAGCGCCATGGCATCGGTCACGCCCTGCTGGAGTACGACGCCCGGCTGGAGCAGACGACCCTGGTGGACCCGGCCGGCGGCCCGCCGCGCGTGGTCCTGCGCACGTCGGCGCTGAACCACTTTCCACGGATCCGCTGGGCGCTGGTCTACTTCGACGACACGGCCCAGATCCTTGTCCGGCGCTCCGCGGACCATGCCGAGCTGATCAAGGCCCTGGAATACCGGCACGTCTGCCCGGGAAGCATCGAGGTGCAGCTGCAGCTCATCGCCGACGGGGAAGCCGATGCCGGGCAGTGTCGTGCGGAGCTGGAACGGAAGCTTCGCCAGGACCCGCATTGCCGGCGGGCCCGGGATCTCTTCGCCGCCCTCGACAGTCTCTCCGCCCCGGACGGTTCCTGACCTTTTCCTGGTAGTGGTTACAAGACCTCAGCTGTTGTTATAAAACCGCTTCTAACCTGATCAGCGGAACGACCGATAACAAACATGGGGAAATTGTGCGCGGACGACGGAGAACGATGAAGACCATTCGCTCGAAAATCCTGCTCTCGTTCTGCCTGCTTCTCGTGGGCTTCGGGGCTGTCTTTTCCTTCGTCTACTACCTCAACCTGCGCGGCGAGATCATCGCCGGTTTCGACCAGAGGCTGCGCACGCAGGCCAACGCCATCGCGGCGATGCTCGACACAGAAGCCCACGAGCGCCTGCAACATGCCGGGCAGATGGACAGCGATGCCTATCGCCGGCTCTACGCTACGCTCAACGGGCTGATGCAGCGTAACGGGCTGGCCTACATCTTCACTATCCGACGCCAGGGCGATCGCTGGGTCTATGTCATCGACAGCGGCGAAGGGCCGGACCGGCTGGACATCGGTACGCCCTACAACGAGGGCAAGCCGCTCGACGAGGATGAGCAGGCCGCCCTCTCCGGGCGCACCGTGGTCTCCCAGATCTACTCCAGCCGTTTCGGCACCTTCAAGTCGGCGTACACGCCGCTGCGCGATGCCGCAGGCCGAATCATCGGCATTGTCGTGGTGGACATCGAAGCGAGCAGCATCACCGCCACCCTGCGCCGCGGGCTGGTCACCCTCGCCGGCATCCTCGCCGTGCTGCTGCTCATCACCATTCTCGCTGCCGGCGCCGTATCGAACAGCATCACCCGGCCGCTGCATCACCTCGCGCTGCGCGCCCGGCGGGTCGCCGCCGGAGAACTGGACACGCCGATGGGCATCCGGCGCCGGGACGAGATCGGCACGCTGGCCGGGGCCTTCGACTCGATGCTCGCCCGCTTGAAGTCGATGATCGCCGAAAAGGAGCAGGCCGCCGACAAGCTTGAGCGGTTCAACGCCTCACTCGAGGAACTGGTGGACCTGCGCACGCGGGAACTGGCCGATTCGGAGGCACGCTACCGGTTCCTCACCGAACAGGCCCTGGTGGGCATCTACCTCATTCAGGACGGGGTATTCCGTTACGTCAATCCCACGGTGGAAAAGATTTCCGGTCACCGGGTGGAGGACCTCATCGGCATGGACGTGGGGCGCATCATCCATCCCGAGGACCTGGAACTCTTTGCCGAGCGGATGCGGCAGCGCCTTGAGGGGGAGGTGGGCGAGAGCCATTACGTGATCCGGCTGGTCAATCGTGACGGATCGATATCCACCGCCGAAGTGTTCGGTGCGCGCATCGAATACGAAGGGCGACCGGCCATCTATGGCACGGCCCGGGACATCACCGAGCAGGTGAGACTGGAGGAACAGCTGCGGCATCGCGAGCGGCTCGATGTGCTGGGTCAGATCGCCGGCGGGGTGGCCCACGAGTTCAACAACCTGCTCAGCCCGATTCTCGGCTATGCGGCCCTGCTCAAAAACCGTCTGGCCGAACTGGACCGCGAGGACCTCGGCCGGCCGCTGGAACTGATCCAGAAGGCGGGGACGCGGGCTACGGCGTTGGTGGGCGAGATCCTCGCCTTTGCCCGCCAGACGGACTGCCAGCTCAGTCCGTTGAGCCTCAACGATATCGTCGGCGAGACCCTGGCGCTGTTGCGGCAGACCTTCCCGCGGACGATCAGCATCGTGGAGGACTTGCAGGACGACCTGCCACTGGTGGAGGCCGAAGCGGGTCAGTTGCAGTCGGCCCTGCTCAATCTCTGCCTCAACGGCCGGGATGCCATGCCGGACGGCGGAACGCTGACCATCAGCACCAGCGTGGTGCTTGCCGGGGACGGCGGGGAGCCGGCCCTGCCCGATCGGCCGCCCGGCCGCTACGCCCGTATTGCGGTGCGCGACAGCGGGGTGGGCATGGACGAGGAGACGGCGGCACGGGTCTTCGATCCCTTCTTCACCACGAAGCGCAACAGTGGCGGAAGCGGCCTGGGACTGGCCGCGGCCTACGGCACGGTACGCAATCACGGCGGGCGGCTCTCCGTGTCGTCGCGAGCGGGGCAGGGCAGTGTCTTCACCATCGAGCTGCCGGTGACCGAGCGCCAGGCGGAGTCGTTTTGCGGTGCGTCGGCGCTGGACGTTCCCGGCGGGACGGAGTGCCTGCTGGTGGTGGACGACGACGAGGACGTCCGCTCGCTCTATACCGACCTGCTTCGCGACCTGGGCTACTCCGTGCTCGAGGCCGAGCACGGGGCCGGCGCCCTGGACCAGCTGAGCCGCCATCGTATCCGACTCGTGGTGCTCGACGTGAACATGCCGATCATGGACGGGCGGGAGGCGCTGCGCCGCATCCGTGGCATGCACCCCGGCCTGCCGGTGCTCATCACCTCGGGAATGGCCGATCTCCATCTCGACCAGTTCCAGCCTGACGCCAGGCTCCGCGTCCTGCACAAGCCGCTGGGCATCGAGGACATGGCCCGGGCGGTCCGTGACCTGCTCGACGCCTGAGTCTCCAGGGTCACTCGTCGTCGAGCAATTGCCGTACCGCCGGCGGCACGAAAATCCCCTCGAGGTTTTCGGCGCGCAGGGCCCGGGCCAGGGCGCTGACCTGGTCTCCGGGCGGTGCGGCCCTGTCGAGCAGGATCAGCCGTCGGCCCCGCAGCACGCAGGCGCCGCTGCGGGCGGTGTGCTCCTGGTCCCTGGGGTTCAGGGGCGTGCGGCGCACCGCGAAGCCGAGGCGCTGGACCAGGTCGAGCAGCAGGGCGAGGAGTGCCGTTTCATCCATCGTTCCCCCCTCCGCCCTGGATGCGGAAGAAATCCTCCACCTCGCTGATCGATGTCACCCGGGAAAAGGCCGGCAGGCTGTCGAGGAAGATCCGGCCATAGCGCTTGCTGCTGATGCGGGTGTCCAGCACGGCGAGCAGCCCGTAGTCCATGGTGCTGCGGATCAGGCGCCCCAGCCCCTGTTTCAATTCGATCACAGCACCGGGCACCTGGTAGTCGAAGAAGGGATTGCCGCCGCTCTCACGGATCTTCGCCATCCGTGCCTGGACCAGCGGTTCGCTGGGCACCTCGAAGGGCAGGCGGTCCACCACCACCGCGGAGAGCGCCTCGCCGCGCACGTCGACGCCCTGCCAGAATCCGCGGGTGGCCAGCAGCACCGCGTTGCCCGCGGCGCGGAACTCGTCGATCAGCGCCCGCTTGGGCATCTCTCCCTGGGTCAGCAGGGGGTAGCCGGGAAGCCGCCCCTCGAGCAGGGCCCGGGCGCGGTGCATGTTGTGATAGCTGGTGAAGAGCAGGAAGGCCCGTCCACGGGTCGCGGCGAGGATTTCGGCCATGCGGTCCGTCGCCCGTTCGATGAACCCCGGGGCCGAGGGCTCCGGCAGATCCTGCGGCAGGTAGAGCACGGCCTGTTCACCGTAGAGGAAGGGCGATGACACCTGGCGCTCATCGCTTTCCTCGAGCCCCAGCCGGCGGCGGATGAAGCCGAGGTCGCCGCCCACGGCGAGGGTTGCCGAGGTGAGGACCGCCGAATCCAGTTTGCCGAAGAGGGCCTGCTCGAGCAGCGGGGCCACTTCGACGGGCGAGGCGTGCAGCGACCCGCCGCGGGCGCCGCGGAGCCGGCACCAGTAGACGAACCGTTCCCGGTCCCCGAGCCCGATGATCTGGTCCAACGCTTCGGCCAGCTGCCGGGCCCGCCGGATAAGGGATCCGGCGTCCTCGGCGGCCACGGCCCCCTCTCCGGCGGCCAGCTCCACGGCTTCCCCGAACGTTTCGAGCGTTTCGATGAGGCCCCGGCCGCGTTCCGCGGCACCGCTGCGGTCCAGGGTGTCGGGCTCGAGTACCGGGCGGTCCTCCCGGGTCTGGCCCGGGGGACGAAGCCGGTGCAGCGCGGCGAAGAGCAGGTCGGTATCGGCGGCCAGCTGCTCGAGCTGTCGCACCACCCCCTCCGCGGCATCGCCGCCGTCGCCTTCGGCCAGCGCCCGGCCACCGTCGCCGCCCAGTTCCTCCAGCCGCCGCCGGCTCACCGCGGTGCCGAAATGGGAACAGGCCACGTCCTCCACCAGGTGGGCCTCGTCAAGGACGAGGAAGCGGTAGGGCGGCAGGACCTGTCCGAACCCGCTCTCGCGCACGGCCATGTCGGAAAAGAGCAGGTGGTGGTTCACCACCACCAGGTCGGCGGCCTGGGCCCGCTGTCGGGCCAGGGTGACAAAACAGTCGTCGAAGTCGGGGCACTCCGCGCCAAGGCAGGTCTCCCGCCGGGCGGCGAGTGCGGCGAGCAGTGGCGTGTCCTCCTCGATGCCCTGCAGCTCTCCGAAATCGCCGAAGCCGGTTTCCGTGCTCCAGCGGTGCAGGCTGTCCAGCAGCGGACCGTCGCCCCCGCCGGGATAGAGGGTCGGCTGGCGCCGGGCCTGCTCCAGCCGGTGGCGGCACAGATAGTTGGCCCGTCCCTTGAGATAGCAGTACGTGAAGTCGGTGGGGTGGTTTTCGGCGAGGAAAGGCAGGTCGCGGAAAAAGAGCTGCTCCTGCAGGTGGCGGGTACCGGTTGAGATCACCGCCGGAACCCCGGCCTCGACGATGGCCGCGAGGTAGGCCAGGGTCTTGCCGGTGCCCGTGCCGGCCTCCACCACCAGGTGGCGGCGGTCGGTGATCGCCTGGAGCACCGCCTCGGCCATCTCCTTCTGGCCCGGGCGGAACTCGTAGCCCCCCAGTTCGCGGGAGAGGATCCCGTCGGGATCGAAGAAGTCGCTCAGGCCGCTGTGGGGCATGGTCACACTGCCGGCGGGCATTCGATCTTGTCCAGGCGTCGTTGGTGGCGGTCGCCGGCATAGGGGGTCTCGAGCCAGAGGCGCACCATGTCCAGTGCCACTTCCGGTCCCAGTACGCGTCCGCCGAGCACCAGCAGGTTGGCGTCGTTGTGCTCACGACTCATCCGCGCGGTAAAGGCGTCGTGGCACAGGGCGGCCCGCACGCCGGGCACGCGGTTGGCGGCAATGGACATGCCGATGCCCGTGCCGCAGATCAGGATGCCGCGGTGGTGGTCACCACCGGAGAGGGCCGCGGTGACCTTGAAGGCGAAGTCGGGGTAATCCACCGAGGAGCGATCGAAACAGCCGAGGTCCAGCGGTTCGCAGCCCAGCGCGGCAAGGTGCTCCCGCACCAGTTCCTTGAGCTCGAAACCGCCGTGGTCACTGGCGATGGGGATCACTTCTCCGGGGGCTGCGGGTCGGGGCATGGTCGGTGTCTCCTCGCGTCGCGGAACCGGGCCTCAGCGGCGGCCCAGCTCCCGGGGGTAAGGGCTGTAGAGCCGTTCGTACTCGTCGAGAGCATACTTGTCGGTCATGCCGGCGATGTGGTCGGCCACCAGGCGGACGAAGGCCGGGCTGTTGTGGTAGTTGTGACGGATCTCCTCGTCCACCTCCTCGAGCCCGAAATCACGCAGGTAGGGCCGCCTGATCATGTCGCGGTAGCGCAGCAGCACGTAACTGTCCAGCTGCCGCGGGTTGATGTAGAAAGAGCGGAAGAGGGCGGTGACGAAGTGCCGTGCCCGTCCGTCCGAACGGTTGACGTAAAAACTGTTGATGATGTAGCGGTAAATGAATTCCTTGAGGTTTTCGAACAACGTGCGGCCGCGGCCGTCGAAATCCACCGCGCCTTCGGGCAGCCGGTCCAGTTCGCCGCGCAGGTCACGCTTGTCGCCGAGACCCCGCTTTTCGCTCCAGGCGGTGAGCCGGGTCCAGGAGGCGCGGATCACGTTGGTCACCAGCAAATGAATCAGGCCGCGGATCAGCGTGTTCTGGCGACGGTATTTCTGGTTCATCGCGCGGTAGCTGTCACCCAGCCGGCCGATCACTTCGCGGGAGATCTTCAGCCGTTCCACGGCGCCGAAGTCCACCTCGCCGGCCCGCAGGCCGTCCTCCAGGTCGTGGGCCTGCTGGGCGATCTCGTCGGCCACCGCCACCACCTGGGCCTCGAAGTGCGGCACCCGGCCCCGCTCGATCCCTTCCCAGCGGAAGTCGGGATAGTCGATGCCGTTGCCGCTGCGGGTGTGCTTGAAGATGCCCTCACGGGTGGGGTTGGTCAGGTTGATCCCGGCGTGGGAGTAACGGGTCTCGATGAGGTCCACCACGCGGATGCTCTGGAAGTTGTGCTTGAATCCCCCGGCGTTGTGCAGCAGGTCCGGCCCGGCCCGGTCCACCTCGATCTTCCCGGAGAGGATCTCGTTGAGGATGTTTTCCCCGCTGTGGCCAAAGGGCGTGTGTCCCAGGTCATGGCCCAGGGCGATGGCCTCGGTGAGATCCTCGTTGAGGTTCAATGCCCGGGCCATGGTGCGGCTGATCTGGGCCACTTCCAGGGTGTGGGTCAGCCGGTTGCGGAAATGATCCCCCTCAAAGGGGATGAAGACCTGGGTCTTGTGCTGCAGCCTGCGGAAGGCCCGGGAGTGGATGATGCGGTCACGGTCCCGCTGGAACTCGGTGCGGTAGACGTGGTCCCGCTTCTCCTCGTCCACCGGGTGGGTGCGTCCGGCCCAGCCGCTGCGCATGGCGTAGGGCGCCAGCCGCCTGTCTTCGGCCTGTTCGAGCCACGACTTGTCGATAACCATTTGTCCGTCCATGAGAAAATAGTACTCCAACAGGGCCGCGGGTGACAACCGTACAGCGCAGCGGCCGGATTGACCGGGTCCTCGCCGCCCGGCTATCATGAAATCCGGGCCCGGCGATGTGCGCCGGCCGAAGATCGTTGCGTATCCGGCCCCGCCGCCAGTGCACGCTGGGTGGTCCGGGCGAGGAAAGGAAACCGATGGAAGAGAAGATTCTCAGGGTCGGCCACAGCCCCGACGCTGACGACGCCTTCATGTTCTACGGCCTGGCCTGCGAGGCGGTGACCATCGAGGGGTTTCGCATCGAGCACGTGATGGAGGACATCGAGAGCCTGAACCAGCGGGCGGTGACCGGCGAGCTGGAAGTCACCGCGGTTTCGGCCCATGCCTTCCCCCTGCTGGCCGATCGGTACTGGATCATGGCTTCCGGCGCTTCCATGGGCGAGGGCTACGGTCCGGTGGTGGTGGCGAAGACGCCGCTGACCCTGGCCGACCTGGACGGGAAAAAGGTGGCCACGCCGGGTCCGATGACCACCGCGCGGCTGCTGGCCGACATCTGGATCGACGGTGCCGAGAAGATCGACATGGATTTCGACCGGATCATCGACGCCGTGCTCGCCGGTGAGGTGGATGCCGGTGTGATCATCCACGAGGGGCAGCTGACCTACGGCGGCCAGGGGCTGCAAAAGGTTGTGGACTTCGGCGAAAAATGGGAGCAAGAGCACGGTCTGCCGTTGCCCCTGGGCCTCGACCTGGTACGCAGGGATCTGGGCCGGGAGCTGGCGGGGAAGATCTCCGCGGCGATCAAGGCCTCGATCAAGCACGGATACGAGAACCAGGACAAGTCGATTCCCTATGCCCTGCAGTTCGGCCGGGGACTGGACCAGGAGACCGGATCGAAGTTCGTCAAGATGTACGTCAGCGAACTGACCATCGACATGGGCGAGCAGGGGCGGAAAGGGCTGGAGACGCTTTTCCGCCTGGGGCACGAAAAGGGGATCATCGGGACTGTCCCGGCGATCGAGCTCGTTTAGCCCCGTGGGAGGGTGATGAACAGCACCTGGGTGGCACTGATCGGTTTTGGCTGGCTTTTCCTGGCCTACCATCTCTACGGCCGGTTCATCGAGCGCCGCCTGGCCCGGCCGGATGCGGCCCGCCGGACGCCGGCGCACACCCGCCGTGACGGGGTGGACTACCAGCCTGCACGCCCGATGATCCTCTTCGGCCACCACTTCGCCTCCATCGCCGGTGCCGGGCCCATTGTCGGTCCGGTGGTGGCGGCCATGGCCTTCGGCTGGGCGGCCGGGGCGATCTGGATCCTGCTCGGCGTGGTGTTCATCGGTGCGGTGCACGATTACATGGCGCTGACCGTGAGCATCCACCACCAGGGGCGGAGCATTTCGGATGCGTCCCGTGAACTGGTGGGCCGGCGGTCCTGGCTGCTTTTCCAGGTCTTCGTCTGGATCGCGCTGGTGCTGGTGATCGCCGTGTTCATCGACGTGGCGGTGCGGTCCTTTGTCGCCAATCCCCAGATCGTGCTGCCCGCGTTTTCACTGCTGCCTATCGCCGTGCTTTTCGGCCTGTTCAACTACCGCTGGAACCTTCCGTTGACGCTTGCGACCCTGGTCTGTCTCGGGCTCTTCGGCCTGTCCATCGCCGCCGGTGAATGGCTGCCCATTGTCCTTCCCGGCGGTCCGGATACGGTGTTTCGCGCCTGGTTCTTCATCCTCGCTCTTTACGGCTGGGCCGCTTCGGTGCTGCCGGTCTGGATCCTGCTCCAGCCGCGGGACTACATCGCCAACTGGGTCCTGATCATCGGCCTGGCGCTCGGTGTTCTGGGGCTCTTCATCAGCGGCCACCCGATCACCGCGCCGGCGTTCACCGGCCTGGTCAGCGCCGATCACGGTCCGCTGGTGCCGATGCTCTTTGTGCTCATTGCCTGCGGCGCGGTGTCCGGGTTTCATTCGCTGGTGGCCAGCGGAACCTCGTCCAAGCAGCTGGACAGCGAAAGCCACGCGCGGCTCATCGGTTTCGGGGGGATGATCCTCGAAGGCGGTGTGGCCCTGCTGGCCCTGCTGGCCGTAACCGCCGGACTCTACTGGCAGGGAACGGCGCCTCCGGGCAGCGAGGGCCTGGTGCTGCAGAACATCGAGGGGGGTCCGGTGATCGCCTTCGGTGCCGGCTTCGGCCGTTTTGTCGAGCCTTTTTTCGGACTGACGCTGGGCATGATGATCGGGGTGACCATGCTCAATACCTTCGTCATGACGACCCTGGACACCGCCACCCGGCTGACCCGGTTCGTCACTTCCGAAATGCTGGGCGATCTCCATCCGGCGTTCAACAACCGTTACCTCGCGTCGGCGCTGGCCGTGGTGCCGGCGTTCCTGCTCGGCGTTTCAGGAGGGTGGAAGCTGCTCTGGCCGCTTTTCGCCTCCTCGAACCAGATGATCGCCGCCCTGGCTCTCTTTGTTGCCACGGCCTGGCTGGTGGGTCGTGGCCGGCCTTCCATCTACACGCTGCTGCCGGCGCTGTTCATGCTGGCCACCAGTGTCAGCGCCTTCGGCTGGCAGGCCTGGCGGCATTTCTTCCGTGATGACGGCAGTCCGCTGCTTGGCGTGCTTTGCCTCGTGCTGCTCGGCCTGGCGTTGCTCGTTTCCGGGGATGCCATGCGAGCGGCGAGGCGCGTGGCCGCCCGGCGTGCCGGGGGACCGGAGAGGGCCGGAGCGCAGACGGGGTGACCATGGCCTCGAGGTCCTTCAAACTGCTGATGAACGTGGCCCTGGTGCTTGGCAGCCTGCTCGTTGCGCTGTCCATCGGCGAACTGGCACTGCGGGTGGGGAAGCCGCGGCAGGTCATGGTCCAGCGGCAGCCCCCGATCTACCTCAGGGACGAGGTCCTGGGCAGCCGCTACATGCCCTGTGCCAGCGGACTGATGCACCGCTGTTTCGAGATCGACAACGTGGTGCGCACAAACGCCCTCGGCTTCCACGACGTGGAGCACGACCTGCGCCCCGGGGCGCTGCATGTCGCCGCCATCGGCGACTCGTTCACCGCGGCCTTCGAGGTACCGCGGGAGCAGGGGTGGACCGCATTGTTGCAGCGGCACCTGCGGGCGGCGGGATGGAATGGCGCCGAGGTGGTGAACCTCGGCCAGGACCACTCGGGCACCGACGTGCACCTGGAGATCCTGCGGCGCTACCTGCGGTCATACCGGCCGGACGTGGTGCTGCTGGCCTTTTACGAAAACGATGTCGACGACATCCGGCGCAGCGGCTTTTACCGCGAGACGGTGGACGGGCGTTATGTCATGGTCTATGCCAACGGTAAGCAGCGGGAGATCATTCTCCGGCGGATTCGGGATGAGGCCCCCGGCCCGCTGGTCGTCTGGGCCTGCGAGCGGCTCTACACCATGCGGCTGATCCGCTGGACCATCGCCGGCGAGGACGACCTCTTCTCTAACAACATCGTGGGCCTCAAGGGCAAGCGCCGGAACCGCGACGATGACCCGCCGCCGCTGGACCAGCTGCTGGAACAGTTGCTCCAGCTCTCACGGCATCATGGGTTCCGGGTGCTGGTGGTCCCGGTTCCGCCAAAGCACGAACCGCGGGCCTCGGTGTGGCGGCTGCGTCGGGAACTGTCGTCGGAACGCTGGCGCGATCTCGACGTAGTCAATGTCTTCCCTGCCGCGGAACGGATGCTGGCGGAGGACGGCCGCACCATGGGGCAGCTGTATTGGGAACTGGACGGGCATTTCAACGAGTACGGCAACAAGGTCTACGCCCGGGTTGTCTTCGAAGCACTCCGGGAGCGGCTTGGCGACACCGGGGGCAACGTCACCGGGAACTGACGGAGGGTGGGCGATGGTGGATCTGGACGAGGTGGTGGACCTGCGCAGCGACACGGTGACGCGGCCGGTTCCAGCGATGCGGCGGGCCATGGCCGAGGCCGAAGTCGGTGACGATGTCTTTGGTGATGACCCCACGGTCATTGCCCTGCAGGACCGGGTGGCCGAACTGCTGGGCAAGGAAGTGGCGCTCTTCGTGCCCAGCGGCACCATGAGCAACGGCATTGCGGTGAAGGTGCACACCCGGCCCGGGGACGAAATGATCGTGGAGAGCGGCTACCACATGTTCAATTTCGAAACCGGGTCGGCCGCGGTCATCTCCGGTGTGCAGGTCCATGCCGTGCCCGGGCAGCGGGGTGTGATCACCGCTGAGCAGGTGGAGGCGGCGGTGCGCCCCATCGACGACCATTTCGCCCGCAGCCGCCTGGTCTGCCTGGAGAATACCTGCAACGTGGCCGGCGGCACGCTCTTTCCCCTCGGGGAGATGCAGCGCATCCGCGAGGTGGCCAACCGCCACGGTCTGCGCATGCACCTCGACGGGGCGCGCCTCTGGAATGCGTCCGCGGCCGAAGGGATCGAGCCGGCGCGTTACGCGGCCTGCTTCGACACCGTGTCGGTTTGCCTCTCCAAGGGGTTGGGCGCCCCGGTGGGGTCGTTGCTGGCCGGCCCGGCGGAGTTGATGGGCGAAGCGCACCGCGTGCGCAAGATGCTCGGCGGGGGCATGCGGCAGTCGGGTGTGCTGGCCGCGGCGGGGCTCTATGCCCTGGATCACCACCGGCAGCGGATGGTCGAGGACCACCGGCTGGCGCGCCTGCTGGCCGAGACCCTGGACCGCCTGCCGGGGGTGGACGTCGACCTCGAGGCGGTGAAGACCAATATCGTCATGGGTCGGCTTTGCCGCGACGGATGGGATACCACCCGTCTCGAGGTCGAACTCGAAGCGCACGGCGTGCGGATCACCCTCTTCGGCCGCGACATGTTCCGCCTGGTGACGCATCTCGACGTACACGAAGAAGCCGCCCGACGGGCGGCTTCCGTGTTCGAATGTCTGCTGGGGTGAGCCGGTTCAGATCTTGAACGGGAACTTGGTGGAGGAGAGGTAGGCCCGCGCCTCCTTGTTGCCCCCGCAGCGGATGCTGAACGGCGAGTCGGTCTTGAACTGCAGGCTCGAGTCCTTGCCGATGGTGTGGACTTTGCCGTCAACCTTCACGTCCACCGAACCCTCGATGCCGCGGATGAAGATTTCGCCCTCGGGAATCGAATTCTCGTGGACCTCGCCTTCGGGGCGAATGGCCAGCACGCCGACGTAGAGGTTCTGCCGGGCGATCATCCGCGTGAAGGTCTGGAAATTCCAACCCTCCTTGTCCGACATGTAGGAAACGCCCTCATCCTTGTGGGCGAAAGAGACCTTTTCCTTGGCCTCGTCCTCGATCTCCAGCAGGAACTCGAGATTCTTGCCCATGGCCTCCGCCATGCGCAGCAGGGGGATGAGAGAGTACTCGACCTTCTGGTTCTCGTATTTCCAGATGGTGCTCAGCGGTATGCCGGAAAGCTTGGACAGGCGCTCCAGTGTCAGGTTCTTCTCCTTCCGCGTCTTTTTCAACTTCTCGCCGATCTGCGAATGGAGGGTGGTCATGGTTTTCTCACTCATCATGGTTTATTCCCCTTTACTGGATAAGGGTTGATATTTTGGAAATTCGGCCGTTGCTGTACTTTACTTTCTATATTCAGGTTTGGTCGTTTGCTGAACGACCCGACTGAATTTCGATCTGAATCCATGGCCCGCTGTCTGGTCAGGTTACGATAAGCCCAACATTTTTAAATTGTTAACAGGCTCATCGCAAAGTCAAAATCCTGCCAGCTTCGACTTGACCCGTTTAACATACTGCAAATTTCCGCTTAATGCAAGCCTATAATTACTATTCCCGAAATTAACAGATGGTATTGTTAGTAATGATCGATTGTCTTGTGGTTGATAACCAGTGAGTATGCTCTATAATTTGTGAAATGAAAACCTCAAGTAACGCACTGTGGCCGGTTATGGGACAGCAGTTCCATGAACCTCTCATTGATCGGTCCAAGCGCAGATGGTAAAGTTTCAGTTCTCTGAAAACTGGTCATCGTCGCCCCTGGCCGGCCCGGGGAAATGGGGAGCGATCTTGGCGGCACCTGCTGAACACCCCGCGAACGAGCAACGGTTCCCAAACCGCCATATTGACGGTGGCCTGGCTGCGGGGCTGGCCGGCGGTCTCGCGGCTGCAGTGGCGCTTTCCCTGCTCGATTGGTGGCTTCTGCTGCGCCAGGGCGGGCGGGCGGTGGACGCCGAAACCCTGGCCGTCCTGGCTTACGCCTTCATCTTCCTCGGGGCCGCCGGTGCCTGTTGCGGGCTCGGCCTCGCCGTTTCCGGCATGGCTCTCAAACCGCTCGGCGCCAGGCCGCCGGGCGTTCTGACAACCGGCGTCATTGCGTTGACCCTGGGCGTGCTTCCGCTGGTGCGCGTCGGCTGGATGCCGCACTGGAACCGGTCCGCAACTGCCGGCCGGGCATTCGGCGGCTGGTGGCTCATTTCGCTGGTCGTCCTGGCGGCGCTTCTCGTGGCGCTGCTGCCGAGAGCGCTCCGCCGGCTGCGCGGCGCGGGCCGTGTCGCCAGGGGGCCCCGGGACCGCGCCCTGGCCCTGGTCCTGTGCGGGCTCTACCTCGCAGCGGGGGCGGGCTGGTGGCTCGGGCGACCGACCGTTGAGGATGTGGTAAAACGCTGGGAAGCGCCGACGGTGGCTGCGGTGAACCGCAGGGACCCGGACCGTGGTGCGGCAGTGGGGGGGGGCGGACCGCCGGTGGTGATCCTGCTGCTCGATACCCTGCGCTGGGACGCGCTCTCCTGCTATGGCAACGACGAACGGCTTACCCCCAACCTCGACCGTTTCAGCCGCGAGGCCGTGCAGTTCGAGACGGTCCGTGCCCAGGCCTCCTGGACCAAGCCCTCCATCGCCACCCTGCTCACCTCCACCCACCCCCGGCAGCATGGCGCCCGGGGCCGGGCGGACCGCATCCGCTCCGGGGTCCCCTCGCTGGCTGGCCTTTTTCGGCGGTCGGGGTACCGGACCGGCGCGGTGGTGGCAAACGGCAACATCTCGCCGGCGTTCGGTTTTGCCCGGGGGTTCGAGGCGTATCTCTACCTGCGGCCGGACTTTGCCCTGGGCGCACGCGGACAGGCTCTGGGGCTGGGGACCTATCGCATCGCTTCCGCCCTGTGGCAGCGGTTGGCCAGCGGCTCCCGGGACCACCGTCACTTCAAGCGGGATGCCGGTGAAGTAAACGCAGCGGTTCTGGCCTGGCTCGGGGAGGCGCACGCCGGGGACCGCCGCCCGCCATTTCTCTTCGTCAACTACATCGACCCTCACGATCCCTACTTCCGTCACCCGTACGACGGCCGGGCCCTCGGGGCAGTGGATGGCAAGAGCCCGCCTGCGGGCCGGAGGGGCGAGATGGCGTCCCTCTACGATGGCGAGGTGGCCTTTCTCGACCGGCACCTGGGCCGTCTTTTCGCCCGGCTGCGCCAGCTGGGCCTTTACGACCGGTCGGTGATCGTGGTCACCTCGGACCACGGTGAAGAGTTTCTCGACCATGGCGGCTGGTGGCACGGGCTGACCCTTTACGAGGAACAGGTGCGGGTGCCGTTGCTGGTGCGGCTGCCGGGTGGAGCGGGCGGAGGGAACCTGGCCGTTGAGGCGGCCGGCCTGATCGACGTGGGCCCCGGGGTGCTGGAGCTGGCGGGATTGGGAGATCGGATTCCGGAGCGGATGTCCGGCCGCAGCCTGGCCCGCTGGCTGCCCGGCGGGGAGGGGGGCAAGGATGGCGCGGCGAGACCTTTCACCGCTGATGAGACACTGGATGGAAATGATCTGGCCAGCCTCACCGAGGGGCGCTGGAAGTACGTGCGGGCCAACCCCGGGAACAGGCGAGGGCTACCGGAGAATTCGCTGTTCGATGTGGTCAGCGATCCGGAGGAACGGGTGAACATGGCCGCGGCGCGCCCGGAGCTGGTTGCCGCCATGTCACGGAGGCTCGACAAGCTGCTGGGAAGCGGGCGGGAAACGCCGGCGGCGGGGCCGAATATCGAACTCGACGCGGAGACCGAGGAACACCTTCGGGCCCTGGGCTATCTCCACTGAAACAGACGGCCCTGAAGCGGAACCAACTCTTGACAGGGCCTGTCGGCAAAGCTATATTTGGCCTCCCTTCGCGGGGAGTTGGAGGATGGCGGTTTAGCTCAGGTGGTTAGAGCACACGGCTCATATCCGTGGTGTCCGGGGTTCGACTCCCTGAACCGCCACCACTCCGGCGGCGATGCTGCCCGGCGTGTCCCGTCGAGGCCCCCATGGTGCGCGACCTCTTCAAGTCGACGATTACCCGCTACCAGATGCTGCGCGACGGTGATGGTGTGGTGGCTGCCCTTTCCGGCGGTCCCGACTCCACCGCACTGCTCTGCCTGCTGACGGAACTGGCCGGGCCGATGGGGTTGCGAGTTCGCGGTGCGCACTACAATCATGGCCTGCGCGGTGCCGAGTCTGATGGTGACGAAGCCTTTGTCCGCGAACAGTGCCGCCGGCGGGGCGTGGCGCTGACCGTCGAACATGCCCCGACCCCCCCGGCCGCGGGTGAGAACGTTGAGCAGTGGGCCCGGGAAGCCCGCTACCGTTTTTTCGAACGGGTGCGTGCCGGGCACGATCTGGACAGGATCGCCCTGGGCCACACCAGGGACGACCTGGCCGAAACGCTGCTCATGCGCCTCTTGCGAGGCAGTGGCCTGAGCGGCCTGGCCTGCCTGCGTCCGGTGCGCGGGGACGGGGTGATTCGCCCGTTGATCGGAATTCCCCGGTCCGGGGTACTGGCGCTGCTCGATGAGCTGGGCCAGCCCTATCGCGAGGACTCGAGCAACAGGGACATGGTTCGGCTGCGCAACCGGGTGAGGCACGAACTCCTGCCCCTGCTCGAGCGTAACTACAATCCCCGGGCTGCCGAGCGGCTGGCGGATACCGTGGGCCTGCTGCTGGATGACGAGGCGTTTCTCCAGCGGCAGGCGGTGGAGACGCTGGAACGGATGCTCATCGAGGATGATGGTGGTCAGGCCCTGTCGCGAACGGCGCTGGCCGACCTGCCGCCGGCCCTGGGCAGGCGCGTGGTGCGTGAAGCGCTGCGCCGCTGCCGAGGTGACCTGCGGGGGCTGGACCGGGGCCACGTGGAATCAGTGATTGCCCTGGCCGCTTCAGGTGCCGGCGGGGAGAAGCGGCTCGACCTGCCGGGTGGCCTGGTGGTGCGCACCGTGTACCACCGCCTGGCTTTCGAGGCCGCTGATCCGTCACCGGACACCGGGGGGTGGAGCCGGCCGTTGACCATTCCGGGAAGCACGCGCCTCGAGGCCTGTGGTCTCATGGCCGTGGCCACCGTTGAGTCGGCGCCGGCCGCGGGTGGCGAGGACGGTTGGCCCGACCCGGGAACCACCGTGCTCCTCGATGCCGCGGCCATCGGTGAAGCGGAGAAGATCCTGCGCTCCTGGAAGCCCGGTGACCGCTACCGGCCGGAGGGGGCGCCCGGCAGCCGCAAAGTGGCACGGATGCTGATCGACGCCCGGGTTCCGCGTCACCGCCGGAACCGGGTGCCGCTGCTCGTGGTGGACGGTGAGCCGGTCTGGGTTCCGGGTCACCGTCCGGCCGAGGGCTGCGGGTGGCGGCCGGAAAAGGGCGGAGCCTGCATCCGCCTGGAGTTGCGGAAAATGTGATTGCCGAAACAAGAAAACGAGGCGTCTGTTTTACAAAGACAGGCAACTCATCTATACTTTATTCAACGATTAAACAGGAGAGACCCGGTTTTCGTTTCGGGTCATCGGAGGCCGAATGGTGTCGTCAACGCATCTCAGGCAGCTCACGCTGTGGCTGGTGATAATCGTCATCGCTATCATGCTCTGGCAGGTGCTGAAAAGCACCCAGCAGACCGAGGAAGAAATCATCTTCAGCGACTTCATCGAACTGGTGAAAACGGGTGGCGTCAGCGAGGTGGTCATCACCGGTCAGAAAGTGGAAGGGACGTACACCACGCCCCGGGACAACGGGTTCGACCGCTTTCGCACCTACACGCCGGAATACGACGGCATGGTGGATATGCTGCGCGAAAATGATGTGCGCATCAAGGCCAAGGAAGAGAAGGAGAGCGCTTTTCTCATCCTGCTGGTCCAGTGGGGGCCGATGATCCTGCTCATCGGCATCTGGATCTTTTTCATGCGCCAGATGCAGAGTGGCGGCAACAAGGCCCTTTCCTTCGGCAAGAGCAAGGCCAAGCTGCTCTCCAGCCAGCAGAAGAAAGTGACCTTTGCCGACGTGGCCGGGGTGGACGAGGCCAAGGACGAGCTGCAGGAGATTATCGAGTTCCTGCGCGAACCGCAGAAATTCCAGAAACTCGGCGGCCGCATTCCCAAGGGCGTATTGCTCACCGGCGCCCCGGGTACGGGCAAGACCCTGATGGCCCGGGCCATCGCCGGCGAGGCCAACGTCCCCTTCTTCTCCATCAGCGGCAGCGACTTCGTGGAGATGTTCGTCGGCGTGGGCGCCTCGCGGGTCCGCGACCTCTTCGAGCAGGGCAAGAAGAACGCTCCGTGCCTGATCTTCATCGATGAAATCGACGCGGTGGGACGGCATCGAGGAGCCGGCCTCGGCGGCGGGCACGACGAACGGGAGCAGACGCTGAACCAGCTGCTCGTGGAGATGGACGGCTTCGAATCGAGCGAAGGCGTGATCCTCATCGCGGCCACCAACCGGCCCGACGTTCTTGATCCGGCCCTGCTCCGTCCAGGCCGTTTCGACCGCATGGTGGTGGTGGACCGGCCGGACGTCAAGGGTCGCGAAGGGATCCTCAAGGTGCACACGCGGAAGATCCCCCTGGCCGAGGATGTGGAGATGGATGTACTGGCCCGGGGTACGCCGGGATTCTCCGGCGCCGACCTGGAAAACCTGGTCAACGAGGCCGCCCTGCTCGCCGCCAGGATGAACCGCAACGCGGTGCAGATGGAGGATTTCGAGCGGGCCAAGGACAAGGTGCTCATGGGCACCGAGCGCAAGAGCCTGGTGATCAGCGAGGAGGAGAAAAAGAACACCGCGTACCACGAGGCCGGTCATACACTGGTGGCGGTGTTCCTCGAGGAATCCGACCCGATCCACAAGGTGACCATCATCCCCCGGGGCCGGGCCCTGGGGGCGACCCAGCAGCTGCCGATCGACGATCGGCACACCTACACCAAGCAATACCTGGAGAACCGCATCGCCATCCTCATGGGCGGGCGGGTGGCGGAGGAGATGTTCCTCGACCACCTGACCACCGGGGCCGGCAACGACCTGAGCCGGGCCACCGACCTGGCGCGGCAGATGGTCTGCGAGCTGGGGATGAGCAATCTGGGACCGTTGACCTTCGGCCGCCAGGACGAGGAGATTTTCCTCGGCCGTGATTTCGTGCAGTCGAAAAACTACAGCGAGTCCACGGCAAAACAGATCGACGAGGAGATCCACGAAATAATCTCCCGGAATTACAAGAAAGCCTGGGGTCTCCTCGAGCAGCACCGTGATGAGCTGATCCGGGTGGCCGAGGCGCTGTTGGTGAAAGAGGTCCTCGACGGGAGCGAGATCAGCGCTCTGGTGGAGGGCAAGACGCTGGAAGACCTGGTGTTCCGGAATGGCGGTGAGAGCCCGACCGACGCCGGTGCCGATGACGGCGACGGAGATGGCCCGGGGGAGGAGAATACCCTGGCCGGTCCGCGCGCCGAAGACGGTGATGGCGATGGCTCCGCCGGCGACACGGACGTGCACGGTGAGGAATCCGGTCCCCCGGAGGACCGCGGGGTGTAATCCCCGCCCACCGAGCCGGTTCCGGCGATTCGAAGCCGTACCCCCCACGCGAGTTCAGTTGCCCGGACCGCTCGGGCTGACCCGGATGGAGGAACCTGTCCGATGTACGGGGTTGCTGCCGGGAGACCGTGGATGACCGCACCGCAACAGTCTGGGACGGGCCGGCCGGCATTCCCCCTGGCCTGGGGACCCGGCGGGCTGGATACCGGCGGCCGGCCCCTGGTGATGGCCGTATTGAATGTGACGCCGGATTCGTTCTACGACGGCGGCCGCTGGGTCGATCCCGCAGCCGCGGTGGAGCGAGGCCTGCAGATGCTGGACGACGGCGCCGATATGGTAGATGTGGGCGGGGAGTCCACCCGGCCCGGTTCGCATCCGGTTGATTCATCGGAGGAGCTGGAGCGGGTGGTGCCGGTGATCGAAGCATTGCATCGCCGGGCGCCGGAAGCGCTGATCTCCGTGGACACGAACAAGGCGGAGGTGGCCGATGCGGCGCTGGATGCCGGTGCCGCGGTGATCAACGACATCAGCGGCTTGACCTTCGACCCGTCGATGGCTGCCCTCGCGGCGCGCCGCGATGCCGGGCTGGTGCTGATGCACATCCGCCGCCGACCGGCGGAGATGCAGCGCGATCCGGCGTACGCGGACGTGGTCGAGGACGTGGCCGCGTTTCTCACCGATGCCCTGTCCCGCGCTCTGGCCGCAGGCGTCGACGAGGAGCGGATCGCGCTGGACCCGGGGATCGGGTTCGGCAAGACGCTGGAGCACAACCTGGCGCTGATCAACCGGCTGGACCGCCTGCACCGGCTGGGACGACCCGTGCTGGCGGGACTCTCGCGCAAGAGCTTCATCGGCGCCCTGCTGGGCAACGAGCCCGGGGCACGGCTGGCCGGCAGCCTCGGGGCGGCGGTGGCCGCAGCGGTCCATGGCGCGCACCTGCTGCGCGTGCACGACGTGAAGGAGACGGTGGAAGCGCTCAAGGTGGCCGAAGCCATCGCCGCCGGCACCGCGCCGGATTCGGGGGAACGATGATCGATTTCTTCAGGCAGTTCCAGCTGTTCGGTACGTTCACCGTGGTGGATGCGGCTGAAATTCTGCTCGTGGCCGTGCTGATCTACCAGCTCTTCCTGCTTGTACGCGGGACGCGGGCGGTACAGATCGCCTTCGGCATCTTCTTCCTCTCCCTCGCCTTCTACCTCGCGCAGATCTTCAAGCTTCGCACCGTGCACTACATGCTCGACTACCTTTTCGCCAACATCGTGATCATCGTGGTGATCCTTTTTCAGAGCGAGATCCGCAAGGTGCTGGCCAATATGGGGCGCAATCCGTTGTTCCGACGGTTCTACACCGATTCCCTGGAAGAGACCTTTGCCGAAATCGTGCTTGCCGCCACCACCTTGTCGGCGAGCAAGACCGGGGCGTTGATCGTCATCGAGCGCCAGACCGGGATGCGGGACTACATCGAGAAGGGGATCAAGCTGGATGCCATGTTCTCCTACGAGCTGCTGGTTTCGATTTTCAATACAACGTCGCCGCTCCACGACGGGGCGGTCGTGGTGCAGGGCCGCCGTATTGCGGCGGCGCGCGTCTTTCTGCCCCTGACCCAGCGGCTGCTCTCCGATGAGCGCTTCGGGTCGCGCCATCGTGCGGCGCTGGGTATCACCGAAGTCACCGATGCGGTGGCGGTGGTGGTCTCCGAGGAGACCGGCGGGGTGTCGGTGGCCCGGGACGGGAAGATCACCGAGGAACTGGGCAAGGAAGAGCTGCGCCGGCTGCTGCTCAACCTGTTCAAGGGCATCAGCGGCACCGGCAAACGGTCGAAAGACGAGCGTTCCGGACGCCGGGTGAGCCCGAAAAAGAAGGAGGAGGCCCCGGCCGACGGAAACTAGCGCGCCGACGGGGAACGGGACATGCTCAAGATCAACCTCTTCCGCAATTCGGGACTCAAACTGATCTCGGTCCTGCTGGCCGGTCTGCTCTGGCTCTTCGTGGAGAACGAGAAGACCGGCTTGAAAAGCGTCGAGGTGGCGCTGGAATATGTCAATACGCCGGAAACCCTGGTGCTCATGCCCGAGGGTCGTGAAACGGTCACCGCTGTGGTTCGTGGGCCGGAGGCGCTGCTTCCGCGGCTGCGCGAGGGCAGTCTCACCGCCCGGGTCGACCTGCGCGGTGAGACCTATGGTGAGAGCCGCTGGCTGCTGACGCCCGATGACGTTAGCGTACCGTACTGGGCCGAAGTGGAGCGGGTGGAGCCGCAGCAGTTCAGCATCAACCTCGATAACCGGGCATCAAAGGCCATACCGGTGCTGCCCGACCTGAAGGGCAGCGTTGCCGACGGTTACGTGTTCAAGGATTACGTGGTCAATCCGGCAAAGGTGACTGTGGCCGGCCCCGAATCAATCGTTGAAGGGGTGCGGGAAATCTGGACCGACCCGCTGGTCATCGACGGAATGACCGAGTCGTTCCAGCAGACGGTGCAACTGCGGGTGAAGAAACCGGGAATCGTCATCGAGTCGATGGAGGAATACATCGTCCAGGTGGTGATCGTCCCCGAGATGGTAGAACGCTATTTCGAGAGCGTGCCCGTTGTCGCCGTGAGCGGGGAGCACGTGCTCGAACTCGACCAGGACAGCGTGGAGGTCTGGCTCGGCGGCCCGCGGCTGTTGCTGGACAGCATCGGCAAGCAGCGGCTTTCCGCGGTGCTCGATGCCAGCGGCCTGACACCGCGGCCCGAAGGCTACCAACTGGCCCCGACAATCAGGTTCACGCCCCCCCTGGCGGAACAGGACCAGCTCGAAGTCGCCTTCTACCCGCCCGAGGTGCGGGTGCGGCTCCTGGACAAGGCCAACGGAAACCGGCCCGGTGCCACCGGCTGAAGCAGGGGCGGCCCGAGATGGGGCTTCAGCTTTCCCGGCGGATGGCCGATTCAATACACTGGAGCGGACAGCCAGTCTGAAAGGATTGCAGCGTGAGAAAACTGTTCGGTACCGACGGTATCCGGGGCCTCGCCGGTGAGCACCCCCTCGATGAAGAGACGGTGACCCGTCTGGGCATGGCCCTGGGCCGCAAGTTTTCCGAGGTCGCCGAGGATCCCGGCCTGCTCATCGGCCGGGACACCCGGGAATCCGGCACATGGATCGAAGCCGCGCTCTCCCGTGGCTTCCGGGCCGCCGGCGGCAGGGTGTCCCTCGCCGGCGTGATCCCCACTCCGGCGGTGGCCGGTCTGGTGCGCACCCGCGGTTTTCAGGGGGGCGTGGTGATCTCCGCGTCGCACAACCCGTTCCAGGACAACGGCATCAAGGTTTTCTCCGCCAACGGCTTCAAACTTCCCGACGATGAAGAGGCCGATCTCGAGCGGTTGCTCGCCGATGGCGGTGCGCCCCCTGCGGGGATGAACGGCAGCAACGGGACCGGCGATGAAGCCGAGTATCGCCGGTTGTACCTCGAAGCCCTCCGCGGCTCGCTCATCGACGATCTCGGTTTTGACGGGATTCACGTGGTGGTGGACTGCGCCAATGGGGCCGCTTCCGGCCTGGCCGCCGAGCTCTATCGCTCGCTGGGCGCCCGGGTGACCTCGATGTCCGACGCTCCCAACGGGGTGAACATCAACCTTGATTGCGGGTCGCTGCACCCCGAGCACCTGGCGCGTCGGGTGGTGGAGCAAAAGGCCGACTTGGGGATCGCCTTTGACGGGGACGCCGACCGGGCGATTTTTGTCGATGGTGAGGGACGGCTGGTGGATGGCGATCATGTCCTTTTCCTCTGCGGCGTCCACCTGCGCAACCGCGGTATCCTCAAGGATTCGCACATCGTCACCACCGTTATGGCCAACATCGGCCTGCAGCTGGCCCTGGACCGTGAGCAGATCACCATGGAGCGGACCCAGGTGGGGGACAAGTATGTCCTTGAACGGATGGTGGAGTCCAACGCCATGCTCGGTGGCGAGCAGTCGGGGCACATTATCTTTCTCCACCGGGCCACCACCGGTGACGGCATGCTCACCGGGCTCAAGGTGATCGAGGTGATCGCCGCCACGGGCAAGAGTCTGGCCGAACTGGCCGGACCGGTGGTCAAGTATCCCCAGGTGCTGCGCAACCTCAAGGTGAATGCCAAACCGGCCATCGAGGGTCTGCCCGAGGTGACCCGGGCGATCGCCAGAGTGGAGACCGAGCTCCAGGGTAAAGGCCGGGTGGTGGTGCGCTACTCCGGAACCGAGAACCTGGCCCGGGTGATGGTGGAGGGCCCGGAACAGGGCCTCATCGAGCGTCAGGCCGAAGACATCGCCGAGGCCCTTCGCAGCAGCATCAGCTGACCGGTCCGCCGGCGTCCTCCCGGCGCCGGGCGCAATCTTCCCGAATAAAGTCCGATCTTTTTTCGTATCCCGTTGCGTAAGAACCATGGGGCACATCCGCAGGGCCGGGGTGCTGTCCCTGTGCTACAATGCGGTTTATTCATGCCAGTACCGGAATCGTTCGTCGGGGATCCCCCGGGGGGTCGTCAACCCTTCATACATCCGAAAGGAGTGCAGACATGCAATGGGACAACACGCCGGGAGGCGCCGGGCCGGGCAGGGAATTCACCCCTGACGATCTGCTGCAGCAATTGCGCAAATTCAAGCTCGCGCCGGGTCGGATCGGCCCGGTCATCTTCGGGGTGCTGGGCATCTTCCTCGTCCTCTGGCTGGCCACCGGGATCTATATCGTCGGGGCTGACGAGGAGGGCGTGGTGCGGCGTTTCGGCAAGGTGGTGCGGATTACCGGCCCCGGTCCCCACTACCACCTGCCCACCCCCATGGAGAGCGTGATCAAGCCGAAAGTGACCAAGGTCTTCCGTCTCGAGATCGGTTTCCGCACGATCAGCCAGGGGCCGCCGGCAAAATACGAGTCGGTGGCCAAAGAGGCGCTGATGCTCACCGGCGACGAGAACATCATCAGCATCTGGTTCGCGGTGCAGTTCAAGATCCGCGACTCGATGAAATACCTGTTCAACGTGCGTGACGTGGAGAACACGCTCCGCGCGGCGGCCGAGGCGGCGATGCGCGAGATCATCGGCAGCAATGATATCGACACCGCCCTGACCACCGGCAAGGCCATGGTGGAGAACCAGTCGCAGATCCTGCTGCAGGAAATTATGGACAGCTACGAGTCGGGGGTGGCCATCGAGCAGGTGAAGCTGCAGACCGTCGAGGCGCCGGCACAGGTGATCCCGGCGTTCAAGGACGTGGCCAGCGCCCGGGAGGACCGGGTGAAACTGATCAACCAGGCCGAGGGGTACAGCAACGACATTCTGCCCAAGGCCCAGGGCCAGGCCGCTCAGATCGTGGCCGAGGCCGAAGCCTACTCTGCGGCCCGGGTCAGTCGGGCCAGGGGTGACGCGGAGCGGTTCAACCAGGTGGTGGCCGAGTATCTCAAGGCCCGGGACGTGACTCGCGACCGGCTCTATATCGAGGCGATGGAGGATGTGGTGGGCCGGGCCGACCGAATCATCCTCGACTCCAAGGCCGCCGGCGGCACGCTGCCCTTCCTCCCGCTGGGACGCGGGGGATCCTCGACCATTCCCGCCGGCACCATGGAGGGCGGACAATGAACAAGAGTCTGATCGTCATTCTGATCCTCGTCGCCGCCCTGCTTGTCGTGGTCGGCGGAACCCTCTTCACCGTGGACCAGACCCAGAGCGCGGTGGTGCTGCAGTTGGGCAAGCCGGTGAAGATCCACGACACCCCGGGCCTGAAGATAAAGATCCCCTTCGTCCAGGACGTGACCTTCTTCGACAACCGGCTGCTCGACTACGACGCCGACCCGAAGGAGATCGTGACCAAGGACAAGAAGACCCTGGTGGTGGACAACTTCGCCAAGTGGCGCATCGTCGACCCGTTGAAGTTCTACCAGGCCATGCGCAGCGAGCGGCAGGCCCAGAGCCGTCTGGACGACATCATCTTCGCCGAGGTGCGGGTCTCCCTGGGGACACACACCCTGGAGGAAATTGTCAACGAGCTGCGATCGGAGTTGATGGCCAGCATCACCAAGCGCTGCAATGAGGCGGCGATTCGCGATTACGGGATCGAGATCCGCGACGTGCGGATCAAGCGCGCCGACCTGCCGTCGGAGAACGAGCGGGCGGTCTACGCCCGAATGAATGCCGAGCGCGAGCGGGAGGCCAAACGCTACCGCTCCGAGGGTGAGGAGGAAGCGCAGAAGATCCGCGCCGGCGCGGAGAAGCAGCGGACGATCATCCTTGCCGAGGCCTACCGCAAGTCCGAGGAGCTGCGGGGCAACGGCGATGCCGAGGCGGCCGCCATCTACGCTGCGGCCTACGGCCGGGACGAGGAGTTCTACCGCTTCACCCGCAGCCTGGAGGCCTACCGCCGGTCGATCAAGGCCGGGACCACACTGGTGCTGACGCCGGATTCGGAGTTCCTGAAGTATCTGAAGCGGAGCCGCTAGCCCCCTTTTCGCACAGGACTTCGCTCGGACGCCGGGGACAATCGACTGACGAACCAGAGGCCGGCCCACTGCGGCCGGCCTCTTCATCTACCGAGCGAGCGGTTGGCGTGGTCGTAGCCTGCGGGGGTTCCGGTGTCGTGAACTTCGCCGTCGAAGAGCACGCCCACCAGGCCCTGGCGGCGGATGATCTCCTGCAGCACCGGCACATCATCCAGTTCGCCGCCATTCTGGTCCCGGCGCTGCCGGGCGAGGTAGTAGAAGAAGTGCTCACCGAGCACGTGGCGCGGCGCGGTGCGGTAGGGCCAATGGGCCGTCTCCAGGGGATAGCACCCTTGACCCTTGTCCTGCAGCGCTTCGATGCGGTAGCAGCGGCCGGGGCGGTCCTCGCCCCCGGGATCCAGCGGTCGGCAGCGTACCCCACCGCAATTGCCGATACGCAGCGCCTGCTCCGCTGTGACACGGCCGAGGGCGATGCTGTCCAGGCCCTCGGTGGACCAGGCCTCGATCAATCGTGAGATCACCGGTGTGCGATCGGTGAAGACATTGTCCGGCAGCAGCAGGGCGAAGGGGGCACCGTCGACGAAATCCCGGGTCTGCCAGACGGCATCGCCCAGCCCTCGCGGGATCGTCTGTTCGATGAAGACGAAGCGGGCCTCCTCGCGCATCAGGGCCAGCTCGGCGAGGATCTCCGCCGGGCGTCCTCCCGGCACACCAGTCTCTTCCACCGGCCGGTGGAGGAAATACTCGGCAATGGCCCGCTTGCCCGGGGCGGTGACGATGCAGATCCGGCGGATGCCGGCGCCGAACGCCTCGGACACCGCGTAATGGATCATCGGCACCCCGGCCACCGGCAGCATCTCCTTGGGCACGGCCAGGGTAGCCGGCAGCATGCGGGTGCCCAGACCACCTGCAGGGATCACCGCTTTCGCTATCGGGGGTGTCACCGGTGCTGACCTCCATGAATCAAGGGCTGGTTTCACGGGTTTCGGTGAGCATAGAATAGCCACCTGCGGAGGTCAAATGCGGATCACCCTCGACGAGCTGGAAAGGCGCATCGAAGCGGCCCGGGAACGGATCAGCCCGTGCCGTCTCTGCCCCCGGGAGTGCGGCACACGGCGTACCAGGGGAGAAACGGGGCACTGTGGCGTCACCGCCGATCTGCGGGTCTCCAGCGTCGGTGCCCACTTCGGCGAGGAACCCGAGCTGGTGGGCCGCGGGGGCTCGGGCACCATTTTCCTCGCCGGCTGCAATCTTCTCTGCCGCTTCTGTCAGAATTACGACATCAGCCACCACCGGAGGGGTGAACACGCTTCAGTCCCTCAACTGGCCGCGGCCATGCTGGCCCTCCAGGCCCGGGGGTGCCACAACATCAACGTCGTCACGCCCACCCACTACGCCGCGCCGCTGCTCGAGGTGATGAAGCAGGCGGTGGAGGGCGGCCTGGCCATCCCGCTGGTCTACAACTGCGGGGGCTACGAGTCGCTGGAAACCCTGCGGCTGCTTGACGGCGTGGTGGACATCTACATGCCGGACATCAAGTTCTCCGCCGCCGGGCCGGGCCGTGACTATTGCGGCGTGCCGGACTACCCCGAACGCGCCCGGGCGGCGCTGCTGGAGATGCACCGCCAGGTGGGCGTGCTGGCCACCGACACTTCCGGGGTGGCGGTGCGCGGCCTGCTTGTTCGTCACCTGGTGCTCCCCGGCGGTCTGGCGGGCAGCGAGCGGGTCTTCGCCTTCATCGCCGACGAACTCTCGCCCGACAGCTATGTCAACGTCATGGCCCAGTACCACCCCTGCTTCGACGCCGCCGGCGACCCGCGTCTCGGCCGCTCGATCACCGCGGACGAGTTCCAGGCCGCCCTGGCCGCGGCACGCCACGCCGGCCTGCACCGCGGGTTCTGAGCAATGCACGGAAACCGTCCAGAACAGAAGAACGGACCAGGCGCCTCAGGGCCCGTTCACCGTATCGCCGCCGACTGCATGCTGGGAAAGCTGGCCCGCTGGCTGCGGGTGCTGGGATTCGACACCGCGTACTTCCATCACATCGAGGATCGGGAACTGCTGGCACGGGCCGCGGCCGAGGACCGGGTGGTGCTGACCAGGGACCGGGCCATGGCCCATGGGGCAGGGGGGGGGACCGTCCTCCTCGTGCGCAGCGACGAGCTGGAGGAACAGTTGCAACAGGTGGTGGGAGAACTCGCGCTGCGCATCGAGCGGGACAGGCTGTTCAGCCGCTGTATCGAGTGCGGGGGCCCCATCGAACGACTCCCCGCCGGGGAGGCGGCGGATCGGGTGCCCGACTATGTCCGGGAGACCCAGACCTCCTTCTCCACCTGTCCCAACTGCAACAAGATCTACTGGAATTCGACCCATGTCAGCGCCATGCTGGAACGCTTGGAAAAAATGGGCATTCTCCCCGAATAGCCCTCGATGATCTGTTCCGGCGAGGCCCGCCCCACTGTCCACAATAGAGGATGATCCGGACATGCCGTATCATTCCCCCAACAACCATCTTCCTGCGTCCTGCAGTGTAAGCATCATTAAATCAACCGTGTAGAGGTTTTGGTTCGTGTGGTTTCCGCCGGTTGGCACGGGAGTTGCTCATTCAGAGTGGTGTGTGCCGTCCAAGCGGGACACCCCAAACTGAAATCAAGCCCCTGAAACGGGGCTTCACCAGCGGGCGGCCGGATGAGCAGTAGAAGGCCACCGCACAGCCTGGGAGGACAGACAATGAGATCAGCAATCATCAAGCGATGGTCGGTGAGACTGCTGCTGGTCACCGGGGCCCTGCTGGCCCTGGGCATGGCAGCCCCCGAGGCGAGCGCCGGCTTCAACCTCTCCATCGGAACCGGCGGTTTCTACTTTTCCGTCGGGCACCACGATTACTACCCCTACTACCACCAGCCGGCGAGATACGGCCGTTACGCCACCACCTCGTTCAGCTTCCACAGTACGCTCAGCGATTACGGCTACTGGCAGTACTCGCCGGAGATGGGCGTAGAGGTCTGGATCCCCTACGTGGAGTACGGCTGGCGTCCCTATACCTATGGTCACTGGACCTACTCGCCCTACGGCTGGACCTGGGTGGCTTACGAACCCTGGGGCTGGATCCCGCACCACTACGGGAACTGGACCTATGTCGACCATTACGGCTGGGCCTGGGTGCCCGGGTACACCTGGCGGCCCCACTGCGTGCACTTTGCCGTATTCGACGGCTACATCGGCTGGGCGCCGGTGGCCCCGCCCTGGTATCGCTACAGTTACAACCGCGACTACTACTACCGCGGCGGCCGCGGGCACCACTCCGGCTGGCACCACGGGCACCGGAGCCACGGCTACAGCGGTATCGATTACAACGCCTACGTCTTTGTCGACAATCGGCACTTCTACGGCACCGGCATTCACCAGCATGCCCTGCTCCCCGGTCGGGGCGCGGAGATGTTCCGGGCGGGCAAGGTCATGCCCCTGGGCGACAGTCTCGAACTCGAGTATGTTCAGCGGGCCACCGGGCGATCGATCGCCCCGGTCTCGCTCGACCGTCAGGTCTACAGGGTCAACGGCAGCGAGGTGGTGCACTACCAGCCCCGCGGCCAGGAACAACTGGTGCGCCAATCGGCCCTGACCACGGTGAACCGGGCGCTGGCCCCCGGCTTCGAGAAGAACGGGATCTCTTTCAAGGGCACGAAGGCGAGCAGTGCGGGGAAGGTGAACAGCTTCTTCAAGCAGGAGGGCATGGCGCCGAAGACCACGACTTTCAAGCGGTCATCGGTTTCCAGTGGCCTGGCCGGGGATGCCTATTACCGGAAACAGAAGCAGACGCTGGACACCCTGGCCCGGACCAGGGCGGCGGGCAGCAGTGCCGCGAGCAAGGGTCGTTCCACGACCGTGGGGCGGTCATCGTCCACGGCTTCGTCACCGACCGTTTCGCCGGGCCGGAAAACGGCCCCGGCCGTGAGCAGCGACCGGAGCAACGGGTACAAGCCGCGCACCGGGGCTCCTGCTGCCGGGAAGCCCACCCCGGGGAAAAGCGGCATGGTGAGCCGCGGCGCTTCGGGCCGGGAGCGTGGCCGGGCGATGAGCGGCGAGGCCACCTCGAGCGGCCGGACCCGCAAGGCGAGCCCCGTTAGCACCGCCGGCAGCAGCGGGATGGCCAACAGCCGCTCAGCATCCCGGAAGCAGGCCGGATCGGTGAGCCGTTCACCGTCCCGGTCCGGCAAGAGCCGCGGAGCGACTTCGACACCCGGCCGCACCCGGACCGTGAGCAGGCCGAAGACCGGCAGCTCGGGTTCGATGAGCCGCATCAAGCCGCCGGCCCGCACGCGGACCGCGTCACGGCCCGCCTCGGGCAAGCCGGCGCAGCCTTCGGCCGGCTCGTCTGCGAAGCGGGCCCCATCCCGCGGCAAACCCGCCGGCGCCTCCGCCGGCAAGCGTTCCGGTGCTTCATCGAAGGGCTCTTCGGGCAGCAAGGCCAAGTCCGGCAAGAGCCGCTGATTCAGACGCCATCCAGCGGGGGGGCTTCCCCCCCCCGCACCTTCTTCTCTTTCCCTGACCTGAGCACGGAACTTTCGTTCGCCCGGCTGCGTTGAATGAGCAGCACCACGTCCGAATCCGCTCGAGAGGCGACCGCCCCCGGGGGCACAACAGGGAGGAGCGTTCCCCATGGATACTCGCAGGACCCGAACCTTCATCTCGCCGGCGTCACGCTGCGTGCTGGCCCTTCTCTTCGCACTCCTGCCCGGCGCCGCCTTCGGGGCCGTAGGGGACATCAACGACGGTCGTCAGGCCGAGGTTCCCCTCGAGGGCTGGACGGAAGGGCGACGCCTGGAGGTGTGCAACCTGGCCGGGCGGATGACGATCACCGGGGGCGACACGCCGTCGCTGACCGTGATCTTCCATGCCGAAAAGAGCGCCGGCCTCTCGGAAGATGAGATCCTCCGCATGGTGGGGGTGAAGGTGGACACCGACGGTGACGAGTTCAAGGTCACCACCGACCTGCCCCTGGAACGTTTCACCCGCTATTGCTACCTGGTGGACGATCAGGGCTCCGTTGGCGGCATGGCCGGCACGCTCGGGTCGTGGTTTGGCGGCAGCCGCTCCAGCAGCACATTTGACGGGAGGAAAGTGCGGGTGAGCACGAAGCGGGAATCGGGAGCCCTGGCGGTGTGGGCCGACTATCACCTGGTTGTGCCTGCGGGCCGCGAGGTGAAGATGGACAACCTGCTCGGGCCGCTGAGCGTCCACAATGTCGGTGGCGAATTCACTCTTGACACCGGCGGTGGCGACGTGACCGTTGAGGCCGCCTACGGGGAACTGGCGGCGGATACCGGCAGCGGCGACGTGGAGGTGACCCGTTTCGAAGGACGTCGGCTGGGCCTGGACACCGGATCAGGGGATATCCGGATCTCCAGGGTCCGCGTGGAGAAGCTGGTGGCCGATACCGGCAGCGGCAATGTCTCGCTCAACGGTTTTGCCGGCGGCGAGTTTCTCGTGGACACGGGCAGCGGTGACGTGACGGTGGTCTGGGGGGAGGGCGTGTTCAGCCGTCTCCGCGTGGACACGGGCAGCGGCGATGTGGACGTGACCATACCCCCGGAGGTCCCGTTTTCGCTGCGCGCCGACACCGGCAGCGGGGATGTCAGCGGTTCGCCGGCCGGTGCCAGGCGGATCATGGACGACGACGAGCTGATCGGTTTCGAGCGCAGCAGTGCCCCGATGATCACGGGGCCCTCGATCGTGGTCGACACCGGCAGCGGGGACGTGCAGGTAACCAGCCGCTGATCGTTGCACCGCCTGCAGGCGTTCGGACGAACAATGGCTGGCTCGAGCATCGCGCGGATCAGCCTTTGTTCGTGCGGGCCGCATTGTGGCAACGAATTGAAATTGATGGACCCCGGTGATTTTGCTATCCTGACCATACGGATGATCAATCCACCAGCAACGGTTTGAAGCCACCGCAGGGCGGCGAGCGGGAGTGCCGCGAAACGGGGACCCATGTCTGAGACGTTCGGACGCTTCAGGATTCTCGAACGCTTGGGCGCCGATTTCATCGGGTCACGGTACCAGGCCTTCGATCCCCAGATCGGCCGACAGGTGGTGCTGCGAACGCTCGACCCGGCCTGCGAGGATGCCGGGGGCCTGGTGCGGGAGCATTTCCTGCAGGAGGCGCGGACGGCGGCCTGCCTTGCGCATCCCAATATCATCAGGGTCTTCGGCATCCACACCGATGAGCCACAGCCCTTCGTGGTGCTGGAGTACCTGGAAGGCCCGACCCTGAAGCGGCTGCTTGCCGACAGTGGGCCGATACCGCCCGAGCGAGTGGCGAAACTGCTGGCGCCGGTGGCCGATGCCCTCGGCTATGCCCACGGTGAGGGGGTGATCCATCGGGACGTGCGACCCGGGGCGGTGGTCGTGCTGCCCGGCGACCAGCCGGTACTCACCGGTTTTGTCATGGCCAAGATGGCCGACGTGGTCTCCGCCGTGACCCGACGGGGGCTGACGGCGGGAACTCCGGGGTATGCCGCCCCCGAACTGGTTACCGGGATGCCTGCTGATTTCCGGAGCGATATCTACAGCCTCGGGATCGTGATCTACGAAGCGCTCACCGGACAGCAGCCGATCCGGGGGCGCAACGTGGCTGAAACGCTCCACCGCATTGCCCACGGTGAGATCGGCCCACCATCCTCCCTGGTTGAAGACCTCGGCGGCAGGCACGACAGGGTGGTGCTCCGGGCCGTGGCCAGGTCTCCGGAAGAACGCACGCAGACCATGGGGCGGTTGCGCGAAGAGCTGCGGGCCTGGCAAGTGCCGGAAAACGCCTGACGTCGGCGGTAGACCGCCCGCGGGGCCGCGCCGTGGCGAGATGCCGAGGAGGGTATGACCCGGGCACGGAACGGGCTGGCTTACGGATCGTCCCGCTCGATTTCGCCGGTCATCGGCACGAAACGGACCGCACAGATGCTGCGGCTGACCAGCCCCTCTTCGGTCCGGGACACCAAGGTCAGTTCCTGGACCATGCCCGAAGTCCCGAGGGGCATGATCAGACGGCCGCCCGGCTTCAGTTGATCGAGGAGCGGCGGGGGAATGCGTCCGGCCCGGGCGGTGACCATCACGGCGTCGAAGGGTGCGGCCTCCGGCCAGCCGCGGTAGCCGTCCCCGCAGCGGGTATGCACGTTCTCCAGGCCCAGTTCCTTGAAGATCGTGATGGCGCGATCGGCAAGTTCATGGATGATCTCGATGGTGTAGACGGTCTCCACCAGCCCGGCCAGCACGGCTGCCTGGTAGCCGGAACCTGTGCCGATCTCCAGCACCCGGTCCCCGGGGGAGAGGTTCAGGTTCTGGGTCATCAGAGCCACCATATAGGGCTGGGAAATGGTTTGGCCGCAGCCGATGGGCAGCGGCGTGTCAGCGTAGGCCCGGGGGGTGTACCCGGGGAGGAACCGGTGCCGTGGGACCTGGCCCATCACGGCCAGCACCCGGAGGTCGTTTATGTCCCGCGAGCGGAGTTGCCGATTCACCATCAGCCGTCGGGCCTCGGCGGCCCGCTCTTCGCCCCATCCCGCTTCGCTGGAGGCAGCGGGGAGGAGATTGCCATCCCCTGCACGGGGCGCATCGGGACAGGCGGTATTGAGCAGGAGCGCGGCCAGGGCGAGGGGCAGGACGGCGCCGGCGCCCGGCGCCCGGTTGACGAAGCGCTTCATTGGTTTGTTCATGTTCATGGGGCTCCGCAACGAGGCCCGTGGTGAACGGAGAACGGATTGTTCCCTGGGCCCCATGGGTTAGAATATAAGAACCGTGATCGAACAGTGTCAACGTACTGATCAGTCGAGGAATGACCATGAAGATGAACAGACCGCTGGACCGTGATTCGGTCATCGCCGCCCTGGCCGATGGCGCAAGCCTCGCCGGGGCGAACCTGGCGGGGATCGACCTGTCCGGCGCCGATCTCACCGGGGGCGATTTCCGCAAGGCGCGGCTGACCGGTGCTCGCCTTGACGGCGCGACGCTGGCCGGGGCCGATTTCACCGAGGCCGACCTGGAAGGAGCCGACCTGACCTCGGCGGTTTGCCGCGGTGTGCGCATGCCGCTGGCCGTGCTCGGGCTGGCCGATCTTTCCGGTGCCGATTTCTCGGAAGCCGACCTTCGCCGGGCCAACCTGGTGGGCACGGTGGGTCGGGAGACCGATTTCACCGGCGCCCGTTTTTACTATTCCCGACCGGGCAACGCTGATTTCAGCCGGGCCAATTTCAGCGGGGCCGATTTGACCAGGGCAGTGCTCCGTCGCGCCGTGCTGCGCGGGGCGCGAATGAGCGGGGCCGAGCTGGCCACGGCCGTTCTCGAGAATGCCGACCTGCGGGATACCGAGCTGGAAGGGAAGGTTTGACGATGAACGTCGAGCAATTTGTCATCGAGGGATACGAATCGAACTGTTTCGTGGTCAGCTGTCCGGAGAGCGGAGAGACCCTGGTGGTCGATCCGGGAAAGGACCAGCAGGACGTGCTCGATTGCCTCACCCGGGACGGTCGTATCGTCCGCTGCATCTTCATCACCCACGCGCACTATGACCATGTCGGTGGCGTGGAAACGCTGCTCAGCCAGCATGGCGGAGAGGTGTTGTCCGGGGACGGATCGGTGGGGGGGGCGAGCGGCCGGCGCGTTACGGATGGTGAGGTGATCGAGCTCGGGTCGCTCCGCGGCGCCTGCCTTCATCTTCCGGGTCACACGGCCGATTCATACTGCCTGGCCATGGGTGGTGCCGTGTTCACCGGTGATGCGTTGTTTGCCGGGTCCATTGGCGGAACGCCGGGGGAGGGGGAGAAGAACCGGCTCATGCAGGGGCTGCAGGACAAGGTCTTCTCCCTGGGTGACGATGTTGTGATCTACCCGGGCCACGGCCCGAAGAGCAGCGTGAGAATCGAGTCGCGGGCCAATCCCTTCTTCGCCCCCGGTTTGAGGGCGAGGGCCTGATCATGGTTCCAGGGAGGAGCGCCGCGCTCCGGACCTTGTGATGGGTGATGAAATAAGGGGTAGCGATCGATCGGGTTGTGCATGAGCAACTCCGAATGCCCTTCGGCGTGAGCTTCGGGGCAGTGGATCGTTCGAACCGAAGCGCGGCGCTCCTCCCTGGAAACGGTGCTCTTCACCTATGGAGCAAACCGTGTGCCAGCGATCGTCCTTTTTCCGCCGTACGCTGCAAGCCCCTTGTCTGTATATGGTTCTGTGAAGAGAACGAAATGCCGCCAGGAGTGGGAGCCGCCGTCGGGGACGTGACCCTGTTTCGTCTCCGTAACCGACTTGGGATTTGTTGACGGGGGCGCGTACAAAAAGAAAAGGCCGGGACGTTGTCCAGGCCTTGAGGCAGAGTGAAAAGGGTTATATTTATCAAGCGGCCCTTATGGTTGCAAAAAGAACTGCCGCGCTCCGGCCACCATGAGTTGGGTGATGAAAAAGGGGTAGCGATCGATTGTGTTGTGCATGTCCAACCCTCGAACTATCCCCATGGCCGCATTTATGGGGAGTCGGGATCGTCGGCAACCGAAGCGCGGCTAACCTATTCAGTTTTTTTAACCCGGGATGTCCGCCACCCCGGACGCTCTCTACATAGAGCAATCGTTGTGCCAAGTTTGGGATCTGATCCTGGTGATTGATGTAACATCAATGTTATCAATGTTTGAGTTGATGTTCAGTGGTGCTGCGACGGTTGGCTTTCCAAGGTGGCCGCAGGATCTTCCTTCCTGAAATGTTGCACTATTGTAACTATGCCCCGCATCGTGCCGGTTGATTGACGGCAGTGGTTATTCTCTCCTGATCACCGTGTAACCAGTCTCCGGCCCCCACACTATCGAACTGAACCATCCAGCGCTGGCATATGCTTGTTGCCTGATGGACCTTCACCTGTATTGTAAATCATTTATAATGAATGTTTTGAAATATATTTAATAATATACTGAATGGGATATAATATGATTTGACAACGTTTAATAAATATGATAAACAATATGATACCTTGTTAAGAAGTGGTCCAACCCTTCCAACCAGAAAGAAAAAATGAAACTAAGACTCGCCGCACTGGCTACTGGAACCGCGCGCAGGGAACCGCTTGCCAATTCGTTTCGGGCTCAGGGAAGCCGCCTGGTGTCCAGGCTTTGGGAGCTGGCCCGCCGGGATCCCTCGATCAACGTCGAGCGATGGGACCAGCGTGAGAAGCGCCTGTTCGACAGGTGCTTCAAGCGCTTCGGCAAGAACTTCACGCTCGACCTCGTGCAGAAGGCACGTATGGAAGGTATTTCACGGTCGGAGTGCGCCGAAAGCATCGCCAGCCAGTTCAAGGTCTATTTCGAGGAACTGGGGGAGAGTGTCTGGGTCCAGATTACCAGTGGTGACGACCGCCGCGGCACCGGGTTCCTTCATGCCACCCCGAGGAACCTTGGCACCGGGCTGAGATGGGGCGATGAGATCGAATATGCCGGCGGCAGCGAGACGCGCCGGCCCCGATTCATACGCAGCACCGGGAACAGGGTCAAGGAATGCGACTGCTCCTTCTGCCATCCTTCATGGCACTGAGATGATGGCACACAAGAAAGCCGGAAGACCTGGTCGGCCTGTGACACCGGATGAGTTTCGGGTCAGGGTCACGTCCGTATCCCTGTACGGCCCTGATTCGCGACGCCTGGAAGACTTTCTTCGACGGGTCAACACGATCAATATCAAGCGCGGTCTGCCCAAGGCCTCGCGGAGCGATGTGATCCGCCGTGCAATCCGTCTGCTGCGGGACGAGGACGCAGAACGTTACGCCCTTCTCATCGCCGGCTATCCCGATAGCGAATCTGGCGCCTGAACCTTCCGTTTGACAAGGTCCTGTCTTAATTTTTAGACGCCGCCCTCCGGTTCGGTGCCGGATACGGTCCGCGTGACCCGCTCATTTTCACGGTACGGTCAGGGATACATCCGCACAGCCGCCCCGAGAATCCCACGGATAAATCTCATTAATTCAGTATGTTGTCATTTTCTCCGTGGGGATCTGCCCGGGCGGCCCCGGGCAGGGAATCCCATGGTTGACCACATTCGGCGATGGTTGGCACGTGAATTGAAGATTATTAGTCCGATGACGATGGGACACTGAAGATCGAACGAGGTAAGTCGTTGAAAGTAAAGAGGAAAAAATCAAGGTTCACGGCAGGGAAACCCGGCGTCCTGTCCCCGGTCGAGGACAGCGGTGCGCTGAGGAGTACAGCGGCGGGAGAGCCCGGATTTTTCGAAAGTGTCCGATCAGGCTGGAAATTGAATTGGTGGACGGTATGGGGATCGAACCCACGACCTCAGCGTTGCGAACGCTGCGCTCTCCCAACTGAGCTAACCGCCCACTGGTTGCGACAAAATGGATCGCCGACCGAGCGACGAATCGCTTTTCCGGGAAGTCCGCTGATCGGGCGGCCCGGCATACGGCGGAGACGGATATTATCCGATCTCCCAGGTGCTGTCAACGGCGCCGCGGGTTGCGGATCGACGTGCGCGGGGGGGTATGGAGCGCACGCCGCCGGGACCTTCAACATGGGCCGAGCGATCCGGGCCGCATAAGAATAATGAGGTGATTGCCATGGCCGCGAAAAGAAAGAAGCAGTCGGTGAAAAACCACAGCGCCGGATCGTCCAGTTCCCCCTCACGTCTGGCCATCACCGGGACGGACGGCAGCGTCCTTGCCGATCCCGGTATCGAACTGGAGGTCGTGGAGCAGGACGATCAGTGCCACGAGGTCGGGGCGAAAGGGCAGAGTCGCCAGGGCGGCAGCCGTCCAAAGGGGCGGCAGAAGGCTGCCCCACGCCGTCGAGGCGCCGTTCCGCTGCAGAGCGGATCAGCACTGGAGAGCTACCTTGCAGAAGTCAGCCGCGTGGACCTGCTGACCCGTGATGAGGAAGTCTGCCTGGCGCGGAGGATTCTCGCCGGTCGGCTCGAACCGGCAGTACAGTTGTCGAAGATCCCCTACACCGTGTCCGCGTTCCTCTCCGAGCGGGACCGGCTGGTGGCCTCGGGCAGCTTGAAGAAGGACTTCCATGCCCTGGTTTCTCCCTCGGGGTTTCGTACCGGGCGGAATACAGCGGCGAAAAAGAGCTACGATCAACTGTTTGCCTCCTTCCTCGAGCGCGCGAGGGAAGTGGAGAAGCTGCACCAGTCGGCACAGCGGGCCCGCAACCGGCGTACTCCTGCGGGGCAGCGACGCGCCGAAATCCTGCAGAAGAAGATCGTTGGCGCTTTCGAGAAACTGGAACTTGACCCGTCGTTTTTCGAACGGGTGCGTGATGAACTCCAGGTCATGGCCGATGATGATGCGTCCTCGCGAGCCGGTGCCCGGAAACTGGAAAAGCAGGTGGGCATTCCCCGTCGTGAGCTGCAGAAGATCCTGCTCACGCTCAAGACGGTGGATCTCGAAGCAGACGATGCGCGTCGGCGGATGATGGAAGCCAATCTCCGGCTGGTGATCAGCGTGGCGCGAAAGATTGCCGGACACGGGCCGCACCTGATGGATCTTATCCAGGAGGGCAATATCGGGTTGATGCGTGCGGTGAACAAGTTTGACTATCGGCTCGGTTTCCGATTTTCGACCTATGCCACCTGGTGGATTCGTCAGGCGGTGAACAGGTCGTTGGTGGACTGTCAGCGGACGATAAAGCTGCCGATTCACCTGCACGAATCGATGAACAAGGTCATCCGGGCCCGGCGGCAGTTCAAGCAGGAACTGGGGCGGGAGCCGGAGCCGGAAGAACTGGCCGAAGTGGTTCAGCTCACCACGGCAAAAGTCAGGCTGATCCTGGAGAATACCCGTGCCACCATTTCGATGGACAGCACCATCGGGGAGGAGGACAAGACGCTCAAGGAATTCATTCCGGACGAACGGGATCACCAGGACCCCGAGTCCGCGATTTTCACTTCGCAGCTCCGGCGGGAGGCCCGGGCCGTGCTCGACACCCTCAGTCTCGACGAGCAGACGATCCTCAAGATGCGGTTCGGGATGAACGGCGACGGCAGGGAACACACCCTGGACCAGGTGGGCCGTCAGTTCAAGATCACCAGGGAGCGGACCCGACAGATCGAGGCGAGGGCCCTGCGCAAGCTGCGCCACCGCTCGCGAAGTTCGGAGTTCGCCAGGTTTCTTGCCGGCTAGTGTGGTGTCCCGGAAATTCCTTCACACGAATCGCCCTCCGCATCACGGCCTGCTGCGTTGCTCATTGCTTGCATCCCTCAAGGTATGCGCGCTCTTCGCGCCTTGCATGCCGCGCGCGGAGATCGATTCCTTTGTGAACTTATTTCCGGGACACCACACTAGGCCAGGGAGAGCATGCGATCCAGTGCGGTCAGTGCATCGCGGCTCACCTCCTCCGGGACGGTGACCGGTGGGAGTTCCTCCGGGCGCTCCAGTGACCAGCAGAGGTTTTGCGGGTTGATGCGGTACATGTTGGGGCAGAGCGACCGTGTCAGAGGAATCACCTTCTTCACACCATCGTAATTATCCGCCAGGCGCTCGACCAGGTTGACTTCCGTGCCCACGGCGATCGTGCTGCCGGGATCGGCCCGGTTGACATAGTCGATGATGAAACTGGTGGATCCGCTCGCGTCGGCAGCCTCCACGATCTCCAGGGGGCATTCGGGGTGGACCACGACCCTGATGCCGGGGTTCTCCCTGCGGACGTCCTCGATCTGTTTCCGGGTGAACCAGGTATGCACGTGACAGTGGCCGTCCCAGAGGATCACCCGGGCCTGCTGCACGGCTTCGGCGCTGTTGCCCCCCAGCGGCACTCCTTTCTTCCAGAGCAGTATCTGCTCCTCGGGAATGCCATGGGCCACCGCGGTATTTCGTCCGAGGTGCTGGTCGGGAAAGAAGAAGACACGCTGTGCCTGCGCCATGGCCCAGTCGAATGCCTTGCCGGCGTTGGACGACGTGCAGATCGTGCCCCGATTCCGGCCGCAGAACGCTTTCAGTTCGGCGTTGCTGTTGATGTAGGTCACCGGTGTGACCTGTCCCGCCATTTCGCCGAGTACGCCGGCCAACTCCTTCCACGCCTCGCGCACATCCTCCGGCTCGGCCATGTCGGCCAGCGGGCACCCGGCGCGCGCGTCGGGGTGCAGCACCGTCTGGCCCGGGGCGGCGAGGATGGCGGCACTTTCGGCCATGAAGCGTACGCCACAGAAAATGACCCACCGTGAGCCGGTTTCCCGCTGGGCGAATCTGGCCAGTTCGAAAGAATCACCCTTGCGGTGGCTCAATTCGACGATTTCCCTCCGCTGGTAGTGGTGGGCCAGCAGCAGCAGGTCGGTACCGTGGCGGTCCACCGCCTCGTGACAACGGGCCATCGCCTGCTCATCGGTCAGCTCGGTATATTCTTCCGGCAGCAGGTCACTGAAGACTGAACTGTTCACTCCTCGTCCTCCGCGCCTCGCCCGTCCCGGATCCGTCCGAGCTCCCGGGGCTTGAAGATGCCCTTCTCGGTGATGATTCCGGCCACCAGCCGGTTCGGTGTCACGTCGAAGGAAGGATTGGCCGCCCGGGTGCCCGGGGGCGTGATGCGCACGCCGATTTCTTCGCCGTCCCCGCTGAGACCTTCCACCACGCGGACTTCGTCTTCGCTGCGCTCCTCGATGGGGATCTGGTCCCCGGTGGGGCAGTCGAAGTCGATGGTGGACGTGGGGGCGGCCACGTAAAAGGGGATGCCGTTCTCGGCGGCCAGTACGGCGCTGCTGTAGGTCCCGATCTTGTTCGCCACGTCCCCGTTCGCCGCGATTCGGTCGGAGCCGACAATCACCAGGTCGATCAGCCCGCTCTTCATCATGTGCCCCGTGGCGCCATCGATGATCACCCGGTGCTCGATGCCTTCCTCGTTCAACTCCCAGGCAGTGAGCTTGGCGCCCTGGCTGCGCGGACGGGTCTCGTCGGCCCAGACAAAGAGTTTCTTGCCCTGTCGTTTGGCTTTGTACACCGGTGAGAGGGCCGACCCCCAGTCGACGAAGGCCAGCCAGCCCGCGTTGCAATGGGTGCTCACCCGAAACCCGTCCTCGAGCAGTTCGGCGCCGAGTTCACCGATACGTTCGCAGGCTGCGGCATCCTCGTCGGCCACCGCTTGCGCGGCGGCCAGGGCCGCCTCCCGCCGGGAAGCTGGGGCCTGGTCCGCGCCGGTGGTCGCGGCCATGACCCGCCGGATGGCGTAGAAGAGGTTCTGCGCCGTGGGCCGGGTTCCGCCGATGACTTCGGCGCCCCGGTCCATTGCCCGGTGAAAGTTGTCGTCCGGGGCCCGGAGGGCGCATTGTGCCATGCCGAAAGCCGCCGTGGCGCCGATGGCGCCCGCACCGCGTACGTTCATCTCGCTGATCGCCCGGGCGGTCTGGTTGTAGTCTTCGAGATCGATAATCTCGAAGCGATGGGGCAGCAGCGTCTGGTCGATCATTTTTACGACACCGTCACCGTCCATCCAGACCGTGCGGTAGTGGCGTCCCTGGACGATCATGATTCGCAACACCTCCCTGCGGCGGTTCATCTCGAGAAAGGGCCCGTCTGGCGGGCGGGGAGGCGGAATTATAGTTCAGCCCCCGTCCTTGTTCAACAAAGATCAGCCGCTGTCCGGCACTGGGCCGGGTCCGAGACCGAGCTCGATTTTATGCTTTCGGGCTCGTGGATGGAATTTCCGGCTTGCAAATATGGCATGGATCACCTATATTGTGACAAGTAGTTTGTGCATCGGCAGGGGAGGGATTCGGTTGCCCGTCCTTCAGCTCGCCTTTCCAACTGGCGTTCGTCGGAGCTTTTCCCCCAGACGAGCCCAAGATACACGGTAAACCGGCACTGACGGTGCGTGTTTCCGTCCAGGCAATCGATGAGTGTCTCCCACGCCATTCCGGTGAATAAGCTCCGCGACAGTGCGCCTGACGTCGGTCGCAAACTGGCTGGCGAGATCGGCCGATCGGGTGATGACGCGGTGGTGACACTTCTACGGTTTCTCTCCGCCGAAGGGGAGAACCACGTCGTGCGCAACCATGCGTTCGATGCCCTGAGGACCCTGGGCAGTGCAGGGCTCGGCCCCGTGCTCGCCCACCTCAAGGCTTTCGATGAATACGAAAATCCGACTCGCGTCTATATCGCCAAGGGGCTGGTCCGGTTGGTGGGCGAGATCGACGACGAGCGGGTGCGGCCGGCACTGCTCGAACTGATGAGGCGACTGATTACACTGCAGGACGAAGGGGCTGCCGGCCGGGCGTGGCACTTCATGCAGCAAATCAAGATGGAGATTCACGCCGTGCTCGCCTCCTTGAACTGTCGGGATATGATCGACGACCTGCTGGGTATCCTTGGTTCGGGAGAGGAGATGGTTTTTCCAGTGGTCATCCAGTCCGTTGGCGCCATCGGTGACCGCCGGGCGCTCATGCCGCTGATCAGGCTGCACGCCTTGGAAGGCGAAGAGACCTGGCTGGCCACCGAGATCCGCAAGGCGTTCCGCAAAATCGTTCGCCGAGAGAAAATTGATCATGCGGACCTCAGGGCACTGGCCGGTCTGACTGCGGAGCAGCAGGCTTCGCTCCGGAACCTGCTCGGCGCTCGGCGGCGCAACGGCAGGAAGTAGGACGATCCACACGTTTTTGGCGCTGTCATCCCCTCTGGAAGCTCTCCTGTCGAAAAGTAACCTTGATTAGCGTTTTGTGGCTTATTGGGAATTGACATTCCTCCAGCAGTTCCTTTATAGTTTCAACACTGGAAACGTCCAGATGTGTTGTGTGGTACCCCCTGGGCCGGTCCCGGACCGGGGCACCGCTCCCAATCCATTGACAGGTCCCGAAAGCTCATCAGGTTCGGGCAGACCAGTAACGGTGGCTCTGCGCCCGTGAAACGTGCGCGCAACCTGTTGCTGTTGGTGGTTGGCAGGACAATTATATGCGCGGACGATATTCGTGGTTACTGCTCCTCTTCATCACGATACTGGTTCCCGGTTCGATGCAGGCGGGACCTCTGCCGCTGACCCCGGCCACAGGGCTCTCCGCTGAGGCGCGATCGGTCAATGGTCGACCGGTGACACTGCTTCCCGCCGAACGCGCCGTGCCTGGCATCTGGTCCGACGATCAGGGCTACCGGGCGGTGGATTGGTCCGAGAACTCGTGGCGCGCGGCGGCCGGTGCCGACGGTCTGGCCAGGGGCGATCGGCTGGACGGGACCTGGGCGACCAGCGGGCCGTTCGCCGCCGACATCAACCACATCCAGATCTCCCACGCGAGCCCGAATGTTCTCTATGCCGCGGTGGCCTGCGGTGGTGAGCCGTTCCTCGGCGGCGTGTACCGCAGCACCAACGGTGGGCTGGCCTGGGAGCGGCTCGATCCCGACACGACATTCGGACCGGTGAACTGTATTGCGATGAACCCCGAAAACCATTTCGAGTTGTTTGCCGCCGCTGAGCTGGGGCTGTTCCGCTCCACGAACGGCGGCAACAGTTGGGAACTCGTGGCGCCCGTCGCGGGCAGCTATGCCCGCTCCACCTGCGTGGCATACAATTCTGCCGGTGGCGGCGAGCTCGTGGTGCATTATTATTGCGAACCGTCTCCCGGTTCGAGGCTCTTCCGCTCCACCGACGGCGGCGACAGCTTCACGCCCATCGGCGCCGGACTGCCGGATGACCTGCCGGTGACCGATATCTGTTTCGACCCCCTGGAGGAAAACCGGATCTATCTTGCTCTGGGCAGTGATTTCGGCGATACCGGCTTCTACGTCAGCGAGGACAGCGGGGCCCAGTGGACCGATCTGAGCGGCGGCCTCGATGGCAAGCCGGTCAATTCGATCAGTGTGACCAACGACGGTGACCATTGTTCGGTGCTGGTGACCACCGGCCGGAATTTCGCCCACCAGAGCGGCGGGCTGTTCGAACTGACCTACCCCGGCGGCGAGTGGACCAGGTTGGCTGCCGAGACCATCCAGGGCGCGGGATTTCTCGGTGTCTGTCGGCACGAGGCCTACCCGGGCCTGATCCTTGTAGGGTCACAGGGGCTGGGTGTGTTGAAAAGCGCTGACGGCGGCACGAGTTGGGTCGAAGCCAATGACGGCCTCACCGGCGAGGTGGTGACCTGCTTTGCCCCGCGGCCGGATGCCCTGGCCGTCTATAGCGGATGCGAGAGCATGGGTGTTTTCGTCTCCCAGGATGATGGTGACAGCTGGGAAGCCCGCTCCGAGGGGATCAACATGGTCAAGGTCACTGATGTGGCGGTGGATCCTCTCGACCCCCGCCGCATCGTTGTCTCCTTCACCAGCCTGAACAGCGGCGGCCTGTTCCTCACCACCGATGGCGGGGAGCGCTGGTCGGCTGCGCCGAACCTGGTGGACCAGCGGGCCCAGGCCGTGGCCCTCGGAGGAAGCGGGGGGCAGGTGATCTACGCCGCCATGGAGGGGCCGGTGACCACCGAAATCCCGGAGGGCGTGTACAAGAGCACCGACGGTGGCCAGAGCTGGCACTGCACCGGGCCCGATGGGCCGGCCTACCTCAACAATCTGCTCTATGCGCTGGAGGTGGACGAAGAGAACGGAGTTCTGCTCACCGGTGGCCGCGGCTATATCTCGAGTCTCCCGGCCCGGGTATTCCGGAGTACGGATGGCGGGGGCAGCTGGATCCAGGTGCACGAAGGAGATCAATACAGCACGGTGATGGATTTTTCCCGAGCACCCCAGGGCAGCTCGGTCTGCTACGCCGCCGTGGACCACGCCGGGGGAATCAACGGCATGGGCGGCGTGCTGAGAACTGACTCGGCAGGGGCCTCCTGGGTCGAAGTGAACAACGGCCTCAATACCTCGGCACGGCTGTGCCGCACGGTTTCCGTGGATCCCTTCGATGCCGATATTGCCTTTGCCTCCCTCTTCAACAGTGGTGTCTATCGAACCACTGACGGCGGTGGCACCTGGCAGATCACGGGCTTCCCCGGCGGACAGGCCCACTCGGTGATCTGCGATCCGTTGATCCGTGGCATGGTTTATGCCAGCACGGGCGGGTATGCGGTGCTTTGCAGCAAGGATTCCGGCACGCAATACCAGGATGTGGGGGAGGGGTACGCCGAGGATTCGGTCTACCGTTTCGGGTTCGATAACCGCTACTGGCAGCCCCGGATTTTTGCCTGCGGCAGCCAGGGGCTCTACTGCATGGAGC
>Ga0180430_10000353_pt1 | contig 50660 bp, 44 predicted proteins | sample SS_ome_9_FD_132999 | JGI IMG/M metagenome (GOLD analysis project Ga0180430, IMG submission 132999) | Hypersaline lake sediment archaeal communities from the Salton Sea, California, USA - SS_1_S_2 metaG | ecosystem: Environmental > Aquatic > Non-marine Saline and Alkaline > Hypersaline >...
AACTGGGGCGCCGCCCGTTACCGGGTGACTGTTTGTGCGGGAGATTAAGCTTCACCGTTTGTTGACATCTATCCACCGGCGCAGCACGTATTCGCTACGGGCCGGCGCCCTTTGAGTTTTAATCAAGCCCACGTCAGGCGATGGGGTTAGCTGGCTTGTGCTAAATCGCCGCCGCAAGGCGAGGGAAACCGCCGATCACAGGTCTCAACGGATCCTAACTGACGCGCGCGCCGGGCCGGGCCGGTTTGTCCACGCTTGAAATGGTGCATTGGTCACCGTCGACGGTGGCGAGAAGCATGCCCTGGGATTCAATCCCCATGAGCTTTGCGGGTTTCAGGTTGGCGACGATAATCACCTGTTTCCCGACGAGGGTTTCCGGGCGATAAAAAGTGGCAATACCGGCCACGATGGTGCGGCGTTCCCCCATATCCACCTCGAGTTTGAGCAGTTTTTTGGCTTTGGGGATAGCTTCCGCGGTGATGACGGTGGCCACCCGGAGATCGACATTGGCAAAGTCGTCGATGCCGATCAGGGGTCGCAAGGGCGGGGCGAGTTTTTCAGACACCGCTGTTTTCCTTTTATGTTCAGTCGTTGGTGTCACATCCACTCTCGGAAAAAGGCTTTTGGATTTGGGCAGCGGAGAACCGGGCTGCAACGTTTTCCATGCGCCAATGCGATCCAGGCGATAAAAATCGCTATCGGGATCCAGACCAAGGTGGGCCTGCATTTCACGGGCGGTGTCGGGCATGACGGGGTAGATCAGGCCGGCGATGACCCGCAACCCCTCCAACAGGTTGTAGATGACACACTCGAGCTGTTTGCGGCTCGATGGGCGTTTGGCCAGTTCCCAGGGGGCCGAAACGTCGATGCATTTGTTCAGGCAGCCGATGAAGGCCCACACCGCGATAAGCCCCTTGTGAAATTCGAAACGGTCCATGGTCTGTTCGAATTCGGTCATGGCCCGGGCGGCCTCTGCTTCCAGATCGAGGTGCATCTCTTTGTCGACGCTGGGATCGTTGGGAGGGACCTGGCCGTCAAAGTATTTGTGGGCCATGGCGAGTACGCGGGAGAAAAGATTGCCCAGGTCATTGGCCAGATCGCTGTTGATCCGCTGCACAAAGGCGTCTTCGGAAAAACTGGAATCGAGCCCGAAGACCATGTCCCGCATGAGGAAAAATCGGAAGGCGTCGAGACCATAGGTGGTTTTTAGGGCCATGGGTTCCACCACGTTGCCGATGGTTTTGGACATTTTGGTCTGATCGACATTCCAGTAGCCATGCACGTTGAGATGCCTGTAAACGGGAATGCCCGCGGCCTTCAGCATGGTCGGCCAATAAATCCCGTGCGGTTTCAGAATGTCCTTGGCCACGATGTGCTGGGCCCGGGGCCAGAATTTCTTGAAGCGGTCACCGTTCGGGTAATCCAGGGCGGACACATAATTGAGAAGGGCGTCGAACCACACGTAGGTGACATAGTTCGGGTCGAAAGGAAGCGTGATGCCCCACTGGAGGCGGCTTTTGGGGCGTGAGATGCAGAGGTCCTCCAGGGGTTCCTTCAGAAACGAGAGGACTTCGTTGCGGTAACGCTCCGGTCGGATAAATCCCGGATTGTGGTTGATATGGTCGATAAGCCAGTCCTGGTAGCGGCTCATGCGGAAAAAATAGTTGGATTCCTTGATGACCTCCGGGGCCTTGTCGTGGTCCGGGCATTTACCGTCCACCAACTCGCGTTCGGTGTAAAACCTTTCGCAGCCGAAGCAGTACAGACCCTCGTATTCGCTGTAGTAGATGTCCCCGTTGTCATATATTTTCTGGAGGATCTGCTCGACCACGGCCATATGGGAGGGATGGGTCGTACGAATGAAGGCGTCGTTGCTGATATTGAGTTCGGGCCACAGGTTCTGGAAGAGCGCGCTGATGTGATCCACGTAGGCTTTGGGGGTCATCCCGCTGTCTTTGGCGGCCTGGACGATTTTATCGCCATGCTCGTCCGTTCCCGTCAGAAAATAGGTGTCACAGTCCCGCATGGTCTGAAAGCGTCGGGCAACATCCGCCACGATGGTGGTGTAGGCATGCCCCAGGTGGGGTTTGGCATTCACATAATAGATCGGTGTCGTGATGTAGAAGGGTTCAGTCATTGGATTACTTTTGCTCCTTGACGATATTTTCAGGACTGAGTTCAACCTCTTTGCCCCCGTCGGACTGACGGATGACAAAGCGATTCGTATTCAGGTTATGGCGAATGACCTTGCCCAATCCTTCCGTCGTCTGGACGTTTCTCCCGATCTTGGGCAGGTTCGCCTTGAGCATTTTGTACGTTTCGTATTCGTAGGTCAGGCAGCACATCAAGCGGCCGCACTGCCCGGATATTTTGGTTGGATTGAGTGACAGCCCCTGCTCTTTGGCCATCCGAATGGACACCGGAGAAAATTTTTCCATAAACTGGGAGCAGCAGATTTCACGGCCGCAGCGTCCGATGCCGCCACACATTTTGGCCTGGTTGCGGATGCCCACCTGACGCATTTCGATTTTGACGCCGATCTTTTTTACCAACATCTTCACCAGTTGGCGGAAGTCAACCCGTCCGTCGGCGGTGAAGAAAAAGGTGAGTTTGCTGGCCTCGAATGTGCTTTCCACCGAAAACAGATTCATCTTGAGCTTCAAACGGGCGATGCATTGCTGGCAGTAATTGTGGGCAAACTGCTCCATGTCCCTGTTTTTGTCCCGTTGGGCAAAATCCTTCGGGCTGGCAAGGCGGTAGACTTTTTTGAGCGGTTTTTTCCGGGATTCGTCCTCCCGGGTTTTGGGGGGCACCGTCACGGTGCCAAACCCCAACCCCTGTTCGGTTTCAACGATAACATTATCGCCGAGCTCGAGAACGTAGGCGCCGCAGTCAAAATCATAGATTTTACCGGCGGGCTTGAAACGGATACCGACAATTTTTTTCATCATGCTTCGACTTCCTTAAACGGCTGCCAGTTGCAGCACGAGATCTTCCATGGTCAGGCGCGGATTGGCATTGGTCTGGAGATGCTGGCGGGCACGCTGGACCGCCTTCATCCTGTCAATCAGGGCCTGGGGGGACGTTTTGGCTGCTTCGGCCCGAATTTGGTGGCGCAGGTCGCTGTTGACGATGTGTTCCGGCTGAAAGGGGAAAACGATCAAATCACGGTACCACGTCATCAGCCAGGCCAGTGTGTCCGGCAACAGCTTTTTGCCGTCGGCCAGTTTTTCGGCCAGGGCCAGTTTGGCGGTGGTCGACCGGCCGTCCAAGCGGCTGAGTTCATTGGCCAGCCAGTCGCGACGAGGAATCCAGCCCGCTTGCACCATTTTGAGCGCGTGGGTGTAGCTCCCTTCGGCCAGGGCCGCCGCGGCCCGGGCTTCTTCCGGTGTCAGGGCGTCATCCGCCGTGAGCAGGCTGATCAAAACATCGCGCGGCAGGGGTGAGAACCGGATCTGCTGGCAACGGGACACAATGGTCGGCAGGAGGTCGGCGGTCTGCTGTGCGGTCAGGATCAGCAGGGTGTTCTCCGGGGGCTCCTCCAGGACTTTCAGCAGGGCGTTGCTTGCTTCCATATTCATGGTATCGCTGCCGGCGATAATGACGACCCGTTTTCCCTGTTCGAAGGGTTTGATCGTCAACTGTTGGATAAGGTCGCGAATGACCGCGATCCGAATCATGTTGCCGGAGGGCCGAAGGTGCAGAATATCGGGATGGTTATCCGAAAGAATTCGACGGCATGAACGGCATTGCCCGCAGGCGTTTATACGGGCCGGCAGGAATGTTTCCGAAGAGGATGCCGAAAACGGCTGTGGGTCATCGCAATTGCAGGCCATGGCAAACGCCTGCGCGGTTGTTTGTTTGCCGATGCCGTCAATACCCGTAAAAACAAGCGCGTGGGGAATGTGGCCCTTCCGGAGCAGGGTGGTCAGCAGGCCGATGGCCTGCTGTTGACCCCGTATCAGATCAAATCCATGCACAGCTAAGGTCGTCCCCCCGGCGTCAGTTGCTGAGGGGGCCGTCGACCCGTTCACGCAATTCTTTACCGGATTTGAAAAACGGGAGCCTTTTGGGTTTGATCACGACGCGGTCGCCGGTTTTGGGGTTGCGACCGGTGTAGCTTTTGTATTCTTTGATAAAGAAGCTGCACAAGCCTCGGATCTCGACACGCTCACCCTGGGCCATGGCCTCCGCCATGTTATCAAAGAAAATTTGGACGACCCGAGCGGCTTCCGCCTTGGACATATTCGCTTCGGCTTTGAGCGCCGAGATGAGTTCCAGTTTATTCATACTACCTCCTTGGGGTTCGGTAGCGGATTACGCGTTTGATAGTAGGTTATAATTAATCAAATGCCAGTAAAAAGTCAAGGGGTTATGATGCATATCCCTTTCCGTGGCCGATGGCCTGCGATTTTACCGGGCTGGCCGACACCCCGCTTTTCCGGTTGGTGCAAAGGCATTAAAAAAACGGCACCGGCCGGCATCAACTGCTGCCAGGCAGAAACGGTTGCGTACCGTCGGCCGGAATGACCTCCACATCCTGTTCGTCCACTTCGACACTGGCAAATTGCCCGAGCGCATCAATGTGGACGATCACCCGGTCGCTGCCGCGGTAACGGTTGAAGGTGCCGATGATGCCGATAAACGGCCCGTTGACCACCATGACCCGGTCTCCTTTGCGAAATTTCGAGCCGGTCTGGACCTGACTGTCACGGGAAACCATGATTTGCAGGGAGTGGATGGTTTCGTCGGGGACGGCGACGGGAATCTGCTTGTTGCCGATCAGGCGCACGGCCCCCACCGTTTTAACGATGTCGATATGGTGGGTGGGGTGCAGATTGGATTTGACAAACACGTATCCCGGAAACAGGGGGACATCGATCATGACTTTGCGGTCCCGCCGTTTGCTGCGCACGCGCACTTTGGGCAGGAAGACGTCATGGGCTTTTTTCGTCAGGCCGTCGTGGACAACGGTCTCGAAACGGCTGCGGGTATGCAGGACGAACCAGCGCCAGGTCAGTTCATTGGGATTCATTATGGGGACCACACTCCGTCGGGCCGGGCCGCAAGGTGGCGGCACCGCACCGGCATATCGTTTTGCGGGTTTTTATTGCAGCCCGATGGAACCTAAACCGTAAAGATTGAACATGAACGAGATTTCCTGGTCGTCGTCCTCGTCTGTGTAACGCACATCAAAGGACCAGCACTGGGCTTCGTAAACCAGTCCCACGATGGTTTCGATACGTTCATTTCCCTCAAGATCATATTCGTTGGACCCATAGACCGTAAACCGGAAGGGCAGTTTAAGCCGCAGGCGGCCATAGATCGACTCGATATCGCCGGTCGTATCATCCTTTTGGTAGAAATGGTAGTCGCCCTTATCGTATCGATATGACAACAAGAATTCGTCACCCCGCGGTGAGTTCACGGTCGCCGAGATATTGCGCGTGACGAGCCGGTTGTCATAGACGTCGTATTCCGCATCGGCGTTGAGCCGCAAATAGCGCGCCGGGGCGTATTCCAGTTCGGCGCGAATGGGGGAGAAGGGGCGTTTGCGCTCGGGGTCCACGCGGTCGCTGCCCCGGGCTTCCCGGATGTCATAATACTGCTCCAGCTTGATGCGCAGGAAATCGTTGTAGCGGGCGGTAGCCGTTGCCGTTTCCTCGCTGTCGTGGTCCGCTGGGGGGACAACGGATTTGGCGGTGAAGCTGTTGGTGATGGAATAGGTGATCCGGTTCTGCGGATCGATCCGGTTGACGCTGTCGTCGAGAGGCGCCAGGTTGCCGCCGGTATCCTGTCCGATAAAAGCCGGGTAATCATCCTGATCCTTCTCGGGGATATAATCGTAGATGACCCGCGGGAGGATCGTATGCCGGACCGCCTCGGATCCGGATGTGCCCGTGGCGAATACCCTGGAGAATTCAGACGACACATCCAACTTCAGGTCGTAGAGGGTGCGATAGGTGTTGTCGTCTTTGGCCTCTTCGGTGGGGTCGTCCTGAAATTCTTCCACGAACCAGGCGGTCTGGCGCAGGCCGGCCGAGGGTTCGACATAGAGGGCCTGGCCCAGGCGAAAAGGCAGGGTGACACGGGGATGCAGATCGATGCGGGCGGATCGGGTATTGTCGTCGCTGTAGAAATAGGTCCACTCGGTATCCATGTTGAAAAGCAGCGGGCTCTCACCCAGGGGCTGGCGCATGGCATCGAAGCGGATCAGCGGCAGGCGCTGGAGCTGAGTGTCCAGTTTGGGCAGTGTCTGGGTGGCAGCAAATTCATCGATCCAGCGTTCGCTCGTGTCGTCCAGCCAGACGATGCCGCCGTTCAGGCTGAAGCGGTCCCAGCGGCGGTTGACGATGGCCTGGTTGGTGCGGATGGGGTCGTCGTAGTCATCGATATCCCGCCCATAGGTATCACGGAAATAGTCACGGGTCTCGTAGTAGCCGGTCATTCCGTCGCGAAATTCAGTCAGATAATCCTGGTCACTGACGATGTCCAGATCGATGCGGCCGGTAAAACCGAAGGGCAGGCCCTGGTCGTGTTTCATCCGGAACCAGTAGCGGTCGTCGTCGGGCCGCAGGAAATTGTCGTCGGTATACCCCCAGTCGTCGCTGTTGTCACCGAGGCCGTCGTCGACTTGGCGGTCGTTCAGGTAATCGGCCATGGCGGTGCCCCGGGTGAGGGGATCCACGACATAGCGATACGCTAAGCCGACTTTGTTGCCGCGGTCGCTCATGAAATGTTCGTAAACGGTCAAATCCGACGGGTCGTTGATGGCCCAGAAAAAGGGCTGGATGATGAAGGCGCCCTTGCGGTCGGAGGAACCCACTGCCGGCGGCAACAGGCCGGTCTGCCGTTCGCGTTTGGCCGGGAACACGAAGATGGGGGTGTAGAGGACCGGTACGTCTTTGGCCCACAGGGCGGCGTGTCGGATGACGCCGTAGCCTTCCAGGGTGACATCCAGTTTGCGGCCGGTGATTTTCCAGGCTGGCGCCTGGCCGTCGCAGCTGGAAAGCGTGGCCTGTTCGGCGGCATAGGTGTTTTCACCCAGCTTTTCGATCTTGTCGCCGCGAATATAAAAATGGTTTTCTTCAAGAAAGACCGTGCCTTGGATCACCGTACCGACCTGGTCCTGGAGGTTGATATCGATGCTTTCCCCGATCAGGACGTCTTTCCCACTGACCAGCACCACATGGCCGCTGGCCGCGGCATCCATGGTGCGGTGATCAAATCGCACATGGTCGGCCGTGAGGCGCACGCCTCCTTTGCTGATGCGCACGCTGCCATCGGCCACGTAGCGGCGGGTGGGGTCGTCGTAGCTGATGGTATCGGCGGTAATGTGCCAGGGCTCGTCCGGGTTGTCCTCGAACAGCTTGTCCGTGTCCGCCCCCCATGCCGGAGCGGACAATCCGCCGATCATCAGGATACCCGCCACAATCCAGAGGGACAGGGTCCATGTCCATTCGACGGTCTGCTGATGGTGTATGCGGAAGGAACCGATGGGCATTGCGCAAGCCTATACAACTCATTTGGGTTTCCGGCGATGGCAGCGGGCAACGGTCTTGCTGCGCCCGAAGGATATGAAATCCAGTGAACCGAGGTTCACCGATGCCGCCATAAACGCAATCTATAAACAGGAGGCCGGGTTAAAAGTCAACTCCCGTTTTGGCGGCGAAGAAACGGCGGCCGCCGCTGACGCCGGCACCCCTTTTTTTGAGACGCGCTTGCCATTGTGCGAATGTTGATTATTGTCATCAAGAGAACGAATTGATGCAATTATAAATATTCTGCTTGAAATGACAAAATAAATTACGCTAAATAACGAAAACATACCAATGATGACGACTTGGCGATGGTTTGCTGTAAGGGATCCACGACACGCCAAGGAACATCAGGGCGGCGCATTGGCACGGTGGCAGAGCCTCCGGGCGCGCTGATACCATCGGACAAACTCACTTCGAAGGAGGACGGATGAAACGTTTTGCCATTTGGATCGCTGTATTAGGATGTATGGGATTGATCTTCCCGGCCATGCTGCCGGCCGATGACCATGTGCTGACCATGTCGACCACGACCAGTACCCAGGCCTCCGGTCTGCTGGATATTCTGCTGCCGGCCTTTACCGAGGACACGGGCATAACCGTCAAGGTCATCGCCAAGGGTACCGGCGCCGCTATCCGGGACGGCATGGACGGCAATGTGGATGTCATATTTGTGCATGCCAAAGGCCGTGAAGAACAATTCGTGGCGGAAGGCTACGGTACGAAACGGTATGCGATCATGCACAATGACTTTGTGATATTGGGACCGGAAGCGGATCCGGCCGGCATCAAAGGGCAGGGCGATGCCGTCGCGGCACTCAAAGCCATCGCGGCCCGGAAAGCCCTTTTCATCAGCCGCGGGGACGATAGCGGGACGCATACCAAGGAGCAGCAGCTATGGAAAGATACGGGGCTGCCGTTGGAAACGACCACCCAGACCATTGTCAAAAAAGGCAAAAACACCGACATCCAGTTTGTCTCGCCAGGCGGCCTGGGAGAATGGTACATGTCCATCGGGCAGGGCATGGGAAAAGCGCTGACGTTTGCGGATGAAAAACAAGCCTATGTCATGAGCGACCGGGGCACCTACATCAAATACAAGGTCGGTCGCAAGGAAGGGCTGGATCTGGTCGTTTTATGCGAGGGAGATGCCCGCCTGGCCAATCCCTACGGGGTGATTCCGGTCAACCCGGCCAAGTTTCCCCAGGTCAAGATCAAACAGGCCGAAGCATTCGCCGAATGGCTGGTTTCGGAAAAAGGGCAGGGGCTGATCGCCAACTACCGGCTGCTGGGACAGCCGCTGTTCTACCCGGATGCGATCCCTGCCGCGAAATAACGATTCCACGGCACCGCATGTGTTTCCTGTGGTTGCTCGGCACATCTCTCCGCGGCGCGCTACAAGGGAGCCTGTCCATGGCAGGCTCCCTTCGTTTAGGGGAGCGCAAAGCACGGTTCAATCCTGCGGGAAAACCCGAGGCGTTGGCCACCGTTTACGTGATGGAGTCGTATGAATTTTTTTTTCGACAGCCTGTTTTCGGCACTACAACTCGTTTTTGCGGCTGACCCGGAACTCATGGTGATCGTGGGACTTTCTCTGCGGGTCAGTCTCACTTCCACCCTGATTGCCGGCCTCCTGGGGGTTCCCCTGGGCTTCGTCATCGGGTTCAATTCATTCCGCGGCAAGCGGGTGGTCATTACCCTCCTGAACACGCTGCTGGCCCTGCCCACCGTGGTGATCGGACTGATGGTCTACACCTTCATTTCCCGCCGTGGGGCGCTGGGGGCGCTCAATCTGCTGTATACGCCCAACGCCATCGTCATCGGCCAGGTTATTTTGATCATTCCGGTGATCACGGCCCTGACCATCGCGGCCTTGAGTCGCATCGACGATCGCTACCGCCGAACGGCCCTGACCTTGGGCGCCGACCAGTTCCAGACGGCCCTGGTGGTGCTCCGGGAGGCGCGCTTCGGCATCGTGGCGGCCGCGGTGGCCGCCTTCGGGCGCGTCATCTCTGAAATCGGCATCAGCATGATGCTGGGCGGCAATGCCCGCGGTTTTACGCGGACCATGACAACCGCCATGGCACTCGAATACGACAAGGGCGAATTCGTTCTGGCGGTGGGTCTGGGGATCGTCCTGCTCACGATCAGCCTGGGGATGAACACCCTGCTCAATTATTTCCAGGGACGCTATGCCGAATGAGCCTTTATGCCGCCCGGGAACTGCAGAAGGTATACGACGGCCGAACCGTGCTGGATCTGCCCGAACTGAGCATCGCGGACGGTGGCATGGTGGCCCTGCTGGGCCCGAACGGTGCCGGCAAAACAACGCTTCTGCATATTCTGGCCTTTTTGTTGCGACCGTCATCGGGGCAGCTGCGTTTCAAAGATCAGCCGGTGGCTTTCCAGGCGGGCAGTCTGCACCAGTTGCGCCGGCAGGTGGTGCTGGTGGAGCAGCAGCCGATTCTGTTCAGCACGTCCGTGGCCAAAAATGTAGCCTTTGGTTTAAAACTGCGGGGTCTGAAGCGCCACGATATCAATCGCCGGGTGGACGAAAGCCTTTCGATGGTCGGAATGCGCGCCTTTGCCAGTGCGAACGGGCGGCATCTGTCCGGCGGTGAAACCCAGCGCGTGGCCATTGCACGGGCCATTGCCTGCCGACCGCAGGTGATCCTGCTGGATGAACCCACGTCGAATGTGGATATTGAAAACCGGATGGCCATTGAAACCATCATGGGGGATATCCGTGACGCCGGTCGTTCTTCCATTATTTTCTGCACCCACGATGTGTCCCAGGCCGCCCGGTTGACCGATATGCGCCTGCATTTAGCGGGCGGTCGACTGAACGGTGCGGACTACGAGAACACGTTTCAGGCTGGGGTACACCACGAGGGCGAGCAATGCTGGGGCCGTATCGGCCGCCGGTTTCGGTTTCCGCTGCCACCGACATCGGAGGCGGTTGTCCGGGTGGCCGTCAATCCCCGCCTGATCGAGATCACCGCCGAAAGCCCGTCGCCGGATAAGCGGGCCACCAATCGCGGCCGCGTCATCCGGATGGATGAAGAGATGGACGGCGTTCGCCTCATGGTGGATGTGGGGTTGCCGCTGGTCGTGATCCTGTCCTGCCAGGCTTACCGTGCCGCCGATTTCCGCATTGGTGACACGGTATGCGTGCGCTGTCCGTCGGAAGCCCTCTCCTTATTATAACACCCGCCCTCCGCCTGCCGGGTTTGGCGTGCCGGCCACGCCTTACACCTTGCCCTCTTACCCGTTTTCTTATATAGGTGAAACCTGTCGCTGATTCCGAGGAAAATAAGGCAGATATGAACATTCTTATCACCAATGACGATGGCATTTTCGCACCGGGTTTGCAGGCCTTGCACCAGTGTCTGCGGTCCCGGCACGCGGTGACCGTGGTCGCCCCGGACCAGGAGCGCAGCGCCGTCGGACATGGGATCACCCTTCACCACCCCTTGCGGGCTTCCAAAGTCGCCCTCAACGCCCACTTCCAGGGGTACGCCGTCAATGGGACGCCGGCGGACTGCATCAAGCTGGGGCTGGTGGCGCTGCTTCCCACGCGTCCCGATCTGGTCTTGTCGGGCATCAATCCCGGCGCCAATGTGGGAACCAATATTCACTATTCCGGTACCGTGGCCGCCGCCAAGGAAGCCGCCCTGCTGGGGCTGCCGGCCATTGCCGTTTCCGTCCAAGGCCGTGCAGTGGTAAATTTCGATGACGCCGCGGCATTTGCCGAATCGCTGGCGGAGAGGGTCTTGCAGCAGGGACTGCCTCAGGGCACCTTTCTCAATGTCAACATCCCCAACGTCCCCTTCAGCGACATTTCCGGCACCGTGATCAGTCGTCAGGGAACCGGTCGGTTTGACGATCGTTTCGAGAAGCGCCGGGACCCGCGCAACTGCTCCTATTACTGGCCGGGTGCCGATTCCCAGGTGTTTGATGATGATCCCGAAGTGGATGGGGCGGCCTTGCAGGGCAACCGCATTTCCATTACACCGATCAAATGCGATATGACCGACTACGACGCCCTGGAATGCCTGCGGCGCTGGCGTTGGGATCCGGCATGCGTGGGATTACCCGAATAACGTTGCGCCTGAACCCGACACACCGCTTTGATCCGGAGGAGCGTTGAACCGGTAGCCGCCCCGGCATGTGGCCCCGGAGACGCACCCCGTAGAAAGAACGGTACGGCACGATGAAAAAAATCTTCGCTGAAACGATCGTTCCCGGCGATATCATTGATGATGAATTCGCCCTGGCCGAAAAAACGGTGTTGCAGAAAAAGGATGGCAATGCCTACCTCAACGTTGTGCTGGCGGACCGCACCGGCCGGATCCAGGGCGTGGTTTGGGACGATGTGCCGACGATCGCCGCGACAGCCGCGGCCGGTGATTTCGTCAAGGTGACCGGCCGTGTTTCGGAATACCGGGGACTGCCGCAGATGGTCATCAAAACCATGACCGCCCTCCCGGCCGATGGGGTGAATCCCGAAGATTTTCTTCCAGCCACGGACCTGGATACCGACCACCTCTTCGAGCGGTTGGTCAAGGTGACCCGTACCTTTACGACGCCCTGGCTGAACCATTTGTTCGAGGCCTTCTGGCAGGATGCGGCCTTCGTGGCCTCTTTCAAGAAAGCCCCGGCGGCCAAACGCATGCATCACGCCTATCTCGGGGGGCTGCTGGTGCACTGCCTGTCCATGGCGGTTCTGGCCGATAAGATTGCCGGCCATTACAGCGGGTTGGATCGCGATTTGCTGATTGCGGGCGCTATTTTACACGATATCGGCAAGCTGCGTGAATTCGATTATACAGCGGCCATCGATTATTCCGACGAGGGACGTTTGTTGAGCCATATCGTTATCGGGCTCGAAATGCTCGAAGATAAACTCCGGGAGATTCCCGATGTCCCCCGCAAGCATGCCAATCTGCTGAAACACATGATTGTCAGCCACCACGGCGAACCGGCCTTCGGCGCACCAGAGCCCCCCAAGACCATTGAAGCACTGGTATTGCACACCATCGACGATCTGGATTCCAAAATAAATGCCGTGCGCGAGTTCATGGCCAAAGAGGATCCTTCACAAACCTGGACGTCTTACCACCGGCTTCTGGGCCGCCATTTTTATATGGGGCACGGCCGCGGCGAGGCCCCGCCGGATTAATCTCAAGAAACACGACCGGCGAAAGGAAAGGAACGGGCACGGTTGTGCCCGGAAATGCAACGCATATGTTTATTACATTGGAGGGGATCGAAGGCTCGGGTAAAACGACGGCCCTCCCCCATCTTGTCGGTTTAATCGAGCGCTGCGGCCATCCCTGCCGGGTGACACGCGAGCCCGGCGGAACGTCTTTCGGCCAGCGCCTGCGATCGATCCTGTTGGATCCGGAAAGCGGGTCGATCGATCCGGCGGCGGAATTGCTGCTGTATTGTGCCGACCGCGTGCAGCATGTCCGCACCGTTATCCAACCCGCACTGGATGCAGGACGGACCGTGGTGTGCGACCGTTACATGGATGCTACGCTGGCCTATCAAGGCGGTGCCCGGGGTCTGGGCCTGGACTTGATTCGGGCCGTGCATCGCCTGGCCGTACCGACGCTGGTCCCGGACGTGACGTTTCTTTTTGATCTGGAGCCCCACATCGGGCTGGCCCGGGCCTGGGCGGCGGTCGAAGACGGCCAGCGCCATCAGCGCGAATCGCGGTTCGAAGCGGAAGCCCTGGCCTTTCATGAGGCAGTGCGGGAAAATTATCTCGCCCTGGCCCGGGCGGAAACCGAACGCTTTGTCATCATCGATGCATCGGTGGCACCAGAAGATGTTGTGCGACAACTGACTGTGGCACTCGAGCCCCGTCTGCTGGCCTCGTCCGCGGGGCCGCCCTTATGAATGCGATGATGCCGAACAAAGACGGAAAGGCCATGTCGAACGCCATGACACAGACGCTCATCGATCACATCGGGCAAACCCCTCTGGTGGAAATCCGACATCTCAATCCCAATCCGGCGGTCCGTATCCTGGCCAAACTGGAATATATGAACCCGGGGGGATCGATCAAGGATCGCGCGGCGCTGTATATGATCGAGGCGGGTGAGACGAGTGGTGAGCTCACCCCGGGAAAAACCGTGATCGAAGCCACCAGTGGGAATACGGGCATCGGACTGGCAATGGTATGCGCGGTCAAAGGCTATCGCCTGCTGCTGGCCATGTCCGAATCCGCCAGCGTCGAGCGGCAGAAAATTCTTCGAGCACGGGGCGCGGACATCCTTTTGACGCCGGGGCATCTCGGCACCGACGGGGCGATCGAAGAAGTCTATCGGTTGGTGCGGGAAAACCCGGGACACTATTTTATGACCGACCAGTTCAACAATCCGGCCAACTACCTGGCCCACCAGGAGGGGACTTCCGCCGAAATCTGGCAGCAAACCCAAGGACAGGTCAGCCATCTGGTGGCCACACTGGGCACCTGCGGTACGGTTATGGGGCTATCCATGGGATTGAAGGCTTTCAATCCCGCCATCCAGATCATTGCGGTCGAGCCCTATATGGGACACAAGCTGCAGGGGCTGAAAAATCTGAAAGAATCCTACTGCCCGGAGATTTTCGACAAAAACCGCCTGGACCAAAAAGTCAATATCGACGATGAGGAAGCCTTCGAGATCACCCGCCGTCTGGCCCGGGAGGAGGGGCTTTTCGTCGGTATGAGCAGTGGTGCCGCGCTGGCCGTTGCTCTGCGTAAAGCCCGCGCGCTGACCGAGGGGACCCTGGTGGTCATCTTGCCGGATGGCGGCGAGCGCTATCTCAGCACGCCATTGTTCACGGCCCCTGAAAAAGCCGACATTCGGTTGTTCGACACGATGAAACGCCGCAAACGGGTGCTGGAGACCCTGCAGCCGGGAAAAGTCAGCATCTATTCCTGCGGCCCGACCGCATATGCCCGTCTCCATCTGGGCCAGTGCCGACGGTACGTCTTTGCGGATCTGCTCTGCCGCTACCTGCGTTACCGGGGTTATGAGGTGCGTCATCTGGTCAATATTACCGATCTGGACGACCGCACGATCCAGGGTTCCGAGAAAGCCGGTCAGCGCCTGGAAGACTTTACCCGGGGCCATATTGACGCTTTCAAGGAAGACATGGCCTGTCTGGGCATTGCGCCGGCGGACGATTACCCGCTGGCCAGCGAGCATGTGGACGATATGGTGCAGCTGGCCCGCAAGCTGGTGCAGAAGGGGTTTGCCTACGACAAGCTGCGGTCGCTTTATTTCGACATTTCGCGCCTGCCGGCCTATGGTCGCCTGTCGGGGATCGACCTGGCGAAAATCCGACTCGGCCACACCGTCGACCTGGATGAATACGAGAAAGACAACCCACGGGATTTCACGCTTCTCAAGCGCGCCCGCCTGTCGGAATTAAAGCGCGGTCTTTTCACCAAGACCGAGTGGGGCAATGTCCGGCCGTCATGGCACATCCAGTGCGTGGCCATGGCTACCAAGTATCTGGGCGAGACCATCGACATTCATACCGGCGGCCGGGAGCTGGTTTTCCCCCACCACGAGAACGAGATCGCCATAGCTGCCGCCATCAGCGGCAAACCCCTGGCGAATTACTGGCTCCATTGCGACGGCGTTCGGATGGATGATCAGGCGGCGCCGGATGATGCGCTGCCATTGACCTTGACGGACCTGGTGCAGGAGGGTTTTTCAGGGCGGGCGATTCGTTTCTGGCTGCTGGCGACGCATTACCGGAAGAGCGCGACTTACGCAACGGCACGGCTGACCACCATGGAGCAGTCCCTCAAGCGTTTGGACGCCTGCATCACAAGCTTGCGCGATGTTCGTGACGGACCGGCCTACCCGGATTTGAACCAGCTGCGCTATGACATCCGCAATGGGTTTACCCAGGCCATGAATGACGATCTCAACGTTTCCGCCGCTCTGGCGGCCGTGTTTGCCATCGTGCGCCGGGTCAACCGATTGGTCCAGGAAGAGCGCCTGAACCGGGACGATGCCGTTCAGCTGATCGAGGCTTTCCGCCAGGTGGATCAGGTTTTGAAGATTTTCGATTTCGAACCGCCCCTGCCGCCGGACGACGTGGCGGCCCTGATGGCCGCGCGCGATGCGGCCCGTGCCGCCAAAGATTGGGAAACGGCCGATCGTTTACGTGAGGAGCTGCGCGCACGCGGCATGACGGTGAAGGACGAGAAATTATGAAAACGATTTATTTCCCTTACACGACCATTGATCCCCGGCAGGCGGAACAAACGGCGGCGATCTGGGGCCCGTTGACGCTTCTTCAGGCATCGCCGGAGACTTGCCAGCCGGAGGTGACCGCGTTGCAGGCGGCGGGCATCATCGAGACGGTTTTTCCTCCTGCGGATTCGTCCCTATCGGTGACGGCGGTATTGCGGGATTTCAAACAGTGGGCCGCCCAGCATACCGGCGGTGACCTGGCGGCGATGATGGAACAGGGCCGGGGCATTCCTTTTTTCAGCAGTCAGTCCTCGGCCCAGATTGTTTCCCAGATCCGTAAGGGCGGGCCGGCACCGGCGGAAAATCCGGTTGCCGATTTTCGCGAAACCGTTTTCCAGGCCCAGTTGCTTCTTGCCATGGCCCAGGAATTCGATCTTCAGCAGGCGGCCCTGGCATGTGCTATCGAAGAACTGACGGTCAAGGAAAGCGAGATGATGGCGGTGCTCAAAGGGGAAGACTACCCCGATCCAGCCTCGGTCAAATCCTCCCGGGTATCGTCGGAGGCCGGTCCGGATACCATGGTTCCCCTGCGCCTGAAAGCCTGGGCCCGTGCCATGGCGGCGGTGGAAGCCATGAAAAGCTGCATAAAGAGGGGGACCGATATGCTTTTCCTGACGGACGGCCAAGGCGTATTGGCGCAGATTCGGGAGTTGTTTCCGACGGCTCGAACGCGGTCTGGACTGAATCCCTCGCCTGCCAAGGGGGGGCGGCCGGAATTCGAGCACCTGCCCGGCTGGTTGGCCGGTCCGCTGATCCGCTCTGCGGAACAGGCATCCGATGAAAATGGCGGCCGGCCTTCCGGTTTGGAGCTGATTGAAATTCCTCACCTGTCGGTCGAAGGGTTTTTAAACCGCTTGGCGGGTCATGCCGATCGGACGAATTCAGATGGTTCAGGGGCGGCGTCGACCGGATCCTGCTGGATTGGGGGCCTTCTCCGGGCCGGCGATGGCCAGACCGTCTAAATAAATTTTATAACTATTTGAAATATTGCAATAAAATACGATTCAAAAATGATGCTGACGGCGGTTTAAAAAATACCTAGAAAGCTTGACTCACCTATCCAATTGGTATAAGGACTTCCACGATAAAGATATCAACGGCATGCAAGTGCCATGGCGACTATCCTTGAAAGGAGGCTTGTAGATGGCTTTTAACCCGATTGTTGATGAAGACAAATGCGAAGGCTGCGAAGAGTGCGTGGATGTGTGCCCGGTGGAAGTGTTTGAAATGAAAGACGGCAAAGCCGCTCCGGTAAACGCGGAAGAATGCCTGGGCTGTGAAAGCTGCGTGGAAGTATGTGAAGCCGACGCTATTACCATCGAAGAAACCTGATTCAAAGGCCGTTTAGGTAAAGCCCCGGTCCCGCTTGCGGGATGCGGGGCTTTTTTTTATGATGCGCCCCCCTTGGGTGGCGTGTCGGAAAAAGAACCCCCCCTGAAACTTGGCGCCTTTCCAGGGGGGGTAAATAGATGACAATAAGCCGCACGCTGATCGGCTGACCAGCATGCGGCTGAGCTCGTCGTCTACCGATTTAGTTCATGGGCACCAGCTCAACGCGGCGGTTTTTGGCCCGGTTGGTCTCCGAATCGTTCGGGAAGCGCGGACGGTCTTCGCCGTAACCACGAGCCGTCAGGCGGTCGGCGGCAATGCCTTGGCTGACCAGGTAGTCCTTGATCGCGTTGGCGCGCTTGTCCGAAAGCATGCGGTTGTAGCCGGCATCACCCAGATCACAGGTATGCCCCTGGACTTCCACCCGGATCTGCGGGTTTTCCTTCAGGATTTTGATATCGTTCTGGAGGATGTCCTTGGCGTCCTGACGCACGACGGCCTTGTTCAGGTCGAAATTGACACCGCTCAGAATCCAGGAGATCTTCGGCTGAGGCACCGGCAGCGGGGCCGGCTTGGCAACCGGTTTGGCTGGGGCTTTTTCCAGGAAGACCTTTTCCACAAAGGCTGCCATGGCATCGGCCGAGGCCAATTCGTCGGCACTGGTGGCCATACCGCAGGCACTGGTGGCGGCGATGTCGCTCATCAGCTTGCGTCCCTTGTCCGTGTTGCCCACGAAAACCGTGTACAGGCAGGCCCGGTCGCCGAACTGCTCTTTGAGGGCATTGGCGGCATCCAGCGCAGCAGTCGTGGTGGTGTTCTCTTCACCGTCGCCGAAGACGATAATGGCGATATCACCGCTGGCGTCCTTGAGGAGGGTGCCGGCCTCGGCCAGGCCCAACCCCATGGGGGTCGTCCCGGCAGGGCTGGACACGCGTCCCAAACTCTGGGCCAGACCGTCCTGGGTGTAGTCGGTCATGCCGTAAACGGTCGTCACCGGCGCCTTACCGAGCCCGAATGCCGTCATGCCACCCTGAATGGGCAGGGCCGGCATGGTTTTGTTCATGCGATCGACCAGATCCTTGGCCACGGCAAACTTGGAATTGCCCGTGTTGAGGGATCCTTTGTACGGCTCGGCCATCGAAGAAGAACCGTCAAAAACCACCACAAAATTTTCAGGCTTGGCCACATAGTCACCGGAACTGACTTTGCCGTCCAGGCTCTGGGGGGAAAACGGGGCCATGGGCGGCGCGGTGGCGCAACTGGCCATCAGCAATACCAACCCGACAATGAGTCCACCTTTTACTAACGCGTTGTTCATAACCTCACCTCGTCTTTGTCTTGGTTTAAAGTTGGGAAGACCGGACTGGCATCTCCACACCGTTTAGCGCAAATCCACCCGGACCGGGTAGATCTTTGCTTTTATATGCGTCCGGTATCGGCAAATGAATCATCAAGTTCGCTTGCGATGACCGATACGTCAATGGTTGTTTATGGAACGGGTTGCCTGTTTTGTGGAAAGCGTATGGCTGGTGTGACTTCTAGCGTGGTTCAAGCCATAGCACAGATCAATTTGACTTATCAAGTATCAATAGTTCAAAGAATAATAATGGCGGGATTGATGTCAAGCCGCGTTTGCTAAGGTTTTTTTGCCTGGCGATAACGGCCTGATGGCTAAATTGACTTTTTTGAATAATATGGGTGAGAAATCCTGTTGGCCCGAGGGAGGCCCGATTCGGCGTTCGATTCACGCCGGGGGGGCCAGGCCGGGTATCCCGGCGGATGTGGGGGGCCGGCCAACGGTATCGTGTCTATTCAAACAGTGGGCCAAGGCGGTTTTACGGCATTCTGCCCGTGATCATATCTTGCCCGGTTCCTTATTATATGGTAGATTCGGCCGCCATGAAACAATATGTTATTGACGAGCTAAAGCGGCAGGAAAGCGACACCATCGGCGACTATTTGGCACAGCATGCCCATCCGGCCGGTGTCGACGGATTGTTCTGGCTGCCCATCGCGGATGACCTGCTGTCGCCGGAACAAAAGGCCCATGACGACTGCCAACCATTCGCATTTGCACTCGAGCTGCTGCGGGACCGTCTGGTCTGCGAGCTATTGGTGCGAACACGCAGCCGCGTTCGCTGCAGTTGCATCGCATACGCGAATCACAACCAGCGGGAATGGTTGATCGAAACCATTGACGCTATCCTCGATAAACTGGGTATCAACGTCTGACAGCGGGATCCATGCTAAAAATTATTCCCCTTGGCGGTCTGGGTGAAATCGGCCTCAACATGATGGTGTTTGAGTACCGGGGCACGTTATTCATTGTGGACTGTGGTCTCATGTTCCCCGAGGATTACATGTTGGGGGTGGATTTCGTCATCCCGGACATGGATTATATCCGCACGAACCGCGAAAAAGTTGCGGCCGTCGTTTTGACCCACGCGCATGAAGACCACATTGGCGCCTTGCCCTTCCTGCTGCGCATCGTGAATGCACCGGTGTTCGGCACCCCCTTTACGCTGGGCGTGGTGCGAAACAAACTGGAGGAATTCGGGCTGGCCCAGTCGGCCAAGCTGCATGAAATTCAGGCGGGCGGGCGGATCAAGCTGGGGGAGTTTCAACTCGAGTTTATTCGTGTCCGCCACAGCGTGGTGGACGGTGTCGGGCTGGCCATCGAAACCCCGTTGGGGACGATCATCCATACCGGTGATTTCAAAATCAGCCACAGCAATCGCGATGGCATGGCCACCGATGTGAACCGATTTGCCATGTACGGCCAGAAGGGGACCCTGGCGCTGCTGTCGGATTCCACCAACGTCGAAAAGGAGGGGTACACCATTTCGGCCGAGGTCATCGGTGCCGCTCTGGCGCGGGTGACCGAAGGGCGCAAGGGCCGGATCATTGTGGCGCTCTTTGCGTCTAACATCACCCGTATTCAGCAAATCGTCAATATTGCACGGTCGCGGGAGAAGAAAATTGTCTTCAATGGAAGAAGTATCGAGGTCTCCGTCAAGTTGGCCAAAGCACTCGGGTATCTTAAGATTCCCGCTGAAATGGAGATCGATATCGATGATATCGGTTACTATCCCGATGATGAAATCATTCTCGTCACGACGGGCAGCCAGGGGGAACCCATGTCTGTCCTGGCCCGCATGGCAGCCGGTACGCACAAACACATTAAAATACGTAAAGAAGACACGATTATTCTTTCATCCAAATTTATTCCCGGCAACGAACGGGCCATCGCCGGCATCATCAACCGGCTATACCGCCTCGGGGCGGACGTCATCTACGAAAAAATTTCCGAAATTCACGTCAGTGGTCATGCGTTCCAGGAAGAGCTGAAATTAATGATCAACCTGACCAAGCCCCGGTACTTTATCCCCATTCATGGTGAGTATCGTCATTTGACCCTGCACACCCGGCTGGCCCAGGAGGTCGGCATCCCACCCGAACGGATTCTTTTGGCGGAAAATGGCCAGGTGATCGAGTTCAACGAGAAGGGCGGCCGTCTCCGCGAGCGGGTGGGGACCGGCCGGGTCCTGATTGACGGCAAGGGGGTCGGCGATGTCGGCCGGAGCGTGCTCAAAGAGCGCCGCAACCTTTCCGAGCACGGCCTGGTGGTCGTGGCCATGGCGTTGGATGAGGATACCGGTACGGTGGTTTACGGGCCGGAGATCTTTTCCCGGGGCTTTGTCTTCGAGATGGAAACCGGCCACTTGCTGGACGACGCGGTGTGCGTCGTGCTGGAAGTGGTGGAAGATATCGGGCCGGAAACAAACCATCGGGCGGCCCGCATTCGGGCCCGGCTGCAGACCGTCCTGAAACAGTATTTTTTCTTTACGATTGCGCGGCGACCCGTTATCGTCCCGATTATTATCGAAGTCTGACGGGCGTTCTATCAAAGCGCCGCGCTTAGGGCGGCATCGCGCCTTCCCTGGCCGACGATCACGCGCAAGACCGTGTCCGGCAGGGGTGCAAGGAATTCGTTATGCGAAAGGAAATCATCGGCATACTCCTTTTCTTCCTTCTGATTTTTATACTCGTCAGTCTGGTCTCCTATCACTCCCAGGACCCCTCCCTCAACAATGCGACGGCCGGTAACCGTATCGAGAATCTTTTTGGTCTGGTGGGCTCTTACCTGGCGGATGCCCTGATCGGTCTTTTCGGTCTGGGGGCCTTCTGGGTGCCCTTTCTGCTGCTGTTTTTAAGCATCCAGTTTTTTGCCGGCCGCCCGCCGCTGGCGTTCGGTTTAACTGTTGCGGGAGGCCTCCTGCTGATTCTGACGAGTGGCGCGCTGCTGGCGTTCCAGCAGGATCACTATGTGGTGTTCGGCAATCGCTTTTCATCCGGGGGGTGGATCGGCCTTCACCTGAAAGACCTGCTGGTGCGCTATACGAACCCGACGGGCGGCGGCAGTATTCTGGCCTTGTTCTGGCTGATCGGGTTTATTCTGATGACCGGCTTTTCGCTGCTGCGATTTGGAGAAAAATGCCGGACGGTGGGGATTTCGATCGTGGACCGGATCAAAACGGTCTATCTGAAACGCAAAGAGCGCCGCGCCAAATCGCTCAAGCGCCAGAATCGCCTGAAGATCCAACCAACCCGGAGCGCACCCGAAATCAAAATCAAGACCCCGCAACCCAAGATCATGAAGCCGGCGCCGGCCCCCAAGCAGGAAGTCTTCGCCTTTATGAAAAAGGACGGCGGATTTCAGCTGCCGCCGGTGGCTTTTTTGGAAGAACCGGAGCATACGCCGGTTTCGGCGGATGATGAAAATTTGCGCATGCTTTCCAGACTGCTGGAAAAAAAGCTCGAAGATTTCAACGTCAACGGCAATGTGGTGGCCGTGTCCCCGGGACCGGTCATCACGACCTTCGAGTACGCCCCGGCCCCCGGTGTCAAGATCAACAAGATCGTCACCCTTGCCGATGACCTGGCGCTGACCCTGCGGGCCACAAGCGTTCGCATCGTGGCGCCCATTCCCGGAAAGGCCGCTATCGGCATTGAAATCCCCAACCAGGAGCGTGAAACGGTTCGCTTCCGCGAAGTGGTTGTTTCCCCGGCCTACGAGAAGTCCCGTTCCAAGCTGACGATTTGCCTTGGTAAAGACATCATCGGCAACCCTGTGGTGGCCGAGTTGGAGAAAATGCCCCATTTGCTGATTGCCGGTGCGACCGGGGCCGGCAAGAGCGTGGCCCTCAACACCATGATCTGTAGTTTTCTCTACAAAGCCACGCCCGACGATGCCAAGCTGATCATGGTGGATCCCAAACGCATCGAGCTGACCATGTACGACGGGATTCCCCACTTGATTACGCCGGTCGTGACCGATGTCAAAAAGGCCACCAACGCCCTGTTCTGGGCCGTACGCGAAATGGAGCGGCGCTATCAGCTGCTCTCCGAAAAACGGGTGCGCAACATTATCCAGTACAACCAGAAGATCGCCAAGGATCGCAAGGGGGCGGATAAGAAGGAAGACCCCCCTGAACACCTGCCCTATATCGTGATTATTATCGATGAACTGGCCGATCTCATGATGGTGGCCTCGCGGGACGTGGAGGTTGCCCTGACCCGCCTGGCCCAGATGGCGCGGGCCGCGGGGATTCACCTGATTCTGGCCACCCAGCGGCCCTCGGTGGATGTGCTCACGGGGATTATCAAAGCCAATTTCCCCACGCGGCTCAGCTTCCAGGTCTCCTCCAAAACGGACTCCCGCACCATTCTGGATACCAACGGGGCGGAGACGCTGTTGGGGAGAGGCGACATGCTTTTCATGCCACCCGGCGCCGGCAAGCTGCAGCGCATTCACGGGGCCTATATCAGCGAGTCTGAACTCAACCAGATCACCGAGTTCTTGAAGGCCCAGGGCGAGCCGCAGTACAACGAAGCCGTCACCGAAGCGGCGCCCACCGCAACCGGTGAAGCCGAGGAGACCGAATACGACGAACGCTACGACGATGCCGTGGCCCTCGTCACCCAGAATGGCCAAGCGTCCATATCCATGGTCCAGCGCCATCTGCGCATCGGTTATAACCGGGCCGCCCGGATCATCGAATGCATGGAGCGGGAAGGGATCGTCGGGCCGGCGGACGGGGCGAAGCCGCGCGAGGTTTTGGTCCGCAATTTCGAGGAGATGCAATAGAATCGAAATCGCCAGCGATCCCGATTCCGATTGTAAACCCAACCCTATGTGGAAATGGACCCGGAGTGACGCATCTCGACATCGACTTGATCGAACGCACCAAGGGATTTCTCGATCCGGAAGAGGGGCAGGCACTGCACGACCTGGCCCGGGAGGTTAGCGGTCGGGGCCCTTGCCTGGAGATCGGAAGCTACTGCGGGAAATCTTCCCTTTTTCTTGGGACGGGCTGTCGCGCCAAAGGCGGGGTGCTTTTCTCCATCGACCACCACCGGGGCAATGAAGAACAGCAGCCCGGTGAAGCCTACTGCGATCCGGATCTGATCGATGCCCGCACCGGTCGCATCGATACCTTCACAGCCTTTCGCCAGACGCTCGAAGCCGCCGGCCTGGAAGATACGGTGGTGCCCATTGTCAGTCCTTCCGGGGTGGTCGCCCGTGCCTGGGCGACGCCGCTTAGCCTCGTCTTCATCGATGGCGGGCACACCTTCGAAGCCGCTTTTACCGACTACAATGCCTGGGCCGGGCATGTCATGCCGGGCGGCTACCTTCTGATTCACGACATCTTCTTCGACCCTGCCGAGGGGGGCCAGGCCCCGCGCCACATCTATGCGCTGGCCCGCCGCTCGGGATTGTTCGAAGACCGGGGCCTCGTGCAGACCCTGGCCGTCCTGCAGCGGCGCATTGGCGGCCATTTGCCGGCCGATCTGCCTGCCTGAAAGCCTCAGGCGCGACGAACGCCGCCGGATTTTCGGAAGTAGAGTACCAGACTTTTGCCGAGAATCGGGTTCAGCAAACGATCAAGCTGGCGTGTCAGGCGAGGATGGTGCAGAATGTCCCAGGTCAGAAAACGGTGGTAGAGATTGACGGCTGTCGAATCGCTGCGGGTCGGCCCCACGAGGCATTTCAGCCACCAGTAGGGGGCGTGCAGACTGTGGGCGTAGTGGACCCGGTAGAGGGTGAGGCCGGTGTGTTCGATCATGCGGATCAACGCTTTTTTGCGGTAGATGCGCACATGCCCCTGATTGGCCTGGTGATATTCGCGGGACAGCGCCCAGCAGATGCGCTCCGGAAAATAGCGCGGCACGCTGACCACCAGGTGCCCACCGGGTTTCAGGACGCGTACCAGCTCATCGGCGGCGCGATGGTGCTCGGGGATATGTTCCATCACCTCACTGCAGATGACGGCATGAAAGTGGGCGTCCGGAAACGGCAGGCGGCGGACATCCGCCGTCGAGAGGCACCAGCAGCCCCCGCCGTGTTCACCCAGGCGGTCATGAAATTCCAGCCGTTCGCGGGCCTGCTTCAGGTCCGCGCTATTGAGGTCCGCCCCCACGGCGACGACGCCTTGCAACCGATAAGCTTCACAGGTATGGCGGCCGCTGCCGCAGCCGATGTCGAGCAGGCGTTGTCCCGGCTGGAGGCCGAGGCGCTTAAGATCGGCGGTAATCATGGATGACCTCCCGGTAGGCCGCCACGGTTTTTTCGGCGGCCCGCTGCCAGGTGAAATGGGCCTGCACACGCTGGAAGCCCCGTTGCCCTAAAGCGGCGGCTCGGGCCGGATGGTCGAGCAAGTCCTCGATGGCGGCCGTCAGGGCCGGAGTGTCCCGGGGCGGAACCAGAACGCCGGCATCGCCCACCACTTCGGGCAGGGCGCCACCGGTCGTGGCGATCACCGGCACGCCGCAGGCCATGGCCTCGCCGGCCGGCAGCCCGAAGCCTTCATAGACCGACGGCACCACGGCCATGCCGGCGCGGGCGTATTCCTGGACGAAAGCCGCACTGCTGATCCGTCCGGTAAAGGATACCTGGTCGGCCAGATTCAGTTTCCGCACCAATCGTTCAATGGTGCCCTTTGGCTTCGGCTGCCCGATGACCACCAGCCGGACCGGTCGCCGGCGGCGAAGATCCGCTATGGCGTGCAACAGATAGACGAGTCCCTTCAAGGGGGTGTCGGCGCTGTTGGTCACGATGATCCGGTGGCTGTCCCGCTGGACATCGGGCAGCGGATAGAACAAATCCGTGTTGATGCCGTTGGGAACGATCCGAAAACGTTCCCGCGGAATCGTGAAATCCCGGCTGATATCGCGGCGGGCGCATTCCGATACGGTCAGAATATAGGGAAGGGTGCGGGCGACCTGCTTTTGCATGTGGATAAACGAGTACCAGCGCAGTTGTTTGAGTTTACGCCAGAAATAGCGCTCCGCCCGGATGGCGATATCCAGGTCGACCGTGATGGGGTGGTGGATCGTAGCCAGGGTCGGCAGGCGGCGGCTCAAGGCCCACAGGCCGTAGGAAAGGCTCTGGTTGTCGTGGATGACATCGTAGCGGTGGCCGTTGCGCTGCAGGAACTGGTAGGCCCGCAACCCGAAAAGAAAGGGCTCGGGAAATCCCATGGTGGACACATTGAGCCATTCGTACACATTCGGCAGTGACGTCAATTCCGCTGGTCTCGGCAGACGGAAGGGGTCGGCGGGATCGTAGAGATCCAGGGAGGGGGCCCGATGGACCGGGATATCCCCATCCAGTTGGGGGTCCGGCGGACCGGACAACACCTCGACATGATGACCGAGGTCGGCCAGCGCGCGGCTCAATTGTTTGAGGTAAACGCCCTGGCCGCCGCAGTGGGGATTGCTGCGGTAAGAGAGAAGACAGATGCGAAGCGGTCGGTCCAAGATCATCCGGTCAGCCTATCGCTCAGGTGCCGCCGTCTGATCGGGCCGCTGGCGGTTAAGCGCGCTTTAAGTCCATACCCAAAATAAGCGGGCAGAGTAGCGCTAGCGGCAAGACGGGTCAAGCCCTTTCTATCGCGATTCGATTCGATGGTGAACCTTTGGTTGAATCTCGTCGCTTCCAACGCTATGATACCCCGACGCATGATGATTGGTGGGCAGCCATGCCTGTTCCCCCTGGCCGGTCCGGGCCGAGGAGCCCTGGTGACATGAAAACAGATCTGCCGCGAAAGGTGACCCTGACGGAAGTCGGACCGCGCGACGGCTTCCAGTTTGAAACGCAAGTCCTTCCGATCCAGGTGAAAGTCGACGTGGTGGCCGGTCTGGTTGCGGCCGGCCTGAGACATATCCAGGTGGTGTCCTTCGTCCACCCGGCGCGGGTGCCGCAGATGGCCGATGCCGAGACGCTGCTGCAACGGTTGCCCCGACGGCCGGACGTCTTCTACAACGGACTGGTGCTGAACGAACGCGGGCTCGCGCGCGCCCTCTCGGCCGGGCTGCCCTCGGTGGAGATATCCGTTTCCGCCAGCGACACCCACAGCCGCCGCAATGTCAACCGATCCTTTGACGCGGCCCTGACGCAAGGCTGCGACATGGTGCAGACCGCTAAAAAAAACGGGCGGTACGTGCGGGCCGGGGTCCAGTGTGCCTTGGGATGCGTTTACGAGGGCGATATACCCGTGGAGCGGGTGGTGGCCATGCTGACCAGGTTTCGTGATCTGGGGGCGGATGCCGCGGTGGTTTCCGACACCACCGGTATGGGCTCTCCGGTATCCGTCAAACGGCTTCTCGATCGCTTGCTGCCGGTCATTCACCCCCTGCCGGTCATCCTGCATCTGCACGACACACGGGGCACGGGCCTGGTGAACATGCTGGCCGGACTGGAATACGGCATCGACCGATTCGATACCGCGCTCGGCGGCATGGGGGGCTGTCCGTTCATTGCCGGTGCGGCCGGCAACATTGCCACCGAAGATGCGGTTTATTTTTTGGAGACCATGGGCATTGCGACCGGGGTGGACCATGTGCGTGCAGCCGAATGCGCCTTGAGACTGGAAGCGGTTCTTGGCCGGCAGTTGCCCGGGAAAATGCTGCGGGTGATCCAGGCCACCGGGGAAAATGGCCAGACATCCTTCTGCAACCCGGCGGGAAACGGGTGAATCGATGGCCAAGCTTCCGTCCAAGACACAATTTCGACTGGGATCCGGCTTGATTCTTTTTATCTTCTGCCTGGGGGTGGCCCTCGCGGTTTATCGCATCGGCAAGGAAGAGGCCGAAAAGCGCGTATTCAAGGAGACGGAAATCTACATCGCGGCCGTGGATGCGACCCGCACCTACGTGAAAGACGTACTGCGCCCGCGCATGTACGACATTATCCCGGCGGATCATTTCGTGGTGGAGGCCATGTCCACCTCGTTTGTGGGCCGGGAGGTGATGCATCGGGTGCATGACCGTTTCAAAGATTTTCGTTACAAACGGGCCGCGCTGGTGCCCATCAACCCGGCCAGTAAGGCCGATGCGCTGGAGGTGGATTTCATTCAGCGGTTCAACGCGGATCCCAACCTGCGGGAGTGGTCCGGTCTGGTGGAACGAGACGGACGCAACTATTACGCTCGTCTCCGCGCCATCTATGCCGAAGCCGAGTGCCTGCGCTGCCACGGCGACCCCGGCGACATTCCCCAAGCGATCGTCGACCTCTACGGCAACGACCCGACCCGCAAGGCGTATCGCCTGGATCAGGTCGTGGGGGCGGATATCGTTTATATTCCGGTGGACGTGGTTTTCGCCCGCATCAAGCGCTTGGCCTGGGTGGCGTTCATCATCGGCGCCGGATGTCTGTTCTGCCTGGTGGTTCTCTTTTACGCCCTTTTCAACCACACGGTCATCTCCGAGCTGCAGGGGCTCTTGACGACTTTCAGGGCAATCGTGTCGCCCCCCAAAGAACTGGAAGAACTTGACGCGCCGCCCTCCCACGCGGGCGACGAATTCGATCAGGTCAAGCTGGCCTTCCAGGATGCCGCCGCCGACCTCAAATCCGCGCACGATGAACTGACCGCCTCTGAAACCAAATACCGCCAGTTGTTCGAAGCCTCACGGGATCCGATCCTTATCTGGGATGCGACCGGCCGGATTTTGGACATCAATGCCGCCGGGCTGCAACTCCTGGGATTCAAGGATCGCTATGGTGCCCGGCAAAGCGGTCGGGTCCTGGACCTGTTCCAGGGCCCCGCAGACGGTCGCCGGTTGCTGCAGGTGGTGGACAGGGACGGGTTCGTGACGGAATCCGAAATCGCGTTGGTGTCGCAGCAGGGGGGGCGCATCGATGCCCTGCTGACCGTCAACCGAACGACATGTGAAAATGAAACGCCCTGCTACGAGGTCTATATCCGTGATATCACCCTGCGCAAGCGCATGGAAAAACAGATGGCCCGGACCGAAAAAATGGCGTCCATCGGCCAGTTGGCGGCCGGGGTGGCCCATGAAATCAACAACCCCTTGAGTGTTATCAGCTGCTATTCCAATTTGATCGAAAAGAGCGGGGACGCAACCGACCAGATCCGGGAAGATCTGGAGAAAGTCAAGAAACACACCCTGAATTGCAAACGGATCGTCGACTCGCTGCTCAACTTCGCCCGGGTTTCGGAGACGCATCGCCGCGCGGCGGACATCCATACCGGTCTGGAGTCCGTCCTCGCCATCATCGAAAAACAGGTCGGCAAACGACAGATCGAAATCCAGCGCAGCTACGCGTCCTCCCTACCGCCGGTGTCGATCGACGAAGACAAGATGACCCAGGTGTATATGAACATCCTGCTCAATGCTGTTCAGGCCACCGATGACCAGGGGAGTGTCACCATCACGACGGCCTACGACCCGCCATCCGACACGGTTCAGATTGCGTTTGCCGATACGGGGGCCGGGATCGCACCGGCGCATCTCGATAAGATCTTCGATCCGTTTTACACGACCAAGAAGGACGAGGAAGGCACGGGGTTAGGCCTCTCCGTCAGCTACGGGATCGTCCACGAGCACGAGGGCGACATTCGGGTGGAAAGCCGGCCGGGCCGCGGCAGTGTCTTTACGATTGTTCTACCGACGGCCGCCAATGATGATCCGGGAGGTACGCCGTGAGCGACTGTGTGCTGGTGGTGGATGATGAAAGGGATCTGCTGCTCGGGCTGCAGCGGACCATCGCCATGGAGATGGACTGCCGGGTCCTGGCCGCCGACAGCGCCCGGGAGGCTCTGGCCATCGTCAACAAGGAGCCGGTGGATGTGGTGCTGGCCGATATCCGCATGCCGGGCATGGATGGCATGGCCCTGGCCCGTGAAATTCAACGTCAGGACGCCCTCATCACCGTGGTTCTGATGACGGCCTTCGGCACCATCGAACAGGCGGTCGAAGCCATCAAGGACGGGGCCTATGACTTTATCCGGAAACCCTTCGACGAACAGGATCTGCTGCGCCTGTTGCGCAAAGCGTTGGAGCGCAATCGCCTGCTGCGCGAGAACATGCGCCTGCAGCAGGCTGTTGCCCAGACCGGCCCGCTTCACAAGATGATCGGCCGCGGGCCGAAGATGCAGCAGGTGTTTGCCGCCATCCAGATGCTGGCCCGATCGGACGTGACCGTTCTGCTGCTGGGGGAAAGTGGTACCGGCAAGGAAATGGCGGCCCGCGCGATTCACGCTCTCAGCCAGCGCAAGGCGCGGGAGCTGGTGGTGGTCAACTGCCCGGCCCTGCCCGAGAGTATCCTGGAAAGCGAACTGTTCGGCTATCGCAAGGGCGCATTTACGAATGCCGCCCGGGACAAAAAAGGCCTGTTCGAAGAAGCCGAAGGCAGCACGATTCTGCTGGATGAAATCGGCGATCTGTCGTTGACCCTGCAGACCAAGCTGCTGCGGGTGCTGCAGGAAAAGGAGATCAAACCGCTGGGATCCACCCATACCCGCCGGGTGGATGTGCGCATCATCGCCTCCACGAATCGTGACCTGGTCGCCCGCTTGAAGGAGGGCACCTTCCGGGAAGACCTCTACTATCGGCTCAATGTGGCCAGCCTGACACTGCCGCCCCTGCGGGAGCGCCGCGAGGATCTGCCGCTGTTGATCGAACATTTCCTTGCCAAGGCCGCCGAAGAACTGCGGGTACCGGCCAAATCCCTGGGGACCGAGGCCCGTGAAAACCTGATGCGGCGGCATTGGGCGGGCAACATCCGCGAGCTGGAAAATGTCATCCGGGGGTTGACGGCCCTGGCGCCCCAGGAACAGATCGGGGTTGCCCATCTGGCCGGGGAAGAGCCGTATCTGCCGATCTGCCATGGGGAAGTGGATCTGTCGCAGCCCTACAAAACCCTCAAGGATCAGGTGTTACACAAATTCACCACCAAATATGTAACCGAGCTTCTGGCCGAAACCGGCGGCAACGTCACTCTGGCGGCCCAGGTCAGCGGCATTCAGCGCCAGTCCCTTCAAAAAATTTTTAAACGCTACAGCATATCCCCGGATCGCTTTCGCTCCCGCTCCTAATCCCTGGTACATCTAAAAAAGCGGCATCTCAAGTTGTCACCGCCTCCTGTAGTTGTCACTATTATTTCCCCATGAAACCCAGGTGTTTAGCCCTGATAGGTATGCGGATAGGGGAGATTGCCGAAGCAACCAGATGGAAACTGACAACTTGAGTTTCCAGATCGATGGTGACTGTTTGAGGTGTTTATAAATAAATATAATTATTTCAAATAGATAAAAATTTATACCGGGTGGCACGATAGTTGTTATAGCTATGGTGCCTTATTTTTTTCAAAGCCGGGTTTGCCCAGCTTTATTTATAAATTTCAGTCATTATTCATTATTCTCATGCAAGGAGGAATACTCATGTCCGAGGCCCGCAACAATGTTCCGCTGTTTCTAATGGGCGGAATCATGATTATCTATGCCCTGATCGTCAACACGGGCGCTTTGCTGCCCCTGATGAAGTCCATCGGGACGCACAAGTCCGTGGACTTGCAGGTCACCATGTGTTTCATCGTGGGGATTCTCGGTATCCTCACGGGAATCGTCAATTCGATTCGCAAGCCCCAGAACACCCTGCTGGACCGTTTTTTTCTGCAGCCCATGGCGGGGGTCCTTCTGCTGTTGAGCTTGGCCATGCTGGTCCGCTGGTATGTCGAACCCTGGGTGATCATCGGCAGTAAAGCCCTGAAACCGATCATTGGTTTCGGCATCTACAAAGTCCTTAACCTCAACTATGTCGTCCTCGGGCTGCTAGTCGGGGTTATCATCACCAACACGATCGGTATCCCCAAATTCGCGGCGTCCGGGGTCAAGACGGCCCGTTTCGTGCTGAAGATGGGGGTCATTCTGCTGGGTGCGCGCTACAGTTTTGCCGAACTGGCCAAGCTGGGGGTCTACAGCATCTGGCTGGTGGGCGGCTTCGTCATGGGGACCGTATTCCTTGTGCTATGGCTGGGCAATATGTTCAAACAGCCCAAATCCATGACCGGGGTGCTTTCCGCCGGCATGGGGGTGTGCGGTGTTTCCGCCACGGTGGCCGTGGCCCCGGTGGTCCGGGCCAAAAGTGAAGAGATGGCCTATACCATCGGTACGATTCTCTCTTTCGGCATCATCTGTATGTTCGTCTTCCCCACCGTGGGCAAACTCGTGGGCATGAACGCCACCCAGTTCGGGGCCTGGGCCGGCACCGGCATTCTCAACTCCGCCCAGGTGGCCGCAGCGGCCCTGGCTTTCAATGCCGTGGATATCGCCACCCTCAAAGTGGCCGAAATTTTCAACATCACCCGGGTGCTTTTCCTGCCCATCATCGTTCTTGTGCTGGCCACCTGGTTCGGCAAGGAGACCGACCAGAAACTCAATTTCAAGACGGTCGTCATCGACAAGTTCCCCATCTTCATTCTGGGCTTTCTGCTGCTGTTCCTCATGTCCTCGATGGGCCTCTTTTCGCCGCCCGACCACTATAAGGGCAAGTACATCGACGTCAGCTACAATGACCGGACCCGCATCACCGACCAGGAATGGGCCACCTTGAACACCGCCCTCGATGCCGGTGCCATTACAGGGGCCGACGCGACGCAGATGGCCGCCCTGGAGGATTTGCGCAAACAACACCAGATTGCCGGCAATTTCGACGACCGCAACAACAAGGTGTTGTTCAACAAAGTCGGCCGGGACCGCATGACGGCCTTGGAGTCTATCCTGGCCCAGCACAAGGCCAAAAAAATTGAAATGAGCAAAGAGGTCAAGGGCGTGGTCGACCATGCCCTCAAACAGGTCCACAAAAAGTCCAAGACCATCGTCACCCTGACCGACTGCATGATCTGGTTTTTTGCCTTCGGTTTGATCGGGCTGGGGATGCAGATCACCAAAAAAGCCATGGCGCAGGCCGGTGGCTGGCCCCTGGTGATCGGACTGATCTCCGGTGTGACCAAGGCGGTGCTGTCGTTCTTCGTGGTTCTGTGGTTTGTCAAGGAAGTTACCCTGAAATAGTCGACCGTGCGTATGGCTACGCATGGAATGGAGGCAATCAGAATGAGTAAAAAAGTCGATATTGATACCGGGTCCGAAGGCAAGGGGAGCCATCAGTTCTCCGACCAGGCGGATACCCAAGAAATGGAAGAACGGGCCCTGTCGGTCTTTTCAAGCGAACGCAACGAAGACATTACGGCCCTGGTCTTCACACTGATTACCACATTTGTGGTATTGCTGTTCACCAAATGGATGGTCTGACAAGCCATTCGGCCACCGCGAAAACCATAAGGGACTGATCCCGGGCAAACGGCGCGGTCTATGGACCACCGTTCGCCCGGCCTCCCGATTTGCCGGCGAGGTCTGCCTTGCCATATCGGTCCGAACTCGATATCCTGCAGGTGTGCTTGCCCGGCACCTTGCAGGATTTTCGTTTCGGGTTTTTTACAGTGTGGCCTTCGGCCGGATGATTTACACCCAAAAAGAATAGAGCGATGCCATCATGTTCCACCACATTCTGCTCTGCACGCACGGCACCCCCGGCGCACGCCAGGCCGAGACGCTCGTGTTTGAAAAACTGCTGCCGGCGTTTCCTGAAGCCCGCATTACCGTCCTGACGGTATTCAATCAGGACTGGGACGTTATGACGGGCGACGACTGGCTGAATACGTCAGCCACCCGCAACACCTTCCGTTCCCATGTCGAGACGCAACTGGCACGGGAGACCGAAGCCCATTGGGAGACCATTCGCGAACGCTATCCGGCGGCATCCCGGCATCACTTCATGCATGTCTTCGGACCGGTGGAGGAGACCTTGGCCGAGGTGGCCGGTAAACGACAGTGCGACCTGGTGGTGATCGGCGCCTGGCAGAAGAAAATGGCCAAAGGGTTCAAACACCGGGTTTCAGCGGCCAAACTGCACCCGATACTGACCGTTCCTTTAATGATTGCTCCCTGAGGACTCCCTATGGAGAAGAATTACAGTCTGGCCTTGTCGCTGGAGTCCGGTCCGAAGGATTTCCGGGTTGCTGCTCTGCTGGCCGGCGAGACGCTGCTTCGACTGCACCCGCACTGGTTTGTCGAGGGGTTCTCCCAGAAGGGAGGAAAGGTCCAGGTTGACATCCGTGACTATGCTAGTGAGGCAACCTTCCGCCTGCTGTATCGCATCGAGACGGATCTCGCCGGGTTGCCGCGCGTGGTCTTCGATCAAGGGCCCTTGAGTGAAATGAGCTTCAACCTGCAGGACGGCATTCTGCATGTCCGTGTGGTCAGCGATCAGAACATCGCCGCCCTCGAGGAAACCTTCGGCCTCGGACTCTGGCTCCGCGGTATCCGCGAATACCTTCGGCTGTATCTCAGCCGCAGCTTGAACACGCTCTTTTTCAGATTCCTGATGAATCGCGTCATGCTCAGGATGAATCCCTCCCAGCGTAAAATATGCATCATGATCTACAAGATTACCGTGGTGGAAATCATCTTGATTCTGGTCATCATTATCGGGTTTGTTTATTTTAACCGCTGAGGGGCCATCAACACGGGGATGCCCCGGCATGCCTATTCGGCTTCCCCGAATCAATTTTCGCCCGTGAGGATAGGATGACGGCATACCAAGTCGGCGATCGACTGGATCAGTTTGTCATCGACGCCGTGGTGTTCGAAGGCGCCCTGACACAGGTCTATCGCGCCCGCGACATGCTGGTGGACATGACCGTGGCCCTCAAGGTGCCTTTCGGCGACATTCTCAACCAGCCGGTGCTCTACTACCACCTTCAGAACGAACAGCGGATCGGTCATCCGCTGTCCCACCCGAACATCGTGCGGTTTATCCAGCGGGGTCAGACGCGCCAGTACACGATTATGGAATTTGTGCCTGGCCAGGACCTCAAACGGGTCATGACGACACAGGGGAGGATGACCTTTGAAGACGTCGGCCCCATCATGCGACAGGCAACGGACGCCCTGGCCTATCTGCATCGGCGCGGCATCCATCATCTCGATGTCAAACCGGAAAACATCATGCTCACACCCGAGGGGGCGGTCAAACTGCTTGATTTCGGTCTGGCCTGGTCCCAAAACCTGCCCGACCTGCTGGCGGAAGATTTTTTAGAACCCTTCGGTACGCCGTATTATATCGCCCCCGAACAGCTGAACGGTGTTCGCAACGATCGGCGCAGCGACATCTACAGCCTGGCCGTGGTGCTCTATGAATTGCTGACGGGCCATCTGCCCTACGAGCGCTCGCAGAAACTGTCCAAGGCACGGCATCGGCTGCGCATGCCGCCGGTTCCGCCGCGCTATTACAGGCCGGAAATCGCACCCGCGATTCAGGAGCTTCTCCTCAAGGCGCTGGAACGTCGCCCTGAAGATCGCTACCAGAGCATCGAAGCGCTGCGGCAGGACCTGGAAGCCCCGGAGAAGGTGACCCTGACCGAGAAGCGGCAAGACGTCCGCAAACCGTCGGCCTGGAGCCGTTATTGGCCCGCCATGGCCGTATCAACGGATGCGCCTGAGAAAATTCGTTCCGCCGACCATTCGCCGGCGGCGATGATCATCGGGGCCGTGATGGATCATGACGTGTCCGATCTGGTGCTGGAAACCGTCCGCCGCCAGGCCATGCTGACCAACAGTCAGGTGACGCTGCTGACGGTCACCGAGCCGGCCTCCGATGCCGACCTGACCCGCTACGGGCGGGCGGTGGAAGGCGAGAAGCTGCGGGAACGCCTGGACCGGTATGTCCATCGGCTGCGGCGCTACAACCTGGATCCCGTCATTCGTATCCGGCCCGGGGATGTGGTGTCGGAAATCATCGCCACGGCGCAGCGATGCGACGCGGCCCTGATCGTGCTTGGCCCTTCCCGCAAAAAGGGCCTGCGCAAGATATTCGGGGGGCGCACCGTGGACAGGATCATGCGCAAGGCGGCCTGCCCGGTCATGATCGCCGAGCGCGAAGAGGATGCGTCTTTCCCCGATCGCGCGGATTTCCAGTCTTTGACGGAATCCCGGGTGCTGCAGATCGACTTTTTTCTGATCGATTGCTGGGTATCGCATCTGAACTATCTTTCCGACCTGATTTTCCAATTGCTTTACGACCCACAGGATGCCGAGGAGGCATTGCATTTCCCGTGTCGGTTGGGCCATTGGCTCGACACCATCCGCGCCGAATCCTCATGGGCGGTGGTGGTCGACCGGATCGATGCCATTCACCATCGATTTCACGAGATCGCCGCTGAATTGGTGCAAAAGGCGCGGGAGACGGGCCAGGGCGCCATGAAAACCCATTACATCAAGGAAGCCGTGCCGGTTTCCTGTGCGATCCGGGATGCCCTGCGGGAGATCAGCAGCACCATTCGCGAGCAAAGCGCCTATGCCCAGGCCGGGGTGACCGCCGTCCTGGGCGACGGTGCCTGTCCCATCGATCGTGAGGGCCTGTCGCCCGGGGACCCGCTCTACAAAGCCCAGCAGATACGGGATTACTTCTGCGCCCACCCGGATGCATCGCCCGAAGCCTGTCTGCGTTACATCAATCCGCCATCAACCGACCCGCCGAAAGGGTGACAAGCGATCATGCGCCTGGCGCTATTGTCCGATATTCACAGCAACCTGGAGGCCCTGGAGGCCGTTCTGGAAAACGTCCGTGAACGGGGGGTGCATCGCTATACCTGCCTGGGGGACCTCGTGGGATACGGCGCCAATCCCAACGAATGCATCGAATTGATGCGCTCATTGCCCAAGATCAATTTCATTTTAGGCAACCACGATGCCGCCGCAACCTGGCGCAGTTCACCTTATATCATGAACAAAGCGGCCGCCGATGCGATTCTCTGGACCATGGATCATCTCACGAATGACCATCTGCGCTTCCTGAAGCGTCTGCCGCCGACCATCGGCATGGGGAACTTGTTGTTTGCCCATGCCAACCCTTACAACCCCCTGGCATGGCGCTATGTCAACAGCCGGAAATACGCGGCGCGGTCCTTCAACAGCAACAACGCCAAGCTGGTTTTTATCGGCCACACGCACCTGCCGGAAGTCATTACCAAACGCGGCTGGTTTCAGATCCGGTTCGAACCCTGTTCGGATAATCGCACCCTGTCTATCGGACGGGCCGGTCGGATGATTGTCAATTGCGGCAGCATCGGTCAACCGCGTGACAAGAACCCGGCGGCCTGCTATTTGATCTACGATACCCGCCAGGAAACCCTTGAATTCGTTCGTGTACCTTACAATCACGAGCGGGCCGCGCGTAAAATCCAGGACGCCGGTCTTCCCGGCATCATGGCACGCCGGCTGGCCAAGGGGCGCTGACGGTATTACCGAGGCGCTGCGCAGGGGGGTGAAAGGAAGGGCGCTATGCACAACTATTTTGTTCGCGGTAATTTGCGGACCAAATTTTTTCTCTGGTCGACAGCGGTCCTCATCGTTTTTGGCCTGCTGGTGGCGATGCTCTATTACCGTCATCTCAAACGCGCGGTCATGGCGGAATCCCTTCAAAAATCCGAACTCATCCTGAGCGAAGTCGAGGCGATCCGGGCCTACGTCAAAGACGAGCTGCGGCCATTGATGCAATCCCTGCACTCCCGGGATACCTTTATCATCGAGGCCATGTCCACCACCTATGTCAGCCGGCGCATCATGGAGCGCTTCGGGGAGCGCATGCCGGGGTTTGTCTACCGCCGGGTATCCGTGAATCCCCACAACCCGAGAAACCTGGCGGACGAATTCGAAGAGGAGATGATCGACTGGTTCGAGGCTGCGCCGGAGCGGCGGTTCTGGCAGGGGGTGGTGCAGAAGGGGGAGGAATCCTTTTTTATCAGCATGGTGCCGGACTATTTCGAACAGAGCTGTATCCTCTGCCATGGGGATCCCGCGGCGGCCCCCCGGACATTGGTTGAAACGTATGGCAATGACGGCGGCTTCCGTTTCAAAGCCGGCGATCTGGCCGGGCTTAATTCGGTGGCCGTGCCGGTTTCCGGTCCTTTTCAGAAGATCAGGCGCTTCAGTGTGGGCCTTTTTGCGGGAACGGTGGCGGGAACTCTCTCCCTCCTGCTTCTGTTCAACTGGCTGTTCAACCGGCTGGTCATTTCACGTCTGACGCGGATCATGGAGGATCTCTCGCAGGACGAGGGGCGGGCATCCATGCCTGGAGGGTCGCGAACAGCCGACGGATCCGCCGATGAACTCGACAACCTGAAGACATCTCTGGGGCAGTTGAACCGCTACGTCCGGGCCGCCCGCAAAGGCGGCGGATTGGAACCCAACGTCATCGGACCCTATGTCGTAGGTCTTCCGCTGGTTGCCGGAACGCTTTCATGGGTCTATCAGGCCCGGGATACAAGAACGGAAGAACCGGTGAGCATTAAAATTCCTTTCGAGGACGTGCTCATCAACCCGATCTATGCGGCCTGTCTGCAAAGCGAATTAAAGCTTCTGGGCACCATCCGGCATCCGGGTATCATCAAGATTCGCGAACGCCAGGGCGATGCGCTGGTATTGGCACCGGTGGCAGGCATGGATTTCGAGCGTTACCTCCAGCAGCATCCTCAGCCCTCCGTAGCAGGCATGGCGGCCTATTTCCAAGAATTGCTGGACATTACCGCCTATCTGCACCACCAGGGCATCGTCCACCACGATTTGCGTCCCGCCAATTTAATCCTGGGTGAAGACGGCCGGCTGTGTCTGGTGGATCTCGGGATGGCTGCGCATCGCGATCACCCCGACCCGATCACGGCCTCCGGCATGGGCCCCCAGGGGGATGCCCGCTATATGCCGCCCGAGCAGTGGGCGGGTATGCGGGGCGACCCGCGGTCCGACATCTATACCCTGGGTACGCTGCTGTACCGCATGGCCGCGGGACGTTTGCCGTTCGAAGACAGTGCCAAGGCCTATCAATTTCAGGCCCATAACAGAGGCGAAATCCTGCCGCCGTCAAACTGGCAACCGCTTGTATCCAAAGCGATCGAGGCGGTGATCTTGAAAGCCATGGCCGCGGCACCGCAGGATCGCTACCAATGGGTGGAAGATTTTGGGGAAGCGCTGGCGGCGGCTTTGTCTTCGTATTGAGACGTAAATTTCAGTAGGGGAAAGCCCTTGTCTGCCGGAGGGCGTTACCGGAGACAGCAAGCCCCGTTGATCGGGATCGGGAAGGACAGTGTCCCAACGCCGAAAGGAGAACCCCTTGAAACAGCTGAATGGTAAACTTGCCCTTGTGACCGGGGCCGCGATGGGAATGGGAAAGGCCATTGCCGAAACCCTTCTGGCGGAAGGCGCCCGGTTGGCCCTGGTCGATATCAATCCGGAACTTCTGGAAAAAACCCGCCAATCGCTGCGCCGCAGCGGGGTGTGCGAGGCGTTTGTCTGTGACATTGCCGATCGCGATCAGGTAAGGAAACTGGCAACCTCGGTTGAACACGACCTGGGAAGTGTCAATATTCTCGTGAACAACGCCGGCATCGTTCGGGCGGCGCCGCTGTTGTCCCTGAGCGACGACGATATCGAGCGCATGATCCGCATCAACCTCACCGCCCAGTTCTGGACCTGCAAGGCCTTCCTGCCCGGGATGGCGCAGGCCGGACCCGGCCATATCGTCAACATGGCCTCGGCGGGCGGCCTGCTGGCCATCCCTTCCCTGACGGCGTATTGCGCCAGCAAGTTCGGCGTGGTCGGATTTTCCGACGCCCTGCGTCAGGAGTTGAAAAAGGCAAGGCTTCCCATCGGGGTGACCTGTGTCTGTCCCAACACGGTCAATACGGGCATGTTCAAGGGGGCCCGGACCGTGCGCGGCACACGAATCCTTCGCCCGCAAGATGTCGCCGTGCAGGTGGTGCGAGCGATACGGCGCAACCAGGCTTTCCTGGGGGTGCCGTCATTTCCGGTGAACGTGCTGACCCCGCTGCTAAAAGCCCTTTTACCGGTGCCGGTCATGGACCGCATCAACGCCCTCATGGGCATGTGGCACATCAACGACAGCTGGCGGGGACGTGGATCTTGACAAACTTTAGGGGATATGAAATTTACTAAAATTACGGTTATTTACTATCCTCAAAGGTGGCGTATGACATTATCGGTATGATCGGCCGCGACCTGTTTTTAAGGGTGTGACGTAATCATGGACGCCCAACACCAAAAAGAAACCCTTCTTTTCGTCGACGATGAAGAAAACATTCTCGACATCGCCAGCGAGTATTTCGAGTTCAAAGGCTTTCAGGTGCTGACCGCCAGTAACGGACGTGAGGCGGTTCGCGTATTGGAGACCGAACGCGTGGACTGCTGTTTTACCGACATCAATATGCCCGAGATGGACGGATTGGCCCTCGCCGAACACATCCACCATACCGACAACACGATCCCGGTCATTGTCATGACCGGTTACCCCTCGCTCGACAACACAATCGCGACGCTGAAAAACGGGGTCGTCGATTTCCTGATCAAACCGGTCAACCTGGAGCAGATGGAGTTGGCGGTGCGCCGGGTGCTGCGCCAACGGCGCTTGTTCGTGGAGAACATTCTGTTGCAAAAAGAAGTCGAGCAGAAACAACGCCTGGAAAAACTGAACCGCGAACTTGTCTACAAAGTGGAAGAACTCAACCTGGTCAACCGCATCATGAGCGACTTTGCCGCGATCGGCTCAACCACCGATGTCTTCAAGCGCGTGGTCGATATGACGATTGAAGTCGCGCATGCCGACGGGGCGCAGTTCCTTGTTATGAACGAACATGTCGCGCAACCCTTCGAAGTCGTTTCCGCGGCGACCGGTTCGGTGATCGGGGTAGAGGCCATTCGGCTGCCGGAAGCCCTCGTGGCGAGTGTCGTCGGCGATGAAACTCCCCTGCTGGTGGATGGGTGCCAGGGAAAAGACATCCTGCCCGAACCCATTCGCTCGGCGCTTCTGGTTCCCATGAAAATCAGGGGAAAAGTTTTCGGGGTGCTGACGGCCGCGGTGTGCCGGGATGACCTTCACTTTTCGGAAAAGGATCTCTACTACCTATCCTATATTGCCCGCAACGCGGCGCGCTCCATCGAAAACCTGGCCCTTTATGAAAACATCTATCAGAACCTGTTTTCGACCCTGTATGCCTTCGTCAACGCCCTGGAGGCGCGTGACCCCTACACGCAGCAGCACTCGGAGCGGGTCGCGCGGCTGGCGATCCTGTTGGGACAGGAGATGAACTGTACGCCTGAAGAGTTGGATATCCTTCACTTTTCAGGCCACTTGCACGATATCGGAAAAATTGGGATTCGGGATGACATTCTTCTGAAGCGAAGCGGGTTGACCGCGGAGGAATACGAAAAAATAAAGGAGCATCCCCAGATCGGTGCCAATATCGTCGGGCAACTGGGGCTGTGGGACCGTGAAAAGGATATCATCCGCTACCACCATGAGCACTATGACGGCACGGGCTATCCGGAGGGGTTGCAGGGAGAAGGGATTCCCTTCCTGTCCCGGATACTGGCGGTGGCCGATGTCTTCGACGCCATGGCATCCGGGCGCGCCTATCGCAAAAAAATTGAAGAGGCCGTGGTTTTGGACGCCATCCGCGAACGCGCGGGAACCCATTTCGACCCACAGGTTGTTGAAACCCTGCTGCGGTTGTATCAGGAAGGGCGTTTTCCCGCGCCTTCCGGTGCCTGACGACCGATTCTCCCCCCTGTTGTGCCTCGGGCGGACCCATCGGCGCGACATTACCCTGACCATTGCGAGTGACAAAACCCAATTGCCGCAGGCTTTCGGCGTTACCAAACCGACGGCGAAGCGGCGTGCCAGGCGCGAATCTCAAAGGCGCCTGAGGACGTTGCTTTTTTCTCCCCGGTCCAGATCATCTAAAGCGAAGGCCAACGCGGCTTCCAGCAGCATGGATTTATTGTCGATCGCGGCGCCGGCCAGCTTCAGTTCGTGAAATTTGCGGTCGAAGCGCTCGATGACATGCAGGGATAAGTAAAAGCCCGCCTTTTTTTTGGTCTTGGCCGCCGGGCTCTTGGTACCGCCGGTTGCCGATTGAATCGGATCGACGGGGGGGGCGTCAAAAAAGTCAGGCAGATCGTTCCGGTCAGGCATCATTGCGAATCCTCCGTACCAACTGGTGGTAATCCATTGCGCCGGCGGCATGGCGGCTGTACTCGAAAATGCTCTGGCCGCTGGAGGGCGCTTCCGTCAATCGGACGTTGTAATGGATCGGCTCACAGATTTGTTTGCTGAAAAGCCGGCGCAGCACGCCATAGATTTCGCTGCTATGACGGGTGCGGCGGTCGAACAGGGTCGGCAGCACGTACTTCAATTGGAGATCCTGGTTCATGCGCTGGGCCGACATCAGGTAGCCGAAGAAGGTTTTCAAGCCTTCCAGGGCCGGACCTTGCAGGGCCACGGGGCAGAGAACTTCGGTGGCGGCCATGAGAATATTGACGCTGAGGACATCCCACCCCGGGGCACAGTCAAAAATCAGATAGTCCAGGGCGCCGTCCCGGGGCACCAGCGTTTTGGCCAGGACCGCCTGACGGATCTCGCGGGGCTGCTCGCCCAGCCAGTTTTTCAGTTCGACCAGGTTGATGCCGCCCGCCAGCAGCCAGAGGTTTTCCCGGGCGGCAAAGAGGGTTTCCTTTTTGGCGACCGGGTTTCCATGGGCATCGGTTCCAGTGATGAATTCATAAAGGCCGTAGGGCGGGGCGACGCCCAAGAACTTGGCGGTTTGTCCCTGGGTATCGCAATCCACAATCAAGACCCGATGCCCTGCCAGTGACAGGCCATGGGCCAGGTTGACGGCGGTGGTGGTTTTACCGACACCGCCTTTCGCCATTGCAACGGCAATTTTTCGCATGATTTTCGCAGGTCTCCTTCTTCTTGTATAGAATTCTTCTACTATACTGTTCTGGTGGTGTGTGCAACCCCTTTTAACGAACCCTACCCATCCATATTTTCATTCAGGCCACCGCTCGATGAGGGGCAACACCCGCCAAACCGGTGCTCAATATTGACATGGTCTGGAATTCATAATAGAACTAATAAGATACGCCATCGTCGGGATGAGGCCGGTTCGGTGGTGTCGTCATTTTATAACGCGCCGGCGGGACTCTGATTGTCATGACATCCCCCCCAAAAAAAACCGATCCGGGGGCAGGCGAAACGTCGCCGGAACATCAGCCATTGCCGGCTTGGTCTTGCGATGAGGCCTTGCCTGCGGACGCGTCGCCCGCCATTGTCTCAACCCGTCAGCAGCGGGAGCGCCAAGCCTTTCACATCATCACGGAAGCTGCGGTTTCCCAGGCCGAACTGCCTGCGATTTGCCAGAAGATCCTGACCGATCTTTTATCCGTGCTGGACTTCGATTTCGCCACCCTGCGGCTTTACGATCCGGCAACCCGTCTGCTCAACCTGACCGCTATCGCCGGTCAGCGGGTGCAGGCCATGCTGGACAAGTTTCCCGTCCAGTCCATCGACGATCCCCATTATGTGGGCGCCTTTGTGGCCCGTGAGCGAAAACCGGTTTTTGCACCGCAAGTCGACCGCCATACCATCGCTGAAACCCACGCCATGCGGGTGCGTGAGATCGGGCTCAAAGGCATCATTGCCTATCCCATCACCAGTGCTGCCGGCGACCTGATCGGCGTCGTGCAGCTCAATGCCGGGGAGGCCCGTTCCATCAACCCGGGGGATCGTATTTTTTTCGAGGCCGTGGCCCGGATGTTCGGCACCATCATTGAGCATCGCCGCGCGGTGGACAGCCTCCGGGAGAGCGAAGAAGGCTATCGCTCCCTTTTTGAGAACGCTCCCGCCGCGCTTTGGGTGGCAGATTTTTCGAATGTCAAAGCGTATCTGAGCCGCCTGCGGAAAGCCGGTACAGCGGATCTGGGCAGCTATTTTAGCGCCAATCCGGGAGCCGTGGCCGAGTGTGCCGCGCGCATCAAGGTCTTGGATGTCAATCAGCAGGCCCTCGAGCTTTACCAGGCACTGGACAAACAGGCCTTAAAAACCGGGTTGTCGCGTATCCTGACCGCACAATCCTTTGAGGCCCTGGCCGGGGAACTGGTCATCATCAGTGCGGGCGGGAAACGCTCCCGCACCGAGATCGAAAACCTCACCCTGTCCGGCGAAAAGCGTCGACTGGTCATGCAGTGGTTTGTGGCGCCGGGGCATGAATCCGATTATGGGCGGGTGTTTATCTCTTTTCAGGATGTCACGGCGACCCGCGCGCTGGAGGCCCAATTGCTCCAGTCGCAGAAAATGGAATCCGTCGGGACTCTGGCCGGGGGCGTTGCCCACGATTTTAACAATATCATGCAGGCCATTAGCGGGTATACCCAACTCATGCTATGGGATCGCCGTCCGGGGGATCCGGATTACGACAATTTGCGCGCCATCGAAAAAGCGGCCGATCGTGCCAGCAAACTGACCCGTCAATTATTGACCTTCAGCCGCAAAGTTCCCATCGCCCTGAAACCGACGGATTTCAATGCGGAAATCGAAGGTGTCTGTAAGATCTTGGCGCGCACGATCCCGAAAATGATCCGTATCGAGCAACATCTGGACCCTGATTTATATACAATCAACGCCGACCGGTCCCAGCTCGAACAGGTGTTGATGAATCTCAGCATCAATGCCAGCAATGCCATGCCGGATGGTGGGCGTCTGGTGTTCGAAACCGCGAATGTCGAGCTGGACCGGACCTATGCTCTCGCCCATCCGGAGGCCCACGAGGGACCCCATGTGCGACTGTCCGTATCGGACACCGGGCACGGCATGACCGCTGAGACCCAACGACGGGTATTCGAGCCTTTTTTTACGACGGGGGAGATCGGGCAGGGTTCCGGTCTGGGGCTGGCCATGGTTTACGGGATCGTTAAAAACCACGATGGCCATATCCTCTGTTACAGCACGCCCGGGCAGGGGGCCTGCTTCAAGATCTATCTGCCCGCCATTGGAACCCCGAACGCCATGCCGATCGGGGAGGCCAGCCCGGCAGCGGCCCCGCCCGCCGGAACGGAAACCATCCTGGTGGTGGACGACGAGCCCGTGATTCTGGATCTGGCGGAAACCATTCTGGCGCGCTTCGGCTACACGGTTATCCGCGCCGAAAGCGGCGAGCAGGCCCTGGCCCTTCTGGCCGGCCGGGCCGAATCGGTTGACCTGGTGATTCTGGACCTGAATATGCCCGGCATGGGGGGGCATAACTGCCTCGAAACGCTCAAGGCCCGCTATCCGGATTTGCCGGTGCTGCTTGCCAGCGGCTATTCGCCCAACGGATCGGTGCGGGATACGCTGCGTGCCGGCGCTGCGGGATTTATCGGAAAACCCTATCAACTAAAGGAAATGCTCAAGATTGTGCGGGATATTATCGATGCCGAATCTTCCTGAAAGTTCACTTCTCCGCCGGCGGGTTTACCTTGCGGCGGGCACGCCAAACCCCTTGCGACGGTTGCTATCCTCACCGTGCGCAGCTTGTGCCGCGACCCGGGTTGCCTGATGTCATCCGCCATCCGTTATAAAGATATTTTCAACACCACCATCAACGGGGTTCTCGTCACCGATGCCCGCGGGAAGCTGACGCATATCAATCGCCAGGCTGAAAAGATACTGGGGTTCAGCGCCCGGCGGCACATCGGCTGCTATATCTCCGACCTTCTGCCGTTGACGGGGCCCGAGGTTATGGCATGCCTGGAAAGTGGTGTGCCGAATCTGGGACACCTGATCAAGGGCAAGGTGGTCGATCTGGTGCTGTTTATCACCCTCTTCAAGACCGGTGACCGTGTACGGGGTGCGATGTGCACCTTCCAGGAGATGGAGCAGTTTGAAACATCCGCCCAGAAATTGGAATCCTACCAGCGGCTGAACCGGGAACTGGCGGCGGTTTTCGACGCATCGTCGGACGGGCTGTGGGTCTGCGACCACCACGGCATGGTGATCAACATCAACAAAGCATCGGCGCGGCTCAACGGGATCAAGGCCGACAAGATCATCGGGCGCAACATTGCCGATCTGGTGGCCAGCGGCCTGTTCGACCGCTCGGTCACCCTGGAGGTGATCGAAACCCGGCGCCAGGTGAGCATCATGCAGTTTGTGAAGCGGACCAACCGCTACCTTCTGGCGACGGGAACGCCGGTTTTCGATGATCAGGGGCAGTTGCACATCGTGGTGGTCAACGAGCGGGACATGACCCAGCTGAATGTCATCCGGGACGAACTGGAACAAACCCAGATGGTCACCGAAAAAATCCGCGATGAACTGGCGGAATTGCGCATGCTCGAGCGCAAGGACCCGGCCATCATTGCCGAAAGCAAAGAGATGCGCCAGGTGCTGACCGTGGCCCTGAAGCTATCCCGTCTGGATGCCTCCAACATCATGATCCTGGGGGAATCGGGCACCGGCAAGGGGCTGATGGCCCGTTATATCCATCAGAACAGCATCCGTGCGAAACATCCCTTTATACCGATCAACTGTGCCGCGCTGCCCGAAAGTTTGCTGGAGGCGGAACTCTTCGGCTACGAACGGGGCGCTTTCACCGGGGCGCGGGAGCAGGGCAAGGTCGGTCTGTTTGAACTGGCCCATGAAGGGACGCTCTTCCTCGATGAAATCGGGGACCTGCCGCTGCTCCTGCAGGCCAAGCTGCTCAAATACCTCGACGATCATGAAATCGTGCGGCTGGGGGGGCTGAAGCCCCGGCACATCGACTGTACCGTGATAGCCGCGACCAACCAGGACATCGAGGGGCAGGTCAAGCGCCGCCTCTTTCGCGAAGATCTTTTTTATCGCCTCAATGCCTTTACGATTCAAATCCCCCCCCTGCGAACGCGTCCGGAAGATATTTTCGAGTTGATCCGGCACTATATGGCCCAATACAGCCGAACCTATCGGACGCGCGGCAAACTCATGCCGGAGACCCTCGAACGATTGCAGGGCTATGCTTTTCCGGGCAACGTGCGCGAGCTCAAGAACCTGATCAAAAGAGCCGTGGTCATGGGCGAGAACGAGATGCTGGACGGTTTCCTGGAGCGCAGCCTGGATGCCGCCCGAACGACGGCCACCTCCCCCAGCGGATCATCTCCGGCCGGGCAGCGCCTGGCCGACGAGGTGAACGCTTTCGAACGGGAGATTTTAAAACGCGCTATCCGGCAGTGCCGCACGACCCGGGAGTTGTCGACGGCCCTGGGGGTCAGTCAGCCCACGGTGGTCCGAAAAATGAAAAAGTATAAACTTTCCTTTTGAATGATACAAAAATGAATCGATATATTCTATAACATACTGAAATAAAATTGGATATTTTATATTTTGGCTACAATCTATTTGTGAATCAAAATAATACTCATAATATTGGTAGTTTAAATTATCAGTTGATACAATAATGAATCATGTTCTTGTTGGCCTGCTCTTCGCGATGGCCGCCCTCGCGGCCTCCCTGCTGTTTTACGTCTCTGTTTTTCTGGCCCGTATGTTGCAGTAATTGGCCGTATCTTTCCCACTTCTTTCCGGTTGTCAATTAGAGGAGGCCTTATGGCGTCACCATCCAAGTCGGAAGCCTTGAGCCGGACCCGGGCGAATGTCATCGCCAAGGGATATGCCAGCGGGACGGCGACCTATGTAGAACACGCGGCCGGCGCCCTGATCTATGATGTGGAAGGGCGCGAGTATATCGATTTCGCCGGGGGGATTGCGGTGATGAATGTCGGACACTCCCATCCGAAAGTCGTTGCCGCGATCCAGGACCAGGCCGCCAAATTCACCCATACCTGTTTTATGGTGCTGCCCTACGCACCGGCCATCGACCTGGCGGAGAAGCTTTGCGACCTGGTGCCGGGCGATTTCGACAAGGCCGCCATGTTTATCAACAGCGGGGCGGAAGCCGTCGAAAATGCGGTCAAGGTGGCGCGCTATGCCTCGGGACGTCCGGCTATCATCTGTTTCGAGAACGCGTTTCACGGCCGCACGCTGATGGGCATGAGCCTGACCAGCAAGGTCAAACCCTATAAGTTCGGTTTCGGGCCCTATGCCCCCGAAATCTATCGCATGCCCTTCGCCTATTGTTATCGCTGCCCCTTCGGGCTGACCTATCCCGGTTGCGACACGGCCTGCGCCGACCATCTGAAGTCTTTTCTGGTGTCCCATGTGGCCCCCGAATCCACGGCCGCCGTCATAGTGGAACCAATCCAGGGGGAGGGCGGTTTTATCACCCCACCGCCGGAGTATTTTCCGAAATTGAAGCAGATCTGTGACGACAACGGCATTCTGCTTATCGCCGACGAGATTCAGACCGGCATGGGCCGCACCGGACGCATGTTCGGCATGGAACATTGGGGCGTCGAAGCCGATATCACCACGGTGGCCAAAAGCCTTGCCGCCGGGATGCCGCTCAGTGCCGTGGTGGGCCGCAAAGAGTTGATGGACAGCGTCCATGCCGCCGGGATCGGCGGGACGTACGGCGCCAATCCGTTGTCCTGCCGGGCGGCACTGGCCGTGCTGGACATTTTTGAAACCGAAGACCTGCTCGCCAAAGGGCAGGCCCTGGGGGCCAAGCTGCGCCGGCGTTTTGACCAGTTTCAAACCGAATTCGAGGTGGTGGGCGACGTGCGGGGCCTGGGGCCCATGCTGGCGCTGGAGCTGGTGGAAGACCGCGCGTCCAAAGTGCCCGCGGGCGCGGCGGCCAAAAAACTGGTGGCTTACTGCCACGAGCGGGGTCTGATCATCCTGGCCTGCGGCGCCTATGGCAACGTCATCCGGGTATTGATGCCCCTTGTGATCACGGATGCCCAACTGGAGCGAGGGCTGGCTATCATGGCGGACGGATTGGCCGCCCTTGAGGTCTGACATGAATGACACCATCCACCGGGAGGCGTGTTCCTGGGCCGACATCAAACGCCGGCTCGATCCGGCCTGGAGCTATGTGGTCATTGAAACGACCGCGGTGACCTCCAGTGTGGATGTTTTTCATACCGTTACGGCACTTCTGGCGGAGCATGCCACCGGCATCAAGGCCCAGGAAATTTGCCGGGAAACGTCTTCCGGCAAGCTGTTGATGCTGGTTCAGATCGAGCCGGGGCAGACCGAGGCCGTCAAAAACAAGCTGTTTGAGCCGCGGCTGCCGCCATCGCTGACGGTTTACTTTTATGACTGCACGCCGGTCAGGGACGACGATCGTTCCGCCGGATCCCGATAAAGACGACGACCACCTCGATGAGACCCCCCGGGCAGCACCCGGGAAAGGAGGCCATGATGAAACTGATCAAAGTCGATATGACGGCAAAAACGATTCACGTCGAAGATCTTCCGGCAGCGTACAAGGGTTTGGGCGGCCGTGCCCTGACGTCTGGTTACATCAATGATCACGTGCCGGCAACGTGTGATGCACTGGGGCCCGAAAACATCCTGATATTCGCGCCCGGCTATTTCAGCGCAACCCCGCTGGTGAACACCAGCCGGCTCTCGGTCGGCGCCAAGAGTCCTCTGACCGGCGGGATCAAGGAGAGCAATGTGGGGGGTACCGTAGCGGCGGCGTTGGGTAATCTCGGCATCTCGGCCATTGTGGTGGAAGGCCAGGCCCCCGCGGGCGAAACTTGGCTGCTCAAGATCGATCCGGACGGACAGGCGGCCTTGATCGAGGGGAAGTCCTACCGGGACATGCGAACCTATGCCCTGGTGGAAAAACTGGTGGATGAATTCGGTGCCAAGAACAGCGTGACCTGTATCGGTCCGGCCGGTGAACAGCAGTTGAGTGCGGCTTCCATTCAGACCTCGGACATGGACGGCCACCCCTGCCGGGCGGCCGGACGCGGCGGGTTGGGTGCGGTTATGGGCGCCAAGGGGCTCAAAGCGCTGATCGTCAGCCGCGCCGGCAAAAATGCGGATCCCATGGCAGACGCCGAAGCATTCAAAGCCGCGGCCAAGGCTTATGCCAAGGCGGTCAAGGCCGATGAATTCAGCGGCGAGATCTTGCCCGCGCTGGGATCGGCCTGCCTGGTGGAGGCCATCAACGAGGTGGGCGCTTTCCCGACCCGGAATGCCCGGGAGGGGCAGTTCGAGCACGCCGACCAGATCAGCGGTGAAACCATGGCCCGCATCATCCGTGAGCGCGGTGGCAAGACGACCCACAAGGGCTGCGCCCAGTGCATCATCGATTGCTCCAACGAATATGTCGACAAGCAGGGGCAGTATGTGACCTCCTCCCTGGAGTACGAGACGATCTGGTCCATGGGCGGCATGATCGGCAACGGGGATCTGGATGCCATCGCCCGGCTGGATTTCCTGTGCGACGATATCGGCCTGGACACCATCAGCACCGGGGTGGCCATCGGGGTGGCCATGGATGCCGGTTATAAATCGTTCGGCGATGCCCAGGCGGCGATTGCCATGGTGGAAGAGGTGGCGGCGGGCACGGTCTTCGGAAAGATCATCGGCCATGGCCCGGCGGCGGTGGGCAAACATTTCAACCATGACCGCGTGCCGGTGATGAAAGGCCAGAGCATGGCGGCCTACGATCCCCGTGCGATCCAGGGGATGGCGGTCACCTACGCCACTTCCCCCATGGGCGGTGACCACACGGCCGGCTGGGTGGTGGATCAGAACCTGGAAGCCTTCGGCGGGACCCTGGACCGCTTTTCGGCCGAAGGCCAGGTGGAGGCCTCCCGCAACACCCAGATCCACATGGCGGCGGTGGATTCGGTGGGTATCTGCGACTTTGCCCAGTCCGGTCTGGCAGGCCCGGGTGGCATCGAGAACGTCTATCAGATGGTGGCGGCCAAGTCCGGACAGCCCTTCGGGGAAGAGGACTGGCAGGCGCTGGGGCTGGGCGTGCTGAAAGCCGAGCGGGCTTTCAACCGGCGGGCGGGTTTTACGCCGGCGGATGACCGGTTGCCGCGCATGTTCTACGAAGAGCCGCTGCCGCCCCACAACAAGGTGGTGGTCATCAGTGACGCTGAAATGGAAGCCACCTTTGATTTCTGAAGGTGAACCGCATGCAGGTGCAGGTTAAACTCTATGGTACGCTGGGCAAATGGGTGGCCGGGTACGACCATCGGACGGGTCTGGTGGTGAAGGTGGACGACGGCGCCACCGTAACGGATCTTATGGCGCAACTGGGCGTTCCGCTGGACAAGATCGGGATGGTTTCCCTGGACGGCCGGCTGGTCGGCAAGGCGGCGGCGTTGCGGAGCGGCGTCCTGGTCAAAGTGTTTCATCCCATTTTCGGTGGATAGGGGGG
>Ga0180430_10000355_pt1 | contig 50532 bp, 44 predicted proteins | sample SS_ome_9_FD_132999 | JGI IMG/M metagenome (GOLD analysis project Ga0180430, IMG submission 132999) | Hypersaline lake sediment archaeal communities from the Salton Sea, California, USA - SS_1_S_2 metaG | ecosystem: Environmental > Aquatic > Non-marine Saline and Alkaline > Hypersaline >...
GCGAGGAAGCGACCGAGCAACGAGGTGCGCTTCAGCATCCCGAGCTCGAACTCGGCGTCCGGGTGCAAGTCCATCACCCAGTGCACGTGCTTCGTGCGGCGCAGGACCTGCGCGACGCGTCCCCACACACCGAGCAACGGCGGCGTGGTCAGGGTGACGAGCGCGTCGGGACGCGGCCCCGACAGGACCGCACGCGCCAACAGGAGGTGGAAGCTGAGGTAGTCGAGTGCGCGGCGCCAGAGCGAGCCGTTCTTGCCGTTGCTCGAGGCCGGAATGCGCACGATCTCCACGCCCCGGTGGATCTCGAACGCGGGTGCTTCACCCTTGCCCTCGAGATACCGACCGCGCGAGCAGATGACGCGCACGCGATGGCCGCGCGCGACCAGCGCCTCGCACAGGTCGGCGAGGTGCTGGCCGGTGCTGGCCACGTCGGGCCAGTAGTACTGGTTGACGAAGGTGAAGGTGGCCAAGGGAGCGAGGGTCCGGCGCGCCGCCGGCGGTCGGGGGTCGTCGAGCGGTTTCCGTCGAGCGGGCGTCGTGGATCAGGCCGAGTCGCGCAGGCCCTTCCAGCGCGGATCGCTGCCGGGGAAGTCGCCGGCCTTCGGCTCGGACGCCAGGTAGGCGTCGACCGAGGCGACGCTCGCGTTCTCGCTCTCGCTCGAAGCCTCCGTCGTCGCGCTCGGGAACGGCAGCGCCGGCTGCACGCGATCGATGTTGCGCTGGAGCATCTCGCCGCGGATCCACGCGAAGGTGCGAGCCATGCCGTCGCGCAGCGAGGTGCGCGGCTCCCAGCCGAACTCCTCGAGGATCAGCGTGTTGTCGCTGTTGCGTCCGCGGACGCCCTTGGGCGCCGACAGGTCGTAGTCGCGCTCGAGCTTCACGCTGGCGATGTCCTCGACGACGTCGACCAGCTGGTTGATGGAGACGAGCTCGCTCGAGCCCAGGTTGATCGGGTCGACGAAGTGGCCGTCGTGGATGCGCAGGATGCCCTCGATGCAGTCGTCGATGTACATGAACGAGCGGGTCTGCTCGCCGTCGCCCCAGATGTTGATCGACAGATCGCCGGACATCTGCGCCTCGAGCACCTTGCGGCACATCGCGGCCGGCGCCTTCTCGCGGCCACCGTCCCAGGTGCCGTGCGGGCCGTAGACGTTGTGGAAGCGCGCCACCGTGGTCTTCATGCCGAAGTCCTCGCGGAAGTGGCGGCACATCCGCTCGCTGAAGAGCTTCTCCCAGCCGTACCCGTCCTCGGCCATCGCCGGGTAGGCGTCGGACTCGACGAGCGCGGTCACGGCCGCGTCCGTCTGCTTGTCGGCGTTGTAGACGCACGCCGACGACGAGTAGAAGAAGCGCTGGACGCCCGCGTCCTTCGCGGCCATCAGCATGTGCGTGTTGATCAGGACGCTGAGCATGCACAGCGCCTTGTTGTTCTCGATGAAGCCCATGCCGCCCATGTCGGCGGCCAGGTTGAAGACGTCGGTGACGCCCTCGACCGAGCGCTCGCACGCCTCCTTGCCCTCGAGGTCGAGTACGAGGTTCTCCGCCCGCTCGTCGAACTGGTACCACTGCGCGAACGGCTTCTTGTCGACGGCGCGCACCGACTCGTAGCCGCGCTCGAACAGCGCCTTGACCAGGTGGCCACCGATGAAGCCACCGGCTCCGGTGACCACGGCGTGGCGACCGCGACCGTTGGCGGGCGTGGGGAAGGAGGAGCTCTTCGAAGAGGCGTCGTTGGTGCTGTTCACGGCGTCGTGGTGGCGCTCGGGGTCGCGGGGAAGGTCGCGTCGGGTCGTTGGATCGCGGGGACCGCAGCGGTCCGGAACCAGCGGATCGGCGCGCGAGCCCCGGGTCCTCCAGCGCCGCACTTCGCCGTTGCACCTCTGGTCCCCGACGCGGTACCCGGAGCGCGGATCGGGCAACTTCTTCCGGGTCGAGTACCCTCCCGGCGGTCAGCGCCCCCATCCCGGCGCGTCCGCTCCCTCCACGCCCGACCTCGCACATGGACACCCAGACCCACGCCAACCCCTACGACGCGCCGCTGGCCGTCGAAGCCGCCGTCGACGAGCGCGCGGCCTTCATCCGCCGCACCTACGCGCACCTGACCGGCGCCATCTTCGCGTTCGCCGCCGTCTGCGCCGTCCTGGTCAACACCATCGGCCCGGCGATGACCCAGTGGATCGGCACCGGCCAGTTCAACTGGCTGCTGCTCCTCGGCGGCTTCATGGCCGTCGGCTTCGTCGCGAACCGCATGGCGAGCTCGGGTGCCGCGCCGCCGGTGCAGTACGCCGCGCTCGGGCTCTACGTCGTCGCCGAGGCGTTCATCTTCACGCCGCTCCTGTTCATCGCGGCGAACTACGCGGACCCCGGGATCATCCCGGCCGCCGGCCTCATCACGCTCGTCGTCTTCGGTGGCCTCACCGCCTACGTCTTCATCAGCAAGGCCGACTTCCAGGGCCTCGGCAAGTACCTGGCGATCGGCTCCTTCGCGGCCATCGGCCTCATCGTGGGCGCCATCGTCTTCGGCTTCTCGCTGCCGACGCTGGCCTTCTCGGGCGTGATGATCGTCCTCGCCGCCGGCTACATCCTCTACAGCACCTCGAACGTCCTGCACCACTACCGCACGGACATGCACGTGGCGGCGTCGCTGGCGCTCTTCGCGGCGGTCGCGCTGATGTTCTGGTACGTGCTGCAGCTGCTCATGTCGCTCTCCGGCCGCGACTGAGCTCGAGCGCCGGACGGCGCCGAACCTCGAACGCGAGAGGAGCCCGAACCGCCGAGATGGCGGTCCGGGCTCCTGCGATTCCGGGCGGCGTTCGAAGCGCGGCTCAGGCCGCGTCGCTGCGCTCGAACGACGGCGACGGCATGGGCGCCGGCACCCCGTCGACGGGCGTGTCGAGCCGCGCCGGCAGCGCGGTCCGCTCCAGCACGGTGTCGCCGAGCACGAGCACGTCCATCTTCGTACGCAGGAAGCAGGCCAGGGCTTCCTCGGGGCGTTGGACGACCGGCTCGTTCTCGTTGAACGAGGTGTTGAGGATCATCGGGACGCCGGTCAGCGCCTCGAACGAGCGGATGAGGCGGTGGTAGCGCGCGTTCGTGCGCTCGCTGACGGTCTGCAGGCGACCGGTCCCGTCGGCGTGGGTGACCGCCGGGATGAACTCGCGGCGCTCCTCGACGATCGGGAGCACCATCGACATGAACGGCACGGCCTGCGGGCGCTCGAACCAGTCGGCGACCTTCTCCTCGAGCACGGACGGCGCGAAGGGCCGGAACGACTCGCGGCGCTTGATCTTGAGGTTGAGGATGTCCTTCATGTCGCCGCGACGCGGGTCGCCGACGATCGAGCGGTTGCCGAGCGCACGCGGCCCCCACTCGCTGCGCCCCTGGTACCAACCGACCACGTGGCCGGCGGCGATGTGGCGCGCGACGCGGTCGCACAGCTCCTGCTCGTCGGTGATCGTCGTGCGCTCGCAGTCGGCGCCCTCGACCTCCTCCGACGCGCGGTCGAGGCACGCGTCGAGCTCGCTCTGCGGGTAGGAGGGCCCGAGATAAGCGTGTTCCATGTAGCCGGTGCGGTCGCGCCCGAGCACGTCGCACCACACCGAGGTCGCGGCCCCGATCGCCCCACCCGCGTCGCCGGCGGCGGCCTGGACCCAGACCTCCTCGAACGGCGTGCGGTCGGTGATCTTGCCGTTGGCGAGGCTGTTCATGCCGCAGCCGCCCGCGAGGCACAGCTTCTTCTCGCCCGTCTCGTGGGCGAGGCGCTCGAACATCTCGAAGACGATGCGTTCGTAGACCTCCTGGGCGGACGCCGCGATGTCGCGGTGGCGCTGGGTCAGCTCGTCGCCCTTGCGGCGGGCCGGACCGAGCAGGTCCTCGAGCTTGCTCGAGAAGGCGCGGCCGACGACCGGCTCGCCGCCCTCCCAGGTCATCGGGACACCGCCCTTCACGTGGGTGAAGTAGGAGGTGTCGAGTTCGAAGCCCATGCCCTTGGCCCGCACGAGCTGTGAGACCTCGTCGACGAAGCGCGGCTCGCCGTAGGCGGTCATGCCCATGACCTTGTACTCGTCCCCGTACTTCGCGAAGCCCAGGTACTGCGTGAGCGCGAGGTAGAACAGGCCGAGCGAGTGCGGGAAGCCGACGCGCGCGAGCGGCACCACGTCGCGGCCGACGCCGTGCGCGAGCATCGAGCTGGAGAAGTCGCCGAAGCCGTCGATCGACGCCACGGCCGCGCGGTGGTACGGCGACACGTGGAAGGCGCTCGCCAGGTGCGCGCGGTGGTGTTCGATCGAGTGGAAGCGCGGCTGGAACTGGTGGCGCGCCACGCCGAGGCCGTCGGCGAGCTGCTCGACGACCGAGCCGACCGCGGACGCGTTGCGACGCCGCTCGAGCGCCTTCTTCCACAGGCTCGGGTGGCTCGCGGTGAACCACAGCTTCCCGAACAGGTTGGCGCTCGGGTCGCGGTTGATCGCGACGTGCTGGACCTGACCGGGCTCGATGCCGGCGAACTCGAGGCAGGCGCGCGCGGCCTCGACGGGCAGACCGGCCCAGTGCTTGATGCGGCGGAAGCGCTCCTCCTCGGCGGCGGCGACGACGACTCCGTCGACGAGGAGGGCGGCGGACGAGTCGCCGTGGAAGGCGTTGAGGCCGAGGATGACGGTGGGCTGCTGCACGAGGTGGGCGTGGCGGCTCGGGGCTCGATGGACGGGAGGGGCGGAACGGTCGTCGGTTGAGATCGGCCGGCCCGTCGCCGAGGTGGAGCGGCCCCGTCGCGCGGTCCCAGGTGTGGACCGGGAGGAGCGCGGAAGGCTGTTTCACATCTTTGCCCTCACTCGCGAACGGCGCGGATCCGATCCCGAGAGGACGGCGCCCGCCCGCGCCGGCTCGTCCGCCCGTCCCCCTCCACCGGCCCGCCCCCATGAGCCGCTCCGCCTCGGAAACGATCCGCTCGCGCACCGAAGCCCTCACCGCCCCCGATCTGTTGCGCATCGACCCGAGCGTGGACGCCGCCGTCGCCACCGCGCCGGCCGAGGTGGATCGCGCGCGCACGGTGCCCTCGACGGAGACGGTCGACTGGTCGGCCCTCGAGCCGCGCGGGGTCTACGCGCGCGTCGGACGACCGGCGGCGCAGGCACTGCTCGTGCTCGCCGTGCTGCCGTTCGCGCTGGCGCTCGCGATCCCGATCGCGCTCGTGAACCTCGTCGTGTTCGGCGACCCGCGCCAGATCCTGTTCAGCCAGGAGCGCGTGGGCCATCGCGGGCGCGTGTTCCGCATCCACAAGTTCCGGACGATGAAGTCCGTGAAGTCGTCGTCGTTCGAGTCGTGGAGCGGCGACGGCGACGCGCTGCGCGTCACGCGCTTCGGGCGCTTCCTGCGCAACTCGCACCTCGACGAGCTCCCGCAGCTGCTCAACGTGCTGATGGGCGACATGAGCATCATCGGCCCGCGACCGGAGATGGTCGAGATCGAGGCGTGGGCCGCCGCGCGCGTGCCGCGCTTCACCGAGCGCCTCGCCGTGCGCCCCGGCATCACCGGGTACCCGCAGATCACGCAGGGCTACGTGGGCCGCAGCGTGGAGGGCTACGCGCGCAAGCACGCGCTGTGCATGGAGTACCTGGAGCGCTTCTCGCCGCGCACCGACCTGTCGATCCTGGTGCGGACGTTCCTGTGGATGGCGCGCCGGCAGGGATGGCGCTGGCAGGACCAGGGTTAGGCGACGGTCGTCGACCCGAGGCGATGGTCCCGAGGCGATGGTCTCCTTGGGAGGATCACAGCTCGCTCCCCCCACAAGAACGAACCCCCGCACCGTGAACGGCGCGAGGGTTCGCAGGGGACCATGGTGGATCGGGGGGCGATCCGCCGGGTGGTGAGCCGAGGCCGAAGCCTCGAGGTGGGGGGCTCATCGAGCTCTCGGGACGGAGAGTGTTCGTTCAGGTGGCGTCGGTGCTCAGAGCGTCACCGACAGGCCGAGCGTGGCGAAGGGCTGCGGGTCCAGCTCGACCTCGCCGAGCGCCGCGCCGTCGTTCAGCACGGTCAGTTCGCGCCAGGTCGTGTACCCGGCGCCGATCTCGAGGCGCGCGGCCTCGGTCAGCGCGATGCCGAAGGTCGCGCCGATGTCGATCTGCTCGTCGCGCAGCGCCGGGCTCTCCAGGCCGCCGCCGTCCTCGAGACGGAACTGGCGCTGGTCGTAGGTGGCGTACAGCTCGAGGTCGACCGCGTCGGTGAGCTCGGCGTCGAGCGCGACGCGGTTGCCCTCGGCATTCAGTTCGAGACCGTCGGTGATGCGCCAGGCGAGCCCGATGAAGGGCAGGAGCACCGCGTCGTCCTCGAGTCGCGAGTAGGCGAACAGGCCGACCGTCACCTCGAGGTCCTCGTGGGCGCGGTAGGCGAAGCCGGTCGTCGCGCCGAAGGTCGTGCTCGCTTCGAGGCCGGCGTCCGGCTCACCGGCGAGGACGATCTCTGCGCCGCCGAAGTAGGCGAGCTCGGTGCTGAGCTGGCCGTAGTAGGTCGACGCCAGACGGGTCAGGTAGACGTCGTTGAACGGATCGGTGTCGGTGCCGACGAGGGGGTTCGACAGACCGAAGTCGTAGAAGGAGGCTTCGTTCTCGAGCGCGAAGCCGAGCGTCGCGCCGCTGTCCATCTCCTGGAGCAGGCGAGCGCGCCAACCGAAGCGCGCGGTCTCCACCTCGCCACCGCCGGTCTCGAGCGACGCGCCGGGCAGCATCTGCCCGAAGGCCTCGACCTCCACGCGGCGGGCGTTCTCGAACTCGTGCGTCGCGGCGAGGCGCTCGTAGCGCGTCAGGAGCGGATCGAAGCGCGGCGCCTCGGCGACCGGCGCGGCGATGCCGCCGGCGTTCCAGTCGAGCGGCTTGGCGATGCGAGGCACGGGCCGCACGGTGGACTGCGCGTTCGCCGTGGCGGCGAGGAGGACCGCGGCGGTGGCGGTCAGAGCGAACATGCGTCGAAGCGACGGCTGCGTGAGCGTGGTGTGCACCGGTGTGATCCCCCCAGATCGGTGACCGGGCCGAAGGTCCCGGTCGAGTCGGCTCCAGCGCGCGTCCTCCCCAGGACGCTGCTCCGGCCGAAGTTCCGGAGCCGCTGGCGAAGGTGCGTGGCGGGCCTCCCCCTCGAGGCGCCGTCTTCGACCTTCAACGAAAGCTATCCCGGCCTCGCCGCGAGCACCGTCGAGCGAGGAATCGCGCGGTCGGGCGCCGCGCGGGCAAGGGGTTAGGGCCGCACGGATTCTTCGCAGTTGCCGCGGGGAGCTACCTTCTCGCCCCGTGAACCCCACCGACGCCCCCCTCCTCGTCCTCCTGGACCCCGCCGACGCCGAACACCGCGCCACCGACGGCGGACGGCCGGTCCCCCACGCCGAGCGGCCCGAGCGCACGCGCGCCGTCGAGGCCGCGCTGCGCCGCTCCGCCTTCGCGGACCGACTCGCCTTCGCGGGCGCGCCCGCCGCCGAGCGCGCGCAGCTCGAGGCCGTGCATCCCGGCGCCTTCCTCGACGCCCTCGAGCGCCACTGCGCGCGCGGGGGCGGGTGGATCGATCCCGACACCTTCGCCACGACCGCGTCGTTCGAGGTCGCGCGGCGCGCGGCCGGCGCCGCCGTCCTGGCGACGCGCGCGGTGCTCGACGGTCGCGCGTCCGCCGCCTTCGCGGCCTGCCGTCCGCCGGGGCACCACGCCGAGTCCGATCGCGCGATGGGCTTCTGCCTCGTGAACGGCGTCGCCGCCGCGGCGCAGGACGCGATCGCGAGCGGGCGCGCCGAACGCGTCTTCGTGTTCGACTTCGACGTGCACCACGGCAACGGCACGCAGGCGATCTTCGAGGCGCGCGCCGACGTCTTCTACGCGAGCCTGCACCAGGGCGCGTGCTTCCCCGGCACCGGCGCCGCCGACGAGCGCGGCCGCGGCGCGGGGATCGGCGCCACGCTCAACCGTCCGCTGGCGCCCGGCTCGAACGACGCGGACTGGCTCGCCGCCTTCGAACGCGAGGTCGCGCCGGCGCTCGCGGCCTTCGCGCCCGACCTGCTCCTGTTCAGCGCGGGGTTCGACGGCCACGCGGCCGACCCGCTGGCCGCGTGCGAGCTCGACGCGCACACCTACTTCGAGCTGACGCGCCGCGCGCTCGAGGTCGCGCGCCCGAGCACGGGCGGCCGCGTCGCGAGCGTGCTCGAGGGCGGCTACGACCTCGACGCGCTGGGCGAGTGCGCCTGCGCGCACGCCGAAGCGCTGTTGGGCTGAGCCCCTGGCGCCGCCGCGCGGCTCAGAGGTCGACGCGCAGGCCCACGCCCCAGGCGTCGGCGTCCTCGCCGAAGGTGTAGGTGCCGACGATGGACGCGCGAGCCGACACGTGGGCGACCAGACCCGCGGTGAACGAGAGGCCGTCCTCGTCGCCCACGTCCTCGTAGCCGACCGCGCCGAGGGCCTCCCAGGTGAAGTTGGCGCGGTAACGCAGGCCGGCGCCGGCGACGAGGCCGTCGTCCTCGGCGTCGAACGCGCCCGGCCCGTCGGCCTCGACCCAGCTCCAGCCCACCTCGACGAACGCGTCGAGCCCGTTGCCGGCCGGGGTGTGCGCCCCCAGCGTGAAGCCCACGTCGTCGTAGTCGACCTCGCCGCCGAACACGTCGGTCTGGGTGCGCGAGCCGCCGGCGGTCACGAAGAAGTCGTCGAGGATCGCCGCGGACACGCCCACGGCGAAGCCGTCGGGGTCGTCGACGCCGGCGGGCGCGTCGTCGAGCATCTGGGTCACGAAGAGCGCCTCGACGAAGGTGTAGGACAGGGCGCGGTCGTCGCTGACCAGGTGCTCGGGCGTGCGCGCGGCCTCGTCGAGGAGCGCTGCGTTCGCGGGCTTGGCGTTCGGTCGGAAGATCGGCGACGTGCCCCGCTCAGGGACGGGCGCGGTGCTTGCGGCAAGAGCGGCGTGGACGACGCCGAGGAGAATGATCTGCATGGTGGCTAGGTTCGGTGGTCGACGGTCTCGGAGGCGCGCGGCTGTAGCAGGCGCCGTGATCAATTCGCGTCGCACAGTATGACACCCTGGGACCCAGCGGTCCTCAGGGGGGGGCGGGGAACCTAGCAAAACGGACCGCGCCGTTCCTCATCCTCCCCGGTTCGCGCCCGCGGGAGCGCCCGTCCCGCGCCCAGGCCGGGGCGGATCCGGGCCGGCGCCGGCCGCATGGGCCACGCCCCGCGCGAGCGGACCGCGAGTCGACGCCGGCGCCGCGCCCGCGCTCAGGGCTGCGGTCCGACGCCCGCGCGCGCGAGCTCGGACAGCACGTCGCGGGCGACCGCCTCGGCCTCGCGGCCGCTCGTGTCGACCGTGTGCTCGCAGCGCGAGTAGATCGGATGCCGGCGCTCGAGCAGGGCGACCAGCTCCTCGAGGGCCCGCGGCCGGCCCTGCATCGGCCGCAGGTCCCCCTGCTGGGCGACGCGGGCCAGGTGCTCCTCGGGGCGCGCGGTCAGCCAGACCGTGCGGCAGGTGGCGAGCAGGCGCTCGTAGGTGTCGGGCGATTCGGCGATGGAACCGCCCGTCGCCACCACCACCCGTTCGCCGCGGGCCAGGACGCGTTCGAGCGCTTCGGCTTCGAAGCGGTGGAACGCGTCCGTTCCGTGCAGGTCGAAGATCTGGCCGAGGCCCATGCCGGCCGCGCGCTCCACCTCGGCGTCGAGCTCGACGAACGGCACCTCGAGCGCCAGGGCGAGGCGACGCCCCACCGTGCTCTTGCCCGCGCCGCGCAGGCCGACCAGCGCGATGCGCTCCTCCGCGCGCGCCCCGGTCGGGATGTCGACGAGCCGCGACGGCGTGGTGCCGAGCTCGCGGGCGAGCCGCACCAGGACGAGGACCGAGAGGTTCGCGCGGCCCGCCTCGGCGTCGGTCAGGTAGCGGCGCGACACGTCCGCGCGCAGCGCCAGCTCCGACAGGGACAGCCCCGACTCCTGGCGCGCCGCGTTGAGGCGGCGGCCGAGCTCGCGCAGGAAGGCGGGACGGCGTCCCGAGGCGGGGCCGGTGGGCATGAGGGCACTATAGTTCCCGACGCCTGGCCCGCAAGCGCAGCATACTGCGCACCTCGCCCGCGTCCCCGGGACGCCATCCTGCGAAGTCACGCCCGGACGCCGGGCCGGCACCCGCCGCCCGCGGCGCGACCGCCCCGCGGCGGCGCGACCCCGCGGGCCGAGGGCCCCGATCGCCTCCGCCCCACCCGAACTCCACCGCACCGGCGCGTCGCACCGATCCGCGCCGCTCCACGCCACGACCATGACTGCAACCGCAGCCGCCAACGCGACCACCGCCGCCGTCGACTTCCGCACCGCCCCCGAGCGCTACCGCCACTGGTCGCTCGAGGTCGAGGGCGACGTCGCCACCTTGAAGATGGCCGTCGAGCCCTTCGGCGGCCTGCGCGGCGACGACTACGAACTCAAGCTCAACAGCTACGACCTGGGCGTCGACATCGAGCTCGCCGACGCGATCAATCGACTGCGCTTCGAGCACCCGCAGGTGCGCACCTGCGTCGTGACCGGCGGCCTCGACCGCGTGTTCTGCGCGGGCGCGAACATCAACATGCTCGCGACGAGCAGCCACGCGTTCAAAGTGAACTTCTGCAAGTACACGAACGAGACGCGGCTCGGCATCGAGGACGCCTCGGAGAACTCGAACCTGCGCTTCCTCGCGGCGCTCAACGGAACGGCGTCGGGCGGCGGCTACGAGCTGGCGCTCGCGTGCGATCACATCCTGCTCGTGGACGACCGCAACAGCGCGGTGAGCTTCCCCGAGCTCCCGCTGCTCGGCGTGCTGCCGGGCACCGGCGGCCTCACGCGGATCGCGGACAAGCGCAAGATCCGCCCCGACCTGTGCGACGTGTTCAGCACGCTCGCCGAGGGCATCAAGGGCAAGCGCGCCGTGCAGTGGAACCTGGTCGACGGCGTCGCGCCGCTGTCCAAGTGGGACGAGGCGGTGACGAGCGCCGCGCGCGAGCTCGCGGACGGTCTCGTCGACCGCGGCGACGCGCAGGGTGTCCAGCTCACGCCGCTCGCCTACGAGGAGACCGAGCACGGCGGTCGCAGCTACACGCACACGCAGCTTCGGATCGAGGAGAGCGGGCGCGTCGCGCACCTCACCGTGGACCTGCCCGCCGACATGGGCCCGACGGACGCCGAGGCGGCCCGCGCCCAGGGCGCGGACTTCTGGCTCCTGGCGATGTGCCGCGAGCTCGAGGACGCGCTCAACCACCTGCGCCTCAACCTGCCGTCGGTGGCGCTCGTGCTCCTGCGCGTGGTGGGCGCCGACGTGGCGGCGGCGACGAAGGCCGACGCCGTGCTGCACACGAACGAGGGCGATCCGGGCCACTGGTTCGCGAACGAGGTGAAGCACTACGCGAAGCGCGTGCTCAAGAAGTTCGAGAACAGCGCGAAGAGCTTCTACGCCATCTGCGACGAGGGCACCGCGTTCGGCGGCCTGTTCCTCGAGATGGCGCTCGCCTGCGACCGCACCTACGTGCTCAACGATCCCGAGACGCCGGTCCGACTCGGCATCAGCGACGCCAGCGCCGGCGCGTTCCCGATGGCCAACGGACTGACGCGCCTCGAGACGCGCTTCCTCGCCGACCCGAGCCAGGTCGACGCAGCGCTCGCCGCGCGCGCCGAGGACGGCGGCGTGATGGACGCCGAGCGCGTCGACGAACTGGGGCTCGCGACGAGCGCGCCGGACGAGATCGACTGGGAGGACGAGGTCCGCCTCGCGATCGAGGAGCGCCAGAGCTACTCGCCGGACGGACTCACGGGGATGGAGCAGAACCTGCGCTTCCCCGGCCCCGAGACCCTCGAGACCAAGATCTTCGGCCGCCTCTCGGCCTGGCAGAACTGGATCTTCCAGCGCCCGAACGCGGTGGGCGAGCGCGGCGCGCTCAAGTGCTACGGCACGCCGCAGGCCCCGGAGTTCGACTTCAACCGCACCTGATCCACCGCTCCACCGAACACCCCTGGGCGTTCGTTCGCCCGAGGTCGACACCACATCCGAACTCGAACCATGACCGTCGCCGCGCGTGCGGCGCATCGACCATGACGACCATCGACTACAGCCAACGCATCCCGAACAACGTCGACCTCAAGTCGGACAAGCGCCTGCAGCGCGCGCTCGAGGCCTGGCAGCCCGCGTACATCGACTGGTGGCGCGCGTCCGGCCCGACCGACTTCAACGAGAACGAGGTCTACCTGCGCACCGCGGTCAGCGTCGACAAGGACGGCTGGGCGCACTACGACTACGTGCAGATGCCCGACTACCGCTGGGGCATCTTCCTCACGCCGGAGGGTGCCGGCGAGACGATCGGCTTCGGCGACCACATGGGCGAGGAGCCGTGGCAGCAGGTGCCCGGTGAGTACCGCAACTGGCTGCGCCGCCTGATCGTGACCCAGGCCGACACCGAGCCCGCCTCGGTCGAGCAGCAGCGCCTGCTCGGGCACACCGCGCCGTCGCTCTACGACATGCGCAACCTGTTCCAGGTCAACGTCGAGGAGGGCCGCCACCTGTGGGCGATGGTCTACCTCCTCCACCGCTACTTCGGGAAGGACGGTCGCGAGGAGGCCGACGAGCTCCTCGAGCGCACCTCCGGCAACCCGGACCACCCGCGGATCCTGCAGACGTTCAACGAGCCGTGCGAGCACTGGCTGTCGTTCTTCTGCTTCACGATGTTCACGGACCGCGACGGCAAGTTCCAGCTGCTCAGCCTCGCCGAGTCGGGCTTCGACCCGCTGTCGCGCTCGTGCAAGTTCATGCTGACCGAGGAGGCCCACCACATGTTCGTGGGCCAGACCGGCATCGGCCGCGTGATCCAGCGCACCTGCGAGGTGCTGAAGGAGGGCAAGGACCCGCGCGAGGAGGGCGTCGTGCCCCCGGAGCTCATCCAGAAGTACATCAACTTCTGGGCGTCGAGCTCGACGGACCTGTTCGGGTCGGAGATCTCGAGCAACGCGTCCAACTTCTTCCGCGCCGGGCTGAAGGGCCGCGCCTACGAGTCGAAGCAGACGGACCACGTCGCCACCGAGGGCATGTACGAGCTGCCGGTCGTCGAGGACGGCCGCATCACGACGCAGGAGGTGCCGATGCGCAACGCGATGAACGAGGTGCTGCGCGACGCCTACCTGGCGGACAACCAGAAGGGCATCGACTACTGGAACCGCATCATCGAGAAGTTCGACATCGACTGGCGCGTGCGTCTGCCGCACCGCGCGTTCAACCGCAACGTGGGTGTGTACGCCGGGCACCACTTCGATCCGGACGGGAACCTGGTCGACGACGCGACCTGGGAGGCCAAGAGCGGTGAGTGGCTGCCGACGCGGGAGGACTCCGACTACGTGAAGAGCCTGATGCAGCCGGTGCGCGAGCCGGGCAAGGTGGCGAACTGGATCGCGCCGCCGCCGAAGGGCATCAACGGTCAGCCGACCGAGTACGAGTACGTGAAGCTGTAGAGCGAGCACGGACCAGAGCGTGAGGCCGGGGCGCAGCATCGAAGGGTGCTGCGCCCCGGTCGCGTTGTGGGTCTGGGGTCGTGGCTACTTGGGGGCTTCCGGAGGGAGCACAGAGGGCACAGAGGCGGCCGCTTCGCGGCCTTCGCACAGAGGACACAGAGGGCGGCCTTCGGCCGCCGGGAAGGCGCGCGCTGCGCGCGCGCCGGCGATCGCGAAGGCGTTGCGACCCGCATCGACGCTGCGAATCGCATCGTCTCCCTTCCGCGGAGCCCGAAGGGCTCCGCTCTTCGTGGAGCGCGAAGCGCTCCACCTCTGTGTCCTCTGTGCTGAAGGCCGCGAAGCGGCCGCCTCTGTGCCCTCTGTGCTCCCTCCGGAAGCCCCCAAGTAACCACGCCCCACCTCCCCCGACCTACACCCCACCTCCCCACCCGACTTACGACCACCCCACCCACGGATCGCAGTTGGCGTCCATTCCCCCCCACCAGGAACCCGAAACAGTGCCCCGGGAAGTGGGTCCGGCTCCGGCCGGGCCCGAATCGGCCCGCGCCGCGGGCCCACAACGGGGCAAGGGAACATGCATCAAGGGGAAGGACTCCGCGTCTCGCGGAGCCGTCGTATTCGTGGGGCACGACGATCCGTCGGTCCGATCGCACTCGCACTGCTCGCGACCGGCTGCGTCGCCGGCGGGGACGACGCCGTCACCAGCGGCTCGGGCGGTAGCGGCGACGACGTCATCATCTTCGGCGGCGATGGGCCCGTCGGACCGGGCTTCGACCCGGGCGACTACACGCCCCCGTCCGCGGGCACGACGGTCGGACGCTTCGAGACCGTCGCGACCGACAGCCAGTTCTTCCTGTTGCGCGGCACGCTGCCGCTGCCCGCGGGCGCGCTGACCGACGCGAACGCGACCTCGCCGTACGCCGTGCTCGACTGGGACGGCGACGTGGCCTGGACGCAGCTCGAGAAGGTCTCGCGCTATCCGAGCTCCTCGCAGGGCTACGACGTGGTCGAGCTCATCGCCAAGGTCGAGCTCCCGCCCGGCACGACCCCCGGCGACCGCATCACCTACGACGTGGTCACGGTCGGCAGCGGCACCTCGCTCGCCCACCCCGCGAACACGGCGAACTCCGTCCTGCTGGCCGAGACCACCGGCCTGCCGACGGTCGTCTCCGACCTGATCAACGACCCGAACTCGATCATGATCACGTCGCGCGACGTGTTCGGGCACACCTACGCACAGTTCCCGCTCGACCCGAGCAATGCTCGCGAGTTGAAGAAGTACGGCCCCATGCAGACCGAGCTGCGCACGTTCGGAATGATGGAGCCGATCGCCCCCGTCTCGGGCAACAGCGGCACGCTCCCGCACATGTGGGGCATCCACAGCTACATCAGCACGCTGCAGGGTGAGCCGGTGGTGCTGATGAACCTGCGCTTCAACAACGGCGTCATCGACGCGACCGGCGACACGAACGACGACCCGGTCGGGAAGTTCTACTTCGACGAGATCGCCGTCCAGGTGCCGCCCGGTTGGAGCGTCGTCCAGGAGTTCGAGGACCCCGGCATGGGCAACGTCACCACCGGTGGCGGCTACGTGAAGCACCAGATCGTCGGCGAACTGTCCGGCGGCAAGCTCCACGTCTTCCCGAGCCAGGGGCAGATGGTCCGGCGCATCGCGCTGTGCCCGAACACCGTGACCGACCGTGCGCGTCAGATCCTCGAGGAGGAGGGTCGCGCGTTCTGCAAGCGCGGTGAGGCGAACGGGAACGAGTTCTACTCCTGGTGGAACGAGTCGACCGCGCGCTACTTCCCGCAGAACTTCCCGCTGCCCTCGCTCGAGCACAACGGCCTCAGCACGATCCGCAGTCGCCTCGTCGACGACTTCAACGAGTATCGCGGCTACCACCAGACCGGCACGGGCGCGGGCAACTGGCCCGTCAAGGACGGCCGCTTCGGCTGGGCCCACTGCTGGGGCGTGTCGTACGGCGGCATGACCGGCGGCGTCGAGATCCACATCTTCGACGGCATTCGCACGGCGGAGGCTGCCTCGATCGAAGGCTATCGCTCGTTCGAGCTGCACCACCGCATGCTCCACGACCGTCACCCGGTGGCGCTCTACAAGCCCGACGGCACCCACGTCCGCATCCAGGACGTGCTCGTCTCGGCGTCGCCGAAGGACTACATGCCGCTCTCGCTGTTCATCGGTCCGACGAGCGGCGACCACTTCGGCTTCAACAACGCCTCGCCGGAGTTCCAGCGAACCGCCGTCGCGAACCAGGGCAAGAAGCCGTCGTACGAGGACGCGCTGCTCGGTTACGGCTACATCCTCGGCACGCACCTGATCCGCGCGACGCGGTCGTCGAAAGTGCTCGCGTGGCTCGGCAACGATTCGATGGCGAAGGACGACCTGTTCATGCAGGCCGAGCTCGCCCGCATGACCCACCACCGCTACCCGATCAACACCAACGGCGCGCTGTCGGGCTCGTCGATGGCCTACGACGCGTGGTACACGGAGACCTACCCGAACAACGGGTACGAGTTCCAGCGCCACGAGGGCTGGTACGCCGACACGATGGCGGCGGCCTACGCCATGCAGACGCCCGCGTGGCGCACCGAGGCGAAGCCGTGGTTCGAGGACTTCGTCAAGACCGCGCAGGCCGGCCAGGTGAGCTGCTCCGGCCTGCTCTACGCCAAGGTCAACAACAAGGTGCTCGACGCCAAGTACCGCGGCGCGCAGGCCTACGAGACCTCGATCGCCAACAACGGCCTCGTGGGGATCATGGAGACGGTGCTGCGCGGCGCGGACACCACGCACACCGCGATCCTGAGCGACGTGCTCACGAACTTCTACCAGGGCTTCGTGTCCGCCCAAGCGTGGAACTACACGCTCGAGGCGCCGTACACGATGTACGCGATGGGCCCGACCAGCGACACCGCGGCGGTCTGGTGCGACGCGTCGCAGATCCCGAGCGACGGCTTCTCGAGCGGCGTGAGCCGCTACCAGACGCCGTCGACACTCGGCTACGCCTACTGGCACACGGGCGACACGTACTTCCTGGATCGCGCCGCCGCCATGTTCGGCGGCACGGATCCCTTGTACGAGCTCGAGACCCAGTGGCTCCAGAACCCGGAGAACGAGGCCGCCGCCCTGTCCGCCGCCCAACGCTGGGCCGGCGAGCTGTAGGCCGCGAGCCACGACACACGGTCCGTGCGTATCCTCGACGCGAACGGACCGCGCACGGCGACCGTGCTCGACAGGTGCGCGGGTCCCCGCTGGGAGGCGGAGGCTCGTGCACCGTTCTCGTGCGGGGCCGCCGTCGGCGAAGCCGGAGCCATCGCGCTAGCCTGACGCGATGCACGTTCTCCTGCTCGCCGCGTTGACGCTCGCACCGACCTTCCAGGCCACCGACGGGCGCGAGGCGCTCGAGTCCTGGCGCTTCACGCTCGACCTCGGGCCGCGCTCGGACGCTGAGGACGCGCCGCGCGACGCGCTGCCGTTCGTCGTCGAGTTCGACGCGCACGCGTCGCGCGCGTGGATCGTCAACGGCGACGAACGCATCGGCGTCGCGTCGGCGACGCGCGACGACGCGCGCTGGGTCCTCGACTTCCCCCACTACGACTCGCGGCTCGATCTCGCGCTCGGCGACGACGGTTGGAGCGGTACCTGGACCAAGGAACGCGGCCGCGCCGAGCCCGCGTCCGTGCCCGTCACCGCGATGCGCTCGGAGTTCCGGTTCGAGCCGGTGGACGGCCTCGGACTCGCGCCCGTCACCTTCGCCGGACGCTGGCGCGCGACCTTCGAATCGGGCGGCGAGGTGCCGGCGGTCGCCGTCTTCGAGGAGGGCGACCGCGCGTCGATGCTGCGCGGCACCTTCCTCACCGACACGGGCGACTACCGCTACCTGGCCGGCGACGTCGCCGGTGGCGTGCTGCGCCTGTCGTGCTTCGACGGCGCGCACGCCTTCCTGTTCGAGGCCGAGTTCGCGGCGGGTCTCGGCGAGGCCGACGCGCTCGTGAACGGCGTGTTCCGCTCGGGCGACTGGTGGACCGAGCGCTGGAGCGCGGTGCGCGACGACGAGGTCGAGTTGCCGGATCCGCTCGAGCGTGTCGGCGTGCTCGAGTCGGCGCACGTCGAGATGCTGGCCCTGCCGGACACGAGCGGAGACTGGCACCCGGTCTGGAACCTGCGGCGACCGGCCGTGATCGAGGTCTTCGGGAGCTGGTGTCCGAACTGCCACGACGCCGCGCAGCTCATGCAGGAGCTGCACGCGGAGCACGGCGACGAACTCGACGTGGTCGGCATCGCCTTCGAGCTCACGGGCGACTGGGAGCGCGATGCGCGGCAGGTCGACCGCTTCCGCGATCGCCACGACCTCGACTACACGCTGCTCGTCGGCGGCACGGCGGACAAGGCGGCGACGGCGCAAGCGCTCGGCCTGACGAGCGAGATCCTCTCCTACCCCACGACCTTCTTCGTCGACAGGAACGGCGCGATCACGGCGGTCTACTCGGGCTTCAGCGGACCGGTGACCGGCGCGGCGCATCTGCGACTGCGAGAGCGGATCGAGCTCGAGGTGGCCGACCTCCTCACCGCGCCGGCCCGTCAGCCAAGGGCAGGCATCATCAGCAGCACCTCCACGATCGACGATCCGCGCAGGAACGGCGAAGCGATGTTCGGACGCTTCGACCCGCGCACGCGACGCGTCGTCGAGTCGTTCACGGTCTCCGCAAAGCGCGACGCCATGAGCCTCGTCGACTGGACCCGTCGCGGCGTCACCGTCGCGCCCAGGATCGAGTTGATCGGCGTCGGCTCTCTGCTCGGACGCAATCCGGGCGCGATGCCAGAACCCTTCCCGCAGCCCTACGACCGGTTCTTCTACGAGCACCCGAAGCTCTACTCGGGTGGCGACCTGAGGCACTGTTTCACCCTCGACGGCGGCGACTGGCACGGCCCACTGCCCGACGATCGATTCGCCACGCAGCTCGAGGAGCTCCTGCTCCCCGTCTTCCGTGAGGGCGATGCGGAAGCGCGCGCCGCTGTGATGCGCAACGTCGGACAGCAGGGCGCCGAGTCCGCGCCCGCCCCGCTCGACCTCGTCCTCGACGGGCTGACCGACGAGGACCGGTGGGTGCGCGCCAATGCCGCGGCCGCGTCCGCCGTGATCGCCGCACGGGAGGCCGAGCGCCATCAGGATCGGCTCGGGGCACTCGCGGCGGCTCTGACCGGCGCCACCACCGACCCCGCCCACCTCGTCCGGCGCGAGGCGGCGCGGGCCCTGGCCGCCTGGGGGCTCGGTGCCGACCTGCTGATTCGCTGGCGCTCGAGCGAATCCCCCTTCGACCGCGACCTGGCGCGGGCGTACGCCGCGGTGCTCGCCGAGGGTCGCTAGGGCGGTCCTGAGCGGCCCGGAGAGCCCCAGCCCGAGCGCTGACCCTCATTCCTCGCGCACCAGCCCCGCCATTCCTTGTTGCAACAGACATCGCGCCAACCGATGGTTCGCCCCGCGGCGCTCGGCACCCCGGTCGACTGCCCACGCCCCATTCCTCGTTGCAACAAGCACAGCCACGCGAGCCGCCATGTCCACCACCTCCACGACCCGCACCGACCTCGCCCTCCTCCTCGTCCGCCTCATGGCCGGCGCGGTCTTCGTCTTCCACGGCGCGCAGAAGCTGTTCGGCCTCTTCGGCGGCTACGGAATCTCCGGCACCGCCGGCTGGATGGAGAGCATCGGCCTGCCGCTGCCCACCGTCTCCGCGGTCCTCGCCGGCGGCACCGAGTTCGTCGGTGGCATCGCCCTGATCACGGGCCTGTTCGCGCGCACCCTCTCGGTGCCGCTCGCGTTCACGATGCTCGTCGGCGCATTCACGGCGCACAGCGGCTTCGACGCGACCCAGGGCGGGATGGAGTATCCGCTCACCCTCGCGGTGCTCGCGGTCGCGATCGCGCTCGCCGGTCCGGGTCGCTTCGCGCTCGCCGGTGGGCGCGTCGATCTCCTGCCCGGAGCGCGACCCGCGATCAGCGCCTGATCGGCGCCGCATCGAGCCGCTCGCTCCGATCCGCTCGCTCCGACCCGTTCTCACTGCTTCTCACTGCACGCTGGCGCGGAGCATCGAACCGGCGAGACGCGACTCACGCGTCGATCCGTCGCGCCGTCCATCGCGCGACGCCGTGGTTCGCGTCGATGGACGACCCAGAGCTTCTACGGTCCGCGACGGGTCGTTCCTCGCGCTGCTGAGCTCGAGCACGCCTTCGGCGCGTGCGTTGGCGAGATCGACGCGACCGGAGCGCCGCCGACCCGGATGGCGCCGTCGAGCTCGGTCGCTCGCGTCCACGAAGCGTCACCTCCGGCGCCGAACGCGACGCCGAAGGTCGGTCAAGCCGCGTTGCCGCGCTTCTGGAAGGCCGCGCCCATCCAGACGACGCCGAGGGCGAGGCTCAGCGTGCCGAACAGGAGCGGGAGCAGCGGGTCGCGTGCGGCGGCGTCCGACGCGGGCTCGACGAACAGCGCCGAGCCACCCCAGATCAACAGGCCGCCGCCCAACACGGTCAGGACGAACGACGCGAGCAGCGTCTCGGCCGTTCGCATCTCCTGCGGCGGCGCATCGTTCGCGGGGACGGGATCGACGCGGCCTCGTTCTGGCGCGTCCGTCTCGGGTTTCGACTCCTGGCTGAGTTCGACGTCGTCGTGGATGTGGTTCTGCATGGCTGTTTCGCGACGCGAGGGTCGCTCGGTGCGAGGGTGATCGCACGCGCCGCCGCGCGGAGTCGATCGCTCGCGGCCGAACCGCGACGCATGGGCCGACCCTTACGCACGAAGCCCCACCACCCCGTGCCGACGCTGAAGGGTGCACGCGGAGCCCGTCGCCGGATGGGGCGCGACACGCCGTTCGACGCCCGACCGGCGAGAGCCTGCGCTCGAGTCGGTGCGGCGCTCGAGTCGGTGCGGCGCGCGCCTCAGTACGGCGCGACAGTACGGCGCGACGCCCCGCTCGAAGGTCGTGCCGTTGAAGTCGAAGACGCGCCGGGGCTCCTCCACCCCTTGCGCGTCGTAGCGCGCGGCGAAGAGGGCGCCGCCCGCTGCCCACAGCAGGCGACGACCGTCGAACTCGGCCCACTTCCAGTCCGCCCGATGGTCGATGCGCCCGTCGGCCCGGACGATCGCATGCTCCTCCGCGTAGGCCGGGCGACCGGCGCCGCGCTTCTCGTCGATGCGGCCCTCGAGCCACTGAACCCAGCTCGATCGCGTCGTCGTCGCGCGTCCACAGGTAGGTCGCCACTCGCTTCGACGGGCCCCGCCGGAACACGACGGCCCGCGGACCGCGGCGCGCGAGCAGGACGAACAGCCGCGGCGCGCGTCAGGCGGGATCGCGTTCGAGCGTCACCATCGCCAGCCCGCAGGTCGTGGACCACGACTCGACCTCGACGAAGCCGAGGCGTCGGTACAGCTCGAGCGCCGGCAGGTTGCGGCGCGCGGTCGCGACGCGCAGGAAGGTCCGCGCGTCGGCGATCGCCCACTCGACGAGCCGTCGACCGAGACCCTGTCGATGCCGCAGCGGATGGACCGCGAGGGCGGCGACGACGACGCGGTTTCCGACCGCGGGCTCGAGCTCGACCACGGCGACGAGCTCGTCCGCGTCGAACAGTCCGACGAAACGCGAACGCGATCGCGCCACTTCGTCCGCTCCGCGCGTGAGCGGCGCGAAGTCGGACAGCTCGAGCAGCTCGGCCTCGACGGCGTAGGCCGCGTGCAGGACGCACTCGATGTCGCGCGCGACGCGCGGGTCCCGGTGCTCGAGGTGCACCGGCACTCCCGTCACCACAGCTTCCACCACGGACGCAGTCGTTCGCCGGCGCGGTCCCCAGCCTCGCGCGCTTCACGCGCAGCGCGTTCCGCCCGCCAGCGCGCGTCGGCCCAGGCGACCAGACGCGGATAGCGCCGCGCCATCTCGACCTCGTCGTCGAAGTCGAAGTCCGGGCCGAGCGTCGCGTCGTGGTCGAAGCTCTCGCGCGGTCGTTCGCCGCCGTCCGTCGCCCGCTCGAAGGCCTTGCTCGCGGCGTAGAGGAACGACTCGCCGTCGCACGACGCGTCCGCGATCTCGACGAGCAGGTCGGGCTGCGCGAGGACGCGGCGGTAGGTGCGCTCGCCGTGCGCGATCAGCCAAGCGCGGAAGTCGGCGAACCCGTCGTCGCTGCACCCACCGCACATCGCGTAGGCCGCGCCCCACAGCTCGAAGCGGTACGCACCCGCGTGGAACGCGTCGAACCACCGACCGAAGCGCGCGATCTCGCGCGGGTCGCGCTGCGCCAGTCGCGCGACGAGCTTCTCGCAGTCGACCGCACCGTCGACGATGCGGACGTGGCGGTCGACGAGCTGCCAGAACTCGGCTTCGGTCACGGCGTCGCCCCGCACGAGGCCTTCAGTTCACGAGCGATGGCGTCCTGCGCCGCCCAGGCCTCGTCGGCCGTCAGTTCGAAGTTGCGCTTGGGCGACCCGTGCTCGTCCCAGGCGAAGGTCCGCCACAGCACGAGGGCAGCCGCACCTTCGTTGAAGCCGCGCATGCGCCGCTGCAGGTCCGCCGCGTAGGTCGCCAGACCGATCGCGGCGCGGAGATCCGAACGACCGCACAGCGCCTCGACGAGCGACGCGTCGCACTCGAGCCCCAGATCGAGCGCGAGCTGCGCGACGTAGTTGCCCTGCATGGTGCGCGCGCGCTTCTTGTCACCGGAGAGCGTCCGAGCCGGACGCAGGTGCTTGCGCCGCACCATCCACGAACAGAACGGGCAGTTGCAGTGGTCCGAGAAGAGGACCTCGCCAGGGTCCGCGTCGAGCGTGAAGCTCCCGTCGACGTAGGTCGTGAAGTAGTTCGCGAAGTCCTCGACCTCGTCGCGCTCGGGACGCGCCTCGGGCGGCAGGTTCGCCCAATGGCGCTCGATCCACTCGCGGGCCGCCGCGCCTTCCGCCGCGTAGCCGGCGGCCGCCTCCGGCTCGACGAAGCCCCGCTCCAGCGCCGACTCGAGCCACTTCAAGAAGCGGTACCCGGTGCGCTGGATCCGCACCGCTCGCTCCACACTCTCTCGATCCATCCACATGCCGCACCTCCCGCGTTCGTTGCTGGGCGGCAGGTTACCGCGACGCCGACGGCAGCGGTGAGGGCGCGGGCGGGGCGCGCCTCGCCACCGCGCTCGCCCCTGCTAATCTTTCCCGATGCGCCCCTCCCCTCTCCCGTTCCGGTCCGCCGCCGCCCTCCTGGGCCCGCTCCTCGCCCCGCTCCTCGCGGGCGGCCTCGCCGCAGTCCTCGCTCCGGGCGCCCTCGCCCAGGCGCCGGCCGGCTACTACGACACGGTCGACACCAGCAACGCCGCCGCGCTGCGCGCCTCGCTGCACGCGGTCATCGACGATCACACGCGCTTCCCGTACACCTCGGGCGGCACAGACACCTGGGACATCCTCGAGGACGCCCAGACCGACCCGTCGAACGGCTCGCGGATCCTGGACGTGTACAAGAACGCGAGCTACCCGAAGCAGGGCGGCGGCGGCGCGAACTACAACCGCGAGCACGTCTGGCCGAACAGCTACGGCTTCCCCACGGACAACGGCAGCAACTACCCGTACACCGATTGCCACGCGCTGCGGCTCTGCGACATCGGCTACAACGGCTTCCGCGACAACTCGCCGTTCCGCGCGTGTTCGTCCGGGTGCACCGAGCTCGTCACGGTGCCGAACGGCGGTCAGGGCGGCGGCTCCGGTGTCTACCCGGGCAACTCGAACTGGACGACCGGCTCGGGCAGCACGGCCACCTTCGAGGTCTGGAGCGGACGCCGCGGTGACATCGCGCGCGCGATGCTCTACATGGACCTGCGCTACGAGGGCGGCACGCACGGCGTCACCGGCGCGAACGAACCCGACCTGATCCTCACGGACGACCAGGGGCTCATCAGCGCCAGCCTCGGCGGAAACGCGTCGGTCGCCTACATGGGGATGCTGTCGACGCTGCTCCAGTGGCACGCCGACGATCCGGTCGACCAGTTCGAGATGGATCGCAACGACACCGTCTTCGGCTACCAGGGCAATCGCAATCCGTTCGTCGACCACCCCGAGTGGGTCGGCGTGATCTACCAGGGGCAGACGCTGTCGCCCCAGCTGACCGTCAGCCCCACGACGATGGACCTGACGAACGGCGGCGCGGCCACCTTCGACCTCCAGGCCGGCCCGGCCTTCGCGGGCAAGCTCTACTTCCTGCTCGGATCCGCGTCAGGCACCACGCCGGGGACCGCGGCGGGGATCCAGGTCCCGCTCAACTTCGACGCGTACCTGCTCCAGACGGTCCAGAACCCGAACGTCATCATCCTCGACTCGCTCGGTTTCCTGGACGCCAACGGCAGCGCGACGGCCAAGCTCCCCTTCCCCGCGGGCGCGTACACCTTCCTGGCCGGGACGCAGCTCGACCACGCGTACATCGTCTTCGACATTCCCGGGACGACGCTGGCGCTCGACGTGAGCAACCCGATCGGCCTCGACCTCGAACTCGGCGGCTCGCCCGGCCAGCTCGTCATCAACGAGGTCGACTACGACCAGCCCGGCTCGGACACGAGCGAGTTCGTCGAGATCTACAACGCGGGCGGCTCGGCCGTGGACCTGTCGAGCGTCACGCTCGAGCTCTACAACGGCTCGAACGGCTCGCTGTACGACACCTACGCGCTCTCGACGGCCGGCGCGTCGCTCGCCCCGGGCCAGTACCTCGTCATCGGGACCGCGTCGATGCTCGGGAGCGTCGCGCCGGGCGCGCTGACCATGAGCCTGTTCGACCCCGACAACAACGTCCAGAACGGCGCGCCCGACGGCATGGTGCTGAAGGACGGCGCGACGGTGCTCGACGGCCTCGCGTACGAGGGCACGATGGCGGGCGTCGGTGAGGGCTCCGCGGGCCCGGCGGACAGCGGCGGGACGAGCGGATCGATCGGTCGTCAGCCCGGCGGCGTGGACACCGACGACAACGGCGCGGACTTCTCGTTCTCGTCGACGACCACGCCTGGCGCGGCCAACACGCCCTGAACGGGGCGCTGCGCCGTCATCGGCGCCGCTGATGGCCCCTCGGAGCGCCGGTACACGCCGCGGATCGTGCCCGCGGACTACCATCGGCCGATCGGCCCCGTACGGGGTCGGTCGGCCGTTCGCGTGGTGCGGCGGCCCTTCCCTCCACGACGGCCCGGCGACGGGCCAGGCAGGACACGCACATGTTCAACCTCTTCATCGCGATGGCGGCGGTCGCTCCGGCTCCGCCCGTGCCCGTGTCGATCCCCGACACGGCCTCGCGCATCTCGTTCGCCGAGCCGGTGCGCCTCACGGCGGGCGGCTCGATCGTCCGCACCGAAGCGCCGGGCTACGCCGCCCCCGCGTTCCACGACCTCGACGGCGACGGCCATCGCGACATGGTCGTCGGCCAGTTCCGGGACGGAAAGATGATGGTGTACCCCGGCAAGGGCGACGGCACCTTCGGCGAAGGTGACTGGCTGAAGGCCGACGGCGAGGTCGCCAAGGTCCCCGGCGTCTGGTGATGCACCTCGTCCACTCCACAGTTCGTGGACATCGACGCTGACGGTCACATCGACATCCTCTCCGGCTCGTATCACGAGGACGGCGGCTACGAGCACATGACGGGGCTCTTCTGGGTCCTGAAGGGCAAGGCCGACGGCACCTTCGCGAAGGCCACGGCGCTGAACGGCACCGACGGCAAGGCGCTCGTCGTCCGGATCCCCGAGTCGGAGCGCGACGACATGAACGCGGTCGTACGCTCGATCTGCACGCGGCCGACCGCGATCGACTACGACGGGGACGGCGACCTCGACATCGTCGCCGGCAACTTCGAAGGCACGTTCTACCTGTTCGAAGGACTCGGCGACGGCGAGTTCGAGCCGAACGGCACGCCGCTCACCACCGCCGACGGCGAACAACTCACCGTCGGGCACCACAGCGACCCGGTCTTCGTGGACTGGGACGGCGACGGTGACCTGGACCTGCTCTCGGGCTCCGGCCACGGCGTCCACCTCTTCATGAACGTCGGCGCGGACGGCGAGCACGTCTGGACCGAGGCGCGCGACCTGTTCTCGTACACGCCCGCCGTCGCCTACGACGAGGTGGTCCTCGGCGAGGAGCACATCACGCGTCCGCAGGGCAACGTCCGCGTCTGGGTCGAGGACCTGAACGGCGACGGCCTGTTCGACCTCGTCATGGGCGACAGCTCCTACGTCACGTATCCGGCCGAAGGGCTCACCGAGGACGAGGTCCGCGCGAAGCTCGCCGATTGGCAGGAGCGCCTGGACGCGCTCGTGAACGAGTACGCCGACGACATGATGAGCGACGAGGCGGGCGAAGCCTTCGACGCGATGTACCGCGAACGCGACTCCATCGTCGAGCAGTCCGGCGTGGGCTTCGTGTACGTCGCCTACCAGCGCGCCGCGGAGCCCCGCGAGGCGAGCGCTCCGACGACCGGCGACTGAGCACGATGCCGCGCGGCCTCGCGCCGCGCCCGTGCGCCACGCGCCCCGCTCCGAGCTCGCTCGGGGCGGGGCGCGTTCGTCGACGGCTGGATCCGCGGTGCCTCGGCGTCAGCGCGACGGCCGGCGCCAGTACATGTGGTGGAACCAGTCCTTGGAGTGCTTGCTGCTCAGCCCGAAGTGGACGAGCGCGAAGAGCGCAGCGAAGACGGCGACGGCCGCGCTGCCCAGGGCGAGCGCGAGGCCGCCGCTCGCCTCCTGACCGAGGACGCGCACCTGCTGGTCGAGCGGGATCTTGAACAGCGAGAGCGCCAGCGTGAAGACGAGCAGGTAGCCGAGCCATACCTGCACGAGCCCGAGGATCCGCCCCCAGCGCTTGCCGCGCAGGACGCCGAACCAGCTCACGAGCCCGAGCGCCTGGACGTTCGGCCGGACCGCGCCCTTCGCGGCTTGGTCGAGCACCAGCACGAGCCCGAACAGGCCGATCACGAACAACACGATCGACGCCGCGACGACGGCACCGGGCCGTTCGTCGGGCGATTCGACGCTCGTGACGGCGCCGCCGGGCTCGGAGCTCGGCGGCGCGTAGTAGGACTCCTCCACCGACTCAGCAGTCGGCGCCCGCCTTCGGCTGCATCAGCCCGAACGCGCCGCCCTGCGAGTCGGCGACGACGCTGAAGCGGCCGACCTGGATCTCGGTCGGCGGAACCATCACCCCGCCGCCCAGTTCGGTGATCTTCGCGACCGTCGCCTCGATGTCGTCGGTCTGGAAGTAGACGAGCCAGTGCGGCGGCACGTTCTCGAACTGGTCGCCGTGCATCTCCATCATGCCGCCGGCCTGAAGGTCGCCGACCTTGGCCATGTGGTACTCCATTCCCTCCATGGGCATCGTCACGAAGTCCCACCCGAAGAGCTTCGCGTAGAAGTCGCGCGCGCCGGCCGCGTCGCGGTTCATGAGCTCGTTCCACGAGAGCGAACCGTGCTCGCCCTTCATGAACGGCGCGCCGTCGTCGGTGGTCGACTGCCAGCACGCGAACGACGCGCCCTCCTTGTCCATGAGGAACGCGAGCTTGCCGAAGCCCGGCACCTCCATCGTCGGGACGGTGACGGTCGCGCCCAGCTCGCGCGCCTTGGCCTCGGTCGCCGCGCAGTCCTCGGTCCCCACGTAGCTGTTCCACACGGCGGGCAGGCCCATGGACTTCATCTCGTCGGCCATCTGACCGATGCCGCCGACGACCGCGTCGCCGTTCATGAACATCGCGTACGGCGGACCGCCGTGCGTGTCCTGGATCTCCGCCTTCCAGTCGAAGAGCTCGCCGTAGAAACGAACGGCCGCGTCCATGTCGTGCGCGACGAAGTCGACCCAGCAGAACTCGCCGGGCTCGAAGGTGTGGTACTTCGCCATGTGGAGGGTGCCGCTCCGGCGGCGTCGGGGAGGGATCGAAGCTGCGCCCGGGTGGGCGCGGCCCGATGGTAGCCGCCCGTCAGCGATCGGTCTCCCCGCCCTTCGCAACCAGCACGCGCACCAAACGCTCTCCCGTCGCGGCGACGTCGACCTCTCCCTCGAGCCGTTCACCGTCCTGCGTCACGACCGTGACCGTGTACCGCCCCGCCGGCAGCGGAGCGAAGAGCGGCTCGTCCGAGCGCTCGCGCTCGGGTCGCGCTTCGAAGAGTCGACGCACGTCGTAGAGCCCCGCCCACTCGCAGCCGTTCGGTCCGACGATCGAGAGCGCGTCGCGCGTCGGGTCGACGACGCCGTCCTCGACGCCGATCGCGAGCCACGGCGTCGGCTGCAGCACGAGCTCGAGCGCGTCGCCGCCCTCCGCCACCGTGCGCGCGAGCACCGTCGCGCTCGCGCCGGCTCCGGCCGTGACCGTGACGAACGCCGCGCCCGCATCGAGCGCGTGCGTCGTCGCGCGACCGTCCTCGTCCGTGCGCACGACACAACCCGGCGACAGCGGGAGGCCGTTCGCGGCGTGCAGCCAGACGCTCGCGCCGGACACCGGGCGCCCCGCGGTGTCGAGCGCGATCAGCTCGAGGTCGCGCCCCGCGGCGACGACCGTGTCCGGCGCGACGGTCTCGCCCTCGCCGTCGACCTCGAACGGTGCACCGGCCGTCGCCGCGAACGCGCGCGCGTCGTCCGGTTCGCTGCCGAGGACCGCGACCGCATAGCTCCCGGCCGGCAGCAGGTCGAACGCGAACGCGCCGTCCTCGTCCGTGCGCTGCACGCCACCGCCCATCGTCGGCATCGGACGCTGCGGCGCGCCCGACACGGTGACGAGCTCCACCAACAGGTCGTCGACCGGCGCGCCGAGCGCGTCGACCACGCGGCCCGTCACGCGCGCACCGGACAGGACGAGGTCGAGTTCGCGCACCTCGCCCGGCCCCAGATCGATCGTCGTCAGCAGTCCGCGTGCCGCGCGCCCGAACGCGTTCGCGTGTGCGACCCAGAGCCCCGGTTCGGGCAGGTCGATCTCGAACGCTCCGTCGTCGCCGACGCGCACCATCTGCTTCGACGACGGGTTCGCGACCGGGTACCACTGCATGAAGCCCGGCTGCGGCACGCCGTCCAGCGTGACCGTCCCGGTGACGCGCGGCGAGTCCGGCGCGGGCAGGCCGAGCACGAGCTCCTCCACGCCGCCGTCGTCGAGTCGGAACTCGACCTGGTGCAGGTGCGCGAAGGCGTTGGCGTGACCGGTCGGTTCGCCCACGCGCTCGAGTTCCGCGTCGCTCGGGAAGGTCGCGGCACGCCACGGGCCCGGCGTGAGTCCGTCCATCGCGAAGCGGCCGTCCGCGTCCGAGAAGAGCTCGTGGAATTCGCCAAGGTCCGGGCTCGTGATCTGCACGGAGCGCCCCGCCACTGGCAGATCGTCGAGCCCGTGCACGATCCCGTCGACGCGCGCGCCGACGCGCAGCACGAGCGGCTCGACCTCGACCCGGGCGTCGCCTTCGAGGACGAGTTCGAATTCCGCGCTCGGCGCGAAGCCCTCGGCGCGCGCGACGAGCACGACACCGCGCTCGGGCACAGCGCTCGCACCATCTGCGGCGCCCGTGCCTTCCTCGAACGCGAACTCGAAGGCGCCCGCCTCGTCGGTGGTCACCGAAGGACGGTCGTCGCGTTCGTCGTCGCGCGCGGCGAGCGCGATCTCCTGGAGCGACCCTTCGAAGACTCGCGCGCCGGCCACGGGCGCGCCGTCGGGATCGACGACGCGACCGAGCACCACGGCACCGCGCGCGTCGATCGCGTCATCGGCGGCTCCGGCGGGCGGCGCGACCTCGACCTCTCCGTCCTCGCCGAGGTAGACGATGGCGTTCAGCATGTCCATCTCCCGACGCGTGGCGTCGCTGGACGACACCGGCGCGCGCGCGAGTTCGGGGTCGTCGTGGTCGGCCGCGGTCTCGATCTCGGCGCGCGGCGGCGGATCACCGTCGGACAGGAGAACGCTGCCGAACCACGCGAGCGCGGCGATGCAGACGACGACGAGGAGGGACTTGGCCATGACGACGCTCGCGGCGAAGGTGACGGGGACGGCGGTCGTTGGCGCGCCGGACGATCCGGCGGCGACCGGGGCAAGGGTCGAGGTCGCGGCGTCGACCGCGCGAGGGCTCGCGAGCAGCGCGACGCCGGGCAGCCAGCGTTCGCGCCCCCCCGAGCGCGCGTCGAGCCGCTCGCGCAGTCGCTCGACGGCGCGCGCCAGGCGGTTGCGCACCGTCGAGTCCGGTTCGCCCGATCGACGCGCGATCTCGGCGGCCGACAGCCCATCGAAGTGGTGCAGCAGCACCGCGTCGCGTTCGGACGCGGGCAGCGCCAGCACGAGCTCCACGAGCACGCGCTGCGCCTCCGCGCGTCCGACAAGCTCGTCCGCCGACGGCAACGCCTCGTCGCGAGCGCTCTCCCGCTCGCGCTGACGACGGGCCGCGGCGCGCTCGAGGCGCCGGCGGTGCGCCGAACGCAGCGCCGACGCGAGCCATCCGCGCGGCGAGCGCAGGTCCCGCGGCGGACGGCGCGCGGCCTGCAGCCAGACCTCTTGCACGAGGTCGTCCGCACCCGTGTCGCCGACCAGGCGGCGGGCGAGGGCTTCGAGCCAGCTCGCGTGGGCGAGCAGCTCGTCGATGCGGTGGGCGGCGTCGGTCACGGTCTCGATCCTCGCCTCCCTGGAGACCGCCGCGGCCGCGATCGTCGCCGGATTCGCGAGAGAATCGCAGCGTCGTCCACGGTCGCCGCGCGGTCAGCCCCGGCCGCGCTCGTCGTCCGCCGCGTTCCCATCGACCGGGGCGTCCGCGCCACCGACCCGCACGACGAGGTTCCCCGCCTTGACGCCCGACTCGACGAAGCGATTCGCTGCGACGATCTCCTCGAGATCGACGGTACGGTCGATAGGCAGCGGGAGCGTGCCGTCGAGGGCGAGCGCGGCGAGGCGCTCGAGGGCGGCGCGACTCTCGCCCGCGACGGCGACGCGCGCGCGGCGGCCCGTGAACAGGCGCGCGATCGGCACGAGCACGAGGTGCGCGAAGCGCGGATAGGTCAGCACGAGGCGACCACCGCGCACGAGGCTGCGCAGGGCGCGAAAGAACGGTGCCTTCGCCGGCACGTCCACGATCGCGTCGTACCGCTCGCGCTCGGCGAAGGGATCCTCGCGCGCGAAGTCGAGGACGCGCTCGGCGCCGAGCTCGCGCACGAGGTCCAGCTTCTCGGCGCGATCGACCGCGACGACGCGCACGCCTCGCGACCGCGCGAGCGGCACGAGCGCCGTCCCGATGCTCCCGCCCGCGCCGTTGACGAGCAGCGTGTCCCCTTCGCCGACCGCCGCGCGCCGGAGGAACGCGAGCGCGTTCAGCCCGCCCATCGAGAGGCACGCCGCGCGGTCGAGGTCGAGTCCGTCGGGCACGCGCGCGAAGGGGCCGTCGGCCGGGAGGCGCACGAACTCGGCCCAGGTGCCGTTGAGCGCGTCGGTCGGGCCGAAGACCCGGTCGCCGACCGTCCACCCCTCGACACCGGCCTCCGAAGCGCCGGCCTCCGTAGGGTCGCCCACCCCGTCGCCCAAGGCTTCGATCTCGCCCGCGAACTCCTGTCCCCAGATCCCTCGCCGCGGACGCAGGACACCGAGTGCGAGCCGCAACAGGAGCCAGTACGGCGCGCCGAAGTCGAAGCGCCGCACCTCGCAGTCCCCCGCCGAGACGCTCGTCCGCGCGACGCGCACGAGCACCTCGCCCGCGCGCGGCACGGGGCGCGGAACGCGCTCGATCGCGAGGACCTCGGGCGGTCCGTAGCGCCTCGCGACGACCGCGCGCATCGTCGCGCCGGACTCCGTGGCTGCCTTTCGCGTCACGGCATGCGCCGCGCGACCAGGAACGCGTACCCGAAGGTGTCGCTGTGGTCGCGGCGCAGGCGCGCTTCGTCGGCGATGCGATCGAGGGCGACGAGCGCGTCCGCGTCGTCCGCGTCGCGCTCACGCAGCTCGGCCACGCGCGCCAGGAGCGGCGTGTAGAAGTCGTCCCACCAGGCCGCTTCCGGCAGGAGGAAGTCGGCCACCGGCTCGAAGCCGTGCCGGACGACCGCCGCCCGCGCGTCCGCGACGGTGCCCATCCCCGGGTAGTCGGCGAAGGCGGCGCGCACGGCCTCGGGCGGATGGGGCGTGAGCCAGACCGCTTCGGTGAACGCGAGCCAACCCCGCGAACGCAACGCGGCGTGCGCGATCGGCAGTGCTGCGTCGAGCCCGATCGAGTAGAGCGCGCCCTCCGACCACACCAGGTCGAAGCCACCGCGCTCGAGCGGAACCGTCGTCATGTCCGCGACCACGGCCTCGACGCGGTCCTCGACGCCGAGCTCGCCCGCGCGTTCGCGCAGGCGCTCGACGAGCGGCGCGTGCGCGTCGACAGCGAGGACCTCGCCGTTCGTGAGCGCGAGCAGGTCGAAGGTCTGTGCCCCGCTGCCGCAGCCCAGGTCGAGGATCCTCGGCGCGTCGGGCAGACCGGCGCAGGCGGCGAGCGCGCGTTCGACCGCCGGGCGATGGCCAGGCCCCTGCCGCGGCAGGTGCTCGAAGACCTCGAGGAACAGGCGTTCGTACGCGGCGTCGGCGGCGGTCGCTTCGTCGTGCGTCATGGTCGAAGTTGGCGATCGCGCCCGACGGCTGCGACCGAGTCGCAGTCGCTCGCGTCGTCGCGCGTAGGCGCATGGGCCGCGAACGGTAGCACGCCGCCGCTGACCCGCGCGGCGGCGCGCCGACCCCGTGCCACTTGATCGAACGGCGATCCGGCGCGATCCTTGGCGCCATGCAGCTGACCTGGACTCCCGAGAATCCGGCCCGGTGGGACGGGCCCAAGCAGAAGGTGGTCGGCGACGCGCCGGCCGGCACGTTCGACAGCCGCTTCGGCGAGCTCGACGAGGGCGACGCCCTCCCGGGCGCCTGGTGGCGCGTCGAGAAGGACGGTGAACCGATCGCGTACGGCTGGCTCGACGCGGTCTGGGGCGACGCGGAGATCACGCTCGCCGTCGATCCGAGCGCGCGCAACGCCGGCGTCGGCAGTTTCGTCCTGCAGCAGCTCGAGAAGGAGGCCAAGACCCGCGGCCTCAACCGCCTCTACAACATCGTGCGCCCGACCCACCCCGACCACGACGCGACGACCGCGTGGTTCACGAAGCGCGGCTTCACCGCGAGCGAGGACGGCAGCCTGCAGCGCAAGGTCTGACGCCGACCACGGCGCGGCGACCGCTCACGTCCGTCGCGCGCCTTCGGTGCCTCGGGATCGCGATGGAGCTGCCACCTAGTCGTCGCCCAGCGCCTGCCGCGTGACGATCGGCACGAAGCCGACCTCGAGGCCCTCGGGCGGCTCGACGATCAGCGCGGGGTCGATCGACGCGAGCGTCCCGCGCTCGGGCGGCGGGAGGTACTGACGGTCCACGGTCCACGCGCGGTGGATCAGCTCGACGCGGCGCTGCAGCTCCTCGCGTTCGGCGCCCGAGAGGTCGGCGTTCAGGAGCGCCGGCTGATCGGCGAATCGGTACCAGGCGTAGGTGACGACGCTGCCGTCGCCCAGCTCCGCCTCGAACGGTCCCGCGACCGGACCGGGCTCCGCCCAGCAGCCGTCCGTCGGCGTGACGTAGGGCTCGGGCGGGGCCTCGTAGGCGTCGACCATCGGCGCGCGCTCGAGCGCTGCCTTCACCGGAACGGCCTCGGCCGCGACCGGCGACCAGGCCCCGCGACCGTCGCGCTCCTCGAAGCGCCAGTACTCCGGCAGCGTCACGAGGCCGCCCCGCGCCCGTTCGCGCGCGGCCGCGCTCCACCGGTAGCCGAAGCTCCCCGCGTCGAGCGCGACCGGATCGACGAGCCCGTCGATCGCGAACGGGACCGCGTCGGCCTCGCGGTCGTGCGGCGGCTGGATCCCCCACCCGAAGCGATCCACGTCGTCCATGCGATGCACGTGACCGTGCGCGGACGCGTCGATGCGCCCGCTCGGCGCGTCGCCGCCCGCGAACCACGTTTCGGCCGCGTCCCACAGCGCCGCGTCGGTGAAGGTGATCATCCGATGCACCGCGAGCGATTCGCCGTCCGCGTCGATCGGGAAGCGCGAGCGCGCGATGCGCGCCCAGTCCGTGCCGTTCGCGTCGGTCGCGATCGCCGCGGGGATGTGCTGCGTCTCCATCGAGATCGGTCGCGAGGAGTCCGACGGCCGGCTGTCGAGGAAGCGACCGGCCAGGTCGGGCCGTTCGATCGAGGCGCGCGAGAAGAAGAACGGCGTGAAGAACGCGACCGGTCCCTTGAAGTTCGCGGCGTCGAGGAAGAGCGTCCACGAGCGGTCGCCCGTCGGAACGTCGCGCCCCGCGGTCGTGTCCTTCGCCTCGGTCAAGGGCAGCGGCAGGTAGCCGTATCCGAACAGCTCGCCGTTCGTACCCTGCGCGAGGTTCAGCCCGTCCGGCGGCCACAGCACCCACGGGCTCAGCTGCGCGACGCCGTACTTGCCGGCCGGCTCGTCCCAGTCGCGCCCCTTGCCCGCGCCGGGCCCGTTGGCCCACGCGCTGAAGTTGTGCGCGACGCCGCCCATGATGAACTTGGGCGTCTCGGTCGGAAAGCGCGTGTCGCGCCACCACCCGAGCCCGCCCTCGATGTCGGTGTAGAACCAGTCCTCGGGCTCCGGCTCGACCTCGCGCGGGAACATCCAGGTGCTGAACAGCCCCGACTGGAAGTGCGGGCCGGGATGGCGTTCGAGCATCGGCCACGCGGCCACGTGCATCGAGAAGCCGCCGCCGAACCGCTCGGGCGCGCCGGCCACGTTCACCTGGAGGTAGCCGTGCACCTCGGTGCGGTCGAAGTCGTCCTGGAACGCACCCGAGGACGGGAGCACGAGCGTGGCGGCGACGGCGAAACGGATGGGAAGCATCGCGTGATCCTACGCCCGGACGAGGCGCGGCTCGTGAACCACCTTTGCGCGCTCCGGAGCTTCGGCCTTCCAGGTCTCGAACCACGCGCCGATGCGATCGGCCACGCGCTTCGGCTTCTCGGCGAACAGGCGCGCGCCGAGCGATCGCGCAGCGGTGCGCAGTTCCATCCGGCGACCGAGCGCGAGCGCGAGCACGACGCGCACCACGTCCTCGCCACCGGCCGCCTTCGGCTCCTGTGACGCGAACGACTCGAGCACGAACAGGTCGTGGTCCTCGCCGAGCAGGTCGGACAGTGCGTGCAACTCGTGCTGGCGCGCCTGCATCGGACCCGGCCACACGGGCGCGAGCAGGCGCACGTGGTAGCGGTGGTCCTTCACGCGCTTGCGCCACTCGTGGAGGTGCTCGGCGCTCGGCTCGTCGTAGGCGGTCCGCAGCGCGCTGCGGCCGCGCTGGTAGCGCTGCACCAGGCCTCCGCGCAGCGCCTCGAACCCGTCGTCCTCGAGCTTCCAGTCGTCGACGCGCTGGAGACCCTCCTCGAGCCGTTCGCACACCTCGTCGAGGCTGCACTGCAAGGAGACGCGGTCGGCGAGCAGCGCCTCGCGCCGCGCCACGAGCGCGCTGCGCACGCGCCCGAAGACCTCCTCGGACACGAGCCTGCCGTACTCGCGGCGCAACGCGTCGACCGTCTCGATGCGCGTCTGCGCGTCGCGGATCGTCGCGATCTCGCGGCCCGTGTCGCGGTACCACGCGTTCTCGAACGCGTAGGTGTCGCCCGCGAGCGCCGGGCGCGCGAGCCGCAGCAGCGCGCGGACCTTCTTGCAGCGCTTGCGCGCCTGGTGGATCGTCTCGTGCGGGCCGAGTCGACGGTCGTCCAACTCGTCCAGCGCCTTGGTCAGCTGTTCGTTCGCGATGCGGCGCACGCCGTCCGCGATCGTCTCCTTCGCCTTGAATCGGTAGCCCATGCCGGTCGTCGGCTCGCGTTGCACGAGCCGCCTCCGATCATGACAGGTCGCGCGCGATCACGCAGCGGAACTCGCGACCCGGTCCGCACCCCGAGTCGCCTGGGGCCTACAGCTCCACCACCATCAGGTCGTCGAACCAGGCCGAGGCCGTCCCGCTGTAGTCGTAGAGGTCGAGCGCGAAGCTGCCGGCCACGTTCTGGAGCACCGGCGTGCTCTCGAAGTCCTCGATCGTCCACAGGGCCGGTTCGGGGGCGCCCTCCGGCCACAGCTTGGCGCGCAGCGCGGTCGTCGCGGCGTCGAACTGCTCGACCTGGAAGCGCACGCAGTAGCGCACGCCGCTCGCTTCGGCACCACCCAGCGGATCGAACACCGACTCGAACTTGCTCTCGACGCCGTCCACCTCGCGCCATAGGCCGATCTCGAACGGCTGACCGGGGTGCCCGCCCTGCACGAACACCGCATAACCCTGGCCGTGCACCGCCGTGTCCTGCAACGAACCGCCGTTCTGTCGCGCGTACACGCCGATGCCCTGCGCGTCCACGTCCTCGAACTCGATCGTGATCGTGACGTCCACGTCGGTCGCGGCGAAGCCTGGCAACGCCATGCGCCCGACGTGTGCGGTCCAACCGTCGATGCGGCCGCGCCCGGCGTCCAGCACCGCACCCTGCAGTTCGAACGGCGCGGGCGCGAACCACGGCGCCGGCCACGGACCGCCGTCCGGCCCTTCGAAGTCCTCGACGACGAGCGGCCAGTCGCCGAAGCGCGCGCCGATCGCGTTCGAGAACTCGAGCGCGAGCGTGTTCGGGTCGAACGCCACCGCTTGCACGAACAGCTCGGTCGGGGGACCGTCGACGCCGCTCACCGGAAGTCCGACGCCACCGTTCGGCCCCGCGGTGAACGTGAGCAACTCGGTCCAGGGAACGGGCACGAGCGTGCCGCCCGCGATCGGCGTCGGGCTCGCCGCGAAGCCCGCGACCACGAACACCGGCGCGCCGGGTGCCGCGGCGGTCACGAGCAGCGTCGCCGTGTTCGTCGGATCGTCGAGCGGATCGCCGCAGATCGACAGCGCGAGGTCGCCGGGGCCGCCGTTGCCGAGGTCGGGCTGACAGACCTGGGCCTCGGCGCGGCCGGTCGCACCGAGGAACGTCGCGAGAGCCAGGGCGAGTGAGGCGATCGGCGACCGCCCGCGCGGGCGGAGCGCAGTATTGGAGGGCGTGGAAGGCAGGGCGAACGAACGGAGGAGCGAGCGCATGTCGGTCGTGGCGCGAGGACTGGAACGAATCAGGATCGTGGCGATCCTACCCCCCGGCGAGCGCGTCATATTGGAAGAAGGCGACACGCGGCGCGTGACCACACCTCGAACCGCTGCCCGGCCCGCCGCCCGCGTCCCCCGCCCCATGTCCATCCGCTTCGAACGCTACCGACCGCACCCGCGCCTCGCGCCGTACGTGCGTTTCTACTACGCCGTGCGGACGGCGGCGGGTGCGGCGTCGACGGCGCCGATCGAGAACCATCCGCAGGGAGGCGTCGACCTCGTGTTCGGCTTCAGCGGCGCCACGGCGTTCGTCGGCGGCAGTGGCGAGGCGCGGCGCTTCTGTGGCTTCGGCCTCTCGCTCCTCGGCGTGCAGGACGGACCCGTCGCCGTGCGACTCGGCGCCGGACTCGAACGCTTCTGCATCGCCTTCGAGCCCGAGGGCTTCGCACGCCTCGTCGATCTCGCGCCGGCCTTCGCGATGAACCGTTCGACGAGCGTGCGCGACGACGCCGCGCCCGAGTGGCGCGAGCTGCACGAACGCCTTGGGGGGACGAGCGACGATCGCGCACGCGTCGACCGACTCGACGCGTTCCTGCTCGAGCGGCTGCGACGCTCGCTCGATCGACGCCAATCGTTCGCGCGCCTCGAACCGCTGCTCGCCGAAGTGCGCCGCACCGGCGGCCGCCGCTCGCTCGACGATCTCGCCGCCGCCGCCGGCGTCAGTCCGCGCACCGTGCAGCGCTGGACGCGGGACCTGCTCGGCACCGGCGCCAAGACCTACAGCCGCATCGTGCGCTTCAACGCCGCGCTCAAGCTGCACGAGGAGCGCCCACACCTCGACTGGTACGACGTGCTCGTGCGCACGGGCTACTACGACCAGTCGCACTTCATCGCTGAGTTCCGCCGCTTCGCCGGCACGACCCCGCTGCGCTTCGCGAAGGGCGACTCGCGCCTCTCCCGCATGTTCACCGGCGGCGAGGTGGACGCGCTCGAGCTCGGGGAGTGAGTCGCGACGCGGGTGGCGTCACCCGTCGAAGCTCGCCGACTCGACCTCGCCGTCGACGACGAGGACGGTGACCAGGTGCTCGTCGTCCCACGCCAGATCGAGCTCGAGCTCGAACGCGTCCGACTCCATGTCCTCGACCTCGATCGACAGGACACCGAACGCCTCGGCCATCGACTCGGCGCGCTCGTCCGGCAGCACGGACGCGTCGACGCCGAGCCCGAGGAAGTGCTCGCGGTCGAAGTGCACGAGCAGCTCCTCCGCCACGGCCAGGTGGAGCGCGTCGGTCCGCGCAGCGAGGTGCTCGAGCCACGCGACGAACTCGGGCCCGGGCGGACCATCCTCCGTCGCGACGTCGATCGCTCGCCACCGGCCGACGTCGATCGGCGCGGTCGTGCACCAGCGTTCGGGATCGTCGGGGTCCGGAGCGAAGGCCGGGGAAGCTGATCGCATCGCGGTCGTCGCGCTGGGAGTCGTGGTGCGTCGGACGAGGTCGAATCTCGTCGCTCGTGAACGGTAACCCCGCGCGGCCCCGGAGTAGGGCGACACGGGACACCGAGCTCGGTGACACGCGCCTCGGAAGCACCGCCCCGCACCCAGGACGACGAAAGCTCCATGACCTCGCACCCGCGCCTCGCCCCGCCGCTCGCCCTCCTCGCCACGGCTGCCGCGGTCGTTCCGCTCGCGGTGCAAGCGATCCACGCCACGCCACCACTCGCCTCGACCACGGACGCGACGCGCGCATCGGACGCGCGCGCGACCCAGGCTCCCATCGAGCACGACGAACTCGCCCGGCTCCCGGGCGCGCTGCTCCTCGCCGCACCGGGCGAGCTCGCGCCGGCCGCGCGTTCGGCCTTCGTCGACCTGGCCGGCGGCGGCGCGGCGACGATCGTCACGCTCAGCCCCTCGAAGGACGACGCGCGCGCGATCGACTGGCGCGACGAGGGCGCCCACGCGTCGGCCTGGTTCCGCACGCGGAGCGCGATCGACCTCGAGGATCCGAACCTCCTCGAGGGCCTGCTCGCGGCCGACGGCGTGTGGCTCGGCGCGCTCGACGAGCGGACGCTGACGAGCCCGCTCCTACGAGCGTTGCTCGTCGCCGCGATGGAGCGCGGCGCCGTGGTCGGCGGCGCCGCCGAACAGGCCGTCGCGCTCACCGGCGTACCGGGCGTCGACAGCGCTCGCCCGTGCCTCGCGCCGCGTCTGCACCTCGAGTTCGGTTCGCAGGACCCGGCTCACGAGGACACGCATCACGAGGTCGGTCGCGAGACGCCCGCGCGCATCGTCGCGGCCATGCCCGACGGCACGGCGATCGCGTTCCACGGCGGACGCTGGGGCGACCTCTTGGGCGCGGGCAAGATCGGCTTCGCGGTCTATCGCGCGAACGGTGAGATGGTCGAGGAGCACGTGCTGCCCTGCCGCGCCGCGCGCGACCTCGGCGACCCGCTCGGCGATCCGTTCGACCTGCTCGCGTGGATCCGTCAGGCGCGCGAGGCCGAAGGCGCGTCCGAATGGTGGCGCGACCGAGCCGAACCGCGCGTCGCGAAGGGCGCGCTGATCGTGCAGGGCGGCGGCGGCGTGAGCGAAGCCACCTGGCAGCGCTTCATCGAGCTCGCTGGCGGTCCGGACGCGAACATCGTCAGCATCCCGAGCGCGAACACGATGGAGGACGACGCGGCGCCGCGCTCCTACTCCGCGCACGAGCTCGAACAGCTCGGCTGCACGAGCGTGCGCATCGTGCATACCGCCGAGCGCCGCCGTGCGAACCACGACCGTCACCTGATCGCGGCGATCGACGCCGCCGACGCCGTGTGGATCGACGGCGGTCGCACCTTCCGCTTCATGGATCGCTTCGGCGAGACGGCCGCGGCCGACGCGCTCGCCCGCGTGCTCGAGCGCGGCGGCGTGGTCGGCGGCAGCTCGGCCGGATGCCAGGTGGTCGGCGACCTGCTCGTGCGCGGCGATCCGAAGTCGAACAACGAGATGCTCTACCCCGGCTACACGCGCGGCCTCGGCCTGATCGAGGGCGTGGTGTTCGACGCGCACTTCCGCGAGCGCCGCCGCCACGAGCAACTGCGCGGCGTGGTCCAGGACCACCCGACGATGCTCGGCATCGGCGTGGACGCGGGGACGGCGCTCCAGATCCGCGGCACGACGGCCGAGGTGCTCGGCGAGAACGGCGTCGACGTGTACGACGCGCGGCGTGGCGGCGAGCTGCCCGAGCGCGGCGTCGCCCACGAGTCGGGCGCGTCGTTCGAGCTCACGGCCCCCCTCGAGGACGCGCGCTGAGCCACGAGTCCGGCCCGGCGCTGGATCGCGGCCGGCGCGCGCCCCACAATCCGCCCATGCGCACCACCACCTACACGACCCGTATCACCTCCCTCGTCGGCGTCGCCGCGCTCTGCGCCGGCCTCGCCGCCTGCACGAACGGCCCCGGCACCGCCGACGACGCGGGCCAGGACCCCGGCGCGAGCGACTCGGCGGCCGAAGCGCCGAGCGACGACGCGCCGACGACGGACCAGGACGCGAGCGACGGCACCGCGGTCGCGGACGGTGACTGGGCCGCCGGCGACACGATTCCCTCCGGTCAGTCCGGCGTCCCCCCGATCCAGATCCTCGAGGTCCACGCGAACGGCAGTGGTCCGGTCGTCGGAACCGGCAAGCGCGCGACGCTGGCCTACACCGCGATGGAGGCCGACGGCACCGTGGTCGACCCCGGCACGCGCCCCTTCTCCTTCACCGTCGGCGCGCGCGAAGCCATCCAGGGCTGGGACGTGATCGTCCAGCGGATGCGCGTGGGCGACAGCTTCACCGTCATCATCCCGTCCGCGCTGGCCTACCGCCGCGGCGACATGAAGTTCGACATGGAGCTCTTGTCGTTCCAGTAACCGCGGGTCGAGCCCGCGAACCACGCGAGCTCCTTCTCCCCACACGAACGCCGGCCGCCGGGAGTCACCTCCCGGCGGCCGGCGTTGCGTTGGTCGGGCGCCTCACCGCGCCATACGGTGTCAGGCACATCTTCGTCGCTCGACCGAGCGAGTGTGCCGCACCAGATCCGTCGGTCAATCGATGAACAAGGGCCTGACTCCGTATGCCCGACTGCGAGCCAGTGTACGGCACTTCCGGCCCGTCGATCAGCAGGTTGGTGTGCGGCACCGTGCGCCGCACCGTACGCCCACTTGTCAGACGGTCGATGGACAGTGGTCCGACTCCCTGCCGCGCAAGCTTCCGCAGTCTCGTGCGGCACCATTCCTCGGTCGAGCGACGAATGTGTGCCTGACTCCGTACTCCGGCGGCCGTTCGACGGACAGGAGGCTGACTCCGTATGCCCCGGGCGGTCGCACCCCGGGTTCGCGACCGCATTCGCGTGCGGCACTTCCGGCCCGTCGATCAGCAGGTTGGTGTGCGGCACCGTACGCTGCACCGTACGCTGCACCGTACGCTCACCCCCTCCACGCCCCCCCGTACTCACTTTCGAACTGTCGTACGAATGGAGCGAGGAGTGGTGAATTGCAGCCATCCTTCAGGAGCCGTATCTTGGCGATGTCCGGACTCGCAAAGAATCCGCTCTCAATCTGGAGACACTCGTTCGTCGCGAGCAGAACCAGCGCCTCCTTGTGACCGTCGACGAGATCCGACAAGGGCTTCCGAAAGAACTCGCCCTCCTGAACTCCGCTGTTGAACGCACCTCGGAAAGCCGCCAGAAGCGTCAGAACCGTTGTACACGATGCAATGAGCTCTTCTTGCTCCACCTCTACTCCTCCGTCATGCCTGCGCCCGCGCTGCCAGCAAGGCAGTGGTGCCTCGGGGTGACACGGACCCACTCGTGAGTGAGATGGTAGGATAGGGTCGATGGCCAGTCAACGCGCATTGCCTCGCCACTGGGATCCGCCAGCGAGTAACTCGCAGCGACTAGCGGCCTTTGGGAGTGTATCCCTCAAAGCCTAATACCCCCCGGCTCAACCCGAACCGCACCTCGATAGGCGGGAAGTCAAGAGTCTGGCTTCGAGTTCAGCGCCCGACTCTACAACAACGAACAGCATCGGACGCTACCCCTCCCGAGCCCCCTCCAGCAACACGCCCCCGCAGAAGAGGCTGACACTATGGGATTCTTCAATTGGCTGTTCGGCCCACCCGACGGCATACACATCAAGAAGTACGAGAGCGGCAACATCCACTGGCGCTGCAACATCCTCGATGGCAAGCGCCACGGAATGGCCACCTTTTGGATTGATCAAAAGGAAGCCGTGAACCGAGGCTGGGTGATACTAGAGGCGACGTTTAGCGACGGTTCCTTACAAGGCCCTGCCCGGATATTCACCCACTACGAACGCGACGCAGGAGAAATCGTCTTCGACGGAGGCTTTTGGAGCATCAACTACCTGGACGGAGAAGAACACGGCTACGCCGCCAAGTATTCAGCTTCTAGGCCGCTGCCAATCTCTTCGGACGACGGCATCGACTGGGGCACGATTAGCGATCTGGGGATTGACACGGCGCCGCCTACGTATCGCCTGCTGCTCGCAGAAGGCAGCTACATAAGCGGTCGGCGGATTGGAAAGTGGAGCTACTTCAAGGACGAGAACACTCGCCCAGAGCTGTGTGGCTACCTGCTCACAGGTGGCCTGATCGGCGGCGCGAGGTACGGCGAAGTGCTCCTCCAGGCCGCCAGGGGAGCCGGGCTGGCTGTGGACCAGAACTTGAAGTCGATGGAGTTTCGCGCATCGGGACCCTCGATTGCGTCACACGACTACGGTGAGGAAGGCGTTACCTGGGAAGAAGCTGATCGACGGCTGCAAGAAGAGATCGAGTCTCGAGCAGAAGGCGCTCAGTGGTTTGGAGGCTCGGGAGATCCTTGGTACGACCCCGCTGCTTACGAATAGTTCGCGCACTGATGGGGAAGAGTGCCGAACATCGGCCGACAGATGCCAGGGACTGTGGCTAACACACCGTGCGGCAGGTCAACCAAACTGGATCCCCTGCGCCAGCGGCAGCTCGGTGCTCCAGTTCACCGTGTTGGTCTGGCGGCGCATGTAGGCCTTCCAGGCGTCGCTGCCGGACTCGCGGCCGCCGCCGGTCTCCTTCTCGCCGCCGAACGCGCCGCCGATCTCGGCGCCGCTCGTGCCGATGTTGACGTTGGCGATGCCGCAGTCGCTGCCGGCGGCGCTCAGGAAGGTCTCGGCTTCGCGGACGTTGAGGGTGAAGATCGAGCTCGAGAGGCCCTGGGGGACCGCGTTGTGCATGGCGACGGCCTCGTCGAGTGACGCGTACCGCATCAGGTAGAGGATCGGCGCGAAGGTCTCGTTCTGCACGCACTGCATCTCGTTCTTCGCGCGCACGATGCAGGGCTTCACGTAGTGACCGCCGGACTCAGGTCCGTCCAGGGTGATCGGCTCACCGCCGCACAGGACCTCGGCGCCCTCGGACTTGGCGAGCTCCAGGGTCTTCTGCATCTGGTCCACGGCGGCCTGATCGATCAGCGGACCGCACAGGGTCCCGTCGGCGAGCGGGTTGCCGATCTGGATCTGCTCGTAGGCCTTGAGCAGTCGGCGCTCGACCTCGTCGGCGATGGACTCGTGCAGGATCAGGCGGCGCGTGGTCGTGCAGCGCTGGCCCGCGGTGCCGACGGAACCGAACAGGATCGCGGGGATCGCCAGGTCGAGGTCTGCGTTCTCGGTCACGACCATCGCGTTGTTGCCGCCGAGTTCGAGGATCGAACGGCCGAAGCGACCGGCGACCTTCGCCGCCACTTGCCCGCCCACGTGGCAGGAACCGGTGAAGCTGACGAGCGGCAGGCGTGTGTCGTTGACGAGGCGCTCCCCCACCTCCTCGTTCTCACCGATCACGAGCGTGAGCAGCGCGCCGAAGCCGTCCTCCTCGAGGATCGGGCGGCAGACGTTCGTCATCGCGATCGCGGTGAGCGGCGTCTTCGGGCTCGGCTTCCACACGCACGCGTCGCCGCAGATCAGCGCGATCATCGAGTTCCACGCCCACACCGCCGCGGGGAAGTTGAACGCGCTGATGATCCCGATGGTGCCGAGCGGGTGCCACTGCTCGCGCATCGCGTGGCCGGGGCGCTCGCTGTGCATCGACAGGCCGTAGAGCATGCGGCTCTGACCCACCGCGAAGTCGGCGATGTCGATTGCCTCCTGCACCTCGCCGAGCCCTTCCTGGAGGATCTTGCCCATCTCGAGCGTGACGATCGCGCCGAGCTCATCCTTCTTCTCGCGCATCGCGTTGCCCATGCGGCGCACGTACTCGCCGCGCACCGGGGCCGGCAGCTCGCGCCAGCGAAGGAAGGCCTCCTGGGCGGCGTCGACCGCCGCGTCGTACTCGGCGGCCGTCGCCTGACGCACGCGACCGATCTCCTCGCCGGTGCCGGGGCTCGTCACGACGAGCTCGGGGCCGCTGGTGTCCTTCCACTCGCCGCAGTAGACGCCGCTGTGGACGGGCTCGATGCCGAGAGAGGACAGGAGGGCCTTGGGATCGACGGTGGTGGCGGTGGCGGTCATCGCTGGGGTCGGGCGGCGAAGGGCCTCTCGGAGGCGCTCGCGGGGGGTTCGAGGGGGATCGCGGGGGCCGCGCTCCTGGTCGCGGGACGGCCGCGGCGATGCGGCCGAGCGCGCGGCTCGGGAGCGGGGCCGACGAGTGTAGAGCGGTGGTCAGGCGGAGCGCGCGCCGCTACCCTCTTTCGCTCGATTCGCGGGACGGCGCCGCCGGGCCGCGCGACGGCCGCTCGCGCGGTACCCGATCGCGCGCTGTCGTTCCGCGCCCTGCCGTTCCGAGCACCGCCCCGCCTCCTCCCGCCTCGCACGCCCTCCGGCGTCCCGTCCGACGAGCCATGTCCGATCGCATCATCTTCCAGGTCCAGGAGCTCAAGAAGTACTACGGCCAGCGCGAGGTGCTGAAGGGCATCACGCTGTCCTTCCTCGAGGGCGCCAAGATCGGCGTCATCGGGCCGAACGGCGCCGGCAAGTCGACGCTCCTGCGCATCATGGCCGGCGTCGACACGCAGTTCGAAGGCGTCGCGAAGCCCGCGTCGGGCATCACCGTCGGCTACCTCGCGCAGGAGCCGCCGCTCGACGAGAGCAAGGACGTGGCCGGCAACCTCGAGGACGCCGTCGCGCCGCTGCGCGCGATCGAAGCGCGCTACAACGAGGTGCTCGGCCTGCTCGGCACCGTCAGCGGTGAGGAGGAGGAGAAGCTCAACGCCGAGTACGAGCGCCTCAACGACGAGATGACCACGAAGGGCATCTGGGACATCGAGTCGCGCCTCGAGCAGGCCGCCACCGCCCTGTGCCTGCCGCCGATGGACGCGGACACGAGCAAGCTGTCCGGCGGTGAGCGCCGCCGCGTCGCCCTGTGCCAGCTGCTCATGTCGCACCCCGACCTGTTGCTCCTGGACGAGCCCACGAACCACCTCGACGCCGAGACGGTCGAGTGGCTCGAGCACCACCTCGCCCAGTACGAGGGCGCGGTCATGCTCATCACCCACGACCGCTACTTCCTCGACAACGTGGTCGGCTGGATGCTCGAGGTCGAGCGCGGCCAGGGAACGCCGTACCAGGGCAACTACTCCAGCTACCTCGAGCAGAAGGAGAAGGCGCTCAACCTCAAGCGCCAGAGCGACAGCAAGCTCGCGAAGTTCATCCAGAAGGAGCGCGAGTGGAAGTCGCGCACGCCCGCCGCGCGCACCACGCAGAACAAGGCCCGCCTGCAGCGCCTGAAGGAGATGGAGAGCCAGCGCCTCGAGGACCAGGTCGAGTCGGTGGACCTGCGCATCCCGCCGGGGCCGCGCCTGGGCGACAAGGTCATCGAGGTGAAGGAGCTCAACAAGGGCTTCGGCGACCGCACGCTGATCAAGGACCTGACCTTCAGCCTGCCGGCCGGTGCCATCCTCGGCGTCGTCGGCGCGAACGGCATGGGCAAGTCCACGCTGCTCAAGATGATCCTCGGCAAGGAGGAGCCCGACAGCGGCACGGTCGAGATGGGCTCGACGGTCAAGCTCACCTACCTCGACCAGTCGCGGATCATCCTCGACGACGAGAAGACGGTCTACGAGAACATCACCGAGGGCAACGACCTCATCCCGTTCGGCAACACGACGATCGAAGGGCGCGCGTACGTCGCGCGCTTCAACTTCAAGGGCGAGGACCAGCAGAAGCTGCTCGGCGAGTGCTCGGGCGGGATGCGCAACCGCGTGCTGCTGGCGCGCATGCTCAAGACCGGCGCGAACGTGCTGATGCTCGACGAGCCCACGAACGACCTCGACCTCGACACCCTGCGCGTGCTCGAGGACGCGATCGAGAACTTCCCGGGCAGCGCGATCGTGGTCAGCCACGATCGCTACTTCCTGAACCGGATCGTCACGCACATCCTCGCGTTCGAGGGCGACGGCTACGTGAACTTCCACCACGGCACCTGGGAGGACTACGTGCCGTGGCGCGACGAGTGGCGCACCAAGGTCGGCCTCGGTCCGGAGTCGCGCGCCGGTCGCTACCGCAAGCTGTTGCGGTGACGCGACTCGCCGATCGCGACGCGCGCTGGCTCGCGGAGGACGCGCCCGAGCTCCTCGGCGACGCCGGGCTGGACACCGCGCGCGCGATCGTCGCGGGCTACGAGCCCCACGACGCGGCGCAGGCGGCCGAGAAGCGGCGCATCCTCGACTTCATCGACGCGCACCCCGGCCCCGAGGACGACGCGCTCGTGCGCTCGTGCCTCGACGGGCACCTGACGGCGGCGGCGGTGCTGCTCGACGCGCGCGGCGAGCGCTTCCTGCTCACGCACCATCGCAAGCTCGACCGCTGGCTCCAGCTCGGCGGCCACGCCGACGGCGACGGCAACCTCGCGCGCGTCGCGCTGCGCGAGGCCGTCGAGGAGTCGGGCATCGCCGGGCTCGTCGTGGACCCGCGCCCGGTGGACCTGGACGTGCACGCGATCCCGGCGCGCACGAAGCGGGACGGCACCGTCGAGCCCGAACACCTGCACCTCGACGTGCGCTTCCTCGTGCGCGCGCCCGCGGGCGCGACCTTCACCGTGAGCGACGAGAGCCACGACCTGGGTTGGTTCGGGCCGGACGAGGTGGACGGCCTCGACCTCGACGACTCGGTCGCGCGGCTGTTCCGTTTGGCTTTCGGTTCGGAGTGACGTGACCCGTGCGATGCCGGGCGAGCGCGAACGCCACCTTCGAGCGGAGACGGCGCCGACGAGCGGCGCGCGGGTCGGCACCGCGCCGACAGGAGCCGAAGGACCGGACACCGATGGGGCCCGTGAGGATGGGGCCCGTGCCGATGGGCCCGTGCCGATGGGCCCGTGCCGATGGGCCCGCGTGGATGAGGCCCGAGCCGATGAGCTGCGCACCGGGATGCGCTGCGCGCACCGCCGCTGAACGCCGGCGCGCCTCTCGACCGACCGCACTGCTACGCTGCGAGTCGTGAACGCCTGGCCCGCCTCCCCCGACGACGCGATCCCGCGGCTCGTCGACGCGTACGGCGGGCTCGTGCACGGCCTCGCGCGGCAGCTCTGCCGCGGACCCGAGGAGGCCGAGGACCTCGTGCAGGAGGTGTTCCTCAACGCGTACCGCGGCTGGTCGTCGTTCGAAGGGCGCAGCGACCCGTCGGCCTGGCTGTGGACGATCGCCGCGCGCGCGTGCCAGCGCATGCACCGCCGACGTTCGGGCGAACCGGACGCGCTCGCGTCTCTGGACGACGACGCGTTCGAACGCGCCGAGCTCGGTGCCGTGCCCGACGAGGGCATCGACGCGGCCGCGCGCAGCGAGCTCGTCGAACGCCTGCGCGGCGCGATCGCGGACCTCGCACCCGACTTCCGCCTGCCGCTCGTCCTCAAGGAAGTGGTCGGGTTGTCGATCGACGAGATCGCGACGGCGCTCGACGTGGCCGCGGGCACGGTGAAGTCGCGCCTGCACCGCGGGCGTCTCGCACTGCGTCGCGCGCTCGAGTCGGGGCTGCCGACGCGCGCCGTCCCGCCCGCGGCCTACGACCGCGCCGTGTGCGCCGACCTGCTCGAGGCCAAGCAGACCGCGCTCGACAACGGCGCGCCCTTCCCGGTGCGCGACGAGGTGGTGTGCGAGCGCTGCCGAACGGTGTTCGAGACGCTCGACGCGGCCTGCGACCTCGTGCGCGACCTGGGGCGCGACGAACTGCCGCAGGGCGTGCGCGAGCGGATGCTCGCACGGCTCGCCGCGGCCGAGTAGCGCCGCCGCGAGGGCGCGCGATCGCCGAACGGCCACCGCCCGACGTCTCGGGATCCGGCCGCGCGATTTCTCGGGAACCGATCCGGCGAGCGTGTCTCCATCCGGGTGAGTGCCGCCCGTCGCGGCGCCCCACCCGTTCGCGAGAGACCGCCATGAACTCCACCTCCTCCGGCGCGCCCAACTGGCTCGCCCGGGCCCGCTGGTCGCCCTACGCCGTCGGCGCGAGCATCGGCGTCCTGTCCTGGATCACCTTCGCCTTCATGGACAAGGCGCTGGGCACGTCCACCACCTTCGTCCGCGTGTCCGGCGCCGCGCTCGGCTCGGTCGCGCCCGACCACGTCCGCGAGAACGCGTACTTCGCCAAGTACCTCGTCGGCAAGCCCGCCTTCGACTGGCAGTTCGCGCTCGTCGTCGCGCTCTTCGTGGGAGCGTTCGTCGCCGCACGCAGCGCGCGACTGAACGACCCGGCCGCGACCCTGGTCCCCGACGTTCCGGCGACCTGGTCGGCGCGGTTCGGGCCGTCGCGCGCGCGCCGCATGGTCGGCGCGTTCCTCGGTGGTGCGCTGCTGCTCTTCGGCGCGCGCCTCGCCGGCGGCTGCACCTCCGGCCACGGCATCTCCGGTTCGCTGCAGCTCGCCGTCAGTTCGTTGACCTTCCTCGTCGCCGCATTCGCCGTCGGCATTCCGTTCGCGTTCGCGCTCTACCGCCCCGGGCGTTCGCGCTCCTGACACGCGAGGACCATCGCCATGTTCGACACCAACCTCTTCGCCGGATCGCTCGACCTCGTGCTCGGTGCACTGACCGGCCTCGTCTTCGGCTTCCTGCTCGTGCGCGGCGGCGTCTCGCGCTTCGAGACCATCGTCGGTCAGTTCCTCCTGCGCGACTTTACCGTCGTGAAGGTCATGGGAACGGCCGTCGTCGTCGGCGGACTCGGCATCTACGCGCTGCACGCGGCCGGCCTCGTCGAGAACCTGCACGTCAAGAGCGCGTTCCTGCCCGGCAACGCGCTCGGCGGCGCGATCTTCGGCGTCGGCATGGCGACGCTCGGCTACTGCCCGGGCACCGGCGTCGCGGCGCTCGGTGAGGGCGCCAGGGACGCGCGCTGGGGCCTTCTGGGCATGCTCGCCGGCGCCGTGGTCTACGCCGAGGTGCACACGCCGCTGTCGCGCGCGCTCACCGGAACGTTCGGCGAGAGCGAGCTGGGCAAGGCGACGCTCGCCTCGCTCACCGGCTGGTCACCGTTCGTGTTCCTCGTGCCGGCCGCCCTGCTCGCGGCCGTCGTGTTCGTGTGGCTCGAGCGCCGGGAGCGCCGCGCCGGCGCCTGAGCGGGACGGGTCCGGGACCCGATCCTGCGTGCGTCCCCGGCTCCGCGGTACGGTTCCCGGCACGTTCCAGCGAAGTCCGACACGACCATGCACTCCCCCGTCAACGAACACCTCGCCATCGAGACGCTCGACCACGAGGACGGCACCGTCGAGCTGCGGCTCGCGACCGGCCCCGAACACACGAACGAGGTCGGCATCGTGCACGGCGGCCTGACCTCGTTCCTGCTCGACGGCGCGATGGGTCGAGCGGTCGGTCGCACGCTCGAGGAAGGCGGCATCTGCGGCACGACGCAGCTCTCGGTGCAATTCCTCGAGCGCGCGACGGGCACCCTGTCCGCCATCGGTCGCGTGACGAAGCGCGGACGCACCGTCGCGTTCGCCGAGGCGGAGTGTCGCCGCAGCGACGACGGCGCGCTCGTCGCACGCGCGCACGGCACGTGGTTCGTCAAGGAGCCGCGTGCGTGAAGGAGGCGCGGTCCTCGATCGACGCCGTCCCCCCGCGCTCGCGCGAGCGGTGGCGTCACGCGACGCGCCGCACGAGCGCGTACACGAAGAACGGATCCGGGCGGTCGAGCCGGACGTCGACTTCGCCCAGTTGCTCGAGCTCGTCGCGCAGCTCGTCCACCCGCCACGCGTGCCCGATGTAGTCCGGGCGATCGTCGCTCGCCTCGGTGAGGTCCGCCACGCGCGGGTCGTCGTTGGCCGGTTCGGCGGCGATGACCTCGGCGTCGGGCGCGGGCACCGACTCGACGCGCGGGAGCGCCGGTTCGCCGTCGTCCACCGGCAGCGGGTCGTGCACCGGCGTCGGATCGAGCGGATCGGCGCGGAACTGCACGCGCAGCTCGCCACCGGGCTCGAGGACATCGACGATCGCGCGCAGGTTCGGACGCGCGACCTCGCGTGAGACGTGGATGAAGACGCCCCACGAGTAGGCGAGGTCGTAGCGCTCGTCGCGCAGGGGTTCGGGCAGGCCTTCGCCGTCGCTCACCGCGACCTCGGCGTCCGCGTCGACCGCCTCGAGCTCGCGTCGCGCCTGCTCCACCATCGTCGGTGCGAGGTCGTAGCCCCGGTAGGACTTGCAGAACGGCGCGATCACCGACGCGAGGCGGCCGATGCCGCAGCCCATCTCGAGCACGCGCGCGTCCGCCAGGCGTTCGGCACTCACACCGTGGAGCACCACGGCCGCATCGCGTCGCGCGCACTCCTCCCAGTGCTCGTCGTCGCTCCAGCCGGGGTGCGACGCCACGAAGTAGTTGCGCAACTCGGAGCGAGCGCGCTGCTCCCAGGCGCGCGCCAGGGCTTCGGTCTCTTCCGATCGTCGTTCCATGGTTCTTCGAGGCTCCTGCGTCGGACCGAGGCTAGCCGACGCCTTTCGATCGACCGCCGAGCACCTCGTCGATGAGTCCCGGCACGACCTCCGCCGCGCGGCCGGGCCGGA
>Ga0180430_10000356_pt1 | contig 50372 bp, 47 predicted proteins | sample SS_ome_9_FD_132999 | JGI IMG/M metagenome (GOLD analysis project Ga0180430, IMG submission 132999) | Hypersaline lake sediment archaeal communities from the Salton Sea, California, USA - SS_1_S_2 metaG | ecosystem: Environmental > Aquatic > Non-marine Saline and Alkaline > Hypersaline >...
TACAGCGACAACGACGGCGACGTGTTTGCCGGCGACTACGACCGCTTCGGCCACCAGGACATGGAAACCTACGGCTTCTCCGGCACCTTCAACTGGGATATCAGCGACAAGCTGCAGCTCGTCTCGATCTCCGACTACCAGTCGGTCAAGCGCGACTACGCGGAGGACTCCGACGCCGCGCCGTTTGCCGACTTCAACTTCTTCCAGGCCACCGACGCTGAGCAGCTCTCGCAGGAATTCCGCCTGCTCGGCACCGAGGACCGCATGCGCTGGGTCGCCGGTTTCTTCTACCTCTACGTTGACGTGGAAGATGCCAACGGCGCCGAGACACCACTGACCACGGCATGTGTGAACCCTGAGCTGGGCCTTGGCGGTGCGCAGCCATGTGCGCTGGTCGATAGCGCCAACAGTATTTTCGGTGCACCGCTCGCAGAAGGCGACGGAACGTTTTTCGGCAACGACAACCCCTACCGCACCATCACCAACAGCTGGTCGCTGTTCGGCCAGGTCGAATACGACATCGCGACCGACTGGACCGGCATCGTTGGTTTCCGCTGGATCGACGAGCACAAGAAACACCGCTTCCACAACAACTTCGTCGATTTCCAACCAGGCACGCGCTGGCGCAATGGCAACCCGAACATTCTTGACAACCTCGGCACCTACAAGGGTGCCTGGGACGAAGGCATGTGGTCGGCCAAGGCCGAGATCGACTGGCGCCCCACCGACGACGCGCTGCTCTATCTGAGCTGGAACCGTGGCGTCAAGGGCGGCGGCTTCAACGCCCCGCTGGATGTCGCAGACTACTTCAATATTTTCAACCAGCCAGACGGCCTGATCCCGCTGAACAACGATACAATGCGCTTCGACGAAGAAACGCTGGACGCCTTCGAAGGCGGCTTCAAGCTGTCGATGTTCGGCGGCCTCGCCCGCTTGAACGGTTCGGCCTACTACTACGACTACCGCGACTACCAGGCCTTCCAGATCATCGGTCTGACCACCTTCATCTTCAACGCCGATGCGGAGACGCATGGCTTCGAACTCGAGTTCCAGGCCTCGCCGATCGAAGGACTCGACTTCATGGCCGGCGTCGGCTACATCGACGTCACGATCAAGGACGTCGACCTCGACGGTGACGGTCCCGGCGGTGCGCAGGATACCCAGCCCGTGCAGTCGCCGAAATGGAACGTCAACGGCCTGCTGCGCTACCAGTGGCCGTTCTGGCAGGGCAACCTTGCCGTGCAGGCCGACTTCCAGTACCGCTCGAAGCACTTCTTCAGCCTGACGCGGGCACCGGCCAGCACCCAGACCGGCTACGCCATCGGCAACGCGCGACTCAGCTATACGACGGCTGACGACGTGTGGCAGGCAGCAGTGTTCGTCAACAATATCGCCGACGAGGAATACCTCGTGCAGACGTTCGATCTCGGCGCGGTGCTCGGCATGACCGAGCAGTTCTACGGCCTGCCGCGCTGGGTCGGCGGCAGCGTCCGCTACAGCTTCTGAGCCTGTCCCGGATGAGCGGCGGGCGGCTCCCGACCGCCGCTCATCCGACGCCGCGCACCGCGGCCTCCCCCACCAGCTCACGCAGCGTCGCCACCGCCACCTTGCCCAGTGCCGTGCGCGGCAGGGCGTCGACGAAAATCACCTCGCGCGGACGCTTGTAACGCGCCACCCTGCCCTCGAACACGGCCAGCAGCGCGGCCGCATCCACCGCCTGTTCACCGCGCACGGCGACCACGACCGGTACCTGGCCCCAACGCGCATCCGCGCGCGGGGCGATGGCGGCTTCGCGCACCAGGCCGCTTTCGGCCAGCACGCGTTCCAGTTCGGCCGGGTAGATGTTCTCTCCGCCCGAGATGATCACGTGCTTGATGCGGTCTTTGAACCAATAGCGCCCACGCGCATCGCGCGTAGCGACGTCGCCGCTCGCGAACCAACCGTCGGCGAACCCGTCGACCGCCTGCCTCCTCGCATTCCAGTAGCCGCTCGCCACATGCGGACCGCGCACCAGGATTTGCCCGGGCTCATCGGTGCCGACATCGTGACCGTCGCCATCGACAAGACGAATCTCCGTGTGCAGGCCGGCGCAGCCGATGCTGCCGACCTCGCTCGTCGCGTGTTCGATGCGCTGGTAGATCGCGATCGGACCGGTTTCGGTCGAGCCGTAAATCTGGATCACCGGCACACCGCGAGCATGCAGGTACTGAATCACCGCGCGCGGCACATCGGTCGAGCCAGTGGCGACGGCGCGCAGCGACCCGAGGTCCGTATCGCGCCAGTTCGGCGCGGCCACGAGCGCCTCGATCATGGCCGGCACGAGCACACACAAGGTCGGTTGCGCACGTCGTATCCAGGCCAGCGTCGTGGCCGTTTCGAAGCGCTCGGCGAGCAGTACGGTAGCACCGCAGTAAAGCGCCGGCACCGTCTGGATGTTGAGCCCACCGACATGGAACATCGGCAGCACGTTCAGAACCCGGTCGGCGCTGCCGAGGTCGTGCATGTGCACGCTGTTCAAAGCGTTGAACAGCAGCGCGCGCTGGCTCAGCGCGGCGCCGCGGGGCAGGCCCGTGGTCCCGGACGTGTACACCAGCAGTAGCGGAGCCCGATCGTCGACCGACACCGCGCCGGGCAGCGGCAGCCCCGCGCGGGTCTCCTCCGGCATTCGCGCCAGGCTGCCGGAGGCGAAACCGCAGGTGACCAGCGGCCAGTGGCCGAGTTCCGGCAGGAACGTGGCGCAGTGCGTCTCGACCACGACCAGGGCTGCCCCGGCATCGTCGAGGACACGGTCGAGTTCGTGCGCCGTCAGGCGCCAGTTCAGCGGGACCAGCACGAGACCGGTGTCGGCGCAGGCGAACAGCAGCGCCAGCAGATCGACATGGTTGTGGCCCAGCCATGCGATGCGCGCCCCCGGCGCAAGACCGCGCTCCTCGCGTAACCAGTTCGCAAGCGTCGCCACCCGCGCGGCGAGCGCGGCATAGCCGAGCGTGCAGTCGGCACTGACGACCGCCGGCCTGTCCGGATCGAACGTGGCGTGCCGCGTCAGCCAGCCGGCAATCGACCCCATCAATCGCGCTCGCCGGGCGCGTAGAGTGCGTCGTGCCCGATTCGCTCGAGGCAGATGTCGGCGCTCCACGGCAGCATCAGCGAACCGCAGCGGCTGTCCCGGTAGAGGCGCTCGATCGGCAGCGTGCGCAGCATCGACTGGCCTCCGCAGGTGCGGATGGCGAGCTGACACAGCTCGTTGGCGTTCTCCATCACGGTGTACTGCGCGGCGTAGGCGCGCAGCATCATCTCGCGCGGCGGATCGACGCGGGCTTCGCTGACCACCTGGAACCACAGGGCCTTGGTCTGCTCGAGCATCAGGTGCATGCGCGCCACGTTGTGCTGCTTGACGGCCTGTCCGCGACGCTTGTCGCCGGCCTGCCCGGGAACCTCGCCGCGCAGGTAGCGCACGGTGAAATCGTAGGCTGCCTGGGCGATGCCGAGGTAGGCCGGGGTGAGGGTGAGGAACATGTGCGGCCAGCGCACCGCGGCCTGGTAGTAGAGGCCGCTCGGCATCAGGGCTTCGTCAGCGGCCACGCGCACGTCGTCGAGGATCAGCGTGCGGCTGACCGTGCCGCGCATGCCGAGGGGATCCCAGTCACCTTCGACGCGCAACCCCGGCGCGCTCGCCGGCACCGCCACGTAAAGCGTGTTGCGGCGCGCGAGCGTGCCGTCGCTGTCGGCCTCGGTACACAGGATGCCGTAGTAGTCGGCATGGCCGGCCAGAGAGGCGAAGATCTTGCGCCCGGAGACGCGCCAGCCGTCGCCGTCGCGCACGGCGGTCGTCGCGAAAGGCACCGCGCCCGCCGCAGCGCTCCCTCCTTCCGAGAACGGCTGGGCATAAATCGCGCCATGCTCGACGATGCGAGCGTAATGCATCGCACGGCGACGTTCGTGCTCGGCCCTTTGTGCCGGGTCCATGTCGATCGCATCGGCGAGCGGCCCGGTCCACAGGCAGGAACATACGTGCATGTTGAACGTGAGTGCGGTGGCGCCGCAATAACGTCCGATCTCCGCGGCGGTCAGGGCGTAGGCACGATAACCGGCGCCGAGCCCGCCGTAAGCCGCTGGCACGCACACGCCGAGCAGCCCGGCGTCGCGCAGATCGGCATAGTTCTCGGTCGGAAAGCGCGCCTCGCGGTCGAAGCTCGCCGCGCGCGCGGCGAAAACCCGTTCACCGAGTTCGCGGGCACGACGGGTCAGCGCTATCTCCTGTTCCGTCAGGCGCCAGGCCGCCGCATCGAAGATCGGCGCATCGGGCGTCGTCGCACTCATGCATCGCTCCCCACGAGGCGCCCTGCGTCAACCACCACGCGCTCGTCGAGACGCACGGTGCAGTTGCGTACAGGCAGGTCGAAATGCCCCTCGGTGAAGCGCCCGGCGACCTCGTTGGCGCCGGTCGAGTAGAGAAAGTTGCCGGCGAACGCACGCAATTCGGTGCCGTTCGTGTCGCGCCGGTCGTACATCGTCAAGGCTTCGTAGCGGGCCCGCTCGTTGAGCCCCCAGCCGACGTGGCTGACACCGTAGGCTTCGCGATCGTCCCACGCCGCGAGGTAGCGCCGCATCAGTTCCGCATCCGTGCCGCTGCCGTGGATCGCGGTCACGTAGTCGTCTTCCACGACCAGCTCGACGGGGTGTTCGAGATAGCGCTTGAAAGTCAGGTTGATGTCACCGACGTCGAGCACCAGGCGGCCATTGACGCTGCCGGGGCGCGGGAAATTGACGACGATCCCGCCCGGCCAGTGCGACACCATGCCGGGCTTGTCGCACCATCCCCACACGCCGCCGGTACGGGCCTCGGTGAGGTCGACGACGAGGTCGGTGCCGGCCGCCGAGGTCACGTGCATGCGCTCCGCTCCGCGGCAGACCTTGATCGCAGCACGCACGATGGGCTCGTCCTCGCGCGCCGGGACGAGACGTTCGAGCGCGTCGGGGTGTTCGTTGGAAATCATCAGCACGCGCGCCCCGCTGCCGAGAATCTCGGGCAGCTGGGGCGCATGCAACAGCCCTTCGACGGTCAGATCGACGACCAGGGTGGCGTGCTTGAGTGCTTCGAGTGCCGCCACATGACCATTCAGCGCCTGACTCGCGCCGGTCGAGCGGACCGGCACCGGGGCCGTCTGCGCGGGTGTCGGGACGATGACCTCGAACGCGTCGATGCCGAGCTGCGCGAGCGCGAGGCGAGCCAGGCTGCGATTGAGATCGCGCGATTGGGTTTCCGCGAGTATCGCGACCTGGTTGCCCGGGGCAAGCTTACACAGCTCGAAAACGCGACGAAACGCATCGAGCCAGCGGTATTCGATTCGGTCATTGAGCATGACAGGTCTCCTGGTAAGTGCCGCACCCCGGGCCGGCACGGTCTCAGCGCGTTGCCGCCCCCATGCCCGTGCCGGGATGGGTATCGCGGAAGGCCGGCATCGACATGCACGCGCCTTCGATCGCGGCGAGGCGCGGGAAATCCTCGACGTCGATCCGGTTACGTCGCGCGAGATCGAGCTGCGGTACGAGGCATACATCGGCAATGCTGACCGTATCGCCGACGGCAAAACGACGTGTCGTCCCGCCCGCGGTCAGCCACAACTCGAGCGCGTCCAGGCCTTCCAGCATCCAGTGCTCGAACCAACGGCGCCGGCGCACGGTGTCGATGCCGAGCGCGTCGCGCAGGTACACGTGGACGCGAAACCCGTTCAGGGGGTGGATGTCGCTACAGATGATCTGCGCCATCTGCCGGGCGCGGGCGCGCTGCTCCAGGGAGGTTGGCAGGAGTGGCGGTTCGGGATAGCGCTCATCCAGATATTCGATGATCGCCAATGACTGTGTCAGGTGCAGGTTCTCGTCGCTGTAGACCGGCACCAGTCCCTGCGGATTGAGCGCGCGAAACTCGGGGTCGTGCTGCGCGCCGCCCACCAGGTCGACATCGCTGCGCGCGTGCTCGATTCCCTTCAGCGCCAGGGCGATGCGAACGCGGTAGGCGGCGGCCGAGCGCAGGTAGTCGTGCAGCTCGTACATCGCGGCGCGTCAGGTGGCGCAGGTGAACGGTGTTCGCGCCGCCGGCGGCGGGCGAGATTCAGTGCCGCGCGCCACGCGACGCACCCACCGCGCCGACCGGCCAAGGTACGCAGCCTGCTGCCGGCCAGCGGGAGGCATGCGTCGCGCCTACCTCGTCCGTTCTCCGCATCGGTCTCGCCGCCTTCAGCCGTCGTTCTGGGCCACGCGCACGACCAGCCCGTCCAGCGCATCGGTCACTTCGATCTGGCAGGTGAGTCGGCTGTTAGGGCGTCTGTCCATCGCGAGTTCCAGCGTGGAATCCTCGATATCGTCCGGTTTGCCGACCGCATCCATCCACGCCTCATCGATGTAGGAATGGCAGGTGCTGCACGCACAACTGCCGCCACAGATCGCGAGGATACCCTCGATGCCATTCTGGATGGCGCCCTCCATGACGGAGATGCCGTTCGGCACCTCGCACTCGCGACTGTTCCCGTCGACATCGATGAACGTGATCTTCGGCATATGCGACAAACCTCCCCGCCTGGCGATGACCGTAAACTGCTTGCGTGGTGCGCGCTGCGTGCGTCAACCGCGCGCTATCTGCATCAGGTCGACACCCTCGTCGCCGACCTGTGCAGGCGTAATCATAGTGCCCTGTGCGAGCAGGCGCCGGCAAGCCATGTGATCGGCCGGCCGATTGACCGAATCCGCCCCGCTCAGGCGCCCGTCGCGAAAGTAAAAATAGGAGAAACCGCCGGCCGCCGGGTCGCCGCGCAGCACGCTGTGCTCGCACGGCATGCCGATGCCGGCCATCTGCAGCTTGACGTCGTACTGGTCGGACCAGAACCACGGCACCTGGTTGTAGGGTTCGGGGCGACCGCACATCGTGCTCGCGGCGACGCGCGCCTGGTCGACGGCGTTCTGCACCGACTCCAGGCGCAGCTCGCGGCCCAGGAAGCCGTTCATGTGCATCGTGCAGTCGCCGGCCGCGACGATCAGCGGATCGCTGGTGCGCGCGCAGACATCGACGACGATGCCGTTGCGGCACTCCAACCCGGCGGCGGCCGCGATCTCGTCATTGGCCACGACCCCGATCCCGGCGACGACGACATCAGCCGGGCAGGCGCCGTCGCCATCGGTCAGCACGTGCACCCCGGACGCGGCCGGCTCGATCGCGGTCACGCCCGTCGACAGGCGCAGGTCGACACCGTGATCGCGATGCAAGCCTGCGTAGAAATCCGAGATTTGCGGTGACACCGCGCGCGCCATCAGTCGATCGAGCGCCTCGATGACGACCACCTCCCTGCCCTGCTTACGCGCTATCGCGGCCACTTCGAGGCCGATGAAACCGCCACCCACCACCACCAGCCGGCGTGCGACGTCCAGGGCCGCTCGCAGGCGATCGCTGTCAGCCAGGGTGCGCACATAGCACACGGCCGGATGATCCGCGCCCGCACAGGTCAGCTCGCGCACGCGCGTACCCGTCGTCAACGCGAGACGCCCATACGGCACGCGGCTGCCGTCGCTGCAGACCACTTCGCGCCGTTCGCGGTCGATCGACGTCACGCGCAAGCCCAGGCGCAGCTCGACGCGCAGCTTCTCGTAGTGGCTCGCCGGACGGAAGGACAGGCGTGTCGCGTCCAGTTCGCCGCCCAGGTAGTGCTTGGAAAGCGGCGGGCGCTGGTAGGGCAGCACGGGTTCCTCGGCAATCAGGAGCAGTTCGCCCTCGTAGCCGAGCTTGCGCAACGAGTCGCAGACCTGCAGACCGGCCTGCCCGCCCCCGATGACGATGTAGGGCGCCGTCGCCATGACGGCGTCAGGTCTGCCGATCGGGAATCGTGACGACCAGGCCTTCGAGTTCGTCACTCATCTTTATCTGGCATGACAGGCGGGAACCGGCGCGCCGCTCGGCCGCGGTGCATTCGAGCATATCGCCTTCCATGTCGCTGATCGGCGGCAGGTGCGCGACGAAGGTATCGTCGACATAGACGTGACAGGTCGCGCAGGCGCAGCCGCCGCCGCACTCGGCGACGATGCCGTCGATATCGTTGTGAATGGCTGCTTCCATCAGGCTCCAGCCGGCCGGGACGTCGACGACGTTCTCGGCGCCATCGGGTTGGCGATAGGTGACCTTGGGCATGGTTGTCCTACATGTTCGGGTAGTTGGGGCCGCCGCCACCTTCGGGCGTGACCCAGTTGATGTTCTGCGTGGGATCCTTGATGTCGCAGGTCTTGCAGTGCACGCAATTCTGCGCGTTGATCTGCAGGCGCGTCTCTCCCCCTTCCTCGACGAACTCGTACACGCCGGCCGGGCAGTAGCGCTGCTCGGGCCCGGCGTAGCGCTCGAAGTTGACCTTCACCGGCACGCTGTCGTCCCTGAGCGTGAGGTGGCAGGGCTGCTCTTCCTCGTGGTTGGTGTTGGAAAGGAACACCGAGGAGAGCTTGTCGAACGTGAGCTTGCCGTCCGGCTTGGGGTAGTCGATGGGCTTGCACTCCGCGGCCGGCTTGAGCGATTCGTGGTCGGCACGATGGCGCAGTGTCCACGGCGCCTTGCCGCGCAGCAGCACGGTATCGACTGCCGAGTAGGCGATTGCTGCGGGCAACCCCCAGTGGAACGCCGGCTTGATGTTGCGCACCCGGTAGAGTTCGTCCCACAACCAGGTCTGCTCGAGGCGTTCCCGGTAAGTGGTCACCTCGACGCCGCTCGCGCCCTCGTCGGCGAGGGCTTCGAAGACCGCCTCGGCCGCCGTCATGCCCGACTTCATGGCGGTATGCGTACCCTTGATCTTGGGCACGTTGAGGAAGCCCGCGCAATCGCCGATGAGCATGCCGCCGGGGAAGCTCAGCTTGGGGATCGATTGGTAGCCGCCGGCGGATATGGCGCGCGCGCCGTAAGACAGGCGACGGCCACCCTCGAGCACGTCGCGGATCAGCGGATGGGTCTTGAACCGCTGCATCTCGTCGAACGGGCTGAGGTAGGGATTCCGGTAATCGAGCCCGACGACGAAACCAATCGACACCAGGTTGTCGTCGAAGTGGTACATCCACGAACCACCGTAGGTGGACATGTCCATCGGCCAGCCCGCGGTATGAGTGATCTGGCCCGCCTGGTGCTTGCCGGGTTCGATCTCCCACAGTTCCTTGATGCCGAGCCCGTAGACCTGCGGATCGACGCCTTCGCGCAGGCCGAAGCGTTCGAACAAGGTCTTCGTCAATGAGCCGCGGCAGCCCTCGGCGAACAGGGTCTGGCGCGCGTGCAGCTCCATGCCGAGTTCGAAGTTGGGGCCTTCCTCGCCTTCGCGCGTGCGCCCCATGTCGTTGGTAGCCACGCCCTTGACGCTGCCGTCTTCGTGGTAGAGCACCTCGGCCGCAGCGAAGCCCGGGTAGATCTCGACCTCGAGCGCCTCCGCCTGCTCGGCCAGCCAGCGGCACACGTTGCCGAGACTGACGATGTAGTTGCCGTGATTGTTCTGCTGTGGTGGCGTGAGAAAGCGATAGGCGCGCTTCTCACTGAGGAACATGAAGCGATCTTCGCTCGCCGGCGTGTTGAGCGGTGCACCGAGTTCCTTCCAGTCGGGTAGCAGCTCGTCCAGCGCGCGCGGTTCCATGACCGCCCCCGACAGGATGTGCGCGCCGATCTCGGAGCCCTTCTCGAGCACGCACACGGTAAGTTCGCGGTCGTTCTCGACCGCCAGCTGGCGCAGTCGGATTGCCGCCGCCAGGCCGGATGGCCCGCCGCCGACAATGACGACGTCGAACTCCATCGCTTCGCGTTCCATAGAACCTCCTCGGTCGTCGCCTAACAGCCTGACAATCGTATGGGCAGCGCCGCGCGCGGCGCGGGTCACGGTCTGGTGGCCGCGCTGCCTGGTGGCACCGCACCACCATGCAGCGGCGCATCGCGGCCCTGGGTCCCCACCCCGTCAGCACGCTCAGCGTGCCGACACCCGGGGCTGCCAGGCGGCTGGCGCGGTTTAGTTGTCGAGCGCCTCGACCATGGCCGGGACTTCCTTGAACAGGTCGCCGACGAGACCGTAATCGGCCACGCCGAAAATCGGCGCTTCCTCGTCCTTGTTGATGGCGACGATGACCTTGGAATCCTTCATGCCGGCGAGGTGCTGGATGGCACCGGAAATACCGACGGCGACATACAGGTTCGGCGCGACGACCTTACCGGTCTGGCCGACCTGGTAGTCGTTCGGCACGTAGCCGGCATCGACCGCGGCACGCGAGGCGCCGACCGCCGCGCCGAGCTTGTCGGCCAATGCCTCGATGACGGCGAAATTCTCCGAACTGCCGACGCCGCGGCCGCCGGAAACGATGATGTCGGCAGCGGTAAGCTCGGGGCGATCGGACTTGGTCAGTTCCTCGCCGACGAACTCGGACAGACCGGCATCGTCGGCAGCCGCGGCGGCCTCGACCGAGCCGCTGCCGCCGCTGGCGGCGACCGGATCGAAGGCCGTGGTGCGCACGGTGATGATCTTCTTGGCGTCCGCGCTCTTGACCGTCGCGATCACGTTGCCGGCATAGATCGGGCGGATGAACGTGTCGCTCGCCTCGACCCCGATGATGTCGGAAATCTGCGCACAGTCGAGCAACGCCGCAACGCGCGGCATGACGTTCTTGCCGGTAGTCGTGGCGGCGGCGAGGATGTGTTCGTAGGGCTCGGCGAGAGAAACCACCAGCGGGGCCAGATTCTCGGCCAGTGCATGGGCGTAATGTGCGCCATCGGCGTGCAGCACCTTGCGCACCCCGGCGACCTGGGCCGCGGCATCGGCCACCGGCTGGCTGCCGCTGCCGGCGACGAGCACGTCGACATCGCCACCGATGGCCTGGGCCGCGGCGATCGCGTTGAGCGTGGCCGGATTGAGCGCGGCGTTGTCGTGTTCGGCTACTACCAGTGCAGTCATGTCAAATCACCTTCGCTTCGTTACGCAGCTTGTCGACCAGGGTGGCGACGTCGGGCACCTTGATGCCGCCCTGACGCGCCGGCGGCTCGGCCGCCTTGAGCAGCGTGAGACGGGGCGTTACGTCGACGCCGAGTTCGTCGACGGTCAGCGTGTCGAGCGGTTTCTTCTTCGCTTTCATGATGTTCGGCAACTTGACGTAGCGCGGCTCGTTGAGGCGCAGGTCGGAGGTGACGACGGCGGGCAGTTTGAGCTTGACGGTCTGGATGCCGCCGTCAATCTCGCGGCGGACTTCGAGCCCGCCGTCGGCCAGGGCCACACCGCAGGCGAACGTGCCCTGCGGCCAGCCGAGCAGCGCGGCGAGCATCTGCCCCGTCTGGTTCGAATCGTCGTCGATCGCCTGTTTGCCGAGCAGCACGAGTTCAGGCTGTTCCTTCTCGATCACCGCCTTGAGCACCTTGGCCGCGGCGAGCGGCTGAATCTCTGCGTCGGTCTCGACCAGGATGCCGCGGTCGACGCCCATCGCCATGGCCGTGCGTAGCGTCTCCTGGCACTGCTTGGGCCCGATGGAGACAGCAATGGTTTCGGAGGCATTGCCCGCCTCCTGGATGCGGATAGCCTCCTCGACGGCGATTTCGTCGAACGGATTCATCGACATCTTGACGTTCGCGAGGTCGACGGCCGAACCGTCCGCCTTGGGACGGGCCTTGACGTTGTAATCGATGGCCCGTTTCACGGCCACAAGGATTTTCATGCGCTCCTCCAGATCTCAAGCATGTAGAAACCGATCCGCGCTGCACCGGCAGCCTAGATCCAGGCGCAGCAGTGCACCTGTCATTGCGCTCACTACGCTGCCATCGGCGGTCTCGGATCTGCGCCGGCCGCAGGGCCCGGCGCCGTTGATCGTCAGCAGGACTCGGCGCCGAGGCCAGTCCGGCGCGTCGAATCGAGGCGCGGATATTAACAATAAAGGCTTGATCACAAAAGACACATGCCCTGTTCCGGGACAACGACGCAGCACTCCGCTGCGAGCGCCTGGCGGGCGATGATATAGTCGCCGCGCCGCCGCCGGGGACCATCCACACGGTTCTCCTGACCGCCAGAAACGACGAGGAATCACCACCATGAACACCGCAGCCGACGACACCGCCGCCCGCCCCGCACCGACCGCCGAAGGCCGCTTCGACTGGACCGATGCGCTGCGGCTCGGCGACCAGCTCGCCGAGGACGAGCGCCTCATCGCCGAGGCCGCACACGCCTTCTGCCAGGAACGCCTGATGCCGCGCATCCGCGACGCGCACCGCCACGAGCATTTCGATCGCGCCATCATGAACGAGTTCGGCGAGCACGGCTTCCTCGGCGCGACGATTCCCGAACAATACGGCGGTGCCGGCCTCAGCTACGTCTGCTACGGGCTGATCGCTCGCGAGGTGGAGCGTGTCGATTCGGGCTATCGTTCGGCCATGAGCGTGCAGTCCAGCCTGGTGATGCACCCGATATACGCCTACGGTACGGAAGAACAGCGCAATCGCTACCTGCCCAAGCTCGCGAGCGGCGAATGGGTCGGCTGCTTCGGTCTGACCGAGCCCGATCACGGATCCGACCCCGGCGGCATGAAAACCCGCGCACGACAGGTCGACGGCGGTTATGTACTGAACGGCGCGAAGATGTGGATCTCCAACTCGCCCATCGCCGATGTCTTCGTCGTGTGGGCCAAGACTGACGACGAGGTCATCCGCGGTTTCGTCCTCGAAAAGGGCATGGAAGGCCTGTCCGCGCCGAAGATCGAGGGCAAGTTCTCGCTGCGCGCCTCGATCACCGGTGAAATCGTGATGTCCGACGTGTTCGTACCCGAGGCGAACCTGCTGCCCAACGTGCAGGGACTGCGCGGCCCGTTCGGCTGCCTCAACCGGGCACGTTACGGCATCGCCTGGGGGGCCATGGGCGCGGCGGAGTTCTGCTGGCACGCGGCGCGCGAGTACACCCTCGAACGCAAGCAGTTCGGGCGCCCGCTGGCGGCCAACCAGCTGATCCAGAAGAAACTCGCCGACATGCAGACCGAGATCGCCCTGGGTTACCAGGCGGCGCTCGCCGTGGGCCGCATGATCGATGCCGGCACCGGCGCACCGGAGGCGATTTCACTCATCAAACGCAACAATTGCGGCAAGGCGCTGGACGTCGCGCGCGTCGCCCGCGACATGCACGGTGGTAACGGTGTTTCCGACGAATACCACGTGATTCGTCACGTGCTGAATCTCGAAGCGGTCAATACCTACGAGGGAACCCACGATATTCATGCGTTGATTCTCGGACGCGCGCAGACCGGGATCCAGGCCTTCATGGCCTGAGCCCGCCGCGCGCCGGGCCGCGGCGCAAGCGCGCACCCGACACAGGCCGGGCGAAAGGTGCGTGGCGGGCCACGGCAGTTTGCGCGCTCACACGGCTTGTGCTTGAATTTGCGACGATCGTCACGCGCCCGGAGTGCAGGCTGTGACGCCTGGAGCCGACGCGAAGACGGCTTCGGCAGACCGGCTGCGGGGTGGCGGCCGGCACGAGCGCCAGGCCTCACCGAGGCATTGGCACGAGGGAGGAACCGCCGACAGGCCGGCCGGCATCACCGCTGCGGCGCCGGCCGTCATCCGATCCGCTGGCGGCCGGGTCTGACGATCGATAAACGCAGGGTAAGACGCGTACACGAGACCGTGGCAGCGGGGTTCGCGCTGGAGGGTGGAGCCGGAACCGCCCCCGCGATTGCCGACACGGGCACACATAACGAGCCGCCAGTGCGCGATGAGGGCGGCCGATAATAATGGGATCGATGAAGCATGAATATCTATGTGGGCAACCTGCCCTACAGCGTCAAGAACGATGAACTGAGGGAAGCATTCGAGGCTTACGGCGCGGTCAACTCGGCGGAGGTCATTTTCGTTCGCCGCACCAAGCGCTCGCGCGGATACGGATTCGTCGAGATGGACGACGAGCAGGCCGGACGGCGCGCCATCGAGGCGCTGAACGGCAGCGACTTCAAGGGCCGCGAGCTGCGCGTCGACGAGTCGCAGCCGCGCGAGGAAAAAACCGAGCGCCGCGCCTCCGAAGCAGCGCCGTCACCGCGCCGGGAGCAGGTGCGCAGCCCGGCCGCCCCGGAACCAACAACGGGTGGCGTGATCGGCTTCTTCAAGCGCCTGTTCAGCTGAGTGACGAAGAGCGAGGACGCGTTCGAAACCCCGGTGGGCCTGCCACCGGGGGCGACCCTGCCGGCCGCGGCGCAGCCCGCATGGCTCGCTTACCGTGACATGCAGGCGAGCAAGGAAGCGCATTTCGCCGCGCTGGCCGAGGCACAGGCCGCACCGGATCGCGGCGCGGTGCGCCTCGCCCGCACGGCACACCGCGACGGGCTGCTGGCCAATCACGATACCGCCGTGAAGACCTTCGCCCATGCCATGCAGGCACTGGCCGCCCGCGACGCCGCGGCGCACCGTGCGTTAATCGCCCTGATCGCCCGCCTCAATGCGGACGTCGGCGGACCAGGCGGTGACTGAGGCACGCGGGTCACGCCACCACCGCCCGGCGATACCGCTCAGCCGGTATCGCCGTCATCCCACAACCGCGTCGCCGCGGCGTAATACTCCGGTTTGCCGGTCGTCCAGACTTCGCCCCAGTGCTGACCGCCACCGTCGACGATCAGCGTCTCGCCATTGATGAAACGCCCACCGGGGCCGGCCAGGAAGAGGCAAGCCTCGGCAATCTCCCACGGCGACCCGGCTCGCATCATCGGATTCGTGCGCGGATAGCGCGAGCGCGCCTCCTCCGAGTAAACCGCCCAGCCCTCCGTCTCGATCGCGCCCGGGCCGATGCAATTGACCCGAATGCCGAGCGGCGCCCACTCGACGGCGGCTTTCTGCGAGAACGCCATTACGCCAGCGCGTGCAGCGGAGGTATGCGCCACACCGTAGAGTCCCTGGTTGACCACGACCACGTTGACGATACTGCCGCCACGCCCCTGCTCGCGCCAGGCCAGCGCCGCGGCCTGCATCATGTGCCAGGTGCCGTGCAGATTCGTGTTGACCACCGTGTGCCAGCCTTTCTCGGTGTAGTCGATGGCGGCCTGCGGGAACTGCCCGCCGGCACTGTTGACCAGGATGTCCAGCGGCCCGGGATCCTCGGCGATGCGCGCGAACGCACCGTCGACCGCTTCGCGATCGCGGATGTCGAGCACCTCGTAGCTCGCGCGCGCTTCGCCCAGGTGCGCATTGATGGCGTCGACCACGCCGGCCAGCTTGGCTTCCTTGCGGCCGCCGATCACGACCCGGGCACCGAGGCGCGCAGCGAGCCATGCGGTGGCGCGGCCGATGCCACTGCCACCACCGGATACGAAGACCCGCTGATCGGCAAGCATGCCGGGAGCGAACACGGTCGGCTGGCGCGCCAGCTCTTCGTGCGTCTTGGGAATGAATGGCGCTTCGTGCATGACCACCTACTTCAACAATTCCTGGGCAATGATGAGCTTGCGCACCTCGGTGGTTCCCGCGCCGATCTCGAGCAGCTTGGTACCGCGGAACAACCGATTGATCTCCGACTCCCAGATGTAGCCGATGCCGCCGTGGACCTGCACCGCCTCGTCCAGCACACGGTTGAGCATGTTGGCACAGTACATCACCGACGCCGCGGTATTGGCGTGTACCAGGCCGCGTCCGCCGCCGCCCACCTCGAGATCGTTGACTTCGGCCAGCACCTTGAAATTGAGCGCCTTCATCGCCTCGACCCAGACGTACATGTCGGCCAGCTTCGACTGCACCATCTGGAAACTCGCGATGGCTTTGCCGAACTGTTCGCGGGTCTTGGCGTAGTCGATGCTGAGTTCGAGCGCACGCTCGGCCATGCCGACGCACAACGGCGAAATCACCGCACGCTCGAGGTCGAGGCCACTCATGACGACGCGGACCCCGGCGTTCTCCTCGCCGACCAGGTTCTCGACCGGGACCTCGCAGTCGTCGAACACGAGCTCACCGGTCTGGCTGCCCCGAAAGCCCATCTTGATGAGCTTCTGTGCCACGCTGAACCCGGGGAAATCCTTCTCGATGATGAACGCCGAAATGCCGTGCGCGCCCTTGTCCGGCGCAGTCTTTGCATAGACCAGCAAGACGTCGGCGACGGGCCCGTTGGTGATGTACAGCTTGCGCCCGTTGAGCACGTAGACGTCACCCTCGCGGCGCGCCGTGGTCCGCATCGAGCCAAGCGCATCGGAGCCGGCCCCGGGCTCGGTCAGACCCAGCGCGCCGGTCGTGCGGCCCTGGCACAGCCCTGGCAGGTAGCGTGCGCGCTGGGCCTCGTTCGCGTTGCGGTAGATGTTGTTCAGGCACAGGTTCTCGTGGGCAATCCAGGACAGCGCCAGCGCATAGTTCCAACGGGCGAAGGCCTGACCGACGAGGCCACTGGTGAACAGGTCCAGCCCCTGGCCACCGTACTCCTCGGGCACCGTGAGCCCGAAATAGCCGGCCTCCCCGATCGCGGCGAAGATCTCCTCCGGCCACCACTCCTCTTCGTCCATGCGGCTCGCGAGCGGGTAGAACTCGTTGCGCGCGAAGCGATCCGCCTCGTCGAGCATGGCCTGCTGGTCCGAGTTCAGCGTGAAAGCATTGCCGCCGTCGGCGGCCGTGGTCTGCGTCATCATGGAATCTCCGCTTGCCGCCGCCGGACTCGTGCCAGCACCACGGCGCGATGCGTTGGCGGCGCGTCAGCGCGACCTGCCACGCGTTGCAAAAAATCGCTCCAGCGCGGCAATCGTCAGCGGATTGCCGAGCTGGGCGGCGATCGAGGCCCCTTCGAGCTCGAGCTGCTGCTCGAGCGAATTCGACAGGCTCTGGCGCAGCAGTTTCTTCGCCGCGCCGATCGCCCCGGCCGGCGCCGCCAGCAAGGTCGACAGGGTTTGCTCGATGGCGTCGTCGTAGGCCTCGTCGTCGACCACACGGGCGATGAGCCCGATGTCGCACGCCTCGGTCGCGCTCAACGTCGGGTTGGTCGCCATGATGTCGAACGCACGCTGCGCGCCGACCAGGCGCGGCAGGAACCAGGTCGCACCGCCATCGGGCGTGAGTCCCGATCGGGTATAGGCGAGATTGAACTTCGCCGAGCGCTTCGCGATCGCGAGGTCGCTCATCATGACGAGGCTCACCCCGCCGCCGGCCGCAACGCCGTTGACGGCGCACAATACCGGCGCTTCGATCCGGTTGAGTACGGTAATTGCGAGATGGAACCAGCTCGCCATCTCGCGGACGTGGGCGCGCAGATGGTCGCGCTCGCGCAGAAATTCGTTGAGGTCGCCGCCGACCGAGAACTCCGCGCCATTCGCGGTCAGCAGCACCGCGCGCACGTCGCCGCGTTCCTCGCAGGCAATGGCCGCCCGCGCCAGCTCGCGCGTGAACTGCGCACCGACCACGTTGTGGCCGGCCGCGTCATCGAACACGATACGTGCCACGCCGTCGTTGACCGAAAAGGCGATTTTCTGCTCGTCGCTCATGTGTCCTCTCCCGCATGGGGTGTCTGTGGCGCGCGATGTTCGGCGGCGAGCACGGCCGGTTTGGCCACCCGCACCTTGTCCACGACGTGTGCCGTGAGAGTCTCGCGCAGCGCGTCGAGATCGTCGTCGAAGCGCCCCGCGCGAATCGCGCGGCACAGGTCGACCATGACGTCGTTCATGGGTTGCGCCGCGGGCGCGCCGAGCAGATCGCGCAGGCGCCGGTCGTCGGCGGTCTCGCGCGGCGCCCATGCCGCAAGCTCGCGCAGCGTGGCATCGAGCAGGAACTGCGCGCACAGTCCGTGGTAGCGCTCCAGGCCACTGAGCTGAGGCGTGATGTCGGCGATGAATTCGCGCACGGTCGCGATCATCTCCGGCAGTTCCGGCAGGTCATGCGCCATGACGGGCTCCTCAGTCGTACTTGCCGGCGATGGTCATGAGCAAATCGTACTCGATGAGACAGGTGTTGCGTCCACAGGCAGCGAACGCGGGCGAGCGCCGCCGCCCCGTGACATGGCCATAGATCTGCATGACGTTGTACAGCGCCCAGCGCACCAGGCCGAAGATTTCCCACCAGCGCGCGGCGGCGCGATCGAGCGTGCGCCCCCCGGCCCGCTCGTAGGCCCGATACAGGGACTCGCGCAGGCCGATGCCGGCCGCCGGACGCGCGACATGCTCGAAACGCCACGAGCGCGTGCACAGCCAGCCGAAGTCCTCTAGTGGATCGCCGAAATGCGCGCATTCCCAGTCCAGCAGCGCACGGATTCCCTCGCTACCCACGAGCATGTTGCCGAGGCGAAAGTCGCCGTGCAGCAGCGTGCGCGCCGTTACCGGCGGGCGCTCGCGCTCGAGCCAGCGGAAGGCGAATTCCAGCGCCGGGTGAGGCTCCACCCAGCGGTCGTAGTAACCCATCCAGGCTGCGAGCGGATCGCCACTCTCGGGAGAAGTCTCGAGTATCGGCAACAGCGCCGGGTCGATAGCGTGGATGCGGGCGAGCTCGGTGCCTGCCTGGTCGAGGAAGCGCGCTCGCGCGGTGGCGAACTCCGCGTCGTTCAGCAGCCGCTTGGGCAGGCTCTCGCCGGCGATCGCGCCGACCACGTAGCCATGGCCCAGTTGGTCTGCGGCATCGAGCTCGAACACGGGCTCGGGCACCAGCACGCCGTGTTCGTAGACCACGCGCAGGATGCGGTATTGCACGTCGGCCGGCAGGAACGGCGTGTAGTCGGGCGGGATCGTCTCCTGGCGCAGCACCAGGCGCCGCGCGCTGCCGTCCTCGAGATCGAACAGGATCGTACGGTTGGAGCCGCCCAGCGTCGCCTGGGTGAAATTGCCGATCGCGGCGCGCTCGCCGAAGCGTCTGCGCACGGCCGCCCGCAGGCGTTCGATCACGCGCTGCGTGTCGACATCGAAACTCGCCGCATCAGCCACGCGCGCACCCGCACCGGTTCACCTCGCCCATCACAAGGGCCAGCCGACCGGCTCGCCGTCCTCGAGCAGCTCGATGTACTCGGTCACACCCATCCCCTCGCGTCCGTCCCAGCGCCATACCGTGAGCCCTTCGGCGATGCGTGACTGCAGGTAGGCGTCGCCGACCTTGCGCCGGTTGCGCAAAGGCGCGAGACGCACCACCTCGCCCTCCATCACCACGGCGCGCTGCGCCGTGCGCACGCCGAGCCGCATCGCGCAGGGATCCTTGCGCGGCGTCCACTCGGTGTAGAGGTCCATATCGGTGATCTCTTCGTACTCGCCATCGAACTGCAGCACACCCTGGCGTCGCGTGCGGCCGTCGCGATCGGTGATCTTGAGCAGCATCATCGCGCGATCAGGACCGAAGTTGGCGATGAGCAGGCGATAAAAATAGATGTTCGTCCAGTAGCGTGGCCCCCACGAGTGATCGCGCCAGCCAAGTCCTTCGAACGTCCATTGTTCGCCATCGACTTCGATGCGCCCCCGGGTGCGCATGTGCTGATTGAAGTGACCGAGCGAGAAGTCCCTTCCGTACATCGTCTCCTGATCGGGCGACGTGGGTTCGCCACCATGCATGGGCGAGACCGCTTCGAGCTCGAAATCCACCCGCCCCGGTGCACGCGGTGCGGTGTCGAACAGGCGCCGCGGCTCGCGCAGCAGGTCGGGGTCTTCGAGCACCATCAGATCGCCGGTATAGCCCATGGTGACGCGCCGGAACGGCTCGACGATCTCGTAATGGAGCCCGCCGGCGGCGAAACGGTCGTTGTGCGCGAGCTCGGGACGCTGGAACTGGCAGGCGATGCGTCCGTCGGGCAGGTACAGGCAGACCTGGGTCTCGGCATGTCCCTCGTTGACGCGGTTGCCGAGACGCATCCAGCCGCCAAAGCGGCGCTCGAGTTCGAAGCCGTTGACGTAGACGCTCTCGTTGAAGTTCGACTCCGCGCCGGGCGCGTGGTTGTATTCGTCGCGCGGTTCGAGACGGAATTGCGACATGGTCGGTGTCCCCCGGGAAGATGACTGTGTGGGAATTCGGCTGCGTCGGGCGGGCCCGCGACGCCCGGCAACGCGCAGCCTAAACGCTGCGCGTGCGCCTCGCGGGCGTCGTCTACATCGGCCACGCCACCGGCACGCCGTCGCGCAACTGCTCGACGTACTCGGTCATGCCGTAGCCGCGCTGACCGTCCCATTCGAGCTCGGTCAGACACTCGGCGATGCGCGATCGCAGCACCTCGCCGTCGATTTCACGCCGGTTGCGCAACGGTGCGACATTGAGCACGCGGCCGTGAATGACTGCACTGCGCCGCGCGGTACGCGCGCTCAGGGTGATGGCCGTGGGATCCTTGTCGGCATCCCAGTCGGTGAACACGTCGAGGTCGGTGATCTCCTCGTAGTCACCGTCGACGAACAGGACACCGGCACGGCGCACCACGCCGTCCCGGTTCGCGATCTTGAGCAGCGTGATACCGCGTTCGGGACCGAAGCTCGCGTAGAAGCCCCGGTCGAACAGGATGTTCTGCCACAGCCGCGGCCCCCAGGAATGATCGCGCCAGCCGTAACCCTGGAAATCGAGGCATTCGCCGTCGATGCTGAGCGCCGCTTCGACGGCCGTGTGCTGGTTGAAATGGCCCAACGAGAAGTCGCGACCGAACATGGTCTGGGCACCCGTCTCGCGCGGCAGCCCACCGTGGATGGGCGAACAACCGCGCACCCGCCAGGCGAGTTCGCAGTACGCCCGCGGCGGTTCGCTGAACAGGCGCTTGGGATCGCGGAACAGGGCCCGGTCGGCGACCAGCAGCACCTCCCCGCTGTAGCGCATCACGACCGTTTCGTGTGGCGTCTCGACGGCGTAGGACATACCGCCGGCGTCGAATACACGGTTGTCGCCGATCGCCGGGCGCTGGAACTGGCAGGCGATGCGGCCGTCCGGCAGGAACAGGCAGACGGCGAGTTCGGCATAGCCCTCGTTGGCACGATTGCCGAGCCGCATCCAGCCCCCGTAGGCGCGCTCGTGGTCGAAAGCGTTGACGTACACGCTCTCGTTGAACAGCGGCTCGTTGCCGGGATCGTGCGGATGCTCGTCCTCGGCACGCAGCAGGTAGTCGGTCATGGGACAGGTCCTCGCGGGAACGCGGGCAACGGGTCTCCGTGCGCCACGGCATCGCGACCGTGGCGGTTGAACCCCCTCCTCGCGTGACAGTATCGTGCGGCCCAGTGCCGCCGGGCGCGCGCTTCGCGCACACCTCCGTACCTCACGGTACGGCTGATAATATGAATTCCCGCGTGCCGGCGAAAGCTCGCCGCCGCGCCCCGCTCAACGCATCGTACAAGGTAGCCGTCATGCAATTCACGTTCTCCGAGGACCAAATCGCGATTCGCGACGCCATCGCCAAGCTATGCCAGGACTACTCTGCCGAGTACTGGCTCGAATGCGACAATACCGGGCGCTTCCCGCAGGAATTCGTCGACGCGGTATGCACGGGTGGCTGGTTCGGCATCGCGATGCCCGAGCAGTACGGCGGCAGCGGCCTCGGCATCACCGAGGCCTCGATCATGATGCAGGCGGTCGCCGAATCGGGCGCCGGCTTCACCGGCGCCTCGGCCATCCATCTCAACCTGTTCGGCCTCAACCCGGTGGTCGTGTTCGGTACCGAGGAGCAGAAGCAGCGCATGCTGCCGCCGCTCATCCGCGGCGAGGAATCAGCCTGTTTCGGCGTGACCGAGCCGAATGCCGGTCTCGACACCACCAGCCTCTCGGTGCGCGCCGAGCGCAGTGGCGACGGCTACCTGATCAGTGGCCAGAAGCACTGGACTTCGATGGCGCAGCGCGCCAACAAGGTCCTGTTGCTCGCACGGACCACCTCGCGCGATGAAGTCACGCGCAAGACCGACGGCCTGTCGCTGTTCTATACCGACCTCAATCGCGATTATGCCGAAGTTCGCGAGATTCCCAAGATGGGACGCAAGGCGATCGATTCCAACGCCGTGTTCTATGACCAGATGCCCGTCCCGCAGGAAGATCTCATCGGCGAGGAAGGCAAGGGTTTCTATTACATCCTGCATGGCCTCAACCCGGAACGCATCCTCATCGCGGCCGAAGCTATCGGGCTCGGTCGTGCGGCGCTCAAGCGGGCCTGCGATTATGCCAACGAGCGCGTCGTGTTCGGACGCCCCATCGGCATGAACCAGGCCATCCAGCATCCGCTGGCGCGCATCTGGATGGAACTCGAAGCGGCCAACCTGGTGACCTTCAACGCGGCCGGGCGCTACGATGCCGGCGAGGAATGCGGCGCGGAAGCGAACTCGGCAAAGTATCTGGCCGCCGAGGCCGGATTCAACGCCTGCGAACAGGCCGTACTCACTCACGGCGGCATGGGCTATGCGCGTGAGTACCACGTCGAGCGCTACATGCGCGAGATCATGATCCCGCGTATCGCACCGGTCAGCCGCGAGATGATCCTGAATTTCATCGGCGAAAAAGTGCTCGGCCTGCCGCGCTCGTTCTGATGCCGGATCCCGGCATCAAAGGGAAACGAATCACGCGGCGCGGCGCCGCCATCCACCCGCGACACGGCGACGCGTCGTATCCGTACCGACCCGCGCCGGCTGGCGCAAGCAATCCAAGGGGAGACAATCATGCGTTTCGGCTTCATGGAAGACTTCAGGAACCCGGTTAAGTGGCGCCGGCCCTGGCCCGAGTTCTACCACGCGATCCTCGACCAGATCGCCCACTGCGAGAAGCTCGGTTTCGATCACATCTGGCTCACCGAGCACCATTTCACCGAGGACGGCTACAACCCCTCGCTGATGACGACGGCGGCGGCTGTCGCGATGCGCACCTCGACCATCCGCATCGGCACCTTCATCGTCATCCTGCCCTACCAGCATCCCGTGCTGATGGCCGAGGAAGTCGCCAACGTCGATATCCTCTCCAACGGCCGTTTCGATTTCGGCGTCGGCCAGGGATACTCGCACTACGAATTCGATGCCTTGTGCATGAATCGCAGTGAGCGCGGCATGCGCACGCGTGAGAGCATCCAGCTCATCGAGCGCCTGTTCACCGAGGAGAAGGTCTCTCTCGACGGCCGCTTCACCCAGGTCAAGGACGTGACCATCAGCCCCAAGCCGGTGCAGCAGCCGCATCCGCCGATCTGGATCGGCGCGCGCGGGCCGAAGGCGATTACGCGCGCCGCCGAGATGGGCTACCACCTGATGGCGACGATCGGCCCGGATCCGGCGCCACTCTACCTCGACACGCTGGCCAGGAACGGGCGCAACCCGGATGACTACCGCATCGCCCAGTTACGCATGGTCTACTGCGCCGAGACCGAGGACCAGGCCTGGGACGAATGCCAGGATCACCTGTTCCACCTGCTCGAGTTCTACCAGGACATCCTTTCCGAAGCGAAGGATGCCGAAGGGGACGACGCCCCGCTGCCGGTGACCAAGCCTTCGGACATGCGCGAATCGGTGCTTGCCGACGTGTTCATGGTCGGCACGCCCGACCAGGTCGCGGCGAAGATCGAACGCTTCCAGGGCGAGTTCCAGTGCACCGACTTCATCATGGGCACGCAGTTCCCGGGCCTCGACCCCGCCCGCGGGACGCGGGCGCTCGAGATGTTCGCGAAGGAAGTGATGCCACGGTTCCGGAGCAACTGAGCGCCCCGGAACCGCCGCCGGCGCGCTCAGGCGCTCTTCGCGATGCCGTCCAGGATGGCGTTGTAGAGGCCCTCGAGTGCGCCGCGCACCTCGTCCTCGCTGGCACCCTTGGGTGTCCAGTTGCTGCCATAGCTGACCAGCGTGCCGCCGTCGACGTCACTGAGGGTGACAACGGCGCAGTAGTGTTCGAGCGGCAGCGCGGTGTTCTCGAGTATCGAGTAGGCGAAGACCGTGTCGTCGTGCGCGATCTCCATGCGCTCGCTGACCTTGCCGCCGTCCGCCAGGGTGATGCTGCGAACCGCGCCGACGCCCTCGCCCACGCAATCGCACGCGGCGATGGCGTCGGGCAGGATCTTCTTGATGCCGCCGAAATCGTGTAGCGCGGCGAAGACCTGCGCGCGGGGCATGGACAGTTTACGTTCGACCAGGGCGTCGTAGGCCATGGGTAGGGACCTCCTCTAGCATGTATTGATTATTCTCGTCCGCGCACCGGCCGATGCCGCGCGCGGGCCGCCCGGCACTTTAGCAGTCGGCCGGACCGCGGAACAATCGTCGATGCCGCGGCACTGTGCGGCGCGCGCCGCGCCGCCGGGCCGTGCTCAGGCGCTGCCCAGCGTACGGTTGGAGCGGATGAAGTCGCGGATCCGCGGCGCGATTTCGGCGCGCCAGCGCGAACCGTTGAACACGCCGTAATGACCCACGCCCGGTTGCACGTAGTCGATGCGCTTGTGTGCCGGGATGCTGGTGCACAGGTCATGCGCAGCCTGCGTCTGCCCGATGCCGGAGATGTCGTCATTCTCGCCTTCGACGGTCATCAGCGCGGTTTTCCTGATCGCCGCGAGGTCGACCTTGCGACCGCGATGCGTCAGCTTGCCCTCGGGCAGCTGGTGTTCCTGGAAGACGATGCGGATGGTGTCGAGGTAGTACTCCGCCGGCAGATCCATCACGGCGAGGTATTCGTCGTAGAACTTGCGGTGCGCGGCAACCGAGTCACCGTCGCCCGCGACGAGGTGCTGAAACAGGTTCTTGTGCGCGTCGAGATGTCGATCGAGGTTCATGGTCATGAAGCCGGTGAGCTGCAGGAACCCGGGATAGACGCGGCGCATGGCCCCCGTGTGCGGGAACGGCACGTAGGAGATGACGTTGTTCTCGAACCACGACAGCGGCTTGCTCTGCGCGAGCAGATTCGGCTCGGTCGGGCTCTTGCGGGTATCGATCGGGCTGCCCATGATGGTCACGCTGGCGGGCTGTGCCGGGTCGTCGTCGGCAGCGAGCAGCGCGGTGGCGGCAAGCACGGCCGGACCGGGCTGGCAGACCGCGAGCACGTGCAGGTCCGGCCCCAGCAGCCGCATGAAGTCCATCACGTAATCGATATAGTCGGCGAGCGCGAAGGCGCCATGCACCAGCGGCACTTCACGCGCGTCGTGCCAGTCGGTGACGTAGACATCGAAAGTCTCGGCCATGGTGCGCACGGTACCGCGCAACAACGTGGCATAGTGCCCGGACAACGGCGCGACGATGAGCAGCTTCGGTGCAGTGCGTTCCTTGGCGGTGAGATCCGCGTCATCGCGGCGCATGCGCAGCAGATCGCAGAAGTGCTTCTTCGCGACGATTTCCTCGCTGATTCGCACCTGGCGCCCCTCGACGGCGACCGACTCGATACCGAACTCGGGCTTGCCATAGCGCCGCGTGAGGCTTTCGAACACCTCCAGCGCCGCGGCGGTCGCCTTCGCCGGGTAGGTATACGACCACGGGTTGGCCGGGTTGTTGAGCGTCAGCCGGCCGAAGTGGGCGGCCGCGCGCCATGGGGCGACTGCTGCATGAGTCAATTCGTAGAGGTGGTAGAGCATGCGCGATCTCCCGGACGTTGCCGTTGCCGGCGGCCCGTTTCGAGCGGGAATTTTGCATTGCAGCATACGCTGGCAATGCGGGACTGCCAAGCCACGGGGCGCGCTGCCGACAGCGCGCCGTCGACGCCGGTGCTTGTTTCCACGGCTGCGGCGCTCCGTTTGCCGGATACGCGTGGGGCCTGGGGGGGTATCGGCCGGAAGATCATTGTGCCCGCTGTCCTTACAATGTTTCACACGATACTCGTGGAGGAGCACGCCATGCCGCTCGATCGTCTCGACCATTATTTCGTCTACGCCTCCGATCTCGAACGCTCGCGCCGCTTCTACGGCGAGGTGCTCGGTCTGCACCAGGGGCCGCGACCGGACTTCGATTTTCCCGGTCACTGGTTCTATCTCGAGGATCGGCCGGTCGTGCACCTCGGCAATACCGAGTTCGAAGGTGGGTACATCAGCGCTGACGCCGAGCGCATCACCAGCGGCGGCACCGGCCCGGTCGATCACATCGCGTTTCGCGGCAGCGACATCGATGATTTCATCGCCCGTTTCGAAACGCTCGGCATCGACTTCCAGCGTCGCGAAGTTCCCGACTTCAAGCTCAGCCAGCTGTTCGTCAAAGATCCCGACGGCGTGACCATCGAGCTCAACTTCTTCCACGGCGACGGATGAGCGAGCGCCCCCACCTGCGCAGGCCAGCCTGCGGCGCCACTCTCGCGCTGGCACTGGTGTCGGCCGCGCCCGCGGCCGATTTCGACCTCGACATGGCACAACTCGTCGAACTCGGCCCGCGCCCGGGCAGCGTGCTCGACGCCACCAACGCCGCGCGCTATGGGCATCTCGTCGACCGCGACTTCTACCGCTTCATCGAAGGCGGTTTCACTACCCTAAGCATTACCGAGCCGCTCTCGTTCATGCCGCACGCGGCCTACATCCAGGCCACGCGGCGCTACCAGGGCCAGGCCACCCTGGGCCCCGACCCCGGTCTGCTCGGCAACTACGCGCAGGGCCTGCCGTTCGCCTCGCCAGCGGCGCCCGACGACGCCCGGGCCGGCCTCAAGACCGCCTGGAACATGCGCTACGCCTACACCGGTGACAGCGGTCTGTTGCCCGAGATTCATTGGCAGTTGCGGGACTGGCGGCGCGACGAGCCGCAGTTCGAGATGCTCTTCGAAGCGCGCGCGATGCGCTTCATGTACCGCCACGTGCAGCCCCCGGTACCGTTCGTCGAGCACAACCCGCAGGATGCTTTCGCCGCCTTCCTGCTCACCGCGGTCGATGCCGGCAGCTACGACGACACCCAGGCTCTGGTGTTCACCAATCGCGACGAGGGGCAGCCGATCAACGGCTGGGTCTATCTCCCCCAGCTCGGTCGTACGCAGTCCCTCGCCGCATTCGCCACCGGTGAGTCGATGTTCGGCAGCGACATCCTGCCGCACGATTTCCTGGTCTACTCGGGGCGCCTCACCGACATGCGGTGGCGCCTGCTGGGCACGACCTACATGCTGCTGCCCCTCTACCGGCACGACCGCATCGAACCAGCCGCGCGCAAGGCACGCAAACACGACTACTGGCACGTCGCCTTCGATGGCCGCGCCGGCTGCTTCCCGCGGGTCGACTGGCAGCTGCGCCCGACCCTCGTGCTCGAGGGCACCGCGACCGATCCGGCCGCGCCCGCACAGAAGCGCGTGTTCTACCTCGACGCGCAGACCCACGTTGCCCCGTTGTGGAAGGTCTACCGCGAGGATGGCCGGCTATGGAAGTTCGTCATCGCGCCCTATGCCCACCCGAATTCGCACCTCACGGCCAACCACGAGAGCGGCGCGCCCATCGCCACCGCGTTCTCCACCATCGACATCGAGACCAACCGCTGCACCACATTGCAGTTGCTGACCCTGGTCAACGTCGACGACGTCACCCCGGCCGATTTCGACGCCACCGCGATGCAGAGCGGCGGCGGGCGCGGCTTCAGGCGCTGAGGTCCCCGGCCGCCATCCTCGTCCGGTGCCGCGTTGCCCGGGCGGGCGCCGCACCCCGGCCGCGGGCGCGCCGTCCGACTGGTTGTCGCCCGCACCTGCCTCTATAGTCGATGCGTTTCCATTCATCGTCCTGGGGAGGTCGACATGAAATTCAGCCTGCACGTGCAGACGCGCATCACCGACTGGCAACTGATCAAGGAACTCGAGGAACTCGGCTACGACGCCGCCTGGGTCCCCGACACCCAGATGATGTGGTCGGACTGCTACGCGACCATGGCGCTGGCCGCGCAAGCGACCTCGCGCATTCGCATCGGCACCGGCGTCGCCATCGCCGGCACCCGCATCGCACCGACCACCGCCGCGGCCATTGCCTCGATCAACGCCATTGCCCCGGGACGTATCTTCCTCGGCATCGGCACCGGGCACACGGCGATGCGCGTGATGGGCCAGGATCCCATCCCCATCAAGGAATTCCGCGACTACCTGCGGGTGGTGCGCGCGATGCTGCACGGCGAAGAGGTCGACTTCACCTACCGTGGCCGCACCACCGACATTGCCTGGCAGAACCACGGCACGGGCTTTCGCAACATCGAGGACCGCGTGCCGATCTACGTTGCCGCGAACGGCCCGCGCGCGCTGCGCACGGCCGGCATGTACGGCGACGGCCTGGTATCGATATTCAACGAGCAGAAGGAAGTCCTCGAGTTCAACCTCGCCCACGTGCGCGAGGGCCAGGCCAAGGCCGGCCGTGACGGCGCCGACTTCCACACCACGACGCTGACCAACGCGCTCGTACTGCGTGCCGGCGAGAAGCTCACCGATGACGCGGTCATCGACCGCGCCGGATCCTGGGTCGTGACGGCGCTGCATTTCGTCTACGAGATCTGGCGCTACACCAAGGATGACAGCGTCGTGCCGGACTACATGAAGGACATCTGGGAGGAGTACAACGACCACGTCGAGAACTTCCCCGTACCGCCGGAGAAGCGCCACCAGCTGATCCACGAGGGGCATTGCAGCTATCACCCGGCCGGAGAGCGCAAGTTCGTCACGCCCAAGATGATCGAGGGCACCACGCTGGTCGGCGGCCCGAGCGAGCTTGCCGAGCAAATCCGCGCGGCCGAGGCCAACGGGCTCGGCGAGGTCAGCCTGCTGCCCCCCTTGGCGCACATCCGCGAGGTTGCGCGCGATTTCGCCACGCAGGTGATTCCACTGTGCTGATGGCAGGCCGCGGGCGGCCCGCTGCTGCCGCCCGCCGCCCGCCTCCCGGGCACCACCCGACGCGGTAAACGCGACTCAGCGCTTGATGACGTGCTCGCGCGTGATGATGAAATCGAGCGGCACGGTGAGGAAGTTGTCCTCGTCGGCGCGCGTCGTCGCGTATTCCGGCGAACGCGCGGATGCACGCATCGCGTCGGTGTTCTCGAACCAGGTCAGGGCGAGGCCGTCGAGCGGTGGCTCGCGGCCCTCGCCGTAGGAAGTGACGCGCGCATGGTTCTGCACGTAGCGCAGTACGGTCTCGATCGATGCGCCCAAGGGCCCGTGGACTTCGCGCCAGTAGCGCTGGAAATCCGGCACCGGCATCCCCGCCTTGCGCCGCACCAGCTCGATGTTCTTGACCCCGTCGAGCGGGATCGGGCCGTCCTTGATCACGTGCTCGTCGACGAACAGCTGCCGATGGCCGGCGGGGTCGATGAAGTTGGCTTCGTCCGCACGCACGGCGGCGAATTCCGCCGTGCCTTCGAGGGCGCGTAGCGCGTCAGTGTCGTCGAACCACAGCTCGGCGATGCCGTCCGCCGCCGGTTCGCTCTTGCGATAACCGGCCAGCAGCGTATGGGACTGCACGTAGCGACGCAGCCCCGGCAGGCGCGTGACGATGTCAGCATGGGTGTTCAGCCAGTAATCCTGGAAGGCCTCGGCGGCGAGGTCGGCGCGGCGGTTGAGTACGGAAACGAGCTTGAGCATGGAAGGTCCTTTCGTGGTTCATGATGACGGCCGGCTCGCGCGTCCGGGCTCGAGCCCGGCATAGCGCGGCAGCTTGCCGGTGATGTCGTGCCAGGGTGCGGCAGACGCGGCGAAGATGTGGCCAGCGTGCGTGACGCCGCCGAGTTCGTCGAACAGGCCGGCGCGCACGCGCACGCCCGGCACCCCGTCGCGACGACTGAACACCGGCGCGCCGCACCGCGTACAGAAGCAGCGTGCCTTGTCCGGCGAGGCACGGAACTCGCCCAGCAGGTGCTGCGGATCCTCGAGCGACCAGGCCTCGGCCGCAACCGGCAGCACGGCGAGGAATGGTGCGCCGGCCGTGCGCCGGCACTGCGCGCAATGACAGTACATCATCGGCGCGAGCGGCCCGCGCACGAACACGCGAATCGCGCCACACAGGCAACGGCCGGCATGGACTTGGCGTGCGCGCACGGACACCGCCTCTTCGTTGCCGCTGTCGTTCATCTCCTTGCCCCTGGCCGTTCACCGGATCGGCCACCAATCTACCGCGTCAGCCTTCACCGGGTCCAAGGCTCGCCGGCACTTCATGCACGCGCGCCTCGCTTGAGCCGGTCGCAGGCCCCGTGGCACCATGCCGGCGCAGTGCCGCAACGTGCGGCGCAACCGGACCCTGACCGACTCATGCGACTGCCCCGCCCCGCCCATGCCGCCTGCTGCCGCGCGCTCGCCTGCGCGGTGCTGATGCTGTGCTGCTCCGCCGTGCAGTTCGCCGCGTCCGCCGCCGACGTCACCCGGCTGAGCGGACATTGGACGCTGGACGAAGACCGCAGCGAGGACGCCGAGGATGCCTTCGATGGCAAGCTGCGCAAGCGCCGCTTCGGCTCCAGCCTGCCCACGAGCGGCACCGGACCGGGTGGGCGACGCACGACCGCCGACAAGTCGCAGGACGAGTACTGGCGCACCGTGGCCGAGAAGGAGGAGCGCCGCTCGGCGAGCAATCTCCACCGACTCGGCACGCTCTATCCCCTGATCACCGCGGCCGAGCTCGACATCAGCCCGGCCGGCAGCGGCCTCGACATCATCTATGACGGCCTGTTGCCGCGTTACGTGCTCCCGAATCCGGACGGGCGCGTGTTCTCGGCGAGCGGCGACGAGCTGGTCGCCGACTCCATCGGCTACACCCTGGCCTACTGGGACGGCGACGACCTCATGCTCGAGACCGACCCGCCGGATGGCGGCAAGTACATCGAGCGGCTGCGCCTGAGCGATGGCGGCAAGCGCATCGAGTACCGCATCAAGGTGCGCAGCCGCGTGCTCGAAGAACCGGTCGAGATGGTGCGCGAGTTCGTGCGCGCGGGTGCGGCGCGGACGCGCGCCGACCAGGAACACTGACACGCCCCCGGTGTACCCGCGGCGGGCGACGGCGCGTTCAGCCAAGACTGTTCGCGAGTTCGTCGCGAAAGTCCGGGTGCGCAATGCCGATCAGGGCTTCCGCGCGCGCCCACAGGCTCTTGCCCCGCAGGCGCGCGATGCCGAACTCCGTGATGACGCAATCGACGCAGAACCGCGGCGTGGTTACGACGCTGCCTGGCGCGAGGCTCGGCACGATCTTCGATCGCTTCCCGTCGGCGGTGGTCGAGGGCATGGCAATGATCGACACGCCGCCCGCCGACTGCGCGGCAGCCTCGATGTAGTCGAGGCTGCCGCCAACGCCGCTGATCTGGGTCGAACCCAGCGTCTCGCCGTTGCTCTGGCCTTGTAAATCGATCTCTACCGCCGAGTTGATCGAGACGAAGCGTTCCAGGCGCGCCAGCTCGCGCGGCCCGTGGGTGATATCCATCCCCCGCATGTCGATCAGCGCGTTGCCGTCGCAGTACGCGTACAGCGCCGCGCTGCCGGCCAGCTCACCGGTCAGCACCCGCGGACGATGCCGCACGTTCTCGAGGAAGCGTACGAGCCCCTCGGAGAGCATGCCGGAGTAGAGATCGACCCCGTCGATGTCGGCGAGGCGTGCCAGCACCCTGTCGGGGACCGCACCGATGCCCAGCTGGACGCAGGCGCGCGGCGGAACCAGGCTGAGCACGTGCTCGATGATCGCCTCGTCGCGCGCCTCGGGCTGCCCGGTATCGTAAACCGCCAGCGGCAGGCTGGATTCGAGCGCATAATCTATGTGCTCGAGCGGAATGCGCGAATCACCGCCGGTGACCGGCATGTTGCTGTTGAACTCCGCGATCACGAGGCGTGCCTGTTCGACCAGGTGACGATTGGGACCGACGGAGATCCCCAGGCTGACCGTGCCGTCCGCCAGCGGCGGCGTGGTCTGCACGACGACGGCGTCGACCGGAATGGGGCCATCGCGACGCACGACGCGGGTCAGATCGCTCAGCCGCAGCGGCACGAAGCTCAGCTTGCGCCGGTCGTTCTCGCGGAACAGCTTGCGCAAACGCGGCGCGGCCTGCCAGGTAAGGTAATGGAAGTGCTCACCGAGGCCACGCTCGAGGAAACCGTACGCGCCGAGCGAGAGCCCCGAGCACACGGTGAGCCGGCTGAAACGCTCGACCTGGCTGCTGAAAGCGGCATAGAACTCGCGGGGTTCGGCACACGCGCCGGGGAAGGCGACGGTCATGCCATCCTCGAGCGCCTGCACGGCGCTGATCGGCTCGACGATTTTCATGATGCGGCAAACGGCTCCTGATGCAGTGAACTCCGGCGCGCAGTGTAGCCTGTCGCCACGACGCCAGCTGCGGGTCGCGCCCTGACAAGCGCGCCCCGCGGATGATATAAAACGCCGCACCAGCGCGCGCTGACCGTCACCAGGACCTGCATCGACGCGACTGCAGCCGGCGTTCGCGCCGTCGCCAGGCCGTTCGGGCGTGGCGCCACATAACAACGACATATCCAATCGCACACTGACCCGGGGAGACTTTTCGTATGTTCGGTTTCGACCCCCTGATTTTCTGGGGCTGGACGTTCCTCTGCTTCTACATGGGCCTGATGATCCTGTTCGGCTTCGTCGGCATGTCGCGCATCCAGGGCAGCGACGACTTCGCCACCGCGCGCGGCAGCTACGGCCCCCTGTTCCTCGCCTTCGCCATGACCGCCACCACGGCCAGCGGTGCGACCTTCCTCGGCCTGCCCGGGCTCGCCTACAAGGCCGGTTTCTCGGCCCTGTGGTACGCCTTCGTCTATCCGCTCGGCGTCTACTGCGGCGTGCTGGTATGCCTCCACGCGATCCGCCGCGCCGGCGCCAGCTTCGGCAGCCGCTCGATGCCCGAATTCATCGGCGACCGCTTCGATTCCAACGCCCTGCGCATCATGGCCGCGCTGTTCTCGCTGCTGCTGCTGTTCTACCTTGCCGGCCAGCTGCTCGCCGGGGCGGTGATGTTCACCCAGATGCTGGGGCTGGAGACCTTCCCCGCCTTGTGTGTCACCGCCGTCGTGCTGATGTTCTACATCGCGCTCGGTGGCGCCCACGCCGACATCCTCACCGATGGCGTGCAGGGCGCGCTGATGCTCATCCTGGCCGCGATGGTGCTGTGGATGTTCCTGACCGGCTACGGCGTCGATGGCGGCTTCGACGGCATGGTCACCCGCCTCGACGCGCTCGACCCGGCCCTCACGGCCAAGCTGCATCCGACCCACCCGCTGTTCGACTCGTGGTGGGACCTGTTCGCGATCTTCGTCGCCCACCTGCCGCTCGGCCTGTTGCCGCACATCGGCAACAAGCTGTGGGCGCTGAAGGACAACCGCGACCAGCTCAAGTTCATCTCAATCTCCTTCGTGTTCGGTCTCCTGCTGCCCGCAATCACCTGTGGCGGCATCCTCGCCCGCGCCCTGATCGGCGACGAACTGCTGGCCGAGGGCAGCAACCCCAACAACGCGATCCCGGCCCTGTTCATCGCCACGCTGCCGGCCTGGGCAGCCGCCCTGATCGGCGCCGGCGTGCTCGCCGCCGTGATGTCGACGGCCGATGGCCTGGTCGTATCGACGGCGCAGATCTTCGCCAACGATATCTTCCGGCGCACGCTCGCGCCGCGGTTCATGTCCGGTCACGACGAAGCCGAGATTGATCGCATCGGCCTGCTGATCGGTCGCGTCGCGACGGTCCTCGTGCTGGTCGCTTCGATTGCGCTGGCCTGGTCCACACGGGACAAGAACATCGCGTTGCTGGTCTGGATCGGCGTCGGCGGCATGATGGCGGCGACCGCCGCGCCGATGTTTCTCGGCGTGCTGTGGCGTCGCGCCACCCGCGCCGGCGCACTGGTCGGCTTCGTCGTCGGCGGTGCGGTCTTCGCCGTCCTGCACATGGGTGGCATCCCGGCTGCCTGGTTCGCCGGCGGCCCGCTCGAGAGCGCGGGCGTGTGGCTCGAGGCGCAGGCGGTCAATCCGTATGCCTGCGCGACCATGGGCGCGGGACTATCGGTCGCAGCGATGGTCGTCGTCTCCCTGCTCACCACGCCCCCCTCCGAGCAGCATCTCGAACGCGTATTCGGCAACTGAGGACAGCACCATGGCCGACCTGCTCCAGGGCAAATCCATCATCGTCACCGGCGGCAGCACCGGCATCGGCCGGGCCAGCGCCCTGCGCATCGCCGCCGAGGGCGCGGCAGTCACCGTCGCCGACGTCAACGAGGCAGCCGCCAGGGAGGTCGTCGAGGCGATCACCGCGGGCGGCGGCAGCGCGCAGTTCATCCGCACGGACGTGACCCGCACCAGCGAGGTCAGGGCCATGATCGCGAGCGCGGTCGAGGCCTATGGCCGCCTCGACGGAGCGCTCAACAATGCCGGCATAGAAGGCACGTTCACCAACATCGTCAAGATGACCGAGGACGACTACGACCGCACCGTGGCGGTCGATCTCAAGGGCGTGTGGCTGTGCGTCAAGTACCAGGTCGAGCAGCTGCTCGCCCAGGGCGCCGGCGGCTCGATCGTCTCCACCGCATCGGTCGCCGGCCTCATCGGCACGCGCGGCGGCTCGGCCTACTGCGCCGCCAAGCACGGCGTGGTCGGGCTCACCCGCGCGGTCGCGCTCGAGTATGCGCGCAAGAAGATTCGCGTCAACGCGGTCTGCCCCGGCATCATCGAAACGCCGATGCTCGAACGCATGACCAGCGAGACCGGCATCACCCACGATGCGCTGGTCGCGCAGGAGCCGATGGCGCGCCTCGGCGAGGCGCGCGAGATCGGCGAAGCCGTGGTCTGGCTGTTGTCCGACCTGGCTTCGTTCGTGACCGGCGTAGCGCTGCCGGTCGACGGCGGCTACACGGCAATCTGAGGGGCCATCCGAGGGGCGATTCGAGTTGCCAACCCGGCGAGCGTCCGGCGCCGACGGAGCCCCTGGGCCAGGGGACCTCTGAACGAGCCATGACCCGGCGCCTTGCGCCCGCACGGTCCGATGTCGGCGTGAGGAATCTTCGCCATGGCCAGCTATGCCGTGCGCTTCGCGCCTTGAACACGAACAGCGCGGACACGAACTGCCCGGCCCGGTCCTGTCCAGAGCTTCCCTAGCTCAACAGTGCCTCCACGCCGAACCAGCCGCGCATGAAGTAGATGGCACAGCACAGGCAGGTCAGCACGCCCCAGAACTGCAGCCAGCGCTGACGGCCACGCACGCCCGCGGCAAGGAACACGATGCCGACCAGCAGGGTGAACCACACGGTCGCGGTGACGACGTCACCGCTCGAGCCGTAAGTGGTTTCCAGCGCGCCGTCGGGGGCGATACGATAGCGCATCGATCAGCCGGCCGTGCGCGCGCATCCGCGCGCCCGACCGACGCTCGCGGCAAGATGGCTGCGGCCGGTCACCCGGCCGACTCCGAGGCCCGCTGCTTCTCCTGCTCGCGCAGCTCGCGGCGCATGATCTTGCCGGTCGTGGTCATCGGCAGCGCATCGACGAACTCGATCATCTTCGGCACCTCGTGCCGCGCCAGGCGACTGCGCACGAACTCGCGCAGCTCCTCGGCCAGGGCGTCGCTGGCCGTCGTGCCAGGCGCCGGGATGATGAAGGCCTTGATCACCTCGGTGCGGACCGGGTCCGGCACGCCGATGGCCGCGGCCATCTGCACCGCTTCGTGCTTGAGCAGGGCGTCCTCGATCTCACCCGGTCCGATGCGGTACCCCGAGCTGGTAATGACGTCGTCTCCGCGACCGTGGAACCAGAAATAGCCGTCCTCGTCCATGTGGCCGACGTCGCCGGTGATCAGCCAATCGCCGATGAACTTGTCGCGCGTCGCCTCCGGCTTGTTGAGATATTCCAGCAGCATCACCGGGTGGGGCCGCTTGCAGGCGATGTGGCCCTCGGTGCCGGGCGGCACTTCGTTGCCATCGTCGTCGATGATGGCGCACACCGTGCCGGGCGTCGGCTTGCCGAGCGAGCCCGGCTTGATCGGAAAGACGTTGCCGTTGTTGCCGAGGATGACGTTGCACTCGGTCTGGCCGAATCCCTCGTTGATGGTGAGCTTGAGCTCCTGCTGGGCCCATTCGAGCAGGCCCGCGCCGACCGCTTCGCCGCCCGACAGCACGGCGCGCAGGCGGATGTCGTAGCGGCTCAGCGGGTCGTTCACCTGGCGCATCAGCTTGAGCATCGTCGGCGTCAGCAACGCCAGCGTGACCTTGTGTTCCGACAGGATGCGGTAGGCCTCATCGGCATCGAAGCCCTTCATCGCGGTCGCCACCACCGTGCAGCCGTGGAACCAGCCCGGCATGAGCACGTCCATCAGCCCGGCCATCCAGGCCCAGTCCGCCGGCGACCACAGAACGTCGTTGTCTTGCGGGAAGAAATCGTAGATGAACTCGAGGCTGGGCATGTGGCCGAGCATCATGCGGTGCGGCTGCACCGACCCCTTGGGCATGCCGGTGGTTCCGGAGGTGTAGCTGATCCAGGCGATGTCCTCGGCCCGGGTGCGCACGTTCTCGAACGTGTCCGCGGCGCTCTCGATCGCCGTCCAGAAGTTCTCCGCGCCCTGTGGCGCATCATCGACCACGAGTACGCGTTCGAGCTTGGGACATTGCTCGCGGATGGCCGCGACCTTGGGGTAATTCGCGCTGTCGGTGATCAGCACCCGAGCACCGCTGTCGTTGAGGCGGTAGGCAACGGCGTCGCCGCCGAACAGCACCGAACACGGGCCCGACACCATGCCGGCCTTCCAGCAGGCCACGTGGGCGATGGCGCACTCGGGATCCTGTGCCAGCAGCAAGGTGACACGGTCACCACGCTGCAGGCCCCAGCCGCGCAGCGTATTGGCAAGCTGGTTGGCATAGCGGCGCACCTCGGCGAACGTATAACGGTGGACCTTCTTGTCCTCGTCCTCGTAGATCAGCGCGAGGCGTTCCGGGTCGTCGGCCCAGCGGTCGCACACGTCGTCGGCGATGTTGTACTGTTCAGGAATCCGCCATTCGAAATTGTTCCACACCTCTTCGTAGCTGGAACCCCGTTGCAGCAAATTCGTCATGGATCTCCCCTGCTCATGTCTTGTGCGCTGCGGTACGGCCGCTGCGTGCGGCCCCGCAGGATGCGAAAGATAGCACGATGACAGCACGCCGCTGCGGTACGGTCGGCGCGTCCCCGGCGGTCTTGTGAACGGGAAACGTCACCGGTTTGCGTGAGGCCAGGGGACTCGCTCGACGGGCGCGTTGACGCGTGCAAAAACTGAATAATATATTCATTATTCACTACCCGACGCGTCCCACGAGCAGACTCAATCAGCCATGACCAGCGCGCCCGTCCAGAACGGAGACACCCGCGAGCAGATCCTCGACGCGGCCCAGGCCCGCCTCCTGCAGTATGGCTATCACAAGACCACGATGGCCGAGATCGCCGACGACGTCGGCATGTCGGCGGCCAACCTCTACCGCTATTTCAGGAGCAAGGAGGACATCGCCGCCGGCTGTGCCGCGCGCTGCCTCAACGAGCGCCTCGCACGCCTGCGCACCATCGCGGAACGTGCTGGCGGCGATGCCGCGAGTCGACTCACCGACTACGCCCTCGAGCTCGTCGCCGACAGTCACGCCCTGGCCGGGACTGACTCGAAGATCGGCGAACTGGTCGCGACCATCACGCGCCAGCGCCCGGCGCTGGTCCACGAGAAGCTCGGCGCCCACGAACACCTCATCGCCCGCATCCTCGCCGACGGCGCGGCGCGCGGCGAACTCGCCGTCAGTGACGCCGAGGACACCGCACGCCAGGTGCTCGGCGCCCTGATGCTGTTCGACGTGCCGTTGTTCGTCGGCCTCTATCCGCGCGCGGAGTTCGAACGCCGCGCCCGCGCGACCGTCGCCCTGCTTCTCGCCGGGCTGAGGCCACGCTGAAGCGACGCGGCCCACCCTCTCAATAACCGATGGAAACACCATGATGAAACGTTTCGAGGCGGCCTTTGCCCGCTGGGTCGTCACTCACCGCCTGCTCATCCTGGTCCTCGGACTGGCCGCACTGGTCGCACTCGCCGCCGGTGCGCGGCATCTCTACTTCGACTCCAGCTACCGCGTCTTCTTCAGCAAGGACAACCCGCAGCTGCAGGCCTTCGAGACCGTCGAGCGGACCTACACCAAGAACGACAACGTCGTATTCGTCGTCGCCCCGGACAGCAAGCAGGTTTTCTCGCGCGAGACCCTGGCCGCACTGGAGGCGCTGACCGAGGCGGCGTGGCAACTGCCCTATTCGAACCGGGTCGACTCGATCACCAACTTCCAGTACACCGAGGCCGAGGAAGATGACCTCATCGTGCGTGACATGGTCAACAACGCGCACGACCTGAGCGATGCCGAGCTGGCCGACGCACGCGCCGCGGTACTCGCCGAACCAGCCCTGATCAATCGTCTCATCAACCCCGATGCCGACGTCACCGCGGTCGCCGTCACGGTCCAGATGCCGGCCGGCGAGCGCACCACGGCGACGCCCGTCATCGTCGAGCACGCCCGCGACATCATCGAGACCTTCGAAGCCGCCCATCCCGACATCGAGGTCTACCTGACTGGCATGGTCGTGATGGACAACGCCTTCGCTGAATCCGCCTTACACGATTCGGCCTTCCTCGTGCCGCTCAGTTTCGGGCTCATGCTCGTCATCATCGCCGTGCTGGTCGGCGGCTTCTTCGGCACCGTCGCCACACTGTTCGTCATCGCCGCCTCGATCGCCTGTGCCCTCGGCGCTGCCGGGTACGTCGGCTACCCATTGACGTCGGTCACCACTTCGGCGCCGATCATCATTCTCACCGTGGCGGTTGCGAACTGCGTGCACCTGCTCGCGACCTTCCTGCACAACATGCGTCAGGGCAACGCCAAGCGCGAAGCCATGGAGGAAAGCCTGCGCATCAACCTGCAACCTGTCTTCCTCGCCAGCACCACGACCGCGATCGGCTTCCTGACCATGAACTTCTCGGAGGTGCCGCCGTTCAACCACCTGGGTAACATAGTCTCGGTCGGCGTGCTCGTCTCGTTCATCTTTACCGTGACCTTCCTGCCCGCCTTCATGACGCTGGTCCCGGTGCACGTGAAGACGCGCCGCGAGGACGACGCCTCCGGCATGATGCGCCTCGCCGAGTTCGTCATCGGGCACCGTCGCGGACTGCTCTGGGGCACCTCGGGGGTCGCGCTTCTGGTCATCGCCAACCTGCCACGCAACGAACTGAACGATGTGTTCGTGCACTACTTCCACGAACCCATCCAGTTCCGTACCGACACCGACTACATGGTCGAGCACCTGACCGGAATCTATACCATCGCCTACTCGCTGGACGCCGCTGAATCCGGCGGCATCAGCAACCCCGGCTTTCAGCGCGATACGGAGGCCTTCGCCCGCTGGATGGAGCAACAGCCCGAAGTCATCCACGTCGATCGCTTCACCACCATCATGCAGCGCCTGAACAAGAACATGCACGGTGACGACGAGTCCTGCTACTGCCTGCCGTATGACCGTGAACTCGCTGCCCAGTACCTGCTGCTCTACGAGATGTCCCTGCCCTATGGGCTCGATCTCAACAACCAGGTAAACGTCGACAAGTCCTCGACGCGGGTCAACGTGACCACGCACGTCATCTCGAGCAACGACATGATAGCGCTCGACGAGCGCGCGCAGGCCTGGATCGACCAGAACCTCGACGCGGTTGCCGGAGCTTACAGTGCCGGCACGGTGTTGATGTTCTCGCACATCGGTCACCGCAACATCCGCTCGATGTTGATCGGCACGACGCTCGCCCTGGTCCTGATCTCCGGCATTCTCATCATCGCCCTGCGCTCGCTCAAGCTGGGCGTGATCAGCCTGCTGCCCAACCTCGCTCCCGCGGCCATGGGCTTCGGCCTGTGGGGCATCTTCGTCGGCGAGGTCGGCCTGTCGTTGTCAGTCGTGACCGGCATGACCTTCGGCATCGTCATCGACGACACCGTGCATTTTCTCTCGAAGTACCTGCGCGCACGACGCGAGAAGGGCCTCGATCCCGAGGATGCCGTGCGTTACGCCTTCCACACGGTGGGGCGCGCACTCGTCATCACGACGATCACACTGGTCGTGGGCTTCGCGGTACTCGCCACGTCGAGCTTCGAGATCAACGCGGGCATGGGCCTGCTCACCGCGATCATCATCGCCATCGCGCTCATCGGGGTGTTCCTGATGCTGCCGCCGCTACTCATGAAAATCGAGGAGAAAGACATCCATGCGTCATCTCATGATGATACTGCTGGTCACGCTGCTGCCGCTTGAAGCCGGAGCCGAATCCGCCGAGGAAAAAGGGCTCGCCATCATCGAGGAGGCCGATCGCCGGGATCTCGGCTGGGTCGATGCGACGGCCGCGATGAAGATGATCCTGCGCAACAAGCAGGGCGAGGAAAGCGAGCGCAGCCTGCGCATCTCGAGCCTCGAGGTGACCGACGATGGCGACAAGAGCCTGTCGGTGTTCGATTCGCCCAAGGACATCAAGGGCACCGCGCTCCTCAGCTACACGCATGCCCTGGAGCCGGACGACCAATGGCTCTACCTGCCGGCGCTCAAGCGGGTCAAGCGCATCGCCTCGGCGAACAAGTCCGGGCCATTCGTCGGCAGCGAGTTCGCCTACGAGGACCTGACCTCGCAGGAAGTTGAGAAATACACCTACAAGTGGCTGCGCGACGAGACCCTGGACGGCCGCGAGACGTTCGTCATCGAAGCCTACCCGGCGTATGAGAATTCGGGCTACACGCGCCAGGTCGTGTGGCTGGACAAAGAGATGTACCAGCCGGTGCGCATCGACTATTACGACCGCAAGGATGCGTTGCTCAAGACCCTCGAGGCGAGCGACTGGGAACGCTACCTGGACCGGTACTGGCGCCCGGGACGCATGAACATGGTCAACCACCAGACCGGCAAGAGCACGGAGCTGCTGTGGTCCAACTACGAGTTCAAGACCGGGCTGAGCGACCGCGACTTCGATCGTGCCACTCTCAAACGCACCCGCTGACGGGCCGGATACCCCGGCCGCTCAACGCCTGATGTGACAGGTCGTGGTGCCGTGCGCGAACACCGTGCCGGCCTCGTCGCGCAACACACCTTGCGATACACCGACGCTGCGCGAGACATGGACCAGGGTCGTCTCGACCAGCAGCGGCGTGTCGAGCGGCAGGCGCTTGACGATCTTCACCGCCAGGTCAACCGTGGTATGCCGCGCCGCGCTGTCGATACTGATGAACACGGTCAGGCCGAGCGCGGTGTCGAGCGCCGTGGCGACGAAGCCGCCATGCACGGTACCGAGCGCATTGATGTGCCGCTGATCGGCCTGCGTGCGCATGCGCACGCTGCCAGGACCGACGTCGATCAGCGCGATGGGCACGGTCTCCCACATCGGCGGATAAGGCAGCTCGCCGCGCATGATGCGTTCGAGCCTGGCAACGGCTTCGGGATTGGGCTCGGTCACGGTGTCTCCTCGTCGGTCATTGTTGGTTGGCGCGCAATCCTGCCACAGGCAAGCCCGCTCTGCCCTGCCCTCAAGTCCGCACGGGCGACGCCGCTAGCGATTGGTCGGTCCATCCCGCGCCCGCCTCACGGCCCTTGCCTCCCCGCATGACGTGAGACCTGCGGCACAAAACGGCCGCGCCCCGGCAAGTCTTGCCGCACCCCCCTAAAGTTTTGCCGCACGTCTTCCGATAGCTCCCCCCGGAGGCGGTGAATATCCGGTATCGCGGATATATCCGTCATAGTCGAAACGATGCGGGCCAGCAGCCGGCATCCTCGTTAAGGGGTGCAATCATGCCTCAGACGATCAATACCAACATCATGTCGCTGAATGCTCAGCGCAATCTCAACCGTACGCAGGGCGAACTGTCGACGACCATTCAGCGTCTCTCCTCGGGCCTGCGTATCAACTCGGCCAAGGACGACGCCGCGGGCCTCGCCATCTCGACGCGTATGAGCACGCAGATCAACGGCCTCTCCGTCGCCATTCGTAACGCCAACGACGGCATCTCCATCGCGCAGACCGCCGAAGGCGCCATGGACGAGATGGCCAAGTCGCTGATCCGCGCCAACGACCTCGCGCTGCAGGCTGCCTCCTATAACACGGACGCCGACCGTGCCTCGTTGAACCAGGAAGTCACGCAGATCATCGACGAGCTGAGCCGCGTGGTCAGCCAGACGCGCTTCAACGGCCAGGCACTGCTCAGTGGCGGTTTCAGCGCCGACATCCAGGTCGGCACCAACGTCAACGAGACCATCAACGTCGCCATCAGCAACCTGTCGCCGACCGGCCTCGGCGTGGCTTCGGAGTACTCGGCGGTCAACGCGCTGAGCGATGCCAACTTCGCCGATCGTATCCGCAACACCTTCGATACCGCGCTCGACGGTTCCGCGGACTCGCTGAACGGCCAGGTGCTTGGCGCCGTTTCTGCTGGCACCAACTCAATCAACAAGATCAACGAGATCAACAGCGTGTCCTCGACGACGGGCGTCACCGCGTTCAGCTTCGGCAACGCGGCGGTCGCCTCGAGCGACGTCACCGATGCCAACGCCACGGGTGCCGCTGGCCTGACCATCGGCGGTGACGCGATGACCATCAACGGCGTCGCCATCGACGGAGATGGTGCCAACACGACCATGGACGACCTGGTCACGGCCATCAACGCGAAGAGCGGTGAAACCGGTGTGACCGCGGTACGCGATGCCGGCGGCGCCGCCAACCAGAGCCGCCTGGTGCTGCTGAACAAGACCGGCGCTGCCATCACGGTCACGGTGAACGACGCCAATGCCGCCACGGCCACCGGCTTCGCGCAAACCACGACTTCGGTCGACGCCGGTGCCAACGGCCTGGTCGTGCTGAACGACGACCTCGGCAGCAACACGGTCACCTACGACGCCGCTGCCACGGGTTCGGCCATCACGGGTGTCGCCGCGGCGTCCACCACGCTGACCGATGCCCCGGTCAACGCCCAGTCGGTGTCGACGCAGTCGGGCGCGAACCTGGCCATCCTGGCCTTCCAGTCCGCCCTCGACCAGATCAACAGCGACCGTGCGGTACTCGGCGCCAAACTGAACCGTTTCGACGCCACCGTGCGCAACCTGGAGAACGTTCGTGAGAACGTCTCGGCTGCACGCGGCCGCATCCAGGATGCCGACTTCGCTCAGGAGACCGCCGCACTGACGCGCGCGCAGATCCTGCAGCAGGCAGGCGTGGCGATGGTCTCACAGGCCAATTCGGTCCCGCAGGCGGCCCTGGCGCTGCTCCAGTAACCTGAGCGAAAGCACAGCGTTACGCCGCGTCCGGGACCGCTCGTCGGTCCCGGACGCCCTGCTTCCCGAGAGGTAGCGTCATGGTTACCAACGTCGCACTCAGTCATTACACGAGCGCAGCGTCCGAGCTGCGCAAACCGCGCATGGCGGAGCCGGCCCCGCTCGCCCCGGGTGACGCGCCGAGCGCATCGGCCGCCAGCACCACGCCGGCGGAACCGACGGACGATGCCCGGCCGGAGATCCTGCCGCTCGACTCACAGGCGTTCGCATCGGCCGTGAAAGACATCACCGAGAAAGTGCAGAACTTCCAGCGTTCACTGCAGTTCCACGTCGACGAAGACAGCGGACGTACGATTATTACCGTCATCGACAAGGAAACCGACGAGGTCATCCGCCAGATTCCGCCGGAGGAAGTGCTGACGCTGGCGGAACAGTTTCGACGCGGTGGGGGCCTGTTCGTCGAGACCGAAGCCTGAGCGCCCCCCGTTCTGGCCCTGTTCTTGCTTAGGAAAACGCTGCACAAGTCATGACCCGGCAGTCGGCGCTGCGAGGCGACGCCATTGCCGGCTGTTACGCGCTTAATGCCTTGAACGGGACCCGCGCGGACACGAGGTGCTCGGTCCGGACTTGTCCGCAGCTTCCTCGACTTTGCCAGGTCCAGAGACAATGCCCGCGCCGGTAGCGGGCAGGAGACGCACACGCCATGCTCAGCACCCCAGGTATCGGGTCGGGGTTAGACATCTCGACCATCATCGATCAGCTCATGACGCTGGAACGGCGTCCGCTGGTCAGACTCGGCACCGACCAGGTTGCGCTCGAGGCGCAGTTGAGCGGCATCGGCAAGCTCAAGAGCACCGTCTCGGTGTTCCGCAGTGCCATGGGCAGCCTGGCCGAGGTCGACAAATTCAAACAGTTCAAAGCGACCTCTTCCGCTGAAAGCGTCCTCACGGCTGGCGCCGACGCGACCGCCGCCAAGGGGGTGTACCAGGTCGAAGTGCTGCGCACGGCAGAGAATCACCGCCTGGCGGCAAGCAACGTGTTCGACGACACGGACACGACGCTCATCGGTGCCGAAGGCGACGCGATGACAATCACCGTCGGCACGAGCAGCTTCGAGATCGAATTCGGTGACAAGACGCTGGGAGAGATCCGCGACGCCATTAACACGGCCAGCAACAATCCTGGCGTCACGGCCTCGATCCTGCAGGACGACAGCGGTTTCCGCTTGACCCTCTCGGCCGACGCCACGGGATCGTCGAATCTCGTCGCGGTAGCTTACGCGGATGGCGTGGCGGATCCCTTCGCGCTCTCGACGCTCAACCAGGACCGCGACGACAGTGGCGCCTTCGCCGCCGCCGACCTCGACGCGGTGCTCACGCTCGAGAATGCCTTCACGGTCACGCGCTCGAGCAATACCATCAGCGACGTCATTCAGGGCGTATCCTTGAATCTCGTCGAAGCAGGCAACGTGACCATCAATGTCGATCGTGACGACGACAAGATTCGTGCGCAGGTCAACCAGTTCGTCGGCGTCTACAACGAGGTCATCGGCACCCTCAGCGAACTGCGCGGCGGCGTCCTCGCCGAAGAGCGCAGCTCGCTGGTCAGCCTCGAGGCGCAGTTCCGTGCCGTGCTCAACACGCCATCCGAGGGAGGCGCCTTCGATTTTCTCTTCGAACTCGGCGTCGAAACCGAGCGCGACGGCACCCTCTCGCTCAACGCGACCACCTTCGACAGCGCCCTCGAGTTCGACCCGCAGGGCGTGGCCGAGATGTTCGCCGGCGCGCCCAACGGCCTCGCCACGCGCTTCACCGAGCTCGCCGACCGCCTCAACGCGGCGGGCGGAATGCTCAACAGTCGCGAGACGACCCTCAACTCGCGCATCCGTGATCTCGAAGGTGCGCGCGCCGACGTGCAGTCCCGCCTGCAGCGTAAGGAAGCATCGCTGGTCAGGCAATTCAGCACCCTCGATGCGCTCATAGCCCAGCTCAACACGACCAGCAGCTTTCTCACGACCCAGCTCGACCAGATTGCCGCTACAACGAAGTCAAGCAACGGCTGATCAGGCCGATACGCTGATCCAGCATTGACAACCCGTGCGCACCCATTACCCGTGCGCGGGCCCGAGTCGCATCGGCGACAGAACACGAGGACAGTTCATGAATCGTCCAATGAATGCCTTCAACGCCGTCGACCAGTACGCGCGTCTCGGCCTGCGTACCGACATCGAATCGGCTTCCCCGCATCGCCTGATCCTGCTGCTGCTCGACGGGGGCATCGAAAAAATTCGCGCTGCCAGACTCGCGATGGATCGCAGCGCCATCGCCGACAAAGGTGCAAATATAAGCTGGGCCATCTCGATCATCGACGGCCTGCGCGCGAGTCTCAACATGGAACAGGGCGGGCAGCTCGCGGGCAATCTCGACAATCTCTACGAGTACATGTCGCGCACCCTGGTCGAAGCCAACCTGCATAATGACCGTGCGCGCCTCGACCTCGTCGAGAGCTTGCTGCAGGAGATCCGCGCCGGCTGGAAGGGCATCGAATCACAGATCGGCCAGCCGGGCGATGGCGCCAGCAACGAAGTCGGACCCACCGCCATGGGGCTCGGATGATGAGCGCCGGGAGCGAAGACGCGTTGCAGGCCTGGTGCGACGCGGTGGACGCCTGCGTCACCGACATGCTCGACGCCGCCGAAAGCAACGACTGGGAACGCGCCGGCGCCCTGTGCAGCCGCCTCGACGAGACCCTGCGCCAGACGCCGCCGCCCGACGCCGACAGCGATGCCGTCGCCGCGAGCGTACACGGCGCGCAGACGGCGCTCGCCCGTCTCGACGAGCAGGCTCGTGCCACGCGCACGGCGCTCGGCGAAGAGCTGCGCCACGTCAACCGCGGGCGCAAGGCCGTCTCGGCGTACCGCTGAGAACCGCGCGCGACCCGTACGCCGCCTCTCACCGGGCGTGCACGCGCGCGGCATTTGCTCCTATACTCTCCGGATGGTGCCGCACTCCCCCGTCGTGATGCAAACCATGCCCAGGGGTCACGGCCGGCGTCTCACCTCCCCGCCCATCGCGCGGCGCGACGAGCAGGTCTCGCCCCGCTGAGGCACCCGCGGACGGCCGGCATGTTCAAGCTGCTCTTGTTCAGACTGCTCGCCATCTTCGAGCGCCCGCCGCTCAGCCATCTGTGCGCAGCGGCCATCCGTGGTACGGCGCGCACGCTGCGCCTCGATGCCGCGCTCGTCAGTGAATTCGACACGCTGCTGCGCGACTACCCCGTGCACTACGCCGGCGCCATCCTCGTGACGCTGGCGAGCCTGAAGCTCGGCTTGTCCGCACACGTGTTCAACCTGAATGGTTTCATCGCGGCGCCGGCGGCGCGTGCCGCCGCCGCCCGGCTCGTGCGCAGCCGCCTCACGGGCGACGACAAGCTCCGCTCGCGCCGCGCACAGCGGCTGATCCGCGAGGCGCTCCTGCTCGAGAACCGCACAACCGACGATGCCGAGCTGCTCGCGCTCGCACGGACGGAGCTCGAGACTTTTCTCGCCCCGGCACGGGCGCGCCCCGCCAAGGACGGCGCACGCTTCGAGCATGCCGCGGCGGCTACGGCGCTGGCCGACGCCGACGCCGTCTTCCGTGCCATGGGCGTGCGCATGTTCCTGGTCAGCGGCACGTTCCTGGGTGCCGTGCGCGATGGCGGCTTCGTGCGCACCGAGTACGACATCGACGTGGGTTACTTCGTCGAGGATGGCGGGCAGCGCGCGGTCTATGAAGCCTTTCGCGACGCGCCGGCGTTCGTCCATGCCAATCACTCGCCGCTGATGATCAAGGCGGTCCACCACAGCGGAATCACCATCGATGTCTTCCCGCATTTCGCCGAAGACGGCCTGGTGTGGCACGGTTCGAACAAGCACCGCTGGTACAACACACCGTTCACCCTCGCGCCGTACGAGTTTGCCGGTGGTCAGTACCTGGCGCCCGCGGATGCCGCGCGCTACCTCGAGGAGAACTATGGCAACTGGCGCACGCCCTGCGCCTTCTGGGACGTTTCCTTCGACACGCCAAACCGCGTTTTTCCTCGCACGTCGAGCGCGCTGTTCATGCTCGTCAACTACGTGACGCAGACCGGCGATCGGCACCGTATGCAGAACGCACTGCTCGCGCTGCGCGATGTCTTCGGCCTCGATTACACCGATTACATCCCTTCCGGCGGCAACGCCGAACTCCGCGCGCGCCTCCCCGGTACGGCGCGCACGCTGATCGTCGGTTGCTTCGATCCACCAACGCGCGAAGAACTCGGCCTCATCGACGCCTGCGCGACCGAGGGAAACCACGTGCTGGTAGCCGCGGCCAGCGACGCCCTGCTGCGCGCCCACGGCCGCACACCCGTGATGACGGAAGCGGCCCGGCAGCGGCTCGCCGCCGGCCTGCGCGGGGTCGATGCCGTATACCTGGATGACGGCGTGGCGGCGCGCGATGCCATCCGCGCAGCCGTCGGCGACGTCACCGCGATCCTGGCTCCCGGCGCGCTGGAGGACGCGGGGACTCCTGCGCCGGGTGCGATCGCGACCCATAGCGCGGCCGGTTGACCCCGCGCCAGCACGGGAGCCTGCAGCGATGCGCCGCGTCATCACCTTCGGTACTTACGACGTTTTCCACGTCGGTCACCTGCGCCTGCTCGAGCGCGCCCGCGCGCACGGCGACTACCTCATCGTCGGTGTCTCGACCGATCGGCTCAACTACTCGAAGAAGCAACGCCTGCCGATTTACTCGGAACACGAACGCAAGGCCATCATCGCGTCCTTGCGTTGCGTCGACGAGGTCTTCGACGAGGAGTCGCTGGAATTGAAAGGCGAGTACATCCGCCGGCATCGCGCCGACGTACTGGTGATGGGCGACGACTGGGCCGGCCGCTTCGACGAATTCACGCCACTGTGCGAGGTGATCTATCTCCAGCGTACGCCCTCGATCTCGACCACTGCGCTGATCGAGAAAATCCAGGGGGGCGGCTGACCGCCCGGCTCAGGACGCGAGCAGCCCTTGCAGCCGAGCCAGGTAGCGCTCCGCGGCATGCCCGTCGGCCATGTCGTCATAGACGGCCGCGGCGATACGTCGCGCTTGCTCGCCGTGCTCGGCCGCGTACTGCTCGGGGTGCGCCAGGTAGCGCGCGAGACGATCGGCCAGGGCGTCGACGCTCGCCACCACGGCACCGAAGCGATACTCGGGCCCCAGGGTAAAGCCCTTGGGAAACGGCGCCGGCACGTCGAGGAAAATCGTCGGCCGCTCGAGCAGCAGGAAATCGAATGCAATGGACGACCAGTCGCACACCAGCAGGTCGCTCAACAGGAGCAGGCCTTCGCTGTCGGGCCAGGCTTGCTGCGGCACGCAGCGGAACACGTCCGCCGGCAAGGGCAGCTCGCCAACGCCGCTGTTCAGGTGGGTGCGGAACAGGCAGATCGTGTCGTGCGCGCGGCACACATCGGCGAGCATGGCGAGAAATGCGTCCGCCGGGCTGTCGAAGGGAAAGATACTGCGCGTCCCCGTCCCGTGCTGCCAGGTAGGTGCGAACATCATCACCCGGCGTCCGTCCGGCAGGTCCAGCCGACGGCGCAAGGGGGCGAGATCCTCGTCGGCGCGCACCAGACGGTCGGTGCGGCCGTAACCGGTGACGTGGACCTGCGCCTCATGAAATCCGAAGCGCTCGACGTAGTAACGGCGCAGCAGCGCCGAGCTCACCCAGATCTCGTCATAGGTGTGCTGCACGAGGAAATCACGTTCATCCCAACCCTTGAACGGGATGCCGTGCCAGACATCGGCGAAGCGCAGCAGGCCGAGGCGCGGCAGCCACGACAGCACGTGCAGGCCATGGTCACTGACAATGGCGCGCGCGCGAGCCAGGGCCCGCACCCCGGCCGGGCTGAACGCGAGTACGCTACGCATTCCGTCTGCACGCAGCTCGCGCTGATAGGCCGGATCCATGGTCAGGAAAAGGAACTCGCATGCCGGCTGGTCACCGAGCGCATAGAGGCTCATCAGGTTGCCGTTGAGCTTGTGGCCGTAGAGCAGCACGAGCGGCGGGCCGTGCCGCGACACCAGCGGGCGCAGAACGAGCGCGAACAGGCTGGCGACAGTGAAGGCAGCCAGGTAGAACCAGTGGCGCGGGTTGCGTTTGTCGATCTTCATGCGGTGACACCCGGCGAAGGGAAACGGACGCGCCCGACGGCCAGGCATCACCCGCGTGCGGCGCACAGTGTAACCGCCCCGGGTACACCTCGCAGGGCGATTTCAGCGGCGCCGCGCCCACATGGACCGCGCGACGCTGGCATGATGCCGCGCGATAGCGTCCGCCTGCGCATGGATGTGCGCGCGCGATCGGACTATGCTGAGGGCTCCCCGGCCATCCCGCGCGACGCGTCGCGCCATCGACCAGCGACATCCGATGCGTGACATCATCCGCCAGCTCAACGCGCTGCTGACGTGGCGCGAGAAGCGGAGCTTCCTCATCCTCGTCGTCATCATGGTCGTCGAGGCCCTGCTCGAGATGCTCGCGATCGGGCTGATTCCGCTGTTCATCACGACCCTGGCCTATCCCGAGCGCCTGGCGACGAGCACGGTGTTCGCGCGCATCGCGGAACTCGCACCAGCGGTGGTGCTGAGCCGCGAGAGCACGGTGCTGTGGGGCAGCGCGACCCTGCTCGCGTTCTATCTCCTGAAGACCGTGTACGCCGTGGTCGCGACCTATTGGAAGGCGCGCTTCGCGCACAACCGGGCACTCAAGCTGAGCATCCGGCTCTACGCTGCCTACCTGCGCGCGCCGTACACCTATCATCTGCAGCACAACGCCTCGGAGCTGTTCCGCAACGTCAACACGGAATGCATCAACCTCGCCAACAAGGTCCTGCTGCCATGCGTTGAAGTGTTCAGCCAGCTCGCCGTGCTGGCTGGTATCGTCACCGTGGTGCTGTTCCTGGTTCCGGCGGTGGCGGCGCTGTGGCTGGTGGTGTTCCTCGCACTCGGGCTCGCCGTCTCGACGCGGCTGCAGCGGCGCAGCAAGCGACTTGGCGCGCGCGCCCAGCAACACCGCCGCACAATCGTACGCGCGATCAACGAGGGCCTCGGCGGCGTCAAGGAGATCAACGTGCTGCAACGGACTGGCACGTTCGTCGAGCGCCTGGCCGCGACCCTCGAGCGGGTGCTGGGTATCCAGCGCCGCCATCAACTGGTGCGCCAGGCGATCCCGGCGGTGATCGAGACGCTGGGCATCGTCGGACTGCTCGGCGTCACGGTCATGCTGGTGCTCGACGGCAGTTCCCCACAGCACCTCGTGGCTACGCTCA